>Ga0180432_10000756_pt1 | contig 52645 bp, 34 predicted proteins | sample SS_ome_10_FD_132414 | JGI IMG/M metagenome (GOLD analysis project Ga0180432, IMG submission 132414) | Hypersaline lake sediment archaeal communities from the Salton Sea, California, USA - SS_1_MS_2 metaG | ecosystem: Environmental > Aquatic > Non-marine Saline and Alkaline > Hypersaline >...
GCCATCGGCGAGCCCAAGGCTGTAACAATCCCGGCTTGATATTGCCATATGCATGCTCGCCAGTACCCTTCTCAGCACATCTGCAGCGCCCAAAAAGACCCCTTTTCGGCCAGGTTTCTAGCCGGTCGCGGCGGCTTGACAAGCAGCTCGCCTCGGTGCCACACTAGGTCGCCGGCAGTCCCAAGAGCTATGCCCCAGTATCAGGAGGTCTTGCATGGCCACTACTAAGCCGTATTGGGCCGCGGTTGACCCCATGACCGTGCCCCATATCGTCACAGAGAGCGTTCCCGGGCCGAAATCTCGTGAACTCAATGAGCGGGGCATGAGCCATATGGTCGGCTATTCCAGCCAGGTGCGGCTATGTCCCGTTGTTTTCGATAAGGGCTATGGCGTCACCCTCACCGATGTGGACGGCAATACCTATCTGGATTTTTCCAGCGGCATTTATGTGACTACGCTGGGCCATTGCCACCCCAAGATCAGCGAAGCCGTCGCGCAACAGGCCAAGCGGCTGATGAACTGCCATGACTTCAACACGCCGATAAAGGTGGAATTGCTGGAGAAGCTGGCGGAGATTCAGCCCTGGGACCTGACCGGCATGCAACTCTACGACAGCGGCACTACCGCGGTCGAGGCGGGGCTGCGGGTATGCCGGGCCGCCACCGGCAAGACCGAGTTCCTCTCCTGCTATATGGATTTCCACGGCAAGACCGGCCATGCCGTTAGCCTCGGCAAGATGAACCCGACTTACGGTGCCGGCCGCGCGCAGGGCTTCTATGTCGTGCCGCGCCCATATCCGTACCGGCCCATGTTCACCAAGCCCGATGGCACCATAGATACTGACGGCTACCTGGATTTCTATGACCAGTTTATCGAGTACGGCACCACCGGCAATGTGGCCGCCTTCGTGCTGGAGCCGGTGCAGGGCTGGGCCGGATCGGTGTTTCCGCCGGAGGACTTCTTTCCGAAGCTGCGCGAGTTCTGCGATGAGCGCGGCATCCTGCTGATGGCCGATGAGGTACTCACCGGCATGGGACGGACCGCCAAGTTCTTTTGCATGGAGCACTATGATACAGCGCCTGACGTGCTGACTATCGGTAAGGGCTTCGGCAACGGCTTCCCGGTGACGGGGATGCTGGTCTCCGAGAAGTACAAGGCCAGCATTGACGCGATTTCGGCATCCACCAGCTATGGGGGCAACCCGATGGCCTGCGCCGCTGCCCTGGCCTGCATAGAGGTAATCCAGGAGGAGGGGCTATTGGAGAATGCAGTGCGATTAGGCGAATACTTTCAGAGCCGCATGGAAGCCGTGAAAGCGGCGCATTCGATAGTCGGAGACGTGCGGGTGAAGGGCTGCCTGTGCGGGATCGAGCTGGTCAAAGACCGACAGACCAAGGAGCCGTTCGATGAAGCCGGCAAGGCCGTCTATACGCGGGCCTTTGAGAAGGGCCTGGCGTGGGTGCCGGCCGGCCATATTCTGCGCATGTCGCCGCCGATCGTGATGGAGGTCGAGGTCGCCGCCAAGGGTATGGACATCATCGAGGAGGCAATCGCAGAGGTCGAGAGCGAGTTCGGTTACTGATTTGCAGACTTGCAGTGCCCCATAGGTCGCGGTCTTTATCTAGCGCTGCACCGTGACGGTGCGGATAGTGCTGGTTTGGGTGCCATCGGTGCACCGGGCCCTCAGCGTGCACAAGTACCTCCCCGCAGGCACCAGGGCCCCGCTGCTGTTGCGCAGGTTCCACGTCGCGGTATTGATCCCCGCTGCGACCTCACCACATGGTACCGCCCGCACCAGCCGGCCCGCGATATTCCGTACCTCAATACTCACATCCGCCGCCGCCGACAGGTTATACACAATCGAGGCGCACTGACCATTGACCTGCGTGACATTCAGACTGGCAACACTCAACGCCGCAGCGCCTCCGGCCCCGGCCGCGCGCGTTATCCCCGCCACTTGCGACCACTCCGACGTGCCTTGCGCATTGAACGTCTGTGCCCGGTACTCGTAATTGCCATCGCCCGGCAGCCCGTCATCCAGCCAGTTTGTGCGGTTCGACCCCAGCCACACCACCGTCGTCCACTCCGCCCAGACGCCCTCGCTGACTTCCGCGCGCCGCTGGACCTTGAGATACAGCTCGGACGCCGAGCGGTCCACCCAGCTCAGTGCTACATCGCAGCCCGAATGCACTACCTGGCCGCTGAAGCCGAGCGGTGGCAGGGGCCCAGTACTCTCACGCGCGATCCCGACCGGGCCACCGTAGGAAGCGGCGGTCCCGGCCACCGCCCCGACCTGGTATTCGTACCAGCCGTCACCGGGGATCTGGTCGTCAACAAATGCAGTCGAGTTGGCAGTCAGGGAGGCAACCATGCTCCAGGCGGAGTAACTGCCATCCAGCAACTGCTGGCGGCGCTGGACTTCGTAGTGGTCTTCCTTGGAGCTCTTGTCGGTCCAGGTTAGCTCGACATCCTGACCGGAGTTGACCAGTCGCGCCTGGAGGTTGTCAGGCCACAGTGGGGTCGGTTCGCATCTGATGCCGGTCGAGACCGCCCAGGCCGAGAAGCCGCTGGCATTGACCGCCCGCACCCGGTACTGATACGACGACCCCACCGGCACGCTGTCATCAACAAAGCGAATGAAATTGGGAGCGGTCCACAGCACCGTCGTCCACTCCGACCAGCCGCCGGCCATCAGCCAATGTCGCCGCTGCACTTTGAAGCCGGTTTCAGTGCTGGAGTGGTCCAGCCAGCTCACCAGAATCGCGGTGCCGTCATTGACCGCGTGCCCGTTGACACCGCTGGGTCCTGCCGGCAGGCCGGAGCCGGACCACGGCATCTCCGCAGTCAGGGACCACTCCGACGACCCTAGTGCATTGTAGGCGCGGATGCGGTACTCGTACATGCCCTCTTCGGCAATGCTGTCATCGCTGTAGGCTTGGGTATCAGCCGGCAGCGAGGCCAGCGCGGTCCAGCTCTCGGGCCAGGTGCGGTCAGGATTCTGCTGGCGACGTTCGAGGTCGAAGCCCTCCTCCACCGCCGACTTGTCTCGCCAGCTCAATTCGACGTGATCGCCGGCTGGGGCCTGCTGGGCGGTGAGACCGACAGGCCACAGGGGTGTCGCCTCACAGCGGAGGCCCCAGGATTCGGCCCAGGCCGAGGCCCCGGCACTATTCAGCGCCTGGACGCGGTACTGGTACGAGGAGCCGACGGGGATAGCGTCATCAAGGAATTCAGTGACATTGGGGCCGGCCCACAGCACCGTGCTCCACTGCGACCATTTACCCTCCACCAGCCAGCGACGTCGCTGAACCTGGTAGTTCTCTTCTTTTTGTGACTTGTCATTCCAGGTCAGCTTGCTCGCCTGGCCGTCGTTGACTAGTTCCACAGCTAGGTTGTCGGGGAATAGGGGGGTGGGTTCGCATCTTGCAGCGGGTGATTCAGCCCAGGCCGAGCCGCCGGCGGCATTGACCGCCCGGATGCGATACTGATAGGAGGAGCCGAAGGGCAACTGGTCGTCAACAAGGCCGGTGAGGTTGGGCGCTGTCGAGAGCAGTTCGATCCACGCCGACCAGGTCCCCGCAGGTGCCCAGTATCTGCGCTCCAGGTTGAAGGCGGTCTCGTTACCCGAGTTGTCCTGCCAAGCGAGGCTCAGCTTGTTGCCGCCATTGACGAGTTGGAGCGTGAAGTTGCTGGGAGCTGTAGGAACCCCCGGAGTGGCCCAGATCTCCGCGGCCGGCGTCCAACTGCTGGTACCAACACTATTGTAGGCCCGAACCCGGTAGCGGTATCTCCCCGCTTGGGAGACGGAGGTATCGGTGTAGGTACAGATATCAGGCCCAACTGATCCAAGAGCTGTCCAGGTCGTCGGCCAGGAGCCGTCATCGTTCCGTCGGCAGCGCTTAATAGTGAAGCCTTGCTCGTTGTCTGAATTGTCCGTCCAGTTCAGTTCCACATAGTCGTCAGGCGTCACCGAGGCAGTCAGGTTGGTGGGCATAGCGGGGGACTGGGGAGCGGCCTGGTTCTCGCACCAAACTGTCACACCGCGGTCGCGCAAGCTCTGGACATCGGAACTAGCCTGGGAGCCGGCGCTGAGGTCGAGCCAAGCCCGGTTGATGCCGACAAAGTCTCCCTGCCCCAGCCCGGGATTCGCCACCAGGGGACCGATATCGCTGACGAGAGTGCCGGAAAGGTCAAGGTCGGTCAGATTGGTGAGACCGGCCAAGGCGGCAAGATCGCTGAGAGCGTTGCCGGAGAGGTAGAGGTATTCGAGGTTAGTTAGCCCGGACAGCGGCTGCAGGTCGGTGACTGAATTGTCGGACAGGTCAAGCAGTTGCAGGCCAAGGCGACCGGCAAGGGAAGCCAAATCGGCGATCTGGTTGCCGCCCAGGTCGAGGTATTGTAGGCCGGACAGCCCTGCGAGATGGGACAGGTCACTAATCTCATTAGAACTCAAACCGAGCAGTCGCAGGTTGCTGAGGCCGACCAGGGGCTGCAGGTTACTGATCCCGTTATCATCCAGAGCCAGTTCGTTGAGGCCGGTCAGGGCGGCTAGGGGCTGAAGGTCGGTGATTTCGTTACCGGATAGATCGAGCACGGAAAGCTCGCTGAGGCCGGCCAGCGGCTGCAGGTCGCTGATTTGGTTATCCCAGAAATAGAGCTGTTGTAGGTCGGCGAGGCCGGCCACGGGCTGGAGGTTGCTGATTTGGTTATCACCCAGCCACAAGCGCACCAGGTCGCTGCAATGCTCAAGGCCCGAGAGGTCAAAAATGTCGCTGCCCAGGGCCCGCAATTCCGTGAGGCCCGCCAGATCGGCCTCATATATGTCATCGGAGGGCTTGGCAATCGCCTCGCGGATCGCCGCTTCCAGATTGGCATCGGTGAAGTTGACAACCTGGGCCGAAGCAACAGCCACGCATAAGCAGAGCATGAGCGCTGCCTGAGCCAGGATAGCAAGCCCGGGTCGAGGTCGCATGTTTCGCCCCTTCAGCGGCCTGGTACTAGTTAGGCAACAATCCATGTTGCATGAAACGAAGGCCCGTGGCTGTGCCGACCACGGGCCTGTGCCAATATATCAGTTATGACGCGTCAGTGGCTCGCCCTAGCTACCTTTGCACTCTCAGGGCGCGAATGGCGTTGGCCTGGGTCCCATCCGAACTCATCGCTCGGAGCGTGCACAGGTAAGTACCAGAGGGTATGGGAGCGCCGCTGCTGTTGCGCAGGTTCCAGGTGGCGGTATTGATACCCGCCGCAGCCGTCACCGGCGGCAGAGCCGTGACCAGCCGGCCGGCGATGTTGCGCACCTCGACGGTCACATCGGCCGCAGCCGACAGGTTATAGACGATTGAGGCACACTGGCCGTTGACCTGCTGCACGTCCATACCCGCAACCGACAGCAGCGTCGAGCTCGCGGCGGCGGTTGCCACGCGCTGCACCGTCAACACCGGCGAGAACTCGGATGCCGCCCCCCCGCAGAAGGCCTGGACACGGTACTGATACTTGCCGTCGCCCGGCACGGCATCATCGGTCCATTCAGTTTCGTTGGCACCGAGCGTGGCCACAACCGCCCAATCGGACCAGACATCCTCGCCGGTCTCCTGACGCCGCTGTACTTTCTGCTCATCTTCCTTCTGTGACTTGTCGGTCCAAGTCAACTTGATGTCTTGACCACCATTGAGGCTGTGAGCTTTCAGATTATCGGGCCACAGGGGCGTCGGCTCGCATCTGATGCCGGAGGCCACAGCCCATCCGGAGGTGCCCATAGCGTTGGCGGCCTGGACTCGGTACTGATACGAGGAGCCGACCGGGACCTCGTCATCAAGGAACTGCGTGACGTTGGGACCGGTTACCACTACCGTCGTCCACTCCGACCAGGTGCCGGCGACTACCCAGCGGCGCCGCTGCAGCGTGAAGCCGGTTTCGTTGGTGGAACCGTCCTGCCACGTGACCCGGATGTCGGTGGAGTTGTTGACCGCCACGATAGCGACATTGCTCGGATCGGTCGGCTGCGGCGGAGTGGCTGCGACCTGTACCGGACCTACCCAGGCGGACACGCCGACGGAGTTATAGGCCTGAATACGGTACCGATACGAGCCGGCCTCGGTGAGAGTGTTGTCGGTGTAGCTCTCGGCATTGCGCGGGGCCGGCGTCAGTACCGTCCAACCCGCGGGCCAGGTGCCGTCAGCGTTTTGTTTGCGGCGTTGCACCACAAAGCCAAGCTCATCATCGGCCATGTCGTTCCAGGTGAGTTCGACGTGACCGCCGGCGGCTGCCTGTGCGGCCAGGCCGGTCGGGGCCTCGGGAGCCTCGGTGACAGTGGCGACGGCGGCGGAAGTATTCCAGTCTGAGGCGCCGGCCTCGTTATAGGCTCTGACGCGGTACTGATAGACCGCCCCGTGCACGGCGGTGGTGTCCAGGTAAGCCTCGGAGTTCTGGGCCAAGGTATCGAGCGTGGCCCAGTCAGCGTCAGACCAAGTGCCGTCGGCATGGGCCTGGCGGCGCTGCAGCACGTAGGCGGCCTCGTTATCCGCATTATCGTTCCAGTTGAGTTGCACCTGGTCGCCAGGCTGCAGTGCTGCTGTGATGCCGGTGGGGGCTTGGGGGACACTGCCGACGCGCCAGATGCTCACCGGTAGGGGCCACTCGGAGGCGCCCACTGCATTGAGCATTCGCACCCGGTACTGGTACTGCCCGTCGCCGGGGATGGTGTCATCAATAAACTCAGTGACATTGGCAGCCAGCAAGGCAATCGTGGCCCAGTCTTGCCACTGACCGTCGGCACGCTGGTCGCGGCGCTGCACCTCGATCCGGTTCTCTTTCTGTGATTTGTCGGTCCAGGTCAGCTTGATGTCCTGGCCCGGGTTGGTCACTTCAGCCTGCAGATTGTCCGGCCACAGGGGCGTCGGCTCGCAGCGAGTGCCGAAGGATACCGCCCATCCGGAGGGCTCGACGGCATTGACCGCCCGCACGCGATACTGGTATGAGGAGCCGACAGGTATCTGGTCGTCCAGGAACTCAGTCTGATCGGGGACTGTTGTCACCACCGTCGTCCAGTCCGACCAGGCGCCTGTAACCAGCCAACGTCGGCGCTGGAGCGTGAAGCCGGTTTCGTTGCTCGAATTATCTTGCCAAGTCGCCCTGATGTCGGTAGAGTCGTTAACGGCCTGGACGGTCAGATTGCTGGGGGCTGCCGGCGCTGGCGGGACGGCCGAGACCGTTACCGGTGTTGCCCAGGCCGAGGCCCCGGCCGAATTGTAAGCGCGGACGCGGTACTCATAGGAGCCGGCCTCGGTCAAAGTATCGTCAGTGTAGCTCTCGGTATTGGGGCCGAGTTGGACTATCGTTGTCCACGGCCAGGTGCCCTCAGTGTCCGTCTTGCGCCGCTGGACATCGAAGCCGACCTCAACACTGGCCATGTCGTCCCAGGTGAGGCGGACGTGGTTATTGGCGTCCACCTGGACGGCCAGCCCGCTCGGAGCCTCCGGAGGCTCGGTGACGATGTTGATGCTAGTCGGAGTAGTGTTCCAGTCGGACGAACCAAGTGCGTTAGAGGCTCTGACACGGTACTGATATACCGCCCCGTATGTCACGGTCGTATCCAGATATGTTGCCGAATTGCGCGGCAGCGAACCAGCCAGAGTTCTCCAGTCAGCGGCCGACCACGTACCGTCGGCACGGGCCTTGCGACGCTGCAGCGCATAGGCGGATTCGTTGTCGGCATTGTCGGTCCAGTCCACCTGCACCTGGTCGCCGGGCAGCAGCGTAGCCGCGATATCGGTGGGGGCTTGGGGAACACTGGTCAGTCGCCAGACGCTCACCGGCAACGTCAGCTCCGAGCCGCCCGCGGCATTGAAGAGCTGCACGCGGTACTCGTACTGCCCATCGGTGGCGATGTTGTCATCGGTGTACTGGGTAACGTTGGCCCCAAGCCAGACGATCGTGGTCCAGTTCCCCCAGCTATCGTCATCAAGCTGGTCGCGGCGTTGTACCTTGAGATTGTTCTCCACCTGAGACCTGTCGGTCCAGGTGACTTTGACGTCCTGACCTGAATTCACCGTCACGGCGGCCAGATTATTCGGCCATATCGGCGTCGGCTCGCAGCGGATGCCGTAAGATACGACCCATTCCGAGGGGCCCACGAAATTGACCGCGTGGAGGCGATACTGATAAGAGGAGCCGACGGGTATGTCCTGGTCAACGAACTGCGTGAGGTTGGGGGCGCTCCACAGCACCGTCGTCCAGTCCGACCAGGTCTCGTCAACCAGCCAGCGTCGGCGCTGCACGCCGAAGCCGGTCTCGTTGTTGGAGTTGTCCTGCCAGGCGACCCGTATATCACTGGAGTTATTGACGGCGGTGATAGTCAGGTTGCTCGGCTCGGCCGGTCGCGGAGGAGTGGCGGAAATCTGTGCCGGGCCGGCCCAGGTGGATGACCCTGCGGAGTTATAGGCACGCAGCCGGTACTGGTATGAGCCGGCCGCGGTGAGGCTATCGTCAGTATAGGTCTCGAGATTGGGGCCAAGCTGCGGCAGGGCCGTCCAGGCAGCCGGCCAGGTGCCGTCGGCATTCTGCTTGCGGCGCTCCACGTCGAAGCCGAGCTCGTCATTGGCCTTGTCATCCCAAGTGAGCTGGACGTGGTTATTCGCGTCCGACTGTACGGTCAGCCCGCCCGGCGCATCCGGAGCTTGAGTGACGACCGCGACGCCGGCTGTGGTATCCCAGTTTGAGGCGCCGAGCGCGTTGGCGGCCCTGACGCGATACTGATACACCGGCCCATACAGCGGAGTTGTGTCCAGGTAAGTGATGGAGTTCGGCGCCAGACTACTGAGAGTGGCCCAGTCACTATCCGACCAGGTGCCGTCATCGCGTACCTTGCGGCGCTGCACCAGATAGCTGGATTCATTGTCCGCATTGTCGGTCCAGTCGAGTTCAATATCGAGGCCTGCGGTGACTGTAGCCTGCAAGTCGGTCGGTGCCTGAGGGGCCAAGCTGACCGTCGCAGCAGCGGCCGACGCCGACCAATCGGAGTCGCCCACCGCGTTGAATGAGCGCAGCCGATATTGATACTCGTTATCCGCAGCCACCGTGTCATCAGTGTAGGTTGTCGCGTTCGGGTCAATGGTGGCGACCGCATCCCACGCCTCGGGCCAGCTTCCGTCCGCCTGCCGGAGGCGCCGCTGCAGCAGGAAGCCGGCCTCGTTATCGGAGTTGTCCGTCCAGGTCAAAATAACCGCCCAGTTGCCGCCGCCCAGGGACTGCTCGGTAGCGCTGAGTTGCGTCGGGGCGCTGGGAATACTTGATACGAGCTCGATCGTTACCCCGGCCGTCCAGTTCGACGGCGCTCCCGGATTCGACGAACGCACCGCATACTCATACGTGTTGGGGTCGGTAACATCGCTATCGTTGTAGATGGTAGTGTTCGCCGGCACCCACCCGATGACTTTCCAGTCCGCATCATCCCACGAGCCGTCGGAGTGCATGATGCGCCGGCGAATCGCGAACTCTTCCTCGTTCGTCGAGTTGTCAGTCCACGATAGGTCCACCGAGGCGCCGTCGGCACCGATCGCCGCAGCCAGATTGGTCGGCATCGCGGGGGGCACAGGTGTCACTATCTGCATGTAGGAGCCGGTCCTGACCAAGCCGCCGGAGGTAACCGTCACCGTGATCGTGTACTCGGCGTTCTCCCAACTGGTGTTCGGCGGAGCCGTCCACACCGGCTCCTGAAGAGTATTGTCGTCAAAGGCGCCGGCGGCAGCGCCCTGGTCATCGGTCGCCTGCCAGAGATAAGTGGGTACATTTGCCGGATCGCTGTCAACCGCCGTGACCGTGCACTGAACCTGGCCCTCGGAGGCCACCCCGTTGGGTGTTCCGGAGGGCCCGTCAGTAATCGTCAGTGTGTGCGCCGAAGGCTGCACCGTCGCCACGAATGAGCCGGTATCCTGCTTGCCCTGGGAGCAGGTAACCGTCACAGTTACCGTGTAATCCACATCCCCGCCGGTGTCGTTAATCGGGGCCGTCCAGATCGGGTTGCGGTCAGTCGCATCGTCAAAGCTGCCGGCCGCGGTGCCTCCGGCATCCTCGGCCTCCCAGGCGTAAGTCAGCGCGTGGCCCATGGTGTCGGTGGCGGCAACGTCGCACTGCATTTCGCTCTCCGAGGGCACCGGGTTAGGTGTGCCTGAGGGGCCGGTGGTGATGATGACCTGGTCCGAGACCGGGGCCACCTCCTGCGTGTAAGAGCCGCTCGCGGTGCCGCCGTCGGAACAGGTGACCGTGACTGAGAGCGTGTATTCGTGGACTTGCTCGCTGGAGTTGATCGGAGCCGTCCAGATTGGGTTCTGCGCGGTGTTGTCATCAAAGCTCCCAGCCGGATCGCCCTCTTCGTCAACCGCCTGCCATACATACGTCAGCGCATGACCGTTGGTATCGTTGGCCGTTACGCTGCACTGGACGTTATTCCGGGAGTTGACGGGATTCGGGTCACCGGCGGGACCGGCGGTGATGGAGACTACACACGGGGTCTTGGAGGCCTGGTCGGTATTCCCGAAAGCGCCCTGATTGCGCACTCCGCCGTTGGGAGCGGGCTCGACATTGAACGCCAGAGCCGGGTCGCCGGCGTCTATACTCGGCGAGGAGACGGTGTCGGTATCCACCCAAGCCGCTGCGACCGGGTCCCAGCGGCCTTCGCGGGATAGCAGGTGATAATCACTATTAGCGGCGTCGGCGAAGAGCGGATCGGACTTGATATTGCCGTTGTTGCCGGTGGCATCGGCTATGCCCACATAATCGCCGCCGCTGCCGCCGTAAAGGTTGCCGAAAACGTTTGAGTAGGTGATCGTGGGCGTGGCAGCGGCCCCGAAGATCCCGCCGCCGGTGAGGTTGAAGGCCACAATCGAGCTATTGATTGTAGGTGAAGCGTTCTCGACGTACACTCCGCCACCGCTGGCGGCATCATTGCCGACCACCGTAGCGTTGGTTAGCGCCAGCGAACAAGCTGTGCCGCAGTAGATGCCGCCGCCATAGGTTGCGGCGCTATTGCCCATTACCAGGTTGGCTTCCATCTGCGGGGCGCTGGCGTATATCATGAACAGGCCGCCGCCCTTGGCCAAGGCGTTATTGCCGTGGATGTTACAGCCGCGGATGGTAAAGGCGGAACCGACCGCGCACACCCCGCCGCCGAGGTCGGCACTATTGCCGTGAATCTCATTGTACTCCAGAGTCGCGTCGGCATTATCCAGGCACACGCCCCCGCCGGAGGTGGCGGCATTGCCATCCTGTATCGAGTTGCCAATTAGCCACGGGCTGCCGCCGGTGACGTACACGCCGCCGCCATCGAGGCCCACTTGGTTGTCCCTAATCAGATTGCTCTCAATGATCGGGGAGGCGTTATTGATATAGATGCCGCCGCCGCGCTGGGCCGAACCGTTCTGTACCGTGAAGCCCCGGAGGGCGGCGGCGTCGGTCTCACCGGAGTTGAAAGTGACTACACTGCCGGCGTCACCACCGTCAATGATCGTGCTGGCCGCGCCACTGGTGCTCCACACCTCTACGTTCTTGCCCTTGAAGTCAATATTCTCGTTGTAAGTACCCGGACTGACCCAAATCGTGTCACCGTCTGCAGAGCGGTCTATCGCCTGCTGAATTGTGGTGTAATTGGCCGGCACCAGCAGATCCTGGTAATAGGTGAACTCGACGGTGATAGTTTCCTTGTCTGTTGGGTCGCTGTCGCGCGCAACCTCGAAGGTATCGCTGTAGTGCAGCCCATCGGTGCAGCCCGTGGGGTCCACCGTTACCGTCAGCCAGTCCTGGGCACCGGCACCGACACCGGTCCCGCTGGTCGGCGCGACGGTGAGCCACGACACGTTCTCGGTCAGCGTCCAGTCCAGGGTGTCGCCGCCCGTGTTATACACATATACACTGATGTCATTGGTCGGGTGGGTGAGGCTGCCGAGATCAACGGTATTGGTATTGACCGCCAGATCGGGCGGATAGTCGAACTGCACGGTGACATCAACCGTGTCGGAGGGGTTATCATCGCGTGTGATGGTGAAGGTGTCGGAGTAATGGTAGGGCGCGCCGGCGCTCAGCCCCGTGGGGTCAACTGTGATAGCAAGCTGCTCCGAGCCATAGGCCGGCAAGCTGCCACTGTCAGGTGAGACCGTCAACCAGGCGACGCTCTCGGTCAAAGTCCAATCGCACGGATAGCCGCCCAGATTCTGCACCTGTACCGTGGTGTTGTCGGTGGTGACACCCGTAATCGTTCCCAGGTCAAGAACGGTGGTGCTGACATCTATGTCAGGGCCCAGACCCGCAAACAGCGTCATATACACGGGGACCGAATGTTCGTCGGGAATCGCGACCGGTGAGGCCGTTGTCGTCCATGGCCCGACACCCCCGGGCAGATACTCGATCTCCAGAGACTCAATCGTGCCGGTGTTGTGGCGGCCGTCGTCCGAGGCCTTGACAAACCACTGCTCACAGTCCACGCCCGGCGGATTGGGCGGAAGGTAAGCGGCCGCATCCGTCAGGTCCTGCATGGCGTGGTAGTTGGGTTGACCGGAGCCGGTATAGACGCCATCACCGAAGGACAGGGCGTCGAATACCTGCATATACCACGCCGGACTGGTAGTGGGGGCCACGCCTACGGCCACGTACAGGTCGCTGCGTTCGGGATGGTCAATCTCGATCCAGGCGGCGTGGGAAGGGGTATAGCCGGTGCGGTCGGTCATGTAGCAGGCGTCAAAAGCATAGGTCCTGACGAAGTCATAGGAGAGCCAGGCGTACCCCGAGTCGCCCCAAGTGGTGTCCCACGAGTTGACGAACTTGAAGCCGCCGACAACCGTGCCGTCGTTGTTCTGTTTGTCGTCATCATAACCGCAGACACAAATGGCGTGACCGCCAGCTTCCAGGTCGCCCGGCACTGGCGGCTCAATTATCCACTCAGGGCCTGAGAGTGTGGTGAAGCTGTCATAGTACACGGGGATCTCGATAACGAATACATTCCCGGCATCAAGATAGGCCTTCATGGCATCAATGGCAGCCAGGCCTCCGCCCTGCTCCGTGAAGAAGAACGCCCCGCCGCCGAGGCCGCGGTAGGGCAGAGCCGCCTCAAACTGTGCGCGGTTGGGGAAGGTGGTGGCATCGCTAGCATTGTAAGGCATATCGGCCAGCAGACATGCGCCCTTGTCAGCGATCAAGTCCATCGCCCGGTACGACCATCCTCCGGTATCGCCGCCGCTGTTGGTCTGATTATAGATGAATGCGGGGCTAATCTGGGCGGTGGCGGGGTTGATCGTGCCTTCCTGGCCCTCCAGATAGGTCTTCATGTAGTAGCCGGTGGCCCAGGCGGTACAGGAGCCCTGCGTGCCCTGATTGCCGACTGGGGGCAGACCGGCGCTGTTGTCGGCACTGGCTGTCATTGGGAAAGCCGCGGCCCGGGCCAAGCTCTGCGGCGACATGACACGGCGCGGGTCCATTTGGCCGCGGTCAAGCGGCAAAGCCCCCAAATAGTGGCGCGTGCCATCGGGACCGACGACATATGGCACGTCGGCGCAGGCGACGGAGGCAAGCCCAACCAGGAGAATAATCGCTACCAGGAGGCAAGCTGCAGAGGCGATGCGGCGGGTTCTTCTAAGCATGTGGTCAACGCTCCTCAGGTGTTGTAAGGTTGCACCCACAGCTCTAGGCCGGCACCTTGACAGATACGGATGTGCCGAGGGACATGATTGAGCCTAGATTATACAGAATCATGTGGCGCTCTGCAAGGCCATTTACCCGCGCCGGCGCCTAGCCTAGAGCCGGCCTTGGCCTCAGCCCTTTTCCCGCAGCCATGCCGGCTGGAAATCCAGCGGTTGCCAGTCGCGCGGATAGTTGTATATCTGATACATCAGCTCGATGATATTCTCGGCCTCCAGCTCGCGCGTATGGGCGTCAGTGACGGTGAAATCGCCCGGGTCTTCCTCGTCAAAGGTCGGCTCGACGCGCTCATCCCGGAAGTGCACCGGGCTTTGCAGCCGGAACGGCTCGATGTCGTCAATGACCTGCATGGCCTGCTCGGCGGCGGCTCGGATCCTGTTGCAGGCCTCCTCGCGAGAGCAACTCAGCGCCGAGAGCCGGCTGGTACCGTACTTCACCGGTGCCGTCACCACTCCGGGGATCAGCTCCTCAGCCTCCTTGCAGGCGTGGGCATCACCGGTGCAGAGCACAAACGGCACGCCGTAGTGCCCGGCGATGGCCGCCTGCAGGCCCATTTCGCCCAGCGAGATGCCGTTGAACTGCCAATCGCGAATCGCCAAGCTCATGGTGTGATAGAGATTGGCGCCCTCGGTTCCGGCCTTGGCGTGAGCGCCGATCATGCCGGTAGCCGCGCAGGTCTCATCGAGAAACGGCAGCCAAAAGGGCCGTTGCTGGCCGTGGATTATCACGGCGCGCGGGTCGAGGTAGTCGAGGTCTATGGTATATCCGGCACCATGACCGTCATTCACTATCACCTCGCTTGCCCCGCCGGCGTAAAGGCCCTCGACGGCGGCACTGACCTCCTCTGCCAGCCAGATCCGCTGGCGGCAGCGGCGCTCGTGGTTCTCCAGGCTGTCATCCTCCCGCGTCTCCCATTGATAGACCCCGGCGACACCCTCGAGGTCGGTCATCATGTAGAACTTCATCATCATTCCTCCCGTCTAGCTGCTTGCTAGTCCACCGGCCGCTAGGTCTTCCATATCGGCGTATAATCGGGGTCAAAGCCATACATTTTATTCATGAAATCTACCATATCCTCGGCCTCGATCTCGAAAGTGTGGGCGTCTATCACCCGCTTATTCGCCGGCGGCTGCTCGGGATCGAGAGTCGGCTCCACATACTCACAGCGGAAGACTATCGGCGGATCGAGTTTGAGCGGCTCGATGTCGCCAATGCGTTTCATGGCCTCTTCCGCGCCCTCGCGGATCATCTCGCGGGATTTGAGCGGATGCACGGTCTTGGCCGAAAGCCGGCTGAGGCCTTCTTTGACGGCGACCGTCACGCAGCCGGGCACCAGCTCCTCCATCTCCCGGCAGGCGTAAGCGTCACCGGCACAGAAGATGAAGGGTACACCGAAATGTCCGGCCAGAAAGGCCTGGTAGCCGGTCTCGCCGACGCTGATACCGTTGAGCGAGTAGTTGCGAATGCCCAGGCCCATGGTGTGGTAGAGGTTGCCGGGCGGCGTCTCGGCCTTGGCGTGAGTGCCGACACTGGCCAGGCCGGCGCAGGTTTCGTCCAGGCCGGTGCAGTAATCGGGGCGCTGAGTGCCGTGGAAAATACGCAACCGCGCCTCCACCAGCGACATGTCTATGGTATAGCCGGCGCCGTGACCGTCGTTGACCCACACCTCCGTCGCTCCACCGTTGAAAAAGCCCTCGCCAGCCGCGTTGACCTCCTCGGCCAGCCAGCGCCGCTGCCGCAGCCGACGCTCCATGTTCTCCAGGCTCTCATCATCGCGGTTCTCCCACTGATAGACCCCGGCAACGCCTTCGAGGTCAGTTACTATGTAAACCTTCATTGTCTATCAATCCCTCTCGGTGGCACAGGCCCTTGCCAGGAATTGCCTCAGTCTGCCACGAAGGTGAACTGCCCGTTGATGGCTAATGAATCATTGGCCTCGGCCACCATCAATTCCTTCGTGTTGGCCAATTTAGTTGGCGACAGGCTGAGCTGAACTGATAGGCGGTTAGTGATGCGATACCAACGGATACTGATAATCGCGGGAGTGGTGCTGGCCGTTGCCGTGGTGCTGTGGGCGGCTCGCGCGCATTTTGCCGGAATAGCGGTGGAGGTGGCCGTGGCTGAGAAAGCACCGCTTTCCGCCCCGCTCTCTACCGACGGTGTAGTCGAGGCCATCGAGGTGAAGCTGGCCGCCGAGGCGGGCGGAACCCTGACCGAGCTATTCGTTGACGAAGGCGATGCGGTGACCAGGGGGGAGGTCTTGGCTCACGTGACCGACCAGAAGGCGGCGGCGGCGGTAGAGGAGGCGCGCGGCGCCTTCGATGCAGCGGTGGCTCAAGTCAAGGTTGCCGCTGCGGATGTGGAGTTGCAGCGGGGTCAATCAGCGGCTCAGGTTGACAGCTCAACGGCTACCGTCGGTATCGAGCACGCGCAGTTGACCAAGGCCCGGCGCGGGCCCCGGCAGCAGGAAATCGCGCGGGCCGAAGCCACCGTCAAAGCTGCGCAGGCGGAGGTAAGGGCCGCTGAGGCCGGCGTCGCAGCGGCTCGCGCGGCCTTGCAGGAGACGGAACAAGTATCGGCAGCACGCTTGCGAATGGCCGAAGGTGAGCTGGCCGCCGTCCAAGCCCAGTTCGACAAGGCCCATGCCGGGGCGCGGCCTCAGGAGATCGAGCAGGCGCGGGCTGCCAGAGACGCTGCAGCCGCCGGAAGCCATAACCTCAAGGCGCAGTACGAGCGGGCCAAGCGGCTTTATACCCGGGGAGCGATGTCGCAATCCGACCTCGACCATGCCGAGGCTGCGATGCTGGCGGCCCAGGCCCAGGAGCAGGCCGCGGCGGAGGCCCTGGACCTGCTGCTCGCAGGCGCGCGCAAGGAAGACCTGACCACGGCTCAGGCCCGGGTCGAATCCGCCCGCAGCGGCATGGAGGAGGCCAAGGCCGCCCAGAGATTGGTAGAGGTGCAGGACAAGGAACTCGAGGCCGCCAAGGCCCGGCTTGAGTACAGCAAAGCGGTACTGGCCGAAAGCCGGCAGTATGCTGCGATGCTGCGCGAGGGCACTCGGGAAGAAGACCTGCGTACCCAGGAGCAACGCCTGGCCGTGGCGCAGGCCCAACAGCGTGCCGCCCTGGCCTCGCGCGCCACGGTAACGGCGGCGCTGCAGCGACTCAATGCCGCCATAGCCGACCAGAAACGCGCTGCTGCAGCTTTGGACGCCGCCCGCAGCCACCTTTCCGATACCATCGTCACCAGTCCTATGGACGGCGTAGTGGCGGAAAAGCTGAGCGAGGTCGGCGAGATTGTCGGCCCCCAGGTGCCGATACTCACCCTGGTCAACAACACTGATGTTTGGGTGATCGCCGATGTTGATGATGAGGACATCAGCCGCGTGCAGGTCGGGCAGGCGGTGCAGGTGCTGTGCGAAGCTTACCCGGACCGCGCTTTCCAGGGGCAGATAGTGCGCATCGGCGAGGCCGCTATGCCCAAAGGTCTGGGGCGGATCGAGGCCAAGATCGTGCGGGTGAAGGTGCAGGTCACTGCTGCGGCGGCGCTGCTCAAGCCGGGCATGGCGGTGGATATCGAGGCCGACGCCAAGCTCAAAGCCAGCACGCTGCTGGTGCCGGCCGACGCGGTCATAGAAGCGGCCACCGAGAAGTACGTGTATGTGGTGCGACGGGGCCGCGCCCACAAAACGATTGTGGAAACCGGCTTCAGCAACTACACCCAGACGGAGATCACCAGCGGCCTCAGCGAGGGGGACGTAGTGGTGATTTCCGGCAAAGACGATTTGCACGATGGCGCGCGGGTATCGGCCAGGCAAGCGCCTCCCAGCCCCAATACGCAGCTCGAGGCGACCAGGTAAATGGCGGCCGCTAGCGATGCCGTGCAACTGGACAAGGTCTGCAAAACCTACGATATGGGGCAGGTGCAGGTCCGCGCGCTGCGAGATGTCGAGTTGAGCATTCCGGCGGGCGAGTTCGCGGTCTTCCTGGGCCCCAGCGGCTCGGGTAAGACCACGCTCATGAACATCATCGGCGGCCTGGATTCCCCGACCTCAGGGCGCGTCATCGTCACAGGCCACGACCTGACCGATCTCACCGAGGACCAACTCACCGAGTACCGCCGCACTGATGTGGGCTTCGTGTTTCAGTTCTATAACCTGGTGCCGACCCTGACAGCGCGCGAGAACGTCCAGCTAATCGCTGATCTGGTCAACAGCTCCCAGGACCCCGTCGGGCTGCTGGAGAGTGTCGGCCTCGGTGCTCATCTCGACCATTTCCCCAGCCAGCTCTCCGGCGGCGAGCAGCAGCGGGTCGCGATCGCCCGCGCTCTGGTCAAACGCCCCAAGATCCTACTTGCCGATGAGCCGACCGGCAATCTCGACCAGGAGACCTCCAGGGAGGTCCTCGGTGTCATCCACGACATGGCCCGGCGCGAGAATACCACCGTCATCATGGTTACCCATGACGAGAGCATCGCCCGCGACGCCGGAATGACCGTGCGCCTACTCAGCGGCACCGTTGCCTCAGTCGAGCATAATCGCAAGCGCTAGTCGTTAGCTTGAGCGACAGCAGGTGCGTGGCTGTGAGCCTACTCAATGTCAAACTCCTGCGCGACATCTGGCAATCACGGTGGCAGTTCATCGCGGTGATCGTCGTGGTGATGCTGGGCATCAGCTTCTACCAGAGCTCGTGGATGTCGTACCGCAACATCGGCGCCTCCTACGAGCTTTACTACGACATGCTGCATTTCGCCGACTTCGAGATCAGCCTCCAGCAAGCCCCGGACACAATAGACCGACGGCTGCGACAGCTTCCCGGGATTACCAGCGTACAGTCGCGTCTGGTCTCCGAAGTCGAACTGGAGATGCCGGTGGCGGAGGCCCGCGAGGTCATTGCTCGCATCATCTCCCTACCGGACCATGGCCGAGCCGCCGCCAACGATGTCACGGTCCTGCAGGGCCGTTATCTGGGCCCGCCGCATAAGCGCGAAGTCCTGGTTGAGCAGAGCTTCGCCGAACACCACAGCCTGCGCGTGGGTGATTACGTTCATCCGGTCGTGGAGGGCGAGGTCACCGACTTCCGCATCGTCGGCCTGGCCCTGAGCGCCGAATACATCTACGCGATCCAGTCGAAGCAGTACTTGATGCCCACCCCCTCGACCTTCGGGGTATTTTGGATGCGTCAGGGGCAAGGCGAGCGGCTGCTGGGGATGTCAGGGATGGTGAACAATATCTGTGCCCGCGCCGAGCCCCAGCAGCGCGACCGAGTAATGAACTCAGCCCATGCCATGCTGCGCAAGTATGGGGCTGAGGAGCCGGTGCCACGCGAGAAGCAGCCCTCTAACTACCTGTTGCAGATGGACCTGGAAGGCTATCGGGTGATGGCCGTGTTCTTCCCGCTGCTATTCCTCTTCTCCGCCTCGCTGACCATCTACACCCTGCTGGTGCGGATTGTCAACAGCCAGCGCGGCCAGATCGGCTTTCTGCGGGCCAGTGGAATGCCGGTGGAGGCCCTGACCTGGCACTACTTGTACTATGCGCTGCTGTGCGGCACTGCTGGTGGGGTATTGGGGGTTATCGCCGGGATATACATGTCTCTGGCGCTGACCAGGTACTATCTCAACTTCCTGGCGATCCCGGTGATTCATAATCCCATGCACTGGCCGACCGTAGCTGTCGGTGTCGCCGCCGGTGTACTTAGCTGCGGCATTGCCGGCTATTTCTCATCGCGGCGGGTAGCGTTACTGCACCCGGCTGTGGCGCTACGTGAGGAGGTAGCTGCCGGGGGACGGCGCTCGGCTATCGAGCGGCTACTGCCGGCTCTGGGTCGCCTGGCTTTATACTGGCGGATTCCGCTGCGCAACATTTTTCGCAGCCGCCGCCGCACGCTCTATACCGCTACCGGCATCGCGATGGGCGTGAGCCTGATTCTCGTCTCCCTGGCAGTTCGGGACGCAACGTTCGATTCCATTGATACCTACCTCCAGGAGATTCAACGCTACGATCTCCAAGCATCGTTCATACCGCCTCAGACCGCCTCTATCGGCTTCCATGTCGCTCAGTGGCCGGGAGTGAAAAAGACCGAAGCCACGCTGGCGCTGCCCGTGGAGTTGCACCGTGGCGACCGGATTGTCAACACGGTGCTGGTGGGGCTGGAGCCCGATGCGCACCTGCAGGCCCTGGTCAGCCCCGCCGGCAGGCGCGTGCCGGTGCACGGCTCGGCCCTGTTGATGAGTGTGGGCAACCGCAAGAAGCTGGGTGTCGAAACCGGCGATGTCATCCGGCTGGCTTTCGCCCTTAATGACGAGGAGACCAATATCGAGGTGCCTGTCAGGGCAGGGGAGATCATCCGCCAGCCGGTCGGGTCCTATGTCTATCTGCCCGCCGCGACGGTGCGGCGCATTTTCGAGCGCGACCTCGGCCTGCCCAATAAATCAGTCACCACCTTGATGGTAGTGGGCGAGCCCGACCATCTGAACGCGATCAAGGACAAGCTCTACGAGGTCCCCAATGTGGCCGCAGTCGAGGACTGTCGGGAGACACGCAGTCAGTTGATCGAGATGATGGAGCTTAATCTGGGCTTCATCGCCATCATGATCATGCTGGGGTCGGGGCTGGCGCTGGCGATCATCTACAACACCGTCAGCATCAATATCGTCGAGCGCACCCGTGAGTTGGCCTCAATGCGGGCGATGGGAATGACGCGGCGGATGGTGGGCGTGCTGATAACGGTGGAGAATCTGCTGGTGGGCTTCTTGGGGCTGGTCGGGGGGATACCGCTCGGCTATCTACTCAATCAGGCGTTGGTGGCAAGCTGGGAGAACGAGCTGATGCAGATCCAGGCGGTGATCTTCCCGGCGTCCTACTTAACCACGATTATCGCGATTATTCTGACCATACTCCTGTCGCAGATTCCCGGCATCCGCCAACTCAACCGTGTGGACTTGGCGGCGGCTACCAAGATCACCACCGGCTAGGCTCACCGGAACATCCGGAAGGCGCCGGGATCCAGATCCGCCCGCTGCAGCAGCTTGGCAGTGGAGGCCAGCAGCTTCTCGAAGGCCGCCTCCCGGGCCTGCGGGTTCGTAATCTCCTCATCCACCATGTCCGCTTCGTGGCGCTGCAGCGTACGCCGGGAGGGGTTGTTGGCGACCGCCCAGACCGCCAGTTGCACCACGTCTATGTGATCCTGCTCTGTAACCACGCCAGCGCATAGTCTGGCCATGCGGTCGTCGGGACAGGCGGTGGCGAACATTTCGTCATCAGGCGTAGGGGCGCGGCGGTTGATATTGGTACAGGCGGTGGGGATACGCAGGTGAGCGACGGCGTTTGTGGACAGGTCCACCGGCACCCAGCCGAGGGTGCTCTGGCCCTGCCGGCCGCCCGCCTGGGCCCAGAATTGCGTCCCGGGCGCGATGGCAACGAAGCTGGGCCCGCCGGGGTTGCGCCCGATGGTGGCATCAACCCCGAGCTCGCCGGTCCCGTAGAACTCCGCCCAGATGCCGCCCGTATCCAGGGCCTCCAGTAGCTCGGCTGTAGCCGCCACACCGGCAGGCTGGAAGCACGCGAAGAGCAGAGCCATGATACCGATTATCAGCAAGACGCGACCGGTTTGGCGCATAGCGATTTCCCCCTGCCAGCGGTTACAGGACTCTGCACTAGGGCCGTGTCCCAGAGATAACTTCACACAATTCCAATAGCTCACCCCACGCGTGGCTCGGCCTGACCTGCGCCTGACGCAGGTCAGGTGAGAATGCGCCAGCATTCTCGGCTTCCAGCCCGAGGTCGTTGCGGCCGAGGTCAGCAGCTAAGCATCCCTGAGTTGCTCTGAGACTCTATCGAAGCATCCCAGCGCATGAAGGCGTTTCTGGGACGTGACACTAATCTTAGATTCTACCATGCCAGGAAAGTTCCTGCAATGAGCCTGAGAGGTATGGCAATGATTTTCCGCCGGTTGCATCTAATATTTGAAGGTAATATAATCGCAGGGCGGAAGGTTACCCGCAGCAATCACGGGAAGTAGCAGTCAGCATGAACGTTTGGGGACAATCCCCGCAATAGGAGTGAAGACGATGTCAGAAGCTACAAAACTAGCCATCAAGGGCGGACCTAAGTCCGTCACCAAAGACCCGGGCGACATGTTCACCTGGCCGATCATCACCCAGGAGGACGAGGAGGCAGTACTTGAGGTGCTGCGGCGTGGCGGGATGTCGGGCACTGATGTAACTATGGAGTTCGAGAAAGACTATGCCGAATGGCACGGGGTGGACTATGCGCTCGGCTGCAGCAGCGGCACCGCGGCCCTGCAGTCGGCGATGTGGGCCTGTGGCGTCGGCGTCGGCGATGAGATTATCGGCCCCAGTCTGACTTACTGGGCCACCAATCTCCCCGCTTTTAGCTTGCAGGCCACCATCGTATTCGCCGAGGTTGACCCCGACACACTGTGCCTCGATCCCAACGACATTGAGCACCGCATTACCGACCGCACCAAGGCGATTGTTCCGGTGCACTACTGCGGTCACCCGGCGGACATGGACCCGATTATGGAGATCGCCGAGAAGCATAATGTCAAGGTGATCGAGGATGTCTCCCACGCCCACGGTGCAATGTATAAGGGGAGGCTGGTGGGGACCATCGGTCACATTGGTGCTTTTTCGGTGATGTCGGGCAAGGCCCTGGCCGTCGGCGAAGGCGGCATGCTCATAACCAGCGACCGCAAGCTTTGGGAGCGCGCCATCGTCTGGGGCCACTACGAGCGAACGCGGGCCACGCGCTGGACCGGCGAGCTGGAAGAGCAGTATATTACCGATCCCGAGCTGACACCTTTCGTCGGGCTGCCCTGGGGCGGCTACAAGTACCGCATGCATCAGCTTTCCTCGGCATGTGGCCGGGTTCAGCTCAAGCACTACCGCGCGCGCATGGAGGAGGTCCAGAAGGCCATGAACTACTTTTGGGACCTGCTCGAAGGCGTGCCCGGCGTCAAAGCCCATAGACCACCGAAAGACTCAGGCAGCACCATGGGTGGCTGGTATGCGGCCCGCGGCCTCTACCGGGCCGAGGAACTGGACGGTCTGGACATCGGCGTATTCTGCAAGGCCGTGACCGCCGAGGGCTGCAGCACGAGCCCCGGCATCAACAGCCCGATGCACCTGCACCCGCTGCTCAATGATGCCGACATCTACGGCCATGGCAAGCCGACGCGGATTGCCAATTCCGACCGCGACCTGCGTCAGCCGGCGGGGAGCCTGCCGGTGACCGAGGCCATGCCCCGGGCCTGTTACGGCATCCCCTGGTTCAAGCATTATCGGCCCGAGATCATCGAAGAGTACGCGATGGCGTTTAAGAAAGTTGCCGAGAACGCCGACCAGCTTGCCGATATTGAGCCGGAGTAGCATGACGGGCGATAGCCAAATGGCTGAAAACGGCAAGCTTGCCATCAACGGCGGTCCCCCGGCCGTCCGTACTGACGCGGGAGACATCTTCGACTGGCCGATCATTACCGAAGAAGACGAAGCCGCCGTCCTGGAAGTGTTGCGTCGGCGCGGCATGTCCGGCATTGATGTGACGGTCGAACTGGAGCGGGAGTTCGCCGACTGGCACGGGATGCAGTATGCGCTCGGCCATAGCAGCGGCACTGCGGCCCTGCAGGCGGCGATGTGGGCAGTAGGGCTGGGGGTCGGTGATGAACTCATCGCTCCCAGCATGACCTATTGGGCCTCGGCCTTGCCTGCCCTCAGCTTGCAGGCCACGGTCGTCTTCGCGGAAGTTGAGGCCGAGACTCTCTGCCTGGATCCGGACGACCTCGAGCACCGCATCAGCGACCGCACCAAGGCGCTGGTGGTTACCCATATGCGCGGCTACCCGGCGCCGATGGACCGCATCATGGCGGTGGCGCGCCGGCATGACCTCAAGGTCATCGAGGACTTCTCACAAGCCCAGGGCTCGCGCCATCGCGACCAACTGGTCGGCACCTTCGGCGATGTCGCGGCCTGTTCGCTGATGTCGGGCAAGTCGCTGGTGGCCGGCGAGGCCGGGATGCTGATTACCAACGATCGCGCGATCTGGGAGCGCGCCATCGTCTGGGGACATCGCGAGCGTACCGCCGCCACCCGCTGGGCCGGTGAACTGCAGGAGAAGTACATCACCGACCCGCAACTGGTGCCTTACGCCGGCTATCCCTGGGGCGGCTATAAGTACCGCATGCACCAGCTCTCCTCCGCCGTCGGCAGAGTCCAGCTCAAGCATTACAACGAGCGCATGGCTAGCATCAATGAGGCGATGACTTACTTCTGGGACCTGTTGGAGGGCGTTCCCGGTATCAGGGCGCACCGTCCCCCCAAGGAGGCAGGCAGCGATATGGGCGGCTGGTTCGGAGCTCGTGGCCTCTACCTGCCGGAGGAGCTCGGGGGGATTTCGGTGGACCGCTTCTGCGAGGCTATCAGGGCCGAGGGAGTTGCGGCGGCCGCGCCTCACCGCAGGCCGCTGCTGCATCTGCACCCGCTGTTCAACGAGGCCGACATCTACGGGCACGGCAGGCCCACCCGCTTCGCCAACTCCGACCGCGATCTTCGCCAGCCTGAAGGCAGCCTGCCGCTAACAGAAGCGCTGTATGACCGCGTACTGGGGGTGCCGTGGTTCAAGCACCTGGATAAGACTATTATCGAGGAGCACGCCCTGGCCTACCGCAAAGTTGCCGAGAACGCCGCTCAGCTCTGAGACACAGGCTTCAATCCGTAATTACAGGAGGAACAGTCATGGCAGAAAGTGCACAGCTTGCGCTACTGGGCGGCCCCAAGGCCGTTCAGACCGATCCCGGCGACATCTTCACCTGGCCGATTGTCACCAAGGAGGATGAGGAGGCCGTCCTTGAAGTGTTGCGACGCGGCGCCATGTCGGGCCGAGATGTGACGATGGAGTTTGAGAAGGAATATGCGGAATGGCATGGTGTGGACTATGCTCTGGGGCACAGCAGCGGCACCGCCGCCTTGCAGGCGGCGATGTGGGGCTGTGGCGTCGGGGTCGGGGATGAGATCATCGCCCAAAGCTTGACCTACTGGGCCTCGGCCTTGCCGGTCTTCGGCCTGCAGGGCACGGTGGTCTTCGCCGACGTGCATCCCGACACCCTCACGATGGACCCCGAGGACATCGAGCACCGCATCACCGAGCGCACCAAGGCGATTATTCCGGTACACCTGGGCGGGTATCCGGCCGATATGGACCCGATAATGGAAATTGCCGAAAAGCATGATGTCAAGGTCATCGAGGATGTCTCACACGCCCACGGGGCCTTGTACAAGGGCCGATTGCTGGGCACGATCGGGCATGTCGGCTGCTTCTCGATTATGTCGGGGAAAGCCCTGGCGACCGGGGAAGGCGGAATGCTGATTACCAACGACCGATACATCTGGGAGAAGGCTACCGCCTGGGGTCACTACGGGCGCACCAGAGCCACCCAGTGGACCGGCGAGTTGGATGAGCCGATTATCACCGCGCCGGACCTGACGCCCTTTGTCGGGATGCCCTGGGGCGGCTATAAGTACCGGATGCACCAGCTTACCTCCGCGGTTGGCCGAGTTCAGCTTAAGTACTACGGAGCGCGCATGGAAGAGATCCAGAAGGCCATGAACTACTTCTGGGACCTGCTGGAGGACGTGCCCGGCCTGCAGGCCCACCGACCGGCCAAAGCCTCCGGCAGCACCATGGGCGGCTGGTACGCGCCCCGAGGCATTTATAAGGCCGAGGAGCTTGGCGGCTTGCCCCTGGACAAGTTCGCCGCAACAGTGACCGCCGAAGGTGCCGCTTGCAGCGCAGGCAAGCGCCCCGGCCTGCATCTGCATGCGCTGTTCAATGAGGCCGACATCTATGGCCACGGCAAACCGACCCGCATCGCCAATTCGGACCGCGATCTGCGCCAGCCCGAAGGCAGTCTGCCGGTCACCGAGGGGAGCGGGGAGCGTGTTTATAGCATCCCCTGGTTTAAGCACTACCGGCCCCAGATTGTCGAGGAACATGCGGCCGCCTTTCGCAAGGTAGCCGAGAACGCCGACCAGCTCCTCTGACCTAGGACTCAAACGCAGCCACCAACACACAAGCGGCGGGGGCAAGATTGCCCTCGCCGCTTTCGCTTGTGTGCGCTAATTGGTTACGCAGTTACGGGGTGGGAGGTTTGGGCTTGACAAGGGTGATAGTGTGGGGCGATTGCTCGCCGTCTGCGGTGATTGTGTAGGTGTGGATTTCGTAGCGCAGCGGCCGCTGCTCCCAGAAAAATGCCCTCGGGGTGGATATTAGCAGGGCGAAAGTGCCATCAGGGTTGACCTTATGGCGGTGCCCGGGGATCATTCTGTAGTACTTGGCGTCATCGAGTGTGTCATAGATCTGGGTCTGGATCACAACCAGCGACCCGAGCGGAGCCACGCCGACGACCAGAGTGCTGGGGCCGACCAGGTCGCCATCTTGAGGGCTCTTGACGATTGGTGCTTCGCCCTGGGCAGGCACTCTCGTTGGCGCTTCGGCGGTCTGGGCCGCAGCCACGGCGACGAGCACGGTCACTGCAATGCACGTGAGTATCACGACGGACGCGGTTCTCATGTTCAGGGTCCTCCTCGTTAAGGGCTTCAGGGCTCGCGATTCCACGATGCGCCGTCCACTTGGCCCGCCCCAGAGCTCAGGGCGTCGGCGCTTTCTGATCAACGGTGACGATCGCCTCCGGCGACTTGCCGCCGTCCCGCGTGACCGTGAAAACATGGATCTCGTAGCGCAGCGGTCGCTTCTCGCCGAACGACACCAGTGGGGTGGCGATCAGCAATTCGAAGCTGCCGTCCGGCTCAGGCGCGTGGCGGTGGCCGGGAACCATCTTAATAAATTTCCCGTCAAGCTGGTCATAGACCTCCGTCTGGATTACCACAACTGCGTCAGGGCGGGCTGTACCGATCACCAGGGTGCTGGGGCCAACCTGCTCGCCGTTGGTGGGGCTGATGACTTGTGGTATGTCGGCGTAGGTAGATGTCTGTCCGGTCGCTGCGCCGGTCATTGCCTGAGTTAATTGGCCGGCGTCGGAGGCCGCGAAGTAGGCACCGCCGCCGATCTGCGAAAGCTCCTGCAGGTATTTCTCGGCTTCCGAACCCGGACTCAAATCGAACCCGACGGTGTTGATACTGATCTTCATGGAGCTATTAGCCATGGCCGCCTGGGCTTCCTTCATGGCATCTTCCAGGGTTTCGCCCGGGGCCGTGAGGTCCACAATTTCAGCCTCACATACCGCCGCGAGCAGAAGCAATAGTAGCAGGGCACTAACGAGAGGGCTTGGTGCTCTCATGGCTGTGGGGCACCTCCAGTGATGTCGTGCTCACTCGTCATTTTTATTAGTGTGCGCGCAGGGTCCTCCTGGCCGGCGTTGCCGTGGCAGTTGTCCTCCCCGTCACACAGTATGATCAGTTGACCTTTCTTGGCGTTACCGTTGTTCAGTAGGTAAGTTGTGGCCTTGTAGGTGGCAAGGCGTAGTGGCGTCGAGCCGTTGGCCCTGAGTTGCTTAGCCGCCGAGCACATCGTCGCCGCATCGGTCGTAAAGCTGGCGACCTCCCAGCATGTGCAACTGCCGCCGAAGCCCAGCAGCGCCCATTCGTGCCTGCCGTCATTGGTCTGATTGACGGCGTTTATCAATGCGGCCTTGGCCTGCTCGATCTTCTGTCCGTCCATGCTGCCGCTGCAGTCAACCAGGAAGCACATCGAGATCTCGACCGTGAGCATGCTCGCCCATAGCTTCTTCTGTTCCTCGATCTCTTTGGCGAGCGCCTCCTCAGCGGCCTGAATCTGCTTATTGAGCAGCTCAAGCTGCTCCCCTGGCGATAGCGACTTGTTGGCGCTATCCTTGCCCAGGTCAACTATCTTGCTTACCAGCGTGGCGATCGCGTCGCTGGCATAGTGCGCCCCGGAGGTCGCGAAGCCGCTGAAGTAGTCGGTGATGATGCTCAACAGGCCCCCGGACAGGCCCTTCACCGCTACCTCAACCTTCTTGCCGTTCAGGGTCGCGATGATCTGGCCCAGTTGCGTAATGCCTTCAGCACCCTTCTCGATCTTGGCGATATCTTCAGGCTGCAGTGTCGCCTGGTTGTTTGTGAGAAAGTTGTCCTTATCGGTCTGGAATTGCTTCGCTGCGTCTGGTGTGTACTTATCGAGCTTTTGTTGGCGAACTTGGCCCCAACCGTTGACACCCAGTTGATACTCAGCCATGCATTCATTGAGTATCTTGCCCCATTCCTCCGGGCGCTGCTGCAGATAGCCGCCCATGCCGAAGCCGATTTTGCCGTACTCCTTGTTCAACTGCCGGCGCTGTTGCGAGGAGGTCTTATTCCACAGATAGGTCTTCTGCTCGTCGCTGAGGTCCTTGACCTTGACCTCGTGCCCGCCCCACTTGACCACGATATCGGTGCTTATGCGCCCAGGGAAGACCAGTCCCTCCTGGTGAAAGTCAATCTCATCACTGTACATCCACAGGGGAGCATGTTCGGGCGCGTTTGGGTCCACCGGGCCGATGACTGTATCGCCCTGGGCAAATGCCGGAGCGCTCAAACACACCCAGTAGAGTACAATCAACAATGCAACGCTTCTCTTGCTCATAGTCAACCTCGTCTTCTCAGCCCTGCAAACTCCTTCACGGCCACGATTGCCTTTCATAGTCGCGTCGGGCTTCTACGGCTGCCGCACCGGTGCGGCCAGGTTGTGGGTGCTGATGATGCTGCGCAGACCGGCGGCAGCTTCGCTGCGGCCACCGCCCTCGCGCAACTGGCAGTTGTTCTCTCCGTCGCAAAGCACAATCAGTCGCCCGGTCTGGCCGTGACCGTTCTTGACCAAGTAACTTGTAGCTTTATATATCGCATAGGTAAGCGGTGTGCCGCCGCCAGCCGTAAGGCCGGCCGCGGCCGACTGAACTGCCGCGGGATCAGCCGTGAAGTCCACTACCTGCCAGCAGGTGCAGCTACCCCCAAAGCCGAGCAGGGCCCATTCGGTCTTGCCGTCATTGGTCCGGTCCACCGAGTTAATGACGGCCTGCTTGGCGGCCTCAATCTTGGGGCCGCCCATGCTGCCGCTGCAGTCAACCAGGAACAGAATTGATAGCTCGATGTTCCCGGCCTGCGGTGGCTGCTGCGGCTCTTCGCCCACCAGCCGCGCCCACATGGCGCGCTGGTCCGCGATCTCTTGGCCGAGTGTGGCTCTGGCCAGGTCAAGCTGCTGGTTGATGAGGTTGATCTGCTCCGCGGGCGATAGTGACTTGTTGGCCGCATTCCTGCCCAGGTCAATGATCTTACTCACCACCGTGGCGATGGCGTCACTGACATAATGCGCGCCGTGAGTCATGAAGCCGGTACAGTAGTCGGTGATTATGCCGATCAAGCCGCCGGAGAGACCTTTCACTGCAATCTCTATCTTCTTCAGTTCGAGCACTGCGATCATCTGCCCAAGCTTCTGCACGGTCTCGGCGCCCTCGTTGATCTTGGTGATATCTTCGGGTTTCAGCTTGTCGGCATGTGCTGCGATGAACTGGTCTTTGTCATCCACGAATTGGAAGACTTCCGGCGGCGTATGTTTGCGCTGAGCGTTCTTGCGCACCTCGGCCCAGCCGCTCACTCCGCGCTGGTACTGGGCGATGCGCTCGTTCAACTCCGGGCCCCAGTCTTCAGGCCGATTCTTCAAGTACCCGAGCATCCCGCCCATCGAGGTGTTGCCATAGACATCATTCATCTGTTTGCGCTGCGCCGGTATCATCTTCTCCCACAGGTACCTCTTCTGCATCTCGGTCAAGTCTTTGACGAAAACATCATGGTCGGCCCACTTGACCATCATCTTCTGGCTGTAGCCGCCGATCCACCAGCCTTCGAGGTGGAACTCGATCTCGCCGCTGAGCATCCAGGGCTCGATGCCGGGGTAGTTGGCCATGTCATCAGGGGCCGGCCCGATAGTTACACCGGGCTGGGATAGTACTATAGCCGGTAAAAGCAAAACGAATAGGGCAACAGCCATCGAGATGCGCTTGCTCACCTTCGACGCCCCTTCCTGTCAAGACTGCAAACCCATACTGCGGGGTGCTGCACGCCTTGGCAGTATATATGAAGCCGGTGCCGGCGGTCAACCGCCGCCGCAGCGGTTGCTCAGGCCGACAGCAGGCGACAAGCTGCGCGCCGACACAAGCCATTGCTGTGGCAGGACTTGCCAACAGTGTCGTATTATTGCACAATGGCCGCAGGATACTCCGCCCCTAGGGCGAAATTGTAAGTATCCAGTTGTTGCTGTCGGGTTTCGGGGAGGGACGTCGCTTTGGCCTCTGAAGCTGATCTCAAATTGTCTGTGGTCATACCGATCTACGACGAAGAGAAATGCATTGACCTTCTCTACGAGCGATTGACGGCGACTTTGGGCGAGCTGCAGGCCGACTACGAGATCATCCTGGTCAACGATGGCAGCCGCGATGCCTCGCTTGAGATGCTCACGGCGCTGCACCATCAGGACCCGCGTGTGGTGGTCGTCAACCTCTCGCGTAATTTCGGCCACCAACCGGCCATCTCCGCCGGCTTGGCCCAGGCTCAGGGCGACTGTGTCGTGATCATGGACGGCGATCTGCAGGACCCGCCGGAGGTCATACCTGATCTGGTCGCCAAATGGCGCGAAGGAAATATGGTAGTATTGGCCCGTCGCCGTAGCCGCCGCGAAGGCTTTCTGCGCCAGCGGCTCTACTCGCTTTTCTACATGCTCCTGGGAACCGTCAGCGATTACCCGATCCCTCTGGATGCCGGCGTATTCGGCCTGATTGACCGCCGGGTCGCCGACCAGTTGCGGAATCTGTCCGAGCATAACCGCTTCCTACCGGGGTTGCGCGCGTGGGTCGGCTTCTCCCAGGCGATGGTGCCCTACGACCGCGAGGAGCGCGTCGCCGGCAGGCCCAAACAGAGTCTCATCAGGCTCACCCGTTACGCCCTCGACGCCGTATTTAGCTTCAGCTATAAGCCGCTGCGCCTCAGCCTGGCTGCCGGCTTAGCCATAAGCGGCGTGTGCTTTCTGTATGCAGTAGTCCTGGTGGTCAAGCGGCTGCTGGGAGTTGACGTGGTCAAAGGCTTCACGACCCCGACTGTCGCCATTCTGTTCCTGGGCGGCGTACAGCTAATCAGCATCGGGATTCTGGGTGAGTATATCGGTCGCGTATATGACGAGGTCAAGGCCCGGCCACTTTACATAGTATCGGAGGTATTGCGCCGAGGTGGGCAGAGCTAGCTTCCGCCCCTTGCGGTATGCTCGGTGCGTACCTGTTTGACACCATTCTGGGCGGTTGCTATAATCGCCGCGCCGCGATTTCGAGCCAGCCAGTATAGCCGCCCTCAGTATATGACAGTCTGGATTTGAGCCTGTCGAGACCGACACTTTGCGGCATTTGGTCTATCGCCTTGGGAAAGAAAGAGCATTCTTGGAGGAACATAATCCGATGATGGATATCAAAGAAATACAGAAGGTACTGCCACACCGCTATCCGTTTCTGCTGATTGACCGCGTCATCGAGATCGAGCCCGGCAGGCGGGCGGTCGCGATCAAGAACATCACCTTCAACGAGCCGCAGTTCACCGGCCACTGGCCCGGCGATCCGATGATGCCCGGCGTGTTGGTGCTGGAGGCGATGGCGCAGACCGGCGGCATCATGCTGCTGACCTCACTCGAGGACGCCAGCCGAAACGCGCTCTTTGGCGGAATTGACAAGGTGCGGTTCCGCCGCCAGGTCACGCCGGGGGATCAATTGCGCCTGGAGGCCACGATTATGCGTCGCAAAGGCGATGTCGGCAAGGTCCACGTCGTGGCTACCGTAGACGGGCAGGTGGCTGCGGAGGGTGAGTTCATGTTCGCACTGGTTGAGAACGAATAGCAGGCATCAAAGCAGTCGAGGTAGAGAGCGACTATATGATTGATGCAACGGCGATTGTTGACGAGCGGGCCGAACTCGGCAGCGGGGTGCAGGTCAAGGCCTTCACCATCATCGAGGCTGGGGTGCAAATCGGGGACGGCTGCGTTATCGGCCCGCACGCCGTCATCCGCACCGGTACCAGCATTGGAGACAATACCCACATTCACACCGGTGCGGTGCTCGGCGAACCCCCCCAGGACGCCAAGTACCGCGGCGAACCGACCAAGCTCACCGTCGGAGCCAATAATGTGATTCGCGAGTATGTAACCATACACCGCGCTTGCGGCGAAGGCACCGAGACGGTCCTGGGCAAGGACAACATGCTGATGGCTTATTCCCACGTCGGCCATAACTGCCGCATTGGCAGTGGCACCTTGATAGCTAACTCGGCGGGGCTAAGTGGGCATTGTGCTATCGAGGATTTCGTCAATATCGGCGGACTGGTGGGCGTGCATCAGTACGTGACCATCGGCACGATGGTGATGGTGGGAGGCATGTCGCGGATTGTCCGCGATGTGCCGCCATATATGATGGTGGAGGGCAATCCGGTCGCGACCCACGGATTGAACTGGCGTGGCCTGGCGCGGCACGGCGTCTCCGAAGAGGACCGGGCCGAACTCAAGAAAGCCTATCGCCTGCTGTTCAGGTCCGAGTATAACACCAGCGATGCTTTGGCGGCGATCGAGCGCGAGCTCAGGCAGACCGAGCAGATTGTCCATCTGGCCGAGTTCCTTCGCCGTGTGGATGCCGGCTATGCCGGACGCCAGACCGACCCCCACTAACCTGCCTTGCGACGCTGCCTCGGGCAGTGCACCTGTCGCACGGCTGGGTCACCTGGAGAACCCCAATGAACGACCGCTCACAGGTTTTCATTGTCACCGGTGAGCCGTCGGGTGATTTGCATGCGTCGCTATTGGCCGAAGAGCTGAGCACTGCCGGCCGGGTTGCCATCACGGCGGTCGGCGGCAATAGACTGAGAAGCGTCGGAGCCGACATATTCATAGACAGCAGCGGCTGGGGTGCCGTCGGCGCACCGGCGGCTCTGCGCAACTTGCCGACCTACTGGCTGGGCTTGCGCAAGACCGCCGCCAGGCTGCTGGCACAACCGCCCGATTTGTTGGTGCTGGTGGATTTCGGTGCCTTCAACATGCGGCTGCTTAAACGCTTGGGTGCCCAACGCCGGGGCAAGTCTTTCTACTTCTTTCCGCCCGGCTCCTGGAGCCGCAAGCCGCGTGACTTTTCGGACCTGGCCCGGCTCACCGATTGTGTCGCCACGCCCTTTCCCTGGTCCGAAGCGCTCCTGCGACAACAGGGCGTCAATGCCCATTGCGTCGGCCATCCGGTCATGGACCGCGTCAAACCGGTCGCTGATGTTGGAGCCTTGCGCCTGGAGCTAGGCGTACCCGAAGCGGCTTTCTGCTTGGGGCTGTTGCCGGGTTCGCGACGCATCGAGCGGCGGTTACTAGGGCCGCAGATGATTGGAGCGGCGGCCCAGCTCAGCCGGCGCTATCCGGCCCTACACGTGCTCTTTTCGCCGCCGCCCTCAGCCGCCGGGGGCACTGACAGCAATGTCAATCTAGGCCACCTCGGGGAGCGGGTGACGGTGGTAGCCGAGAGCTTCAAGATCATGCAGGCGGCGGACCTCATCATCACGGCCTTCGGCACCGCGACCCTGGAGGCTGCGGCCGCGCTCTGCCCGATGATTGCGATCTACCGGGGCACCCAGGCGATGTGGCTGCAGTTACGCTTGATGAAGCTGGGCACTGATTTGTTCGCGATGCCTAACATTATTGCGAGCGAGCAGGTCGTACCAGAGACGATTGCGCCCGAACAGACTAACGCCGAGGGGCTGGCGGCGATGGTCGCAGAATTGATCGAGAACGAGGCGGCCCGTCTCGCCATCAAAGACCGCCTGGCTGCGGTCCGCGAGATGCTCGGCCCGCCTGGCGCGGCCAAGCGAGCCGCCGAATTGGCACTGAGCATCATGGCGTAAGCAGTCTCTCGCCCTTGCCTGAAACGTCCACTCTGTTGCATCCGGATAAAGGTGTTGCAGCCGTGTTTGGAAAACTGTCACGTTCTTCGCTCTGGCGGCTGAGGGAGTTCCTCCACGGTTTCAGGTTCGCGGTGCTGGCGACTCTGATCGTGATGGGGCTTGCCGCGTGGCTCAACGCCAATGTTCTGTTCAAGACCAAGAACATATTTCAGCCGATTTTTGAAAGCATCGTGACGGTCAGTAATGCAGCGGCCGTGGCCCAATACAAAGCCGATCTCTTGAGCGCGGCGTTGCAACTCTTCGGCCTCATAGTCCTGGCCGCGCTTGCCGGCGGAGTCGCTTTTTATCTGGGCAACTGGATCGGCCAACGGGTGCTCTTCGAGTTGCGCCGCGAGCTCTTCGAGAAGCTCCAGTCGCTCTCACTCGGTTACTTCGACCGGCGCCGGATCGGTGATTTCATATCCCGCATCAATAACGATACCGCCCTGATCCAGGGCACGGTTGGCTCTGATCTGACCCGCTTCATCGTCACGCCGCTGACTGCCTTGGCGATGACGATTTACATGATCCAGATATCCTGGCGTCTGACCTTGGCTCTGGCCGTGGCCCTGCCGGTGGTGGCCGTGGTGACGGTTGTGGTGGGCCGCTATATCCGGCGATACAGCCGTCGCGTCCAGGAGAAGCTGGCCGACCTCACCTCATGCACCGAGGAGACACTGGGCGCGATGCGGGTGGTGAAGGTTTTCGGCTTAGAGGCCGAGGTTCGCCGGCGTTTCGCTCAGGAAAATCGAGGCGTATTCCGCGGCCAGATGAAGGCCACCCTGGTGAGAACGTTAACTAGCCCGATTGTGCTTGCTCTGGTTGGGCTGGCGCTGTGTGCCGCGCTAGTGTTCGGCGGTTATGAGCTGGTCGCCGGCCGCATCGAGGACGGTGCCGGCGGTCTGATGGCCTTTATCTTGTTGCTCCAGGGCACGGGCAGCCACGTCAATCGCGTCTCACGGCTCTATCTCGGCCTGCAGCAGGCGGAAGCCGCTGCCAGCCGCATCTACGAAATAATGGACGAACAGCCCGATATCGTCGAAGCCGAAAACGCCGTCGAGATTCGCGACCTGCAGGGCGCAGTCAGCTTTGACAGTGTTGAGTTCAGCTACCGCCCAGACTGCCCGGTGCTCAAGCAGTTCAGCCTCGAGGTTGCGCCCGGCGAGACGGTGGCCATCGCCGGCCCCTCCGGCGCGGGCAAGACTACCGTCGCCAACCTGGTCCCCCGGCTCTATGACGTGGACGAGGGTGCCGTCAGGATTGACGGGGTGGATGTCCGCAAGCTGCGCAATGCCTTCCTCAAGTCGATCATGGGCATCGTGCCCCAGGAGACCGCGCTGTTCAGCACTACGGTGCGCGACAATATCGCCTTCGGCAAGCCCGATGCCACTGACGAGCAGATCATTGCCGCAGCCCAAGCCGCCCGCGCCCACGAGTTCATCAGCGGCTTGCCCCAGGGCTATGATACTCAGGTCGGCGAGCGCGGGGTGATGCTATCCGGAGGCCAGCGACAGCGTATCGCGATCGCGCGCGCTTTACTCCGAAGTCCCAAGATCATCATCCTTGACGAAGCCACCTCCTCGCTGGATACCGAAACCGAATCCGCGATCCGCGCCGCTCTGGAGACACTACTCCGCGATCGCACCGCGATCATCATCGCCCATCGCCTGTCAACCATCAGAGACGCCGACCGCATCATAGTCATTGACGAAGGCCGCATCGTCGAGCAAGGCACGCATGACGAGATGATGGCCCGCGATGGGCTTTACCGCAAACTTTACGAGACTAAGGAGCTGCTTGCGCCCGAAGATTCCGCTGACGCTGACGCGCAGTAGCCACAAGCCTGGTGCAAGGCCAATGGATATATCCACACAACAGCAGCACGACAAGCCTTACAAGACCTGGCTGTACAATTTGCTGCTGGCTCTGCTTTCACCGCTGCTGCTGGTGTGGCTGCTCTGGCGTCTGCTGGTGAAGAAAAAATCGGCCGAGGGTTTGAGCGAGCGTCTCGGGGCCCTGCCTGAGAATATCCGCAAGCTCTGTGACACTGCTGACCCCGTGGTTTGGTTTCATGCCGCTTCTGTCGGCGAGGTCGCCGCAGCCGAGCCGATAATCGCCGCCTTCCGCATCCAGGAGCCGCTGGCCCATATCCTGCTCAGCACCATCACGCCGACCGGGCGCAGCCGCGCGGAAAAGATCGAGGGCCATGTGGATGGCATCATCTACTTCCCCTTTGACCTCCCCTTCGTGGTCCGCCGAGTGCTCTCACAGATTAAGCCGGACCTATTCGTGATGGTCGAGACTGAGTTGTGGCCCAATGCCCTGGCCGAGGCCCGCCGTCGCGGCGTAAAGGTCGCAATGGTCAATGCCCGACTTTCCGGTCGCTCGTGGACCAGTGGCCGGTTTCTCAACTGTCTCTACAAATGGATGTTGGACAGTGTCCTGCTGATTTGCGCCCAGTCAGAGCTGGATGCCGAACGCTTCGTCAAGCTGGGAGCTGCGCCGCCGCGGATCCTGGTCGCCGGCAACTCCAAGTTCGACCAGAACTTCCCTGTCATCTCCGCTGCCCAGGCCGACAAGTGGCGCCATGACTTCGGCTTCGACCTCCAGGACCGGGTGCTGCTTGCCGGCAGCACTCATCCCGGCGAGGAGCAACAAATCCTCCACGTATTCCAGCAGTTGCGCAGTGAGTTCGGCGACCTGCAGTTGATCATCGCGCCCCGCCATCCCGAGCGCGGCGATGCGGTCGAGACCCTCATCCGCGAGATGGGATACGAGGTTGTGCGGCGCACTCGTGTGCTGGCACAGGATGCAGAGCCGGTGCCTCTGGTGGCTGAATCAGCCGTCGCCCGGGTCGGCCTGCTGGACACTATCGGGGAGCTGGCTTCACTCTACTCGGCTGCTGATGTGGTATTCGTGGGCGGCAGCCTGGCCAATATCGGCGGGCACGACATTCTCCAGCCGCTTGCCCAGGGCAAGGCCGTGGTGTTCGGGCCGCATATGCACAAGACCAGGGACATAACCGAGCTGGCCCTGCGCGAACAGGTGGTTTTCCAGGTCAACAACGCCGAGGAGTTGCTGCTCAAGATTGCCGAGCTGCTCAACGACGAAGCCGAGCGCCGCCGCCTGGCCGCTGAGGGCCCGTCCGCGATCGAGAAGTACGCGGGGGCTTCCCAACGCTGTGCCTTGGAGTTGGCCGAGCTTCTGGCTGCCGGCACGGTGGAAGGTGAGCGCTAGAGATGCCACCGCGGCCCGCCAACTTTTCGCTTGAGAGCTGCTGGCGCAACCTAGTAGCAAGACGCTGCTTCTGGAGTTGGCTGGTGTTCCCCCTCTTGTGGCTGCTGTCACTGCCCTGGTGGCTGGTAGTGTGCGCCAGCCATCACATCTACCGGCTGGGTATCAGAAAGCCGCGCACAGCCCTGCTGCCGGTGGTCAGTGTCGGCAACATATCCGTCGGCGGCAGCGGCAAAACCACAGCCTGCATGTACCTGGCGCGCAAGTTGGCACAAAGCGGCGTGGTAGCCGGCATCGTCTTGCGCGGCTACAAGCGCACCAGCAGGGGCGCCGTACTGGTGTCTGATGGCCGCGAGCTGCTGGCGACTGTCGAGCAGGCAGGGGACGAGGCCTGGCTTCTGGCCAACCGACTTCCCGGCTGTCCGGTGGCCGTCGCCCAACGTCGGGAGGCGGCGGTGGCCCTGCTTGCCCAAGACGCCGCAGCCCAGCTAGTCCTGCTCGACGATGGCTTCCAGTACTACCGCCTGGCCCGCCAGGTTGATCTGGTGCTGCTTGATGCCTATACGCCACCAGGCTCGCATCATCTCTTCCCGGCCGGGCTGTTGCGGGAGCCGTACTCGCACCTGACCCGCGCCAGCGACGTCTGGATCACTCACAGCGACATCGCCTCGGATCGGCAGTTGGCCCAAGCCGAACGGATTGCCCGTCGCTATGCGCCACAGGCTCCGGTGGTGGTCACAAGTCACGCTCTCGACCGGCTCACCACCTGGCAGGGAACGGCGGTCCCTAGTGACCTGCTGCATACGCATCCGGCGGTCGCAGTGGCGGGCATCGGCAATCCCGAGGCTTTTTTCAGTTTGGTGCAAGAGCTGGGCGGTCGGCCCGCGATCTGTTTGGCCTTTCCCGACCATCATGCCTACAGCTTTGGCGATTGGGACACCATTGCCGCCTCGGCGGCCGGTGATGAGAATACGGTAGTTGTCACCACTCCCAAAGACGCGGTCAGAATGCCCGAGCCACCGGCTTATCTCGATGTGTACGTGCTGCACCCCACCTTGAAGGTTGAGGCTGGAGAGGCAGCTATGCCGGAGCTGCTGCAACGGCTCTGTGCGCTGGCGAGGTCCGTGCCTAGCGCGGCTGGGGAAGTGCTGCGATGAGTGGCCAGCCATACGGCTTCAGCCTCCGTGGTCTCAAGCACATCTTGACAAGCTGGCTGGTGCGGGCCGTGGCCTGGTCGGTTCGCATCATGCCGGCAAGCTGGTTAGAGGGTTTGAGCCGGCTCCTGGCCGCGCTGATAGTGCTTCTCACGCCTAGACGTCAAGCGATCGCGGCTGACAACATCAGACAGGTTCTGGGTGAGGGCCTGTCTGAGCGGCGCGTGCGCCAGATCCGCCGCGAGTGCGTTCGCAACTTGACCCGTGCCATGCTGACCCTACTGCGCCTGCCCGTCATGAGCAGAGAGGAAATCATCGAGCGCGTGCCGGTCAAGGGCTGGGAATATGTCGAGCAGGCGCTGGCTCGTGGCAAGGGTGTATTGTCTGTTACGGGCCATTTCGGCAACTGGGAACTGCTGGGGGCGCGGGCTGTCGCCCAGGGCTACCGTCTGGTGGTGATCGCGCGTGATGCAGCCCACTCGGCGACCGCGCAGGTAGTCAACATGGCTCGCGAAAGCGCCGGGGTAGAGGTAATAGGCCGCGGTGATGCCGCCGCCATGCTCCGCACCCTGCGCGCTAACGGCCTCTTGGGGATCGTGCCCGACCAGCATGTCGCTGAAGGCGGCATCGTGGTAGATTTCATGGGCCGCCCCGCGATGACAGCCACCGGTCCGGCCAGCCTCGCAGCCCGCACCGGTTGCGCTGCGGTGCCGGGCTTCTGTCGCTACCAGCCGGACGGCTCCCTACAGATGGAGATCCTGCCCCCACTCGACCTGGTGGACAGCGGCGACCGTGACCATGACATTCGCGCCAATACCCAACTCATCAATGACGCCATCGGCGACTATATCCGCAAGTACCCGGAACAGTGGCTATGGCTCCACCGCCGCTGGAAGGTCAATGGCACCGGCCCTGACGAGTAGCTAGCTATTCGTTCCTCCGGCCGCAACCAATCCCTCACATATGCGTGTTAGGTACGGTGTCCCCGGAATCACCTCTCCGCCTTCGTGAAGGAACCGCTAGCAGGTTCAAAGAAACTCAAGGCCATGGACAGCGCGGCGGCCGGTAATCACAATCCGGACACGTCCACACCAGGCCACCCCTTGCGGCTGCGAACGCTGGTTATCGCCGTACTGCTGGCCGTTGTCGGGGTGAAGCTGCTGGTCTATAGCCAGATGGTGCGCTGGGGCGCGAGCATTGACTATGGGCTGGCGATACTGGTGATTCTGGTCCTGCTTGAGCCGCTGATGGAACGGCTGCTGAAGCTGGGCCGTCGCGATTTGCTGTACATTTACGTGTTCGCTGTCGTCGCTACCGGCGTCTATGGCGGCGTTCAGCGTTTTCTGCCCGTCTATACAGCCGCGCAGTACTTCCACACCCCGGACAACAATTTCGCCGCAATCGCCGACCTCTACCCCGAGTGGTTCGTACCTCATGATCGGGAGTTGATTCGCCAGTTCTACGAGGGCGCAATCGGGCAGCCTGATCTCACCCCATGGCTCGCCCCTCTGGCGCTATGGACGGTCTTCTTCGTGGTGCTGTGGTTCACTCTGCTATGTGTCTGTACGCTGCTGCGCCGCCATTGGGTCGAGAACGAACGCCTGGCCTTCCCTCTGGTTACGGTCCCGCTGTATATCACAGCGTTCACACCCGAACGCATCCGTCCCCGCAAGACCATCTGGCATGAGCCGCTGATGTGGGCCGGCGCCGGCCTGGTTACCATTCACTTCATCACCATCATGCTCCACGCGGCCAATCCCGGGGTGCCGACTTTGGGCCCCAGTTTCGACGTCGGCCAGTTCTTCACCGAGAAGCCTTTGGATGCCTTCCGGCCATATTTCCTTCTCGTATTTAACCCGGCCCTCACCGGCCTGGCGTACTTTGCGCCCCAGGACCTGTGCTTCTCGATGTTTTTCTTCTTTTTTGTCATCAAGCTGCTGATGTTTTTCTACAGGTGGACAGGGCTGCGTCAGCCCTCCGGCTTCCCGTTCTTCTGGCCGCAGGCCGCCGGTGCTTTCGTGGCCATCGCCCTCTACTATGCCTGGGCCGGCCGCGGGTATTTCACCGCGCTGTGGCGCAATATCTGGTACGGCGAAGCCAAACCGGGGGCCGCCGCTCCCGACCCTGATGCGCCTTTTTCGTATCGCTTTGCTGCGATCGGGGCAGCGCTTGGCTTCACTTTCCTCTGCGCCTGGTACGTGCTTGCGGGCATGACCTGGTGGGTGCCGGTGGTATTCTTCGCGCTGATCGTCCTGTTCGCCACCATCTTCACCCGTGGCCGCGCCGAGGCCGGCATCGGCTCTCTGTCTTCATTTCCGTTCTGGCAGGCCAGCCGCCAATTGAAAAGCTTCCTCGGCTCCCGACCGCTGGCCCCCAACAGTAACTTCACGAACCTGGCGATGCTTGGCAGCCTGATATTCCTGCACTTCAGCGAATATCCCGAGACCATGACATATCAGATCGAGGGCCTCAAGATTAGCCACGACGCCCACCTCAACACCAAACATATGGCCGGGATGATGACGCTGGCAGTCACCGTGGGCGTTGCGGTGATGCTCTGGGTATCGGTGAGCACTTATTACACTTGGGGCGGCAATACGCTGGGTCTCGGCGGCGGCGGCAGCACTCAGGGCGGCTACGAAGTGCGCATCACCGTTCGCGAGCTGGAGGAAGTCAGCGACATCATGGACGGGAATCACCTCGACCCGGATTGGTATCGCAACGGCTACACCATCGCCGCCTTCGTTTTCACGCTGCTGCTGGTGGCGATCCGGGTGCGCTATTTGCGCTTTCCGCTGCACCCGCTCGGCTGGGTGATGACCTTGCCCTACGGCTACGCCTATTGGGGGCCTTTTCTAGCTGCCTGGGCGATCAAATGGGTAATACTGAAGCTCGGCGGGATCCGCCTTTACAACAACCTCGTGCCGTTCTTCATCGGCATGATTGTGGGTCAGATCTTCTCCGTCAGCTTGCTGTGGCAGATTGTGGCCCTGTTCATGAGCGACCGCTGGCGCAGTCTGGCCGACCCGATTAACTACTTCTGAGCCGGCAATCGAGAAGAGGAGGGGGCAGAGATGAAGACGGCCATATGGCTTGCTCTGGTTTCGGCCGCTCTAGTGCTCACGATTGGTTGCGTTGGCGCTGAGACGCTGCTCTTCATTGAGGCCGAAACCAAGCTGGAATATGGCGGGCAAGTTGATTACAGCTTCGAGGTGCCGGCTGGCGGCAAGTCGGTGCTGCTGACTGTCAGTACGCGCATGGATTATTTCTCGGCTGCCGGCAGCACCTACGTCATGTCGCTGCTGCTCAACGGGCGACCCGTCACGCCCGAGATCAACCGCCGAGCCAGCCGCCTACTCAACAAGCCGCTCGATTTTGAGATGGCCTCCGGCCTTAACCTCACGTGGTTCCGCTATCCCAAGTGGCGTGTGGTCTATTCGCCGGATTTTGCCACCGTCCAAAGCGAGCAAGCCGGCGGTAGCAGGATACTCGACGTGGACCCGTACAAACTGGTCATTGACGTGACCGATTTCATCAACCGGGGCCGGCCCAATACCTTGACAATCGCGCATGCCGGCGAGGCCATGAACCTGCGCAGCTATTTGCCGAACGATCCGCCTCTGGATTTCTACCTCAGGGAGCTTGCAGTCGAGTTTTCTAACCAGCCGGCGGTTTCAGGCTCCGTAAAGACCGCTCGCCCCACCGCCGACGTTCTGATGCTGGATCCGCCACAGCCGGCGGATGCGTTCAACATTTGCCAGATCGGCAAACATGGCGCTCTGGAGATGGCGCTGCCGGGCGCAGAGATCAAGTTGACGACACAGCTCTCATATCCGGGTGGGGGCTGCAATTACCTCGGCAGGCCCGCCGACGAAAGCTCCGAGAACGGTTTCACCATCGCGCTGCGGCAAGCTGACGGCCAGGCAATGATTGTCGCAGCCGGCAGGGCCTATTCACTGACTCGCACCATCAGGCTGCTGGCAGACCACATCGAGGTCACCGATACGGTGACCAACCTGCGCGATCAGATCACCGGCATCAAGTACGACAATCATCTTCAGGCCCCAGCCGGCTCGGTTATTGACGCCTACTTGGGCGGTGATGACAGTCCCGGCAAGACCGGCACAAGCGGCCTGGAGAACACTTCCCTATACCTGGCGCTGGAGCAGTGTGGCTGCGGCATGGTGGCGCTGGATGATGTGTATCGCTGTCAAGGCGTCATCTACTATGGGGCCGACGGTGGCGGGATACGCAGCGACCATTTTGGGCTTGCTCCCGGCGCCTCGCACACCTTCCGCTTCAACCTTTACCCGACAGCTCGCGGCGACTACTGGGACATGATCAATCTCGCCCGCCGCGATCTGGGTGTGAACTTCACCATCCCCGGCGGCTTCTCGTTTTGCGGGCCGGGCACCATTCTCAACTCGACCAAGCAAGAACTCGGTAAGTGGCTTGATATGCGTGGGGTGGAGATACTGTCCAGTGGTGTCTGGTTCGACTCCGCCAAGGACGCGCAGGTGCCATGCTATCATGGCACCCACATGCTTCAGGCCGCCAATTTGCGCCGGAGCTTGAGAGACGGCGTAGCCAGATTGCGCAAATGGTTCCCCGAAGTCAGCTATCTTGTTTACATCCACACCTTCATCAACACCGACGCGACCGCATCGCAGCGCTATGCCGACGCCCGCGTGCTGACCGCGGAGGGGCAGCACTACATCAACCCGGGCTATACCCAGCGCCTCGGCATCCCTTTCGCCTACTTCTACATGACGCCGCACAACAGCTATTTCGCGGCGATGAAAGAAGTCGTGGACATGTGCCTGGACGCCGACAAGATCCACGCCCACGGCATCTACTGGGACGAGATGGCCTGGTGTTCTACGCGATACACTTACGACTCCTGGGACGGCTACAGTGTCGAGATGGACGATCATGGTGAAGTCACCCGCAAATTCGCCTACATCGGCCTGATAAGTCTTGACGGCAAGCGCCAATTGGCGGAGTATATCCTTAGCCGGGGCCGGCTCATCGGCAATTCCTGCCCCACCAGCCAGACGATGACAGAGCTGCATTTCCCGCGCTTTGTCGAGACTGCGGCGGCCTGGTATCCGGCTCGCTCGCACCTTTACACACCGATCGCGCTGGGCGACCACACAACCGTTAAGGACTGGCCGACGCTGATTGCCGATATCCGCAACAAGCTTGACCTGGGCACGCTGTACTACTATTATGCCCGTCCGGAGCAGACGGCGCCGACGATTACCCAACATATGTTTCCCTTTACACCGGTCGAGCTTCATTCCGGCTGGCTGCTGGGCCAAGCGAGGCTCCTGACCAAGCTTCCCGGCACTTACACTTTCGGCGATGAGGCCGCAGTCAAGGTCTATTGCTACAGCCGGGAGGGCACGCCGGTCGTTAAGCAAGCCGACCAGCAAGTTAAGCAAGGCCGCCGTTTGGTTCGTCTCGATCTAGCCGAAGACGAAATGGCAGTGATAGTGCGAGCCGATGCCGACGACTAGAATACCAGACCAAACAGCGCCAAAGCCGGTGCCGGAACATCGCGTGGGCGTATCTGAGCAACCGGAGGCGATGACGAGGACCGACCGGCTCATCATACTGTTCGTCGCGCTGGCGGTGATCGTCGCCAGCCGGCTACTGACGCCCGATCCCAGCGGCTACGGGACCCACCGGCAGCTTTTGATGTTGCCATGCTTCTTTCGGGCCCTGACAGACCTTCCATGCCCGCTTTGCGGGCTGACTACGGCTTTCACTCTGACAGCTCGCGGCCGGATTGTTGAGGCTTTCGAATCTCATATACTGGGACCGCCGCTATTCGCCGCGACTGTCCTAGTGGCACTCACAAGCGCACTAGCCCTGCTGCCGGGAATGTCGCGTTTGAAGCGGTCGCTGAGTATTCTGCACAGCCCAACTCTGGCTCGCTGGCTGTTTCTGCTCTTTCTAGTGGCCTGGCCGCTGGACCTGTATCTGTACCTTGTCCAGCATTAGAGTCGGGGCATTGGGCGTGAGCTAGGCTAATGTGGCACACTATGAGAAAGCTCAGGTTGCCGGCCAAAGCATCCCGCTACCTAGCCGTGCTGATCGGCCTGGGCGCGGTCATAGGCGGTGTCTATCTGTGGCATCGCCAGGCGAGTCGTGGCCTGATCGAGCTGGCCGGCCCTCCCGGTCCGCCAACCTCAAGCGCAGCTCAGACCGCCCAGGTCGCCACCTATGAGACCTTCCAGATCGCCATCCCCCAGGGCTGGCAACGGGTGCCAGAGCACGAAGGCGGCGAGAGCGGGGTGCTGCTGTATCTACGCGGCCCCCTGCTAGACGGCCAGCCTCTGGTGATTGCTGCCGAGGTTTATCCCGTAGCTAAGGGCGTAACCCTGGCCGGCTTCGTAAATAGCTTCACTGCCGAATGGCCCTTGGAGAGGCTGCCGGTGCAGCGCGATGTCGAGCTCTGCGGACAGCCCGCTCAGGCGATTACCTTCACTAATGCTGATGGTGACAATCTGGTGCTCTTCTGCCTCTACAAGCAGCAGGCGCATGTGATTGTGATGGTGGCACCGGCCCAGACCTTGCCGACTCATGCCAAGCTTTTCCATGAGGTGCTGGCCGGCCTGCAGCTATACGAGTAGTATCTAGCGACCCCGGCCTGCATAAACAAGCAACGCACCCAGGAAGGAATCCTGCCGGGGTTCGTTGAAGTAGGCACTCTCGAGTTGACTGTTGCGGTTGTCGTGCGGTCGCGGTCGGAAAGTGGATGGCATCTTCGCAAGGCCGCAACACTAGGAGCTGCATTGGGGAGTTGAGCATAATGCTGGGTAAAGCCATTCGCATGGAGCGCATCAGTAATCGTGAGGACGGTCGCACCGTCATCATACCGATGGACCACGGCGTGACGATGGGGCCGATTGAGGGGCTCGTTGATATGCCGGTTGCGGTCAACAAAGCCGCCGAGGGCGGTGCCGATGCGGTGCTGGGGCATGTCGGCTTGCCGCTGATGGGCCATCGCGGGTATGGTCGCGACATTGGCCTGATTCTGCACCTTTCGGCCAGTACCAGCCTCGCGCCTGACCCCAATCGCAAGGTTCTGGTGAGCAATGTTGAGCGCGCCATCAAGTACGGGGCCGATGCCGTCTCCGTGCATATTAACCTCGGCGCGGCCGACGAGAGTCAGATGCTGCGCGACCTGGGCCAGGTGGCTATCGAGTGCGAGGGGTGGGGGATGCCTCTGGCCGCCATGATCTACACCCGGGGAGCCAAGATCGAGAGCGAATACGACGTCAAGGTCGTGAAACACGCCGCCCGTGTGGGCGCCGAGCTCGGGGCCGACCTAGTCAAGGTCAACTACACCGGCAGTGCCGAGACTTTCCGCGAGGTCGTGGAGGGCTGTGGCGGCCACAAGTCCGACGGCATTAAGGTAGTCATCGCCGGCGGCGAAAAAATGGAAACTGATCGCGAGATCCTGGAAATGGTGGAGGGTGCCCTCGAAGGCGGTGCCGCCGGTGTCTCCATCGGCCGCAACGCCTTCCAGCATCGCAGGCCCGAAAAGATCGTCGCTGCCATCGTCGGGATGGTCCACTGCGGCATGGATCTGGAGCAGGCTCTCAGTACTCTCGAAGCGGGTTGAGTCGCTCGTCATATACAGCAGCGCAGCCGTGTTGCGGGCATGGCGGACATTCCACGTGCCGCAGGCAGGAGGACTGACTTGCTATGAAACAAGTCTGGGTCAAGGTTGACCCCTGGCAGAAGGACCTTATCACCGCGGCCCTGGAGGCCGGCGCCGACGCGGTCTTGATCCCGGAAGGCAAGACTGCGGAGGTCAAGAGCCTCGGCATTATCCAGACCGTCGCGCCTGATGGCGACTTGCGCCTAGGCGAGGAGGTCGTCGAGGTCGAAATCGCCGACAAAGAGAGCGAGCGCCGCGCGCTGTCGCTGGGCCAGGCCAAGACCGTCATCGTCCGTGCCACTGACTGGACGGTCATTCCGCTGGAGAACCTCATCGCCGAGGGCGCGATGGTAATTGCGGAGGTATCCGATGCCGCCGAGGCTCAGGTCGCGTCCGGCACCCTGGAAAAGGGCACCGCCGGCGTTCTCTTGGTCACTGACGATCCCGCCGAGATCAAGCGCACGGTCGCCGCCCTCAAGAGCGAGGCCGAACAGCTCGCCCTGGAGACCGCCGAAGTCACCGAGGTGCAGGTCCTGGGCATGGGCGACCGCGTGTGTGTGGACACATGCAGCAATATGTCGGTGGGGGAGGGGATGCTGGTCGGCAATAGCAGCGCCGCGATGTTCCTGATTCACGCCGAGTGTGTTGACAATCCCTATGTCGAGCAGCGTCCGTTCCGCGTCAATGCCGGCCCGGTGCATGCTTATATCCGCGTGCCGGGTGGCAGGACCAGGTACCTCTCAGAGATCCATGGAGGCGACGAGGCGCTGATCGTGGCCCACGACGGCAAGACCCGCGCCACCATCGTCGGCCGCTCCAAGGTCGAGCGCCGGCCCCTGTTGCTGATTAAGGCGCAGGCGGGGGGGGCCGAGGTCTCCACCATCCTGCAGAACGCCGAGACCATCCGCCTGGTCACACCCGAGGGCCAGCCTATCAGCGTGGTCGAGTTGCAGCCCGGCACCAAGGTGCTGGTGATGCTCGAAGCCAGCGGCCGGCATTTCGGCGTCAAAGTCGAGGAAACCATCGAGGAGAAGTAACGCAATCTGATATAGGCAAGAGGATGGAGTTGGGATTATGGACAAGCAGATTCCGGTGTTGAAATTCGGCGGATTGACGCTCCAGGGCCTGAAACGCTTCGGCCCTGACGAAGCCAGTCTTCTGGAGAATTGCCGACAGCAGGAATCCGTCAACGATATCTACCGGTTGCTTGCGGAACGGCGCAACATCGCCAGGAGCCAGCGGCTCCACCAGATCGCCCGCCAGTTCATCCTCCCCCTGTATCAGCAAGGCCTGACGCCGGTGGTGGTGGTCTCGGCCTTCGACTGGGCTACTGACAAGCTCAGCCAACTGGCGGCCTGTATCAGTCCCGATCCCTCACCCCGCGAATACGCGCGGCTGCTGATGTCGGGCGAGTTACGAGCCAACGCCGCGCTGTCCATAACTCTGGAAGCCGTCGGGGTGCCGGCGCGTTCCATGACCGGTCGCGAAGCCGGCATCGTCACCGCCAGCGGACCGGTGGACGGCGTCATCTCCGAGATCCACAAAGACCACATCAATGAACTGCTGGGAAAGAACATCGTTCCGGTAGTCGCAGGTTTTCAGGGCTACTACTACGATCCGGAGGAAGGACGCGATGAAGTCTCAATTCTGGGCCGCGGAGGCAGCAACCTGACCGCCGTGGCTCTGGCCGATGCCCTGCGGCAGCCGGATTGCGTCATGTTCAGCAATGTTGACGGCATCTACGACAAGGACCCCAACGCCTACAACGATGCCAAGAAGATTGACCACGTCACCGCCGACGAGCTAATGACCTGGGACCCCTTCCCGCGCGTTATTCAGCAGGAGGCCGTAGAATATGCAGTGGAGAACCGGGTGAACATCTGGATACGCAGCGGCTTCGATCCCGAGCTCTCCGGCACCTTCATCAAGTGCAGAGACTAGCTGAGCCACTGCCATCTTCAGGTTTCCACGACGCATTACTTGGGTAAACTATACACAGAAACCCTCCCTTTGACGAACTGAGCGCTGCAGAGGTCCCGGATGCCACTGCCAGCGCTCAGTTGTTTCCATTTCCGGCATCTGCACTCCCCGGCTGCGCCCCAGTTTTCCTCGTATCATCTTCGCCCTCGGTGCAGAGAATCGTCGCTGCCATGAACAATTCTGCCACTACTAGCGTCAACCAAGCCAAGTTATGAGCGCTTGACCCGACGGTCTGGTTTTGCTATACTCAGGCACGCTGAAATCCCCAATAAGGTGCCGTGTGCGCGTTACGCGAGGGTAGGGCAAAGGCCATGTGGGGACTGTGCCACATGGATGTAGGGCTATTCGTCGCGACCGGGGTTCGACTATACCTTGCAGCCTCGACCGGCAGCATCGTCCAAGGAGGGCCGCAGTATGATACGCGTTGAGGGTCTGACCAAGTACTACGGGGCGCACCGGGCCATCCACGATGTGTCGTTCCAGGTTGGCAAGGGCGAGATCGTCGCCTTCCTCGGCCCCAATGCCGCCGGCAAGACTACCACAATGCGGATCATCACCGGCTTCATACCCGGCTCAGCAGGCAGGGCTGAGATCGCGGGCTACGATATATATACCCAGCCAGTCGAGGCCCGCCGCCACATCGGCTACGTTCCCGAGGCCCCCGCGCTCTATCCTGACATGCGGGTCAGCCAGTACTTGGGCTACTGTGGCAAGCTCTACGGAATGTCGTCGGCCCAGATCCGGGAGGCGCGGGACAGGGTCGTCGAGACCTGCGGCCTTGAAGAACGCTACGATAACATCATCAGCCACCTCTCGATGGGCTACCGCCAGCGCGTGTGCCTGGCTCAGGCGCTGATCCACGACCCCGATATCCTGATACTCGATGAACCCACTATCGGCCTTGACCCCAATCAGATTAGGCAAGTGCGGGAGCTGATCAAGAGCCTGGCCGGCGACCACACGGTGATGCTTTCTACCCACATTTTGCCGGAGGCGCAGGCCACCTGCGAACGCGTAATCATCATCAATCACGGTGAAATCGTCGCCGAGGACACTCCCCAGGCCCTTACCGCGCAGTTGCGCCAGGCCGAGCTGATACTGGTGAAGGTCGCCGAACCCTCAGACGCTGTGCCACGTCTGCTCCGCGACTTGGAGGGGATCAAGGCGGTGGATCCGGTGCGCGCTGAAGCCGGGGCTTACTATGTCGAAACCGCAGTGGACGCCGACATCCGTAGCACCATCGCCGAGTTCATTGTCAACAACGGTTGGGGTCTGCTGGAACTACGGGCCATCGAGATGAGTCTGGAGGACGTTTTCCGTCACCTGACCACCGAGGAGAAGGGTGTAGCCTAAAGATGCGCAACATCATCAGCATTGCCGGACGGGAGATCCACAGCTATTTCGTCTCGCCCCTTGCCTACGTAGCCATATTCTTCTTCGTGTTTGTCTGCGGCTTCATCTTCGCCTTGGCGATTGCCACCGGCTACACCCAGGCTGACATGTCGCCGCTTTTGCACAGTATGGTCTTCGTGAGTCTGATACTGGCCCCGGTCTTGACTATGGGCCTGCTGGCTCAGGAAACCAGCAGCGGCTCGATCGAGCTGCTGATGACCAAGCCGGTCCGCGACGCGGAAGTGGTCCTCGGCAAGTTCTTCGGCGCGCTGGCCGTGTACTGCTTGATTCTGGTCGTCACTTTGGAGTTCCCGCTGATGTACGAAATCTGGGGCAATCCCGATTGGGGCCTGATCGCCGCCGGCTATATCGGCCTGCTGGTCTGTGGCATCGCCTTCATCGGCATCGGCACTCTGGCCAGCTCGCTGACCAATAGTCAGATCGCCGCCTGGCTTATCGGCACCGCAATTCTGCTATTCTTCTGGTTGGTCGGTTTCCTCGGCTATTCCTCCACTAGCTGGGTCACCGACATCGCCAGTCGCGTTTCCATATACGAGAACTTCGGCGATTTTGCGCGGGGGATTGTGGACGGTAAGAATCTGCTCTTCTTCCTGAGTCTGGCGGTGGTATTCCTGTTCATGAGCGTGCGCGCCATCGAGAACCGCCGCACGGTCTGAGCCGCTGGCTCGAGCAGTGCCGGGACTGGCTGGGACCGGCGGGCAATTCACACTATGCAGCGCATACTCAGATACCATCATCGCAGTCTCGACCTCCTTCGGGCAGGTGAAGCGTAATGGGTGAAGCCGAAAACCATCTCAACGATTCGAGCACGGATGCCGCTGACGCCAGGCAGGCGCCTCCGGACCCGCGCCTGGTGGCGGCTGAGGTTGCGCCTAGCTCCCCACTGATGGTGGCCGGCAAGATCGCCGCATGGGTCGGCCTGGCCGCTCTATTTGTCGGCCTTGTCTGGACCGGTATCACCAAGACGCTGGGGACAGCCCCCAAGGTCCTACTGGTTCTGGGCGCGGTCGGCGTCATCTTCTGGCTCGTGACCAATATCACGACTGTGGTCAAGCAGGTGCGGGCGCGCGGCTTCCAGGCCGTGGTCAACTCGGTGCTGTTCACCATCTTTGTGGTCGGCATCATCGTCATGGCCAACTACATCGCCGGACGCCATCACATGTTCCGCGCCGACTGGTCCGAGGCCAAGCTCCACTCTCTGGCCCCGGGGACCCTGGACATTATTCGCAATCTCGAACAGGATGTCACCATCACCGCGTTCATCTCGGCTGAGCAATACAATGCCGACCAGATCCGCCAGACCCTCAACGAATACGAGATTCGCTCCAAGCGCATCAAACTCCGCATCTATGACCCCAAGCTGGCGCTGGACAAGGTTGATGAGTACAATCGCCCCTACGATGGCACCATCTTCGTGGAGACCGAAGACCGCAAGGAAGAGGTCCAGGGCGGCACGGAGGAGCAGATCTCAAGCGCGATCCTGGCCGTCACCACCGGCAAGAAGACCAAGGTCTATTTCCTGACCGGCCACGGTGAGCAGAGTCTGGACGCTTTCGGTGAGAAGGGCCTGGCGGTCCTCAAGCGCTATCTCGAAAATGAGCAGTACGAGGCCGAGAGCCTGTCGCTAGCCACCGAGAAGGAGCCGCAGGTGCCCGCCGACTGCGCGGTGCTGGCTATAGTCGGTGCCAAGCAGGCATTACTGGCGAAGGAGAACAAGGCCATCACTGACTATCTCGGCCAGGGCGGCAATCTATTCCTGGCGCTGGCCTCACCGCCGGCTCCCGATTTCGCCGACCTGCTGCAACCTTACGGAGTTCGGCCCCTGGCGGGCCTGGTGATGGACCCGGCGCGCTCTTTGCAGGGCAATCCGCAAGTGCCGGCGATTCTGGAGCCGCAGGGCCATGACATTGTGGACAATCTGACGATGATTGCCTTGCCCACCGCTGTGGCTTTCGAGGTCGAGACCCCGGAGCCGCCGATGCCGGGTCCGGGAGCGCCGCCACCACCACCCACAGCGGCGACGCCCCTGCTTGAGTCAACCGGCTCTGCCTGGCTGGAGACCAGTGCCTCCGGCGCGGTATCCAAAGACCCCGATGAGAAAAGCGGGCCCCTGGCGATGGCTGTGGCTATTGATCTCAGCCGGGAAGAGCAGCCGCCGCAATACCCGGGCGCGCCGCCACCACCTGAACCCGAGGAGCGCAAGGCTCGCATCGTCGCCGTCGGCGACTACGACTTCATGCGCGATGACCTCTACCAGATGGGCCTGAGAAGCAACATCTTCCTGGCTACCAGTTCGTTCGCCTGGCTGACCAGGAACGACAAGCTGGTCACGATCCCTCCGCAGGAGCCGCTGGATCGCACGATGGTACTGGCCACCGCGCAGAAGCGCCTGGCTATTCTCATATCCGCTGTCTTGATTCCGCTCATGGTGCTTGTCACCGGCCTGGTCGTCTGGTGGCGAAGGAGGTAAGCTGGCAGACCATGAAGGCTTTCGTCAGAAGCATTGCTGCCGCCCTGGTATTCGCTGCTCTGTTGATCTACGTATTCACTGCCGAGCGCGGGCGCGTACCTGACAAAGACGAGGTATTCGGCCTCAATGTCGAGCAGACCACCAGCTTGCAGGTCACTGCTGCCGACCTAGATTTGCAGCTTCAGAAGCGTGACGATACCTGGTACGTAGAAAAGCCCTTCAAGGGCCTGGCAGATCAGGACGAGGCCGAAAATTGCGTCAAGGCGGTTGCGGAGCTCAAGCCCGCCGGCACTCGTAGCGGCATTGACCTCGATGACGAAAAGTTCGGCCTCAAGGACCCGCGCGTTACTGCAGTTCTCAGCTATGGCAAAGGCCGGCAGATCAAGCTGCTGATCGGCAACAAGACACCGGTAGGCTCCGAGTATTATGCCAAGATCGAGGGCCGCAAGGACCTCTATATCCTTGCCTCCAGCGTTTATAGTACCCTCAACCCGGCGCCGGATAAGCTCCGCGAGAAGCAGCTTGCCAAGATCGATTCCGACAAAGCCCGCGCCCTCAGTCTGGCCTATGGTGATACCAAGCTGCGCGTCGAAAACCGGCGCCAGGACGACAAGGACGAGTGGTTCATCACCTCTCCGATAAACGCTCGCGCCGATGAGTTCCAGACCGAGCAGGTCATCACCAAGCTGGCCGGTCTCGAGGCCAAGGACTTCGTGGGAGAGCCTGGCAAGAATGTCAACTACGGCTTCGATAAGCCCTCCTTGGAGGTCGAAGTGACAGACGCAGAGGGCGAAAAGACCGCTATTACGATCGGCGCGAAATCCGACCGCCGCGATGAATCCTCATCCGATGGTGGGGAGCTGTTGTATGCGAAGGTCGCAGGCCGCGATGAGGTCCTGCTGGTGGCCGCCAAGGACGTGGACGAATTGCGCAAGCGGCCGCTTGACCTGCGCGACAAGTCCATCGTCAAGTTGGACAAGCAGAAGCTCAGCTATGTTCGCGTGCAGTCCAAAAAGCGCCTCTCATTTGCGATCAAGCGTCTCCCCGACGGCTGGCACCTCGACC
>Ga0180432_10000758_pt1 | contig 52533 bp, 45 predicted proteins | sample SS_ome_10_FD_132414 | JGI IMG/M metagenome (GOLD analysis project Ga0180432, IMG submission 132414) | Hypersaline lake sediment archaeal communities from the Salton Sea, California, USA - SS_1_MS_2 metaG | ecosystem: Environmental > Aquatic > Non-marine Saline and Alkaline > Hypersaline >...
AATGGGCGGCGGCGAAGATGGCCGAATGGGGATTGAAAAACGCCAAGCTGGAGCCCTATGAGAACTTCGGCGTCGGTTGGGCGCCGCACTATGTTTCGGCGCATCTTTTAAAACCCCATTATCAACAGCTTATCGGTATTTCCGTGGAGTGGGGATCGAGCACGGACGGCAATATCAAGGGACAGCCCGTCTACGTGGATATCAAATCCAAAGCGGACTTCGCCAAGTACAAGGGTAAACTCAAGGACAAGATCGTGCTCTATGTTCCGCCGCGCAAAACCCCGACCTATTTTACACCCGATGCGCACAGATACGACGAGGAATCGCTGGCTGAAACGGACGAGTTCCCGATCCGTACGAATCGTTTGCGGGGAGCCGATTACACGCACAGTTTTTTGGATGATCTCGAGGAGTTCTTCCGCTCCGAAGGAATCGGCGTCCTGGTAAGGCCGAGTGCCAACCGAACCCGGGATTATGGGACCGTACTCGCGACCGGTGTCCGCCAGGCGCGCTTTCCCGAACGGGCCCGCCCTCTGCCGGAGATCATTCTGGCGGCCGAACACTACAACCGCATCCATCGCATCATCGAAACCTACAAGGAACCCGCCGAGATGGAAGTGGAGATCCGCACGAAATTCTATGATGAGGATCTGCACGGATACAACGTCGTGGCCGAGATACCGGGAACCGATAAAAAAGACGAGATCGTGATGCTGGGAGGCCACATCGATTCCTGGAGTCCGGGCACCGGAGCGGCAGATAACGCCGCCGGCTGCGCCGTTTCCATGGAAGCGGTCCGCATTCTCAAAAAACTGGGCGTGAAGCCGCGGCGCACCATCCGGGTTGTGCTGTGGAGTGCGGAGGAAAAAGGATGGATCGGTTCCAAAAACTATGTCGACATGCATTTCGGAGATGTCGAAACCATGAAGCTCAAGCCCGAGCACGCGAAGATCTCAGCCTACTACAACTATGATAACGGATCCGGGCGCATTCGCGGTATCCGGCTGCAGAACAACGTTCAGCTGCGGCCCATCTTCGAGGAATGGATCAAGCCGTTTCATGATCTCGGGATGACGCAGGTTTCCAACCAATCGTCCATGGGATCCGACCACGGGGCCTTGGATCTGGTCGGCATTCCAAGTTTTCAATGGATCCAGGATCCCCTGGATTACGGAACCCGCATCCACCATACCAACATGGATGTCTACGATCACCTGGTGCCGGAAGACCTGATTCAGTCGTCGGTCATTATGGCGGCGTTCGTTTATCATACCGCCATGCGCGACGAGATGCTGCCCCGCAAGCCGCTGCCCGACACGAGTCACTATCCCGTGAGGCGGTAATCTATCCGCGGATATTTATTGGAATCTTCAGGGCCGGCTTTTTTGATAAGCCGGCCTTTTTTTTGTTCGGCGGATCGACTTGAATACCCGGTGACTTTTCCGTTAAGATAAAACCGCTTAAAAGAGAGGGAAAATGCGCATCAAGGGATTTCTGGCGGTTCTGGTTCTGATCGCCGTGGGGGCCTATTTCATCATGACGATCAAATCCAAACAGGTTGAGGGGATTGAAGGACAGGTCGACGCCTTCCTTTCCGTGAAAACTGATTTGACCAAAACCAATATGGCGGCTCTGCAGCGTGCCGTGAATATCTATATCGCTCAAGTGGGAAAAAACCCGGAAACGCTGCAGGATCTGAGAAGGATGCAGCCCATGGCGGCCGCCCAGGTCGACGGCTGGGGCAAGATCATTCGCTACGAAATGATAACCGAAGATCGCTTTCGCCTGACATCGGCCGGGCCGGACGGTGTTTTCCGGACCCGGGATGATATCGTGATGGATTATTGACGGCGCCCGAAGAGGTGGATCTAGTCCCGGCGGGAAAAAAGCGTTTTGACTTTTTTCCACCAGGCCTTATCGTTACCGGCGTCTTCAATGAGAAGTTTCTGCGTGGTTTGACGGAAGTAGGTTGTCTCGGCCTGCGATGATTTTTCAGGGAAAAGGAAGGCATCGTACTGCTTTCTCCTTTTCGGGTTGCTCAATACCCGGTACGCTTCCTCGATCTTTTCACGGGAGAGGCGGACCTCTTCTTCGGAGAGAAGGCTGTAATGCGCAAGAGAGCCGTAATTGTACGTGGCTTTCTCAAGGCTGTAAGCGCGTTCGATTTCCTGTTGGGACGCCCGGCTGGAAACATTCAGAATGTCGTAATGATTCATTTCCGCGATCTTTTTTAATTTCATGGCTGCTTGCCGTTACTCCGGTTCTCCGATATTTGATTTCTCCACGAGTTTATCGGTGATGTAACGAATGGCCGATGCCGCTTCTCCCTGAGGGAATTGGCGCATATAGGGTGTAAAGTTTTTAAGGCTGAGGTGGACCTTCTCATCGAAGGGGATGACTCCGAGAAAATTCAGGTTGATAACCAGGTATTTTTGCACGACGTTGACGATGGATTTTCCCAGCAGAAAGTCTTTCTCATCGCGCGCCTTATTAATAACCAGGCAGGGTTGGAACTGCTGCAGGGCCTGGTATAAAAGATCGGCGTAAAATTTGTCTTGGGAAATAATCTCGCTCAGAAAACTGTAGATGGAGCGGGAGGTGTCCTGGATCTGGACGGCGATGCGTTTGATCAAGTCCTGGATCTTATAGTGATCGATGTACAGCTTAAGCAGCCGGATGATGCAGGATTTGATGAAATAGTAGGCGTTTTCAATGGATGTTGGCTCCGGGTTGACGATGAGGATGCCGGGATTGGAAAGCAGGAAGATATCCACGTTATTGTAAGAGGATCCGGTTCCGATATCGATGATGACCCGCTTGGATTCGAACGCCTTGATATGCCGCATGAGCTTGAGCTTTTTATAATAATTCAGGTTGGACATGAACAGCACGTTATCGGTGCCCCGAACGAGCTTGAGCCCATCGAAAGATGTATAGGAAAGCGTGTCCTTGAGATCCGTGACTTTGTTTGTGATGAAGTGTCCCAGATCTCTCTGAGACTCTCGGACGCCCAGGAAGGTATGCAGATTGGGTCCTCCCAGATCGGCGTCGATCAGGATCACTTCATTTTCTTTCCTGACGAGTTGGATGGCGAGGCTGGCGGAAAAAAAACTCTTTCCCGTGCCTCCTTTGCCGCCGCCGACCGCCCAGATGCTTTTCCGTCCGTCGTCATGCAGAGACAATCCGGGGACCTTCCCCTCTATGAGTGTATGCCTTCGTTCCGTCAAAAAGAATATCCCTCAAAAAAAAATATTCTAGCACAGGACCGAGAGTAAGGAAAGGAGGCATTATCAAACCGGTTGAAATTCTCCGGGCTTTCTGATAGTCTAAAGGTCCAATCGGTTTCAATCAGGAGATAGGTTCGTTTGAATACTTACGGCGAATTAGAAAGCAAATTCAGGTTTATCATTTTAGCTTCCAAGAGAGCCAAACAGCTTCTGCAGGGCTCCAAGCCCAAGATTAAATCCAAATCGAAAAATTTGATCCGCGTGGCGCAGGAAGAGGTTCTCAGGGGCGTTATCGATTTCGAGATCGTACCCGTCACCTCGGAAGATACTCCGCCGGTCGAGGATGAAATTTTTATCGGCGAGGAATTAGGGGCTCTCGATATGACGGCTAAAGAAGAAAAAGTTGAGAAAAAGAACGTCGAAGCGGATCCGAATCCCACTGAAGAAAATCCGCCGAAAGCGACTAAAACCAAGCCTCCTTCAAAAGATTAAATCTTCACATCCTTTTTATTGTCTTCCGTCTTCGCTTTGAGAAGTTGGATGTAATCCTGTATGATGAAGTCGCTTTTTTGAAAACCCAATGCTTCCGAGAAACGGACAATTTCATTCCGTTCTCCTTCGAGTTCGATGAAATCACCTGCTTTTGTCTCGTCCAGACATATCTTCAATTTTTTCTTGCGGTAGACCGTACGATGTTTTTCGTAAGTAAAAACCGGGATGAGACCGAGAGCCTTCATGATGTTCCTCATGGATCTCTCATCCTGAACGCTCGTTTCGAATTCTTCTCGGATCTTGAATTTTCTTGATTTCCTGAGGGGACCTTTAAAAGTCAGTTTCGCTTTTCGATTGACCGTTCGGAGCCGTAGTGCCTGATTTTTTCGGAAAAGAGATTGATCCCTGAAATCATAAAGAATATTGTTTTCAAAATGACGCGGATGAATCAGTTCGACTCCCATGCGTTGAAGCTTTTCACGAAGAAGGGTGGGATCGGAGAGCTTGATTTTAACTTCGATTTCAATCACTGCAAAACCTTTCTATTGCATATATGTTTTTATCATGCCCGGATGGAATGTCCTTCCCATCGATGATTTCAGATGAGACTCATTTGCTCCTGGTGAGGATGAAGTCCAGTATATGTTCCAGGCTTTTTCTGTAGTCTGAAGGCGGAAAACGCTGCAGAATCTCTTTGGAGCGAAGGGAGTACTCCTCGGCTTTTTTTATCGTGTAATCCAGAGCTCCGTTGGACCTGACGAGGTCGAGGATCTCCTCCTGGTGACCTTTTTCCAGCGGCTCATGATGGATGAGATCTTTCAACTTGTGTCGAAGCGGGCGCTCGAGGTTATTGTAGGTGCTGATCAGCGGGAGGGTGATTCGGCCCTCGTTCAAGTCGGAAAGGACGGGTTTTCCAAGTTTCTTTTCATTCCCGGTATAATCCAGGAGGTCGTCTATGATCTGAAAGGACATCCCCAAATTTGTTCCGAATTCCGTTAGGGCGTTTAGATTTTGAGGAGACGTTTCCGCCAGAATCCCTCCGATTCGGCATGATATCGCAAACAGTGATGCGGTCTTTTTTTTCAGGATATTGAAATACTCGGCTTCGGTCAGGGCTAAATCGCCGCTCTTGGAAAACTCCGTGAGTTCTCCTTCGATCATCTGGGATGTACAGTCGATGATGAGGTGAGAAATATCCCTGTAATGACTCTCCATCGAGCGGGCGATGGTTTTAATATAAAGAAAATCGCCCAATAGAACCGTAACATTTGGGCCCCATCGGTGATGAACCGTCTCCTGGCCTCGCCGAAGCTTGGAGTTGTCGATGATGTCGTCATGAATGAGGCTGGCGGAATGGATGGTCTCGACCAGCGTCGACATCAGGATATATTTGTTTCCCCGATAGCCGAGCAGTTTGGAGCAAAGGATCAGAAGCGCGGGTCGCATGCGTTTGCCCGAGCTGCGCGTCATATAAGCGCCGATCTCGGATATCAGAGAATTGGGGGAACGGATGAATGTCTTTATCTCCGATTCCACGTCTTCCAGGTCTTTTCGGATGTCGTTGTAGATGGACGTCAGAGATAAATCCTTGGCGGTGGCGGCAAGAGATTTCATGTTATGGTTTCGAGTGTCTCCCTCCACTATAATGCGGCATGTAGTTTACCATCAAGGTTTCTTTATTTCAAACATAAAAAGAGATTCAAAGTTGCGTGTCGTGCGGCGGGCGATTTCATCGAGAGGGGATTTGAGCAGGTCCGCAAGAGTGACCGCGATTTGCTGAACATAAAACGGTTCGTTGCGGCGGATTTTTCCTCGATAAGGAACCGGGGTGAGAAAGGGAGAATCGGTTTCGATCATAAGTCTGTCCAAAGGAAGCTTCCGAGCGGTTTCGCGAAGAGAATGGGCGCTGGGAAACGTCAGGATCCCGGAAAAAGAAATATAGAAATTCTGATCGAGCATTTTCTTCGCGAAGTCGTAATCTTCGGTGAAACAGTGCAGCACGCCTCCCCGCGTGTAATGCTCGCTGCGCACGGAATAAAGGATTTCTTCCGCGGCCAAGCGGCTGTGTAGAATAACCGGAAGGTCGAGGTTTTGAGCATGGACAAGCTGTTTTCTAAGGGCGTTTATCTGTTCATCGCGTGAGGAATAATTGTAGTGGAAATCGAGTCCGATTTCTCCCACGGCGTGAATGGACCCCTCTTTGGATAGATCGGATATCCTTGCGGCATGGATTTCCTCGAAAAGCTTTGCCTGATGAGGATGGATTCCCGCAGCTGCGATGATGTTCGGATTTTCGGTTATCAACTCAAGGGTCTGGTCGGTATTTTGGATGTCTGATATTTCTATAGGGCAAAGGATCGCGGCAATTCCCGCCCGGAGGGCTCTGAGGACTATCTGGTGGCGGTCCTGATCGAAATCCGGCATGCCCAAATGAGCATGGGAATCCACGAATATGGGTTGCGATGTTGCTTGCGGCATGATGAAATCACCATTTGAGCGGTGAACCGCTCGACAGGGAATATGAAACGATAAAGATGAAGCGTTTATCACCAGCCCTGCCTTAATTGCTTAAAGCAGGGCTGGTGTGGTGGTCCGTTGAATTATTGAATAACCTGATTTTTTAATTCACGAAGCGGGAGAGGACCGTAACTGAGCACGTCCTGAAGGAACTGCTTGTCGCTGTAGGCGTCGCCTTTCTTCTGTTTGTATTCTTTCTGTACATCAAGAAGGGTTTGCAATCCGACATATGCATAGGCGGACTGAGCGGGGTTGAGGATGATGGTGTTCCAGGTTTTCTCGGCTTCGGCTTGGGTCTGGAAACCGGTTCTCGTCATATAGGCGATCGCCTGCTCCTTGGTCATTCCCCCTTCATGGATATTGAAATTGAGGTTGAAATCCATGATGGTTTTAAGGCGGAGTTTCAACTGGTTGAGCCGCTGTCGTAAGTCATAGTTGCCGAACCCGGCGTTGATCATCATTTCTTCCACGAATATGGGCCAGGCTTTAAGCAGAGGATGATTGGGGTATACCTTTTTAACCAGAGAAGCGTTCTGGTTCGCCGTGGCGGAAGGAATAAAAGTGCCGGGGTAGATGTTGCGCATCACCGCGAAGTAGATGAAAAAGTTGTTGTATTCTTCAAGAAAAGCATTGAGCGCGTCACCTTCCAGGTCGTTCCACCAGGGATCTATCTGGGCCTTGTACGCGTTTCCGGTCTCATAGATTCCGGGTGAGACCAAACGGATCCATTCCATTCCCCGACTTTCATTGGGCATCTCTTCGATGGAAAAATCAGCATCGGGAAGGTTGATCAGCTGAGATGCCTCAAAAAAGCTCTGCAGCTCGTCTTTGCACGTTTGCAGTTTAGTCATGAAACCATCGGCTTCGACGTGATCGTTTTTGATCTTGTCGAACACGCCTTTGATGACGATATTGCGCACTTCCTGTTCGCCTCTCTGAGTGGTGAGAGCTTCGAGGTTGATGTTGGGATACATGATGCGGTAGAAGGGAATGCAGACAAGAAACATTTCCCGGATGATGTTGTTGGAATCGGCTCTGGCCCGGGCGACCAGCTCTTCCAGGGTGATTCTGTTCTGAAAAGTTCCCCGGATCAGGCGGCGGTGCGCTTCTCCCAGCCGGAAATTTCCGGTCGAACGGGGAAGAAGCTCGTTGTTCAGGAAGTTTGCATATCCGTCTAATTCGGGGGTGGCTTTGGCAAGATATTCCTGGAGTTTGGATTTAGCGGAAGCGGGTGCTTGGTCGATCCAAGCAGGAAGTTCGTTTTTATAGTATTCAAGGATGGCGGGGAACTGATTGACGGCGGTTTGCGTGAAAATCTCGGGGGGCGTTTTCAGGTTATCTTTTGCCTGTTTGATGAACTTCGGCAGCGCTTTCAGTCGATCGGTTGCGGCTTTGGCACGGGCATCCGGAGTGCCGAATTCAACGGATGTAAGACTGTGCAGGCTGTTGAAAATAACCGTGTTATAAAAAATCGGATTATATTCCCAGGGCAGAAGGTTCTCATGTTTAATGAGCTCGAGGTCGATGCCGTCAACCATGATCCTGTGGTCGATCTGCATTTCCGGGCTCAGCTTCTGACTGTCGATCTTAGCGATGAACTCCTGGTTCAGTTCAATCAGCGCCTCGTGTCGTTTTTCAATGTTTTTACTGCTAAGGTCTTCCAAGGCGTCGTCGTAATTATGGAATCCCATAAGCGTGGCCTGTGTCGGAAAAAACTTCCAAAGAGCATCGAAATATTTTTCCGTCGCTTTTTGGAATTTGGCATCTTCAGGATTTTCTTGCGCGATGAGCATGCCTGTGCTCGAGAAAGCGAATGCCACGACTAAGAACAGAATGATTGTTTTCCTCATTGAATCCTCCTCAGATTTGGGTTTTTTTTCAACGGTTTCAATGTGTTATATACCATTTAAGGATGAATGGCAATCCTATCATAATTTATCTGAAATATGCAAATGATTCCCGGTATAGCATGAATTACCACCTGAGCACGGCCGACGCCCAAGTAAAACCCGATCCGAAAGCCGTTAGAACAATCGTGTCGCCGCGTTTGACGCGCCCGCTTTTTACCGATTCATCCAGTGCGATCGGAATGGAAGCGGCGGTGGTGTTTCCAAAGCGATCGATATTTCGGATGACTTTTTCTACGGGAATTCTCAAGCTTTTCGCCACCATGAGGCTGATACGGTCGTTGGCCTGGTGGGGAAGAAGATGGTCGACATCTTCAATCGTCATATTGTTATGTTCAAGTCCTTTCCGTACGGCCTTCGGCATCTTGTCGATAGCGTTGATAAAGACATGACGTCCGTTCATACGGGGGAAATATCCTTTCCCGGAGAGTATTTCTTCTGAGAATGTGGGTTTATCTTTGCTGCTGGGTTTTTCCATCCAAAGATGTTCGGCCTGGTTTCCATCGCAGAAAAGGTGGGTTGAGAGAATCCCCCGGTCATCTTCCTCAGGATTCGGTTCCAAAATGACCGCTCCGGCGCCGTCCCCGAATAGTACGGCTATGTCCCGGCCTGCTTTGGAGGTGTCGAGATTATTGGATTGGACTTCGGCCGCAACCAAAAGGATCTTTTTATAGGTTCCGGTTTTTATATATTGGTCGGCAACCGAGAGAGCATATATGAATCCGCTGCACTGGTCTCTGACATCCAAGGCCCCGATGGGAGGAAGGCCGAGCTTGGATTGGACGAAGACACCGATGCCGGGAAAATAATGATCGGGAGACAAAGTGGCCGCAATCAAAAAGTCGATTTCCGATTTGTCGATGTCCGCGTCTTCGATCGCCCGGCGGGCGGCGTTGACGGCCAGGTCCGAGGTCCCCACGCCTTCGTCCACCCAGTGTCGTTGGGAAATCCCCGATCTCTGCAATATCCATTCATTTGTGGTGTCGATATTCTTTTCCAGATCGAAATTGGTTACGGTTCGCTCCGGCACGAAATGTCCCGTTCCTGTAATAATGGATCTTCTCATGACTTCCCAGCCTGTAAATAATAATTGAAGCCTTGAAAAAAATAAAGACATAATTCATGTTTTCATCCTTCAATAATGCAGCCCCATGCCTTTCCAAACGGACCGGAGGTATCTCTTTTGTTAAAGCGGTGATTGAGGATTTTGCGAAATCCGTCTTTCTGGTATAATGCTCCTGTGAGATAGAAGATGACGGTTCTAAAAATAAATGCCGGATGGAAGCGGAAGATCCTTGGGATTACGGCTGCCGTGATCGTGCTATGTCCGCTCCTCATCGGCCGTTTTTTTCAGGAAGAGGAGCCTCTTCAGGTTTCGGTTTCCATCCGATCCCGGCGGCTGTCTCGGGGGGAGGAAGGCACGGTCGTTTTGCAGCTTTCGGTTGGAGATGAGGTTCTGATCAGTCCGCAGCCGACCTTCACCATCGAATTTGAGAATTGTGAAGCATTGGTGTTTCCGAAAAATTTCTATTCCGCCTCGGATTTGGATATCGACATCATTGAAGAGGAAGGGAAAGAATATTTATCGATCACGGATCCGCTTGAGATCCCATTCACCGTGGATCTGAACGCCAAACCCGGAACCCACTCCCTGGCGGGCAAGATCAAATACTTCGCTTGTTCCAAGGATAAAGACTGGTGCCTGAAAAACACCACTAAGTTTTCCGCTTCCTTCTACACCCGCAATCGTACCGTCCCCAAGGAATAAATACTCCGTAATCACTTGATGGAATCCAATTGATGGGGAGTGTTTTTTTCTGAAGCTGGTGTCCTGCGGTTAAAGCCAGCCTTCCCTTCGATACCAATCGATGGTTTCGGCGACAGCCTCGGACATGGAAACTGCGGGGTGAAAATTTAAAATCCGTGCGGCTTTTTCGACATCCACCACCCATCCGGATTGGCGCATCTCCTGATACTTGTCTCGTCCGATGATTCCGGGTTTGTTCGTGATTTCGGTGACCGCATCCGTGATGAGCGCCGCCGGATATACCGCGCAGAGCGGGACTTTTACGGTCAGGAGCTTTTTCTTCATGATCTTCCCGGCCAGGCGTCCGAGGTCGTTCCAGCTGGAGGGTTCAGGATAAGCGATGTTGAATATCTCTCCGCTGGGATAGTCGGTTTCCATCGCCGATATCATGGCCTGAATCAGATCATCCACGTAGCAGAGGCTGATATCCTTGGAATTGGAAACCAAAGAAGGCAGTATCCCTTTCTGGATCAATTTGAAATAGGGGACGAAATCTTTGTCTCTTGCACCGAAAACGGCGCCCACTCGAATAATCCCCAGCAGAAAAAGGTTTTTATGGCAGAGAGCTTCGATTTCACCTAAATGTTTGCTGTGCCCGTAACGGGATACGGGATGGGAAGGATCGCTTTCCTTAAAGGGATTTTCGGCGGATCCCGGGCCTCCCGCCGCGATGCTGGAGAGGTAGATGAATTTTCTCGGTTTGATATTCCGTTCCTTGAGAGCATGAAAAAGACTTGCCGTTCCCTCTTGATTTACAGTATAATAATCCGACCATTTTCGGGCTCTGGTTGCGCCGGCGATATGGAAAACGTAATCTATCTTTGAAGGCAGATCAGGAAGAGATAAGAGGTCTCCTTCAAGCAGCTGGACGTCTTTTCCCGACAGCCATTTTGGGGAATTTCGATCGCGAACGAGGGCGTAAACGTTGAGGGTCTTGCGGGAAAGAAGGCGGTCGATAAGATGACTGCCGATAAATCCTGTTCCTCCGGTTACGAAAGCGTTCATGATCCATGAGATTTTAACCAAAAAGCCATGGAAGCGTCAATCAGGAAAAACAGTTTCCGAAAAAGGGCAGAGAGGCAGAATATAGAGATCAACGAACGAGAAGGAGAAACAGATGATTTTTGACAAATGTGCCGAGTTCACACGTGCGGAGGAAGCCCAACAAGTGGGTCTTTACCCCTACTTTGCTCCTATTGAAGCCGTTAAAGGAAACAAAGTCGTAATTCATGGAAAAGAGATGATTATGGTCGGTTCCAATAACTATCTCGGTTTGATCGATCACCCGAAAGTTATGCAGGCGGCCAAAGCCGCAGTCGATAAATATGGAGTGTCCACGTGCGGATCACGTTTTCTGAATGGAACTCTCGATATTCATGACGAGTTGGAAGAGAGGCTGGCGGGGTTTATGCACAAGGAAGCCGCCTTGTCTTTCAGTACCGGATTTCAAACCAACCAGGGAATTATTTCGACGGTCGTCGGCCGAGGAGATGCGGTAATCACGGATCGTATGGATCATGCCAGCATCATCGATGCCTGCCGGCTTTCCTATGGAACCGCACATAAGTTCAAACACAATGACATGTCGGCGTTGGAGAGGATCCTGGCTGAACTGGAGGAAGGTATCGGCAAGCTGATCATCGTGGACGGCGTTTTCAGCATGGAAGGAGATCTGGTCAATCTTCCGGAGATCGTGAGGCTGGGGAAACAGTATGGGGCCAATATCATGGTCGATGACGCCCACGGTATCGGCGTCATGGGAAAAAACGGAAGAGGAACCTCCGAACACTTCGGCGTTGAATCCGATGTGGATCTGATCATGGGCACATTCAGCAAATCCTTCGCTTCCCTCGGCGGTTTTGTGGTGGGGAAGAAAAAAGTGATTTCCTACATCAAACACCATGCGCGCGCTCTGATCTTCAGCGCCAGCATCACGCCCGCTTCGGTCGCGACCGTATTGGCTACACTCGATATTATTGAGAATGAACCTGAAAGACGGGAACGTTTATGGGCGGTTACTGAAAAAATGAAGAGCGGTTTTCAGGCGATGGGATTCGATACGGGCCCGACGGAAACTCCGGTTATCCCGGTTCTCATCGGCGATGATGAGTCGGCGTTTCTGATGTGGAAATCCCTGAATGAGGAAGGCATCTTTACCAATCCCGTTATATATCCCGCGGTTCCCCAAGGACAGGCGCTGATCCGAACCAGCTATTCCGCGACGCATTCCGATGAAGAATTGGATTTTATTCTGGCCGGATTTGAGAAGTGCGGTAAAATAGTCGGAATTCTCAAGTGAAATGTAACGGATCTTCGAATCACGAGTTATAGTGGTGTGACAGCCCCTCAGTCTTATGTGTCTATGATACGGAAAGAGGTTTTTTCCGCGGTTTTCTTCGGAAGCCGTTCATTATGGGCACGGAGGGTATGCATCTCAATCCCAGGAAGTGTATAATAAGAATATGCGAAGTATCCAAAAATCATGGTTGCCGGTCATCGCCGTCGTTCTAGCTGTGGCGCTTTCAGCGGAAGCCGCGGCTTCCATCTTCTCTTTGGAGCAGATACAAACCGGAATGAAGGGGAAGGGCCGAAGTGTTTTCGTCGGTCGCGAGATCGAAGAATTCGAGGTCGAGATTCTGGGGATTCTGCGCAACTACCAACCCAAAAGAAACTTGATTATCGCCAAGCTGAGCGGACAAGGACTGGAAAATTCGGGCGTGGCGCAGGGGATGAGCGGAAGCCCGGTGTATATCGATGGAAAACTGATCGGCGCGGTCGCTTACAGTTTTCCCTTTGCAAAAGAACCGATCGCGGGAATTACGCCGATTGAGGAGATGATGGCGATCCCGGCGGAAGATCCGCCGAGATCTTCTTTTTCGCCTCGGATCCCGATCCGAAATTCCATGACGCTTGAGGAATTGCTTCAAATAAACGAGTCGAGATTACCGCAGGAGAGTGTGAACCTGCTGGAGGGACGAACCCTTAAACCGATGGATCTGCCCCTCGTTTGCAGCGGATTCCCGGCGCGGGTTTTCAATCAGGCGAGTCCGGTTTTTTCCCGGCTGGGCTTTAATCCGATTAATGGAGGTCCCGCGGATCAGATTTCCACGCAAGCCGCATTGAAACCATATACGCTGCGGGAAGGCGATGCGGTAGGCGTTCAGCTGTTGGACGGAGATGTCAACGTCTCCGCGATCGGGACGGTGACCTACGCCAGGGGAGGGGAGGTTTTGGCCTTCGGGCACCCCATGTATAATTTGGGTGCCGTCGAATACGGAATGACGACGGCTGATGTGATCACCGTCGTTCCCAGTTTTCAGACCTCGTTCAAGATGGCTACCGCCGGTCGATTGATCGGCAAGTTCACTCAGGACAGAAGCGTTGGGGTCTTTGGAGAGCTGGGGAAGATGCCGCGAAATATCCCTTTAAATGTCAATTGGAATAACGCCCGCGGTCAAAAGAAGGAATTTAAGATCAGAGTTGCCGAAGATAAACTGCTGACTCCCTTTCTCGTGAACCTTGCGATCGCCAGCATCATGCCTTCCGAAGATCGTTCCCTGGGCGATATGACCCTCGAGGTCGATGGAGATATCTATCTGGAAAATGGAAAGAGCATCCATGTAGAGGATCTGTTTTCCGGAGCTTTCGACAGCACGTTGGGAGAAGTCGCCAATCTCATGACCGCCGTGGTTTTTTTTCTTACCAACAACGAGTTCGAAGATCTTTCCATCCATCGGATCGATCTGAATGTTCATGCTTCGGAAGAGATTCGGTTCTCGTATCTGGAAAAGGTCTGGCTGGACAGATATGACGTGAATCCGGGCGAGAGGATCCATGTCAAAATATTTACTCGGAACTTCCGAGGTCAGCAGGTGATGCAAGACGGCTATCTGACGGTCCCCCATCTGCCTTCGGGGTCGGAGTTTTACCTGATCGTCGCGGATGCCTTGTCTCTGCAGCGCTTGGAAATGGGACAGTACAGAACACGGGGTTTTCTCCCGCGCAGTCTCGAACAGCTGATCCGCGTTTTGAACAACCAGCGTAAAAATAATCGGATCTATTTGAAGATTCTCGCGTCTAAGCCGGGCTTGTTTCTCAAGGGAGAAGAGATGCCGAATCTTCCACCCACCATGAAAGAAATGTTTACGTCATCCCGGGTCGCCATAGCCACCCCCACGGAAATGACGCAATCCACATTGGGATATACTCAGTTGGGGGTTCCGTACGTGTTCAAGGGATCGGCGTTGATCCCTATTAAGATCAGATGAGAAAGGTGTCGCCCTATCGTTCTTGCCGGGAAACCGCGGTCCCGTGTCGCGAAAAGCAGACGACGAATAAGGAGATTTTGCGAATGAGAAAAGCTTTGGCTGGTGTGATGAGCGGCCTCGTCCTGACGGCCGCTGTGTTGTTGGCGGTTCAACCTCAGAAGATCGAATTGAACAGTCTCCAGGAATTCTTGAAAGGGACTTTCCATGGGATATCGGTTTCAGAAGATGGAACCCTTTCCCTTTCACCCAAGGAGGATGGTTTCGAGGGGCCCCCGGAAGAATTTTATTTGTCGATTCTTGTTACGGGGGAAGGGGTTATTTATCTCGGAACCGGCCACAGCGGAAGGATATACCGGATCGACCGGGAAGGGAAGTACGACCTTCACTACCAGGTTCCGGAGATGGACGTCTATTGCCTGGCACAGGACCGCCGCGGCAATCTGTATGCCGGTACTTCTCCCAATGGGAAAATCTATCGCATCACGGGAAAGAATAACGGGGAGATATTCTTTGATCCTCAAAAAAAATATATTTGGGACCTCCTCTTCACGGAGCAGGGATCGCTTCTGGCGGCGGTCGGAGAAAGCGGCGGCATCTACGAAATTTCCGACCAGGGAAACGGCGGCATGATCCTGGAAGCCGAAGAGAACCACATCCTTTGCATGCGCAAGGGGCCTGATGATATCCTTTATGCGGGAAGCGGAGGCAAGGGAAGGCTTTACCGTATCAGGAAAGGGAAGAAACCCGATGTGCTCTACGAATCCCCCCATGAGGAGATTAAAAGCCTGACCCTCGACTCCAAAGGGAATATTTATGTGGCTTCAGGTGGAGCTTCAGCCAAATCTTCGAGCAAGCCGCCTGCGACAGCGGTCCAGAATCCGGTTGTGGCCGGCACGGATGTCACGGTTACCGTTACCCCTCAAACCGCTTCGATCTCATCCTCGGCTCCGGTCTCCCAATCGTCGCAGCCCGGTTCTCTGGTAAAGATCGGGCCGGACGGGACGGCAAAAAAACTCTGGCAGTCGCAGCAGGATCTCATCTACAGCGTGTTTTGGGATCAAGCTTCAGATGAATTGGTTTTCGGTACGGGAAATCGGGGGCGAATCTTCACTTTGGATAAAAAGGAAAAGATTTCCCTGCTGCATCAAAAGGATTCGGAACAGGCCTATTTGCTGTATTCGATGGATTCAAAGATCTATGTCTTGGCGAACAATCCTTCCTCGTTGAGTGTCCTGCTGCCGGAGCAGCGGGCCGAAGGAGAATACCTCTCTCGTGTTTTCGACACAAAAATGAATTCATCATGGGGACGTTTGGAATGGGAGGCGGAAGTGCCTTCGGGAACCACACTTCAGCTGCAGAGCCGCAGTGGGAATTCCAGCGATCCCAATCGAACCTGGAGCGATTGGTCGCCTCCTTACCAGAAACCCGAGGGCGAGTTGATCCTCAGTCCAAAATCGAGATATGTTCAGCTTAAGATCATTTTTAAATCCAAATTCGGAAATAATTCCCCTCAAGTCAAGAAAGCGCGTTTCTTCTATATACAGAATAATACCGCTCCCCTTATCTCCAAAGTGGAACTGCTGTCTCCGAATACGGTATTCATCAAGCCCCTCGATCAGGATGAAAAGATCATGGGGATAGACCCCGATATGTCCGAATTGGCTCGGGCCAAGGAGGAAAACCGCGGTTATGTTGTCGCCAAGCAGGTCGAACGGAAAGGATATCAAACCGTAAAATGGGAAGCCGCGGATGAAAACGGAGACAGCCTGCTTTACACCATATCCATCCGGGAAGAAAAAGAAGCGAAGTGGCGCGTCATGAAAGCGGAATGGGCGGATAAGATATTTGCGTTCGACACGCTGGATTTTCCCGACGGAAACTATATGCTGAAGATCGAAGCGAGCGATGTCCCTTCCAATCCTCTCGGCTCGGAGCTGAGGACCGCCCGGGAGAGCCGTCCTCTGGTGATCGACAACTCGCTTCCCGTTATCAAAGGTTTTTCGGCTTCCCGCGGCAAAGGAGTCCTGAATGTGGTTTTCGAGGTGCAGGACGCCTATTCTTTTATCAAGGAAGTCAAGTTCTTGATCCGACCGCATTCGTGGCGTGTTCTGTCTCCCGTTGACGGGATGTGTGACTACAGGATAGAAAGATTCGAGGTGTCGCTCCCGCTGCCTGCGGATTCCGATAATATGGTCATGCTCAAAGCCATCGACAGTCAGGGGAATGTCGGGATCTACCGTCATATTTTCTGAAACGTTTCCATCCGGTTTTTCAGCGGCAAGGAGAGTCTTTTCCTCTTTGCTCTTATTCCACCTCTAAAAATATGCCGTTGATTTCCATGGGCGAAATTTTATAGGATTAAGTTTCTTCTGTCCTTGAGTAAGGACCGGTGTCCGGATTTCAGGGCGGATCCAAAATATCGTTCACTGGGATAATGAGCTGAATCGAACTGGCATGGAGTTTGCACCATACTGGGCCAAGCATAAGAAGGAGGGATACATGCCCTGCAAGAAGCAGCGTCTTATTTCGTTGTTTTTATTTGTCTTTCTATCACTGTCGGCATTTTCCAACAGTTTGATGCTGAGCGGACTCGGAGCCCGGGCTGTCGCCATGGGGGGGGCCTATGTCGGATTGTCTGATGATTTCAGCGCCGTTTATTGGAATCCGGCGGCTATCGGGTTCATTAAACAGAGGGGATTCGGGATCACGGGGATGGACCTGAAACCGTCGGTGTCTTACGAATATAATGCTGTCATGGGAGCCAATTACTATAGTATGTGGGGGGATCCGAAGCATTCCAATTATTTCCCGATCTTGCCAAGCCCATTCCGCAAGGAACCCGTAGATGGAGGAGTGGCCGTCGATATTGCCGCTGATTCGCTGGTGAACGATATTTTCAGCGGGCTTATCGCCTATCACCAGCCGATATCGGATAAACTTACTGCCGGGATCGGAGTCTATGCGCCGGCGCGCTTCGCGACGGAGTGGAGCGGTGCGGCTATGTCCGACGCGACACTTCGCAGGTCAGATTTCGATTGGTCCAGTCGTTTCGATATGCTCACGATCGCCCCGGTTCTTGCCTGGCGCGCGCATGAAATGGTCTCGTTCGGAGTCGGTTTGAATATCAATCATGCTGTTTTCAAGCTTTCTCATCCCTATGGAGGGGAAGGCTTCGGTGTCGGATTGGGCCAATATGGTGAGAGTCTCAGCGGTTGGGCCTTGGGAGCGACATTTTCCATCCTGTGCAAACCGAACGAGCAGGTTACCGGTGGGATCACCTATCGCATTCCGTTCAAGCTCCGTTTGAAAGGCGACGCGGGATTCCCAAATATCCCGGACTTGGGGAACTCCGATCCTTCCCTATACGCCGGTTTGGATCTGGCGCCGGAATCGGGCATCGAGCGGGAGATCCCGTGGCCGATGTGGCTGGGAGTCGGGGTTTCCCTGAAGGCTTCCGAGGCGCTGACATTCAGTTTCGATGTTCATTACACCCGGTGGTCTAGGATGACGATGTTCGAAGCCGAATTCGCTCAACCGGCTTGGAGCCGATTGATGATGGAGACGGAAGCGGATCGTACGGTGCTGGACTGGGAAGACATGGCCGTTTTCCGCGTGGGCGCCGAATATATGATCAAGCATCTGGCCGTTCGCGCGGGCTTTTACTACGATCAATCCCCATCGAATACGGATACGATCAATCTGTTCTGGCCTACTTTCAGCACCTCGGGTTTGACCGCGGGATTGGGGTATTCCTTGAATGGTTTTTCGATTGATCTGGGGCTGGAATATCTGGCGGCGCCTCAAAGACAGCTGTGTGCCGCAAAGAAGCGTAATGATATAAATTATGCCTACGGAATGCCCGGCACTTACCGCATGCACGGGGTGATCCCGCGGTTATCCGTTGCGTATCGATTCTGATGAACGGCTGTTTCTTTATTTGAATTTATGTGAGATTCTCACTGAGGATAGGGGCTATTTCTTTGTCACCCGCTCCAGATATTTCGTTTCACGGGTGTCGACCTTGATGATGTCGCCTTCCTTGATGAATTGCGGAACGCTGATGGTGATGCCGGTTTCCAGGGTGGCGGGCTTATTGCTGGCGGACTGGGTGGCGCCTTTGAGGAAAGGGGCTGTTTTAAGGACTTCCAACTCCATGCTCATGGGTGGGTCGACGGCGACAGGAGCGCCTTCGTACATCTCAACGGCAAAAACGACATTAGCGACCAGATAATTCACGGCGTCGCCGATGACCTCTCCGGAGAGTTTGATCTGTTCGTAATTTTCCGTATTCATGAAAACATAATCCTCACCGTCTTGATAGAGATATTCCATCTCGGTGCCTTCCAGGAAGACGAGCTCCACCTTGTCCTTGGAGCGGAATCTGTAATCATGCAGGGATTGATCTTTCAGTTTGCGGAGCTTGGTTTGCATGAGAGCCTGGCCTTTTCCGGGAGTGACGTGCGTCGTGTCCAGAACTCGATAGATATCGCCGTCGACTTTGATAATTTGACCTTTTTTGATTTGTGTCGCGTTGATCATTCCTTATTCCTCATGATGGTGAATGGTCATATGATAGACATTTTCAAACGGCCTGGCAAGGGCTTCTCGAACGCTGACTTCCCGTCACCGTGGATGATGAGACCGTACCCCGTGGTCGATGTGGACGATCTCAGCTCGGACATCCAGACTTCGCAGAGCTTCCGCGATCTTTTCCGGCGATCCTGGAGCATAAGCGAAGATGCAGCCGCCTTCGCCGGAGCCGTTGATCTTGGCGCCCGACGCGCCCGCTTTCATCGCCGTTTCGACCATCCGGTCCAGTTTAGGGAGTGAAACGCGTAGATCTTCACGGAGCACGGACTGCTGTTCCAGGAGGAGCGATCCGAAGGCGGCATGATCGAAGGGGTCTTCTGAAAACAGCCGGCGCCCGCGGCGGGTCAGGGCCCGTGTCCGCAAGGTTCCCCTCAGCAGCCGGAAACTTCGTCCCGGCTCCTTTTCGGGGATCATTTCGATGAGCCTTTCGAGCGGGCTGTACAGCGAGAATCCGGGCTGCTTGGTTTGTATGCGCTTCAAGCCTTCCCGTACTCCTTGTTTGATATGTCCCAAAGTGCCGGTCGTGTCTTTTCGGATGAGGGAATCGGCCAGCACGAACGCGCCCAGGGGATTATGAAGTTTTTCAATCCTTAGGGGATCATCGAATTCGATGGCGACGACACCTCCCAAGGCGGAAGTGAAATGATCCATCTTTCCCCCCGGTTCCTTGAATTCAGCCACTTCGGCCCGGAAGGCCAGTTCCGCGATCTTTTCCGGAACGGCGGCTCGTTCGTCTCCGGCGGCTTCCAGCAGAAATTTGATCCAGGCGACCACGAGCGCCGATGAACTTGAGGTCCCGGAGTTTATCGGGATTGTGCCATGAACCCGGCATGTCCATCCGGAAGGAAAAACGATGCCTTCCCGCTGCAGGATATTGACCGCGCTTTTCAGGTAGTCCCGCTCTCGGCCGTAGCTCAGTCTGGTGTCGAGCGGCAAATCCTCGGTATCGTCGATATCCGGAAGACTCAGCCGAAGGTTTCTTTGGGACCGGGGAGTTCCCTGGATGGTTATCCTGAGATCAATGGCCGCGGCGATAACGGGCAGCCCGAAATAATCTTGATGTTCTCCAAGCAGACACAGTCGTCCCGGTGCTGACACGACGGTTTGGTATCGGCTCATGATCCCTTTGTACTCAATTGCGCCTTTCCCTGTCAACCATCTTCCCGGAGGATCGAAGTGAAGCGGCTTAAGCCGCCGGGAAAGAGCCCTGTCGCCCGGATTGATTTAGGCGGGGATATGATTTATAAATAGGTTTGATCGATATGAGCGAATGTGGATTTCTGGGAACGGGCGGGGCTGTGGCGACACCGGAACGGGACAATACCGCGCTTGTATTCAACCGGAATGAGGATTTGGTTTTGATCGATTGCCCAGGAAGTGCGATCGCCAAGATCAGCAGGTTGGGCTGGGATCCCCGGAAGATTGCCGCGCTGTGCATAACCCATACCCACCCCGACCATGTGTACGGACTGCCTGCGTTTGTCCACGGCATGCTGGGAACCGACCGTGAAGTTCCGATTTACGGTTCATCGGAAACGATCGAATTCTGCATGAATCTACTCGATCTTTTTCACCTGAGGAAACCGAAAGCCCGCTATCGGATTCTTCCGTTCGTCGTAAAACCTGGGGATACTTTTTCTCCGGGAGGCGGATTTATATGCACGGCGCTGTCCGTGCGGCACAAGCCGGCATCGCTGGGTTTCCAATTTGAATGGGGGAAGCGCCGCCGGCGGCTCGTTTATTCGGGGGACACGGCGATCCATCATTCCCTTTTTGAATTCGCCAGCGGCGCGGATTATCTTATCCATGACTGCAGTGCCCCCTCAAGATTCTTCCGTGATGATGCCGTGCTTTCCCGAATGCATTCCTCCGCTTTGGAATTGGGTGCATGGGCGCAGGAGGCGGGTGTACAATGCTTGATTCCTTGTCATTTTTTCAGCCATCGTGGCGTATCCGCGGCGGAGATCGAGTTGGAAATCAGAAATTCGTACAAGAGGGAGCTTATCGTTCCATGCGACCTTGATATCATCCGGCTGCGTGCCGGAGGCCGCATTTAAGGAAAGGGGAATCGTGCCGCTTATTCTCCCGATAAGACTTGAGAGGAAAGAGTTTGTTTTCCGCTCGAAGATAAAATAGAATCGGGAGGGAAGAAAGGAAGTCTACGGATCGAGATGAAATGGAGGCGGCCATGAAAGTATTCTTTTTGTTGATTCTTCCCCTTTTTGTCGGATTGGGCGTTGTCTGTCAGTCTCCATCCCGTAAATCCGATTTTGCCGATCTGGTCTTTCAGAACGGAGTCGTGTGGACCGTGAATCCATGTCGGCGCCGGGCGGAAGCGGTGGCCGTGAAGGACGGAAAGATCACGGTCGTCGGAATTTCCCGGGATATTGAGCCCTGGGTGGGTCCGGACACCCGTGTTGTCGATCTTTCCGGAGCGATGCTGCTTCCCGGTTTTATCGACAGCCATACTCATTTTCTCGATGGGGGATTCGCGCTCCGGAATATCCAGCTTCGCGATGTAGACCATCGTGAGGAATTCGTCCGGCGGATCGGAGCCAAAGCCTTGGAATTGGAAGAAGGAACGTGGATTCTCAATGGAGATTGGGACCACCAGCGCTTCGATCCTCCTAAGCTCCCCAGCCGGGATTGGATCGATGGTGTTACTCCGAATCACCCCGTGTGCGTTAATCGCCTCGATGCACACATGGTCCTGGTGAACAGCGCCGCGCTTAAGAAAACCGGGGTCACGAAAGATACGGTTTCTCCTTCCGGCGGCGAGATCCGGAAAGATTCTCGGACCGGCGAACCTACGGGGATCCTGAAGGACGCCGCCATGGGGCTGGTCATGCGTCACATCCCCGAGCCGGAATTCGACGCCAAACTGAAAGCGGCTGAAACCGCTCTGCGGCATGCGGCCCGACACGGCATCACATCCCTTCACGATATGAGCCGGATGGAGCACTATGAGGTTTACCGGGAGCTTATGCGCCGCGGCCGGTTGACCGCCCGGCTCCGTATTTATATCCCGATTACCCGGATGGATCCGATAGCGGGGCTTGACGTCGAGATCCCTCCAGGGAGCGATTTTCTCGAGATCGGCGGACTGAAAGGCTTTGTGGATGGCTCGCTCGGTTCTTTCACCGCTTTGTTTTTCGAGCCCTACTCCGATGCGCCGCAGAAAAAGGGAATCATGGCGGCGGATATGTATCCGGAAGGGATTATGGAAGAGCGGATCCGCGCCGCCGATCGGGCCGGACTGCAGATTGCGGTCCATGCCATCGGTGATCGGGCCAATCACATGGTTTTGGATATCATCGAGCGAATTGCGGCCGAAGAAGGGAAGAGGGAACGCCGCTGGAGGATCGAGCATGCGCAGCACCTCCTGCCCGAAGACATCAAACGGTTCGGGCGGTTGAACCTTATCGCCTCGGTACAACCGTATCACGCCATCGATGACGGACGTTGGGCGGAGGGGAAAGTCGGAGCCGCGCGTCTGCAAACGACCTATCCGTTCCGTTCACTGCTGGAGGAAGGAAGCCGGCTCGCCTGCGGCTCGGACTGGTCGGTGGCGCCTCTCGATCCGCTTTCCGGCATTTATGCCGCGGTTACCCGTAGCACCCTGGATGATAAACATCCGGAAGGATGGATCCCCGCCGAGAAAATATCCCTGGAAGATGCGATTCAAGCATACACGTTGGGGGGAGCTTTCGCCGAGTTCAAAGAAGGTGTCAAAGGGTCTATCGAGACCGGCAAGGTCGCGGATCTGGTCGTGCTCTCCCGAGATCTTTTCTCCACCCCTCCGGAAGATATCATAAATGTTCAAGTGAGAATGACGGTTGTCGGCGGCGCGGTCGTCTATGAAAGCGAGTATCGGTAAATGATTATTCTTTATTTTGCGGTATTGGTCATCTCTTTTGCGTTGTTGTTCAAATCGGCCGATTATTTTGTGGACGGCGCCTGTGGAATCGCCGAGTCTCTAAACATTTCCAAGCTCGTCGTGGGCATCGTCCTGGTCGGCTTGGCCACGACGGCTCCGGAATTCGGCGTATCCGTATGGGCTGCTTCTTTGGGGGAACCTGAGATCGCTCTTGGAAACGCCATCGGATCGGTTCTTGTTGATGATGGGGTCGCTCTGGCGCTGGCCGCTTTCCTGGCGCCGACGGCGATCCTTGTGAACTGCCGGATTCTCAGGATCATCGGCATCTTTCTGCTGGCCATCGACGGATTGGCTTTCTGGCTGGCCAGCAATGGAACGATCGGAAGGCTCGAAGGCGCTGTCCTGGTCGGTCTTTTGATTCTGTATTTTGTCGTTCTGATAAAAAAGAAAGGATTTCGTTCTTTCACTCAGGAGAAAGTCATATCCTCAACGAATCCGGATCCGTCTTCACCGGCTTCGGGAGCGGCGTGTGGACTGCGGCGGCCGATCCTATTGTTTGCGGGTGGAATTATCGGAGTTGTCGTGACCACTCGGTTCGTGATCTGGGCCGCAAAAAATATAGCCGATCATTTTGGCCTCGCCGATACGTTGATCGGATTGACCGTGATCGCTATTGGAACATCGTTGCCCGAGATCAGCACCTGCATCTCCGCCGCCCGGAAGGGAGAAGGTGAAATCGCCGTGGGAAATATTCTCGGTGCCGATGTCCTTAATGTTCTCTGGATTATCGGCGTAGCCTCATTGGTGAACCCCATCCATGTAGACCTGAAAGTGATTCATTTCAGCTTTCCCGCCATGATCGTGATCGTTGGGGTGATGCTGGGAAGCCTGGCCATCGGCTGCCGGTTGAATAAGGGGAAGGGATTGCTGCTGATTTCTCTTTACGGCGTTTATCTTGTTTTAACCATGATGCTGTTTATCTGACCGTTTGGCCTCGTATCGTGCCTCCGATGAAAGAGGAAGAAAAACGTCGTTGCTGAAGAGGCCGATTGTTCCGATTGTCAATTTTATTAAAAAAAATTTGATTTCGTTCGTATATTTGATATCATGGCTTCTCCTTACGAGATAGGAGGATGTGATGAATATAGGGGTCATCAACGAAAGTGGTAAGATTGAAAATCGCGCCGGGTTGTCTCCCAGCGGAGTTTCGCTCTTAGCAGAGAAAGGGCATTCGGTTTATGTCCAGGCCGGTGCGGGCTTAAAGGCTGGATATTCCAATGAGGAATATTCCTCTTTGGGCGCCGAAATCGTTTTCACGAAGGAGGAGGTGTTCGGACGTTCCGATGTCGTCTTGAATATCTCCCCCTTGAACGAAGAAGAATGCCATCTGGCGAGACCTCGGCAGCTGCTGTTCGGATTCCATCATCTCGCCGTCGCCAAAAAAAGCATCGTCGAAGACCTTTTGGAGAAAAAAGTCACCATGATCGGATTCGAGATCGTTCAGGGAGAGAACGGGATCCTGCCGTTTATCGAAAATCTCAGTGAGATCGCCGGGCAGATGTGTCTTGCTATCTCCGGTCATTATCTTCAGACCAGCCAAGAGGGAAGGGGACTGGTGATCGGCGGGGTGGTGAGCGTTCCACCCGTAACGGCGGCGATAATCGGGAGCGGCACCCTGGCGCGGAGCGCGGTCAAAGCCATGCTGGGCGCCGGGGCGCATACGATCGCCCTGGGTTGGAATTTGGATCGGCTCCGTGACATGGAGCAGATCAGTCCCGGTCGATTGGTCAGCATGATTGCCAGCCAATACAACCTGGATCGGATCACCCGGATTGCCGATATTGTGATCGGAGCGGTTTTACGCCCCGGCGAAAAAGCGCCGATCATGGTCAGCAAAAACATGGTCGAAAACATGAAAAAGGGAGCCGTTATTATCGATCTGGCCATCGATCAGGGCGGTTCGATCGCAACCAGCCGTTTGACCACTCTGGAACAACCGATTTTCATCGATCAGGGCGTGATTCACTACTGCGTGCCCAACATCACGTCGGCCGTCAGCCGGACCTCAACCAAGGTCCTCTCCAACGTAGTAACTCCGTATCTCCTCCGATTAGGGGATGAAAATCTGGCACACGTTTTAAAATCAGAGACGCCTCTGGCACAAGGGACTTTTCTTTATGATGGGCATATTGTCAAACAGAAGATAGCGGAACGATTCGGTATGAGTTATCAACCACTGAATTCGATCCTGTAACTTTTTTAATAGGGATGGCGATGGAAAATCATTTGGAGATTATTAATTCCAGGCAACACAAACTCATTCACTTCCTGCATGATGCGCAGGAAAAACATGGGTACATCCCCCCCGAGGAAATCACCGAGATCGCGAAAAAGCTCAACATCTCTCAATCAGAGGTCTTCGGCGTTCTCACGTTCTACAAGGCGTTCAGCTTGATTCCGCGGGGGAAACACGTGATCACGATCTGTATGGGAACGGCGTGTCATGTTCGGGGAGCGCCGGCGATTCTTGACGAATTTGAGCGTTCGCTTGAAATCGACGCCGGAGAAACGACCGCGGACAACAACTTTACACTGGAAACCGTAAACTGTGTCGGCGCCTGCGCTTTGGGGCCGATCGTCATTACGGATGGAAATTACCATGGACAGATGAAGACGCGGGATGTTAAGCATGTTCTCGACAGCTTGTCCGGAGACGGCAAAAAGAAATCACAGACCAATAAAAGCCGAAAAAAGGGATGATAGAGACTCATGGCTAAAATGGATATGACCAAAATCGATGAACTCAGATCCCGGATTCTCGAATCTCGGGAGACCGGTAAAAAGTATGTCACCATCTGCGGCGGCACCGGGTGTCAGGCTTACGGATGCAATGACATCGCAAACGCGCTCAAGAATGAATTGGCCCGTTTGGATCTTCAAGAAGAATTCTCGGTCAAGATCACCGGATGTCACGGCTTTTGCGAAAGAGGTCCGATCGTCGTCATCCAACCGGACGGTATATTTTATCAACGGGTCAAGCTGAAGGATATTCCCGATATCGTTGGTAAAACCCTGCTGCAGCATGAGATCATCCCGCGCCTGCTTTATGTGGATCCTAAAACCCAAAAAGAGATCATCAAGGAAGAAGAAGTTCCTTTCTATAAAAAGCAGGAAAGGATTATTTTCGGCAACAACGGCTTTATCGATCCGACCGAAGTCAAGGATTATATCGCTCTGGACGGTTACAAGGCTCTTACCAAAGCGCTCTTCGAGATGACGGCGGACGAGGTCGTGGAAGAGATCAAGGCCTCCGGTTTGAGAGGCAGAGGAGGAGGGGGCTTTTCTACGGGAACGAAGTGGGATATTTGTCGAAGTGCTCAATCCAAATTGAAATATGTGATCTGTAACGCCGACGAAGGAGATCCCGGCGCCTATATGGACCGCAGTATTCTGGAAGGGAATCCGCACAGCATCATCGAAGGGATGGTCGTCGGAGCCTATGCCATCGGTGCTTCCCGGGGATATATTTACGTGCGGATGGAATACCCGCTTGCCGTCCGAAATATCACGCTGGCCTTGAAGCAGGCACGTGAATTGGGTTTGCTGGGCGATTCCATCCTGGGATCCGAATTCAGTTTCGATATAGAAATATTTAAAGGCGCGGGCGCCTTCGTTTCAGGTGAAGAGACGTCCTTGATGGCGTCTATTGAAGGGCGGCGCGCTTTTCCCCGGCAGCGGCCCCCGTTTCCCGCCCAATCCGGGCTCTGGGGGAAGCCCACGAATATCAATAACGTGGAAACCTGGGCGAATGTCCCGCACATCATCAATAAAGGTGCGGATTGGTTCTCATCCATAGGCACGCGTAAAAGCAAAGGAACGAAGATATTTTCTCTGGTGGGAAAAATCAACAACACGGGTTTGGTCGAGGTCCCGATGGGAATAACCCTTAGAGAAATCATCGAAGACATCGGCGGGGGGATCAAGGAAGGCAAAAAATTCAAAGCCGTCCAAACCGGAGGTCCTTCAGGCGGCTGCATTCCCTCGGAAGAGCTCGACCTGCCCATCGATTTTGAATCGCTGGCCAAAGCCGGTTCGATCATGGGATCGGGGGGGATGATCGTCATGGATGAGTCCACCTGCATGGTGGATATCGCCCGCTATTTTCTGAATTTCACCCAGGAAGAATCTTGTGGAAAATGCGCTCCCTGCCGGATCGGGACGCGTCAGATGGTGCAGATTTTAACCCGTATCACCGAGGGAAAAGGCGAGGAAGGGGATATTAAAAAACTCGAAGAACTGGCGAAAACAGTCAAAGAAGGTTCTCTGTGTGGATTGGGGCAAACGGCTCCCAATCCGGTTTTGACCACTCTGCGTGTGTTTCGCGAAGAATATGAAGCCCATATCAGAGATAAATCCTGTCCAGCGCTTGCGTGTAAAAATCTGATCGCTTTCTATATCGAACCTGAGAAATGCGTAGGCTGTATGCTTTGTTTGAAAAGCTGTCCCGTCGATGCGATTTCAGGCAGCCGGAAAGAAGTGCACGTGATCGACCAAAATCTGTGTATCAAATGCGGGGCCTGCTATGAAATTTGCCCGGTCAAAATAAAAGCGGTTTCCAAGCTGACGGGAAGCCGAAAAGAGAAAATTCTAAAAAAAGCCTCAGGGGGAAAGAAGGGAAAATGAAGATCATCCTGGACGGAAGAGAAATAGAAGCTGAAGAGAAACAGACAATTCTGGAAGTAGCCAGGGAAAACGATATCTATATCCCTTCCCTGTGTGATCACAGACGGTTGGAACCTTTTGCCGGCTGCCGGCTCTGCCTGGTGGAAATCAGCGGCAGGAAAGGCTATTCTCCTTCATGCAGCACATGGGTCGAAGATGGGATGGTCGTCAAAACGGATTCTCCCAAACTCCGAAAACTGCGCAGACAGATTCTGGAATTGATACTGAGCGAACACCCGAACGGATGCCTGATATGTTCGGAGAAGGAGCAGTGCGACGAATATAAATCGACCATTCGCAAGGTGGGAGAAGTGACGGGATGCGTCTTGTGTTCCAATAACGGCCGGTGCGAACTCCAACGGGTGGTGGAAGCCGTAGGATTGGATCACATCCGTTATCCCTCTCTGTACCGAGAGCTGGATATCAAGCGATGCGATCCTTTTTTCGACCGCAATTACAACCTGTGTATTTTGTGCGGGCGCTGTGTTCGAATTTGTCATGAAATGCGCGGTAGCTCGGTCATTTCATTTGTCCAACGGGGCTCGGATGCGGTCGTGGGAACGGCTTTAGACCTCTCCTTGCACGAATCCGGATGCCAGTTTTGCGGCGCCTGTGTCGACGTCTGCCCTACAGGGGCGTTGACCGAAAGATCGCTGAAATATGAAAGCATGCATGAAGAAACCGCTTCGGGGATCTGCCCCCTCTGCAGTCTCGGGTGTGAAATGGAATTCATGCTCCTTAACGGCCGGATCCTGAGCTCATGCCCCGTGGAAACGGGACATGTCAATCACGGTCAGGCCTGCGTCAAGGGGAGATTTCTCCTCAAGGATGTCGTTCAGCATCAAGAACGGATCGTTCAACCTCTGGTGCGCAGAGAGGGAAAGTTGGAACCTGCGGATTGGGAGGAAGCGCTGGACCGTGCGGCGAATCGATTGAAAGTTTCCGGAAAAGAGAAAACGGCCTTCTCCGTTTCCACCCAGATTTCTTGTGAGTCGGGTTATCTGCTGCGGAAATTTGCACGGGATGTGATCGGAACGGAAAATATCCATGTCGGGGAAGGATATTGCCCCGAAGAAGTGCTCCGGGAAGCGGCGAACGAACGCGGCTTTTCGCCTGCGTTTAATCTCGATCTCCATGAAATAGCGCGGGCGGATACCATCATGCTTTCCGGCGCGGATCTTCCCACGACACATCCCATCATCTGGCTGGAGGTTTTCAAAGCGGTGCAAAACGGGGCGCGGCTGATTACGGTCGATGCCTGCGAATCAACGATTTCCCGTCATGCGGTGCTTCCGCTGCGTGTCCGGCCGGATAGCGCGGGTGCGCTGTTCGGCCTTCTGACCAAATATTTGGAGCGGGAGGGCGCCGGAAATGAGTTGGCACAAAAGGAAAAGGATTTTCTGCGAACCAGCCTTGAGAAACTTGATGAGACGCCGGCCGCGGTTTTGACCGGGATCGAATCAAAAACCCTGCGGGAAGCGGCGGAGATGCTGAAAAGGTCCGAAAAGGCGGTGTTTATCGCCGGCTCGGAACTGCTGTTCTCCTCCAGGGGAAGGGATCACCTGTCCTCTTTCTGGAACCTGGCGCGGATATGCGAAGCCGCCTTCCTGGCTTTGGGAAGAACGAATAATGAGCGCGGAATAAAGGCATTATTTCATGACGTTTCCAAAAGAGGCGGGCCTCATGAAAAAGCAGCCCGCGCCCGGGCTGACACGCTCTATATGGTTGGATCCGCCGACGTTCCGGAAGCATTGGAGCCTGGATTTCTGATCGTCCAAAACAGTTTTATGACAGAAGCGGCGAAGCGGGCCGATGTCGTGCTGCCGGCCGCGGTCTCCTGCGAAATGGAAGGCGTATTCGTCAACACGGAAGGCCGGATTCAAATGAGCGGCGGGATCGTGAAACCGCTGGGGGAATCCCGGCCGGATTGGTGGATCATCAGCAGTCTGGCGGATCGAATGGGCGGTCAAGGTTTTATATTCAGAACAGCCAAGGATGTTTTCAAGGAAATGAAGAAAAATGTTCCGGCTTTCGCCGGGGCTTCATTCAAAGCTCTGAGTCAGATTCGCGGGAAATATTTGGAGGAACAAACAGAGGGACGGACCGTATTTTTGGACGTCGATTATGATTTTTTGCCGACGGCGCAGGATACCGCATATCCTTACCGGCTTCTTTTTAGGGAGGATCCGGATTCCTATCGCGGACTTGAACTGAACCGCAGCCTGAAAAACCTGCGTCTCATAAGAAATCCCGATAAAATATGCATCAATAGTGAGGATGCTGCGAAAGCGACCCTCAAAGAGGGTGATCCTATTTGGCTGGAATCTCGCGGCGGCGTTTTTAAAGGGGAACTGCATCTCTCCGATGCCGTACCGATGGGATACCTGACAGCTTCACTTCGAATTACTCGAAAGACCGAAGATAAGCGATCCGCCGACCGGATTTCAGAAGAGATACTGTGTTCGGGCCCGATCGCGGTCAAGATAAAGCGAGGAAATTGATGGCACAAATTCTCCAACGAAAAAGATTGGTTCCCAACATCCACCTGCTGGAGGTCCATGCTCCCGAAATAGCGAAAAAATGCCGGCCCGGACAATTCGTCATCGTCATGCCCGATGAAAAGGGAGAGCGTATCCCGCTGACGATCTCGGATTGGGATCCTGGGCGGGGTTCCGTATCCGCTGTGTTCATGGTGGTCGGAACATCCACCCATAAGCTTTCTTTGCTTGAAGCGGGCGATGAACTTCCCGTTTATGTCGGCCCGTTGGGTATGCCTTCGGAAATTAAAAATTATGGGCGTGTCCTTTGCGCCGGAGGCTGCTTCGGGATCGGCGCCGTTTATCCGGTGGCCCGTGCTCTGCGAGAGGCCGGAAATGAAGTGATCACCCTTCTGGATGTGAAAGCGAATTATCTGCTCTACTGGGAAGATAAATTTCGCAAACTGAGCGATAAGTTCTTTGTCTCATCCCGGGACAGTGCTTACAACTGTAAGGATTATATTCCCCGTGTGTTGAAAGACATCATCCGCCAAGAGGATCTGGACAGAGTTTACGCCGTCGGCTGCACGTATTTGATTTACACGTGTGCGGAAGCCACCCGGCCGAAGGGAGTAAAAACCGTGGTAAGCCTCAATCCTATCATGGTGGACGGCACCGGTATGTGCGGTGCCTGCCGGGTAACCGTTGACGGCAAAACCAAATTCGCCTGCGTGGACGGCCCTGATTTTGACGGGCATCAGATCGATTGGCAGGAACTTTTCGCACGACGGAAGTCATATTTTGAGGATGAGATCCATTCCCTCAAAGCATGGGAAAAGGAAAGCTACCCTTGATTCGTTTCTACAGGAAAGAGTGAACCATGGCAGAGAATAAGAAAATCATGCCGCCGGAGATGAAGGAGCGGCTGAGACAGGAATTCAATCAGGAATGGCGTAAGGAATTACGGAAATCGGTTCCCGCAAAGGAACGGATGAAAAGCAAGCGCCAGAAGATGCCGGAGAGAGCGGCGGAACTGAGAAATAAAGATTTCGTCGAGGTCAACCTGGGGTTGAATGCCGAGCAGGCTCAGGAAGAAGCCCGCCGGTGTCTCGACTGCGCCAATCCGCAGTGCGTCATGGGATGCCCCGTCGGTATCGACATCCCTACTTTCATCAAACTGATCGAGATCGGAGATTTCGAAAAAAGCGTTCGCAAGATCAAGGAAACCAACAGTCTGCCTTCCGTTTGCGGCCGGGTTTGTCCCCAGGAAGCGCAATGTGAATCCATGTGTAATTTGAAAAAGGCGATCGGAGTGCCGGTCGCTATCGGGAACCTTGAGCGTTTTGCCGCGGATTATGAAAACAGCGCGGGAAAGACGTTCATCCCGAAAATCCCCAAGCCCACAGGACACAAGGTCGCCATCCTGGGCGCCGGTCCGGCGGGATTGACGGTAGCCGGGGAGTTGGCAAAAAAAGGACATAAGGTCACCATCTTCGAGGCGCTGCATGTGGCCGGAGGCGTTCTGGCCTATGGTATTCCTGAATTTCGCCTGCCTAAAAGCATCCTTCTTTCTGAGATGGCGTACCTGGAAAAATTGGGAGTCGAGTTCAGAATGAATTTCGTTGTCGGAATGACTGCGTCCATGGATGATTTGAGGGAGGACGGATATTGTGCGTTTTTCATCGGAACGGGCGCCGGACTGCCCAATTTTATGCGGATTCCCGGCGAGAATTTGATCGGAGTTTATTCCGCCAATGAATATCTGACACGAGTGAATCTGATGAAAGCGTACCTCTTTCCGGAATACGACACCCCCGTTTTTCCGGGAAAACGAGCCGCCGTATTCGGAGGCGGCAATGTGGCCATGGACTCCGTTCGTACGGCCAAACGGTTGGGGGCGGAAACCGCCGCGATAATTTACCGGAGGTCCCGGGCTGAGATGCCGGCGCGGGAAGAAGAAGTGCATCATGCCGAGGAAGAGGGAATCGAGTTCCATTTTTTAACCGCTCCGATTCGTTTCATCGGGGATGACAACCATCATCTGAAAGCCATGGAGTGTTTGAAGATGGAGCTGGGGGAGCCTGATTCATCCGGACGACGAAGGCCGGTTCCCATTGAAGGATCGGAATTTATAGAAGAGATCGATTTGGCGGTTGTCTCGATAGGCAACAGTCCTAATCCTCTGATCTCTCAGGTGACGCCGGGATTGAAAGTGGGAAAGTGGGGCAATGTGGAAGTGGATTGGGATACCATGGAAACCAGTATTAAGGGCGTCTATGCCGGAGGGGACATCATCCGCGGCGGCGCAACCGTAATCCTGGCGATGGGGGATGCCCGCGTGGCCGCCGGCGAGATCGAAAAATACTTGGAGTCTCTTGATAACGGATCCTGAGCTTCAAACGTCTATATCGGAAGCATGACTTCAGTCCGATTTCCGTGCGGTCGGGGATAAGGGGTGTTCCCTCGAAGTGCGAAAGGGGAGATTTTTCGGGATAATTAAAATCTGAGTTTGACTTTTTGTCTCTCTATGATTACCCTCACATTCTATACAAGATTGGAGGCAAGTTATGAGTTGGGTCGAGGATTACAAGAGGAAATTAGTTACTCCCGAAGAAGCGGTTTCCGTTATAAACAGTGGTGACCGCGTTTATATCAGCGGCAATGCCGCTACCCCATACGCACTGACGCAGGCGCTGGCCGGTCGCAAGGATGAATTGAGGAACGTGGAGCTGGCCCATGTTCTGTTGTTGGGCGAGGATCCCTTCTCACGGCCTGATATGGAAGGGCATTTCCGGCATAATTCGCTTTTCGTCGGCCCGGCCGACCGAAAGGCCATCAATGAAGGACGCGCCGATTACGTCCCGATATTCCTTCACCAGATCCCGGATTTGTTCTATTCGGGCCAGATGCCGTTGGATGTGGCGGCGTTACATCTCTCCCCTCCAGATGAACATGGTTTTATGAGTTACGGCGTGGAAGTCCTGTGCTCGAAGGCGGCGGCGGAAAGCGCCAAAATCGTAATTGCCCAGGTCAATGACAAGATGCCCCGGGTTTTGGGAGATTCATTTATCCATATTTCCCGTATCGACAAGATTGTAGAGGTATCCCGTGATCTCCCGGAGCTGGAGAAGAAACCTTTCAGTGAAGTCGAGAAGAAGATCGGACGTTTCATTGCGGCTATGATCGAAGACGGGGCGACGCTCCAGTTGGGGATCGGGGGAATCCCGGATGCGGTTCTCGCCGCCCTTGGCAACCGGAGGGATCTGGGAATCCATACGGAGATGGTTTCCGACGGTGTCATGGAAGCCATCGAATCCGGCGTCATCACCGGCGCCAAAAAGAATTTCCATCCCTATAAAGTGATCCTGACATTTCTGTTGGGTTCGAAAAAGCTTTATGATTTCACAAATAATAATCCGATTTTTGAGGCCCACCCGACCGATTACACGAATCACCCTTTCAATGTCTCTCAAAACGACAACATGATCGCTATCAACTCCGCGGTCGAAGTTGATATTACCGGGCAGGTCTGCTCTGATTCGATCGGAACCTATATTTACAGTGGATTTGGAGGCCAGGTGGATTTCATCCGCGGCGCCGTTCATTCCAAAGGAGGGAAACCGATTATCGCGCTCCCCGCCACGGCGAAAAAAGGGACGACATCCCGCATAACGCCGTTCCTGCAAAAAGGCGCCGGGGTCGTTACGACCCGGGCGGACGTCAGTTACGTGGTGACGGAATTCGGTTCGGCCTACCTTCATGGGAAGAACCTCCAGGAAAGGACCCGTGCGCTGATCAATATCGCTCATCCCAAATTCCGGGATGACTTGATCAAGGAAGCGAAAGCCCGGAATCTTCTGCGGTGATGAACCTCATGCTTCCGGGAGCTCGGTGATGCGTCAATCCAGCCTGTTTGCGAGTGAGGAACCGGGGCATATCGGAACGGACGAGTCCGGTAAGGGGGATTATTTCGGCCCTCTTTGTGTGGCCGGCGTGTTTCTTCCGGATGACCAACACGCGGTTCTTGCCGAACTCGGCGTTAAAGACAGCAAGCGGCTGACCGACAAGAAAGCTCTCAATCTGGCGACTCTGATCAAAAAGAATTATAAGCATTCCATCGTGGCGATAGGCCCCGCCCGCTACAATGAACTGTATGCCAAACTGCGCAACCTCAATCGGCTGTTGGCCTGGGCGCATGCCCGCGTTATCGAAAATATGCTGGGAGAAGTGAATTGTCGTCTTGCCATCACCGATCAGTTCGGCGACAAGCAGTTTGTCATCAGCGCTCTCATGAAAAGAGGCAAAGAGATCGAATTGATACAAAGAACCAAAGCTGAATCCGATATGGCGGTGGCGGCCGCTTCTATCCTGGCGAGGGCCGAATTTCTCCAAAGGCTCAGTGCGTTATCGAATGAGATCGCCTTCGATCTTCCCAAAGGATCATCCCCTCCGGCGGAGAAAGCGGGGCGTGAGCTGGTACGAAAACACGGCCCCGCGATATTGGACCGGGTTACAAAAAAACATTTCAAGCTGACGGACCGGATTCTTCAAATCTCGTGAAATTCGGCTCGCAAAGGAGATGGAGATGAAACCGGAAACCATTCGATTGTATTTTGAAGATCCCTATAGAGTCGAATTTGAAGCCCATGTCCGGGATCGGCGTCTTCACGATAAAAGGACGGCCTTGGTCTTGGATCACACCGCATTCTATCCGGAATCCGGCGGTCAGCCCGCGGACCTCGGGACGCTGAACGGAATTCAAGTCATCGATGTTGTGGAGGATGAGGGCGAAATTCTGCATGTGCTTGCCGGGTCTCTGGATGAGGACAAAGTCAAGGGGAAAATCGATTGGGTGCGTCGTTTCGATCACATGCAGCAGCATGCGGGGCAGCACATCCTCTCCCAGAGCTTCTATGAATTGTTTCAGGGAGAAACCCGTTCGTTTCATCTGGGAGAATCGGTGTCGACGCTGGAAATCGGGCTCAAAGATCTCTCGAGAGACGATCAAACCAAGGTGGAAGCCCGAGCCAATGAAGTGGTTTTTCAAGACCGGCCGATCCGGAGCCGTTTCGTTGAGGAAGCGAAGATCGCCGAAATCCCGCTGCGCCGGCCTCCCCAAAAAAAAGGGCGCATCCGGGTGATCGAGGTTGAAAAATTCGATTACACCGCATGCGGCGGAACTCACCCCGTGAGGTCAGGAGAAGTCGGGATGATAAAGATCCTGAAAACGGAACGGATTCGGGGCAACATCCGCTTCGAGTTCGTATGCGGCGGCCGAGCCCTTAGGGACTACGGAGACAAGGATCGTGTTCTGCGGGATATCGCCAGAAAATTTACGGTAAGTGAAAAAGACGCGGACGGAGCGGTGGATCGGGCCCTTGCGGATATGAAAACCCTTCGGAGAGAAAAGAAGAAATTATTCGAGCGCCTTGTGGAATATGAAGCCGCAGAGCTCATCGACGGGGAAACCGGCCCGATCATCCAGAGAATCTATGCGGAAAGAGCGCTGGATGAACTGCGCGGACTGGCTTTGAAAATCATCAAAAACAGCGAGAAAATCGTTCTTTTCATCTCGGAAAAGGCTTCACGAAGATTCGTTGTTTTCGCGCGGCCTGAGCATGTGGAAGTCGACCTCAGGGACCTGCTGCCGGCGGCTGCTTCATTGTTCGAAGGCCGTGGAGGCGGGGGGCCGTCTCTCGTGCAGATCACGGGGGCGACGGAGGGCGATGCGACTGCGATATTGGACGCAGCGCGTAAGTTCCTCGCGTTGAAATTACCTGAATTGGATCTTTGATCGGCGTCCGAATCCGGGGCTACTCATATCGCAGAGAAACGATGGGATCCAGTTTCGCCGCTTTCTGAGCGGGAAAGATCCCGAAAAACAGTCCCACGGAGACGGATACAAAAAATCCTAAAACAACCGACCAGACGCTTACCGTGGCGGGAAGGGGGGTGGCGGCTTTCACTGTCAGGGCGATGGCGAAACCGACGAGGATACCCAGAATGCCTCCGACCCCGGTGAGAACGATCGCTTCGATAAGGAACTGCTTGAGGATATCGCCGGAGCGTGCTCCGATGGCTTTACGGAGACCGATTTCCCGTGTCCGTTCCTTGACCGACACCAGCATGATATTCATCACCCCGATTCCTCCCACCAGAAGACCGATGGAGGAAATGACGATCATTACCAGGTAGGCGGCGCCAGTCAGCTGATTGTACAGCTCGACCATGGAATCCTGAGTGTAGACGGCAAAATCATCGGGTTCTCCGAATTTGACCTTTCTCCGCCTCCTGAGAATATTCGATACTTGGGCGATGGTCTCCGGAATGGTTCCCGGCTTCTTGGGCGTGAGGATGATCTCGATGTTTTCAAAATCATAGGGGAAATATTTCATGAGAGTGGTGATCGGAATGCCGACCAGGTTGTCACGGCTCTGACCGAACATCTGCCCCCTTTGCTCGAGGACACCGACGACCGTGAATTTTTCAGGGCCGATCCGGATCTCTTTTCCCAGGGGCTGGCTGTGCGGAAAAAGCGTTTCTTTCAACTCCGCTCCCAAGACACAGGTTTTGGTGCTGTGCTGCACATCCGAGTTGGAAATAAAGCGGCCGATTTCAGGAGAGTAAATCGTCAACACCTGAGGCCATCTTGAATTCATCCCCAGGATCAAAGCATCCTGGGTAACCGTGCTCTCGTATTTGATCGGAATCCCTTCGAAAATATCGGCTATCATGTCGACCGCGACCGCTTTAACCATGGAGCATTCCCTTTCGATAGCCAAAGCGTCATCGAAAGTGAGGTCCTTGCGCGTTCTTTCCTCTTCGGAAAGCCTGCCCACCTGGATGCCGGGCTCGTATTTCGTGACCCCGATAATATCCGATCCGACCGATTCCAACTCGGAAAGGAATGAGCGGTTCAGTCCCTGCACGATGGAGATCATTCCGATGACGGTCATGACCCCGATCATGATTCCCAGCAGTGTGAGGAAGGAGCGGAGCTTGTTGTTTTTGATCGAATCCAACGACATCCCGATGATTTCTCTGAAAATAGCGATTCTCATTGTTCCGACCTCAAGGCCTCGATGGGATCGAGCTTGGCGGCTTTGGAAGCGGGATAGATCCCGAAAAAGATACCGACTGACGCCGATACCAGAATGGCGGCGATGATGGAGACGGGTTCCAACCGCGAAGGCAGGGAAGAGACGGCCGTGATTATCTTGGCGAGGATGAATCCCAGCAGGATGCCGATCAATCCTCCTGCCGCCGAAAGCACCGAGGCTTCGATTAGAAACTGCATCATGATGTCTCTCCGGCGCGCGCCTATCGCCATTCGGATGCCGATTTCCTTCGTTCGCTCGGTGACGGCCACCAGCATGATGTTCATGACGACGATTCCGCCGACGATCAGGGCCAGAGAGGCAATAGCGAGCATGGCGAAATAAATCCCGGTGGTCAGGGATTTGTAGAATTGAATAAAGGTATCGGATGTCTGAAAGGCGAAGTCGTCCGGCTCGGAGAATGCGACATGGCGTTTGGCGCGGATGACGGTTCGCACTTCTTCCTGTGCACGGGCCATCTGTTCCTGGGAGGTGGTGTGAATGTTTATGTTGAGGCTGCGCCGCGATCCGTAGATTTTCAGAAAGGTCGAGATGGGAATGCGGATGTAATTATCCTGACTTATCCCCAATAGTTTTCCCTTGCTCTCTCCAATGCCGATGACCAGAAAATTATGCGTGCCCACTTTGATGCGTTTGCCGAGCGGATCCGTGGTGGCAAAGATTTTTTCCACCACGTCGTTTCCGATGGTGCAGACGGCGCGGGAACGCGCTTCGTCCTCTTCCTGAAAGTGTCTGCCTCTGGCCAATTCTTCCACTGATCCGATCATGTGATCGAGGTGAGTGACCCCCTTGACTTCGACATCCCTCAAACTTTGGTTTTTGTATTTTACGGTTTTTCTCGTTTCATCCGATGCTCCTACGATTTCGCAGGAGGGGCAGCGTTGCCGGATCAGGCGCATATCCTCCATCGTCAGATCTTTTCGTTTGAGCTGTTCCCTGAATTCCGCCAAAGAGGTCGTTAAAGGTGAAAACTTGGAAACGGTGAAGTCGTTGGCGCCGAAAAAAGACATCTTGGTATAGACATAGTTATTGAGCCCCTGGATGACTGAAACCACGGCGATAATGGTCAAAACGCCGATAATGATGCCCAGCAGCGTCAGAAATGTTCTGAGTTTATTGGACCAAAATGATCCCATCGCGATCAATACGGATTCTTTGAAGTTGATGCGTGCCATGATTTCACCGCATATTCTACATTATGAGATACGCAAGAGGAAGGTTTAGGTTTGATATTTCAATACCGAATCCCCTCCATCTTGAACTACGCTCCGTTTATGGTACACTAGGTGATACATCTTTCCCAATCATCGGAAAAACGAGGGCATGATAATCTCGTTACCCTATACCGGAGAAGGATTTCAGGAAAGACCAATGTCAACGGCGCGCAGCGAAAGCGTTATGAGGCAATAAGATTATTTGTTTTTGTCGTTTTGCTGATCGCTGAATTCTTGTTGGAGTGGATTATGACCCAAGACATCGAAAAGGATCGGGATGAAAAAACGATTCCATGCTTGTATTTTAGGGACCCCGGAAGGGACAATACCCGGAAAACGCTGGCTGCCGCGGCCCGCCGGGTCCGGGAACTGGACCTGCGAACGGTTCTGATCGCTTCGACCAGCGGTGAAACCGGATTGATGGCGGCGGAGCTTATCGACGTCGAGAATCTGGTCGTCGTTTCTCATTCAACAGGTTTCATTCGTCCCGATGTGCAGCAGATGACGCCCGAGGATCGGGAAGCCCTGGAGAAATCCGGCGCCCGTATCCTGACGGCGCAGCATGCGTTCGGAGGAATCGGAAGAGCGGTCAGAAAAAAACTGGGAACATATGAATTGGAAGAACTTGTCGCTTTCACCCTGAGGCTGTTTGGGCAGGGGATGAAAGTCGCCATAGAGATCGCTCTCATGGCCGCTGATGCGGGGCTGGTTTCCACCTTCGAACCTTGTGTGTCCATTGGGGGGACAAATGACGGCGCCGATACGGCGGTGCTTTTAAAACCGGCTCATGCCCAGGATTTTTTCGACCTGAAGGTTCAGGAGATCTTAGCCAAACCGCGACTTTGGGAAGATTGAAAACGCGGCATATCCAAATCACAATACCGGGGAAGGGATGAGGAGAAGAATGATGAGTAAACGTTTTTTTGTGGGAATATCCTTTATCTTTTTACTCTCCGGCATGGCGGTTCATGCCCAGAGAGGGGGATTTATTGGAGTTCAGGTCGGAACTTCGGCACAGAAACCGAAACTGCGGGAGATGGAATTCAACACGGATACTTCATTCTGCTTCGGAATTCGAACCGGAGTGAAATTCGGGGCGGTTGCCGTTGAACTGAATTATTTTCAAGCGTCGCACAACCTCGATCCCATCGATTTCCTCACCTTTGTTTGGGAAGAGAGAGAATTGGATTACCGATATTGGGGGGCTGATCTCAAATTTTTTCTGCCCCTTGTTTTGATCCATCCGTATCTTACCGTAGGTTATGGCTTTTATTCGGCGGACATTCCGGGAGTCGATAAAGATACGAGCCCCGGCTTCAATGCCGGAGGGGGAGTGGAAGTGCATCTGGGCAAAACATTCTCCCTGCTCGCCGAAGGGCGGTATCATCATGTCAAACTCGATATCGATGCCAGCGAATTGAAGTTGGGAGATTTCACCCTTATGGGAGGAGTTAACCTGTATTTTTAATCGGAGATATCCGGTTTCCGAAAATCTCAAGCCGGCCTGGATAGGCTGATTGGGGAATAATGATGAAAATGAGATTGAATAAATATATCGCTCACTCCGGCGCGGCGTCACGCCGGGAAGCGGACCGTTTGATCGAGGCCGGTCGGGTAAAAGTCAACGGCGACGTCGTCAGAAGCATGGGGGTTCAGGTTGATTCGGATCAAGACCGGGTCGTGGTCGACGGTCGGATCCTGGAAGCGAAAGAGCAACCGACGTACATCATGCTGAATAAACCCCCGGGATACCTCGTTACCCTGAAAGATCCTTTCGGACGCCCTACCATAATGGAACTGCTTCCTCGTCTTCGCACTCGGGTGTATCCCGTCGGCAGGCTGGATAATGACAGCGAAGGGCTTTTGCTGCTGACAAACGATGGTGAACTGGCTCATAAACTAATGCATCCCCGCTATCGCATCCGGAAAGTTTATATGGTCAAGGTCAAAGGAACCCCGGAGCCGTCCCAGCTGCGGTTGTTGGAGAAAGGCATCTATCTGGATGGAAAAAAAACGGCGCCCGCAAAGATCAAACTGATATCCGTTTCGCCCCGGGGAGCTCTCCTACGCGTCGAAATTCACGAGGGACGCAAGCGGGAAATCCGACGGATGTTCGCGCATCTGGGACATGACGTAACCGCACTACAACGCACTCTCTTCGCGGGTTTGGGACTTCGAAATCTCAAGCCGGGGCAGTGGCGCCCTCTCACCAAAGAAGAGATCGCGGAGTTGAATAAACAGGTTGATCAAAAGCGGCCCCCGGCAAAAAAAACTTCCGGGAATTTGAAATAATTTCCGTCTGACCGTCAGTCTTTTTTCTCTTTCTCCTTTGAGGAAGCGAACGTTTTCCAGCTGCTTGCCAGCCGCTGGAGTTCTTGATCAACCCGGGCGTTTATCGTATCTTTTTCGAAGGATCCATCCGTTTTACGCTTTCCGGCTTTGATACCGGTAAGGATTTCTATCCCCTCCTCGATGGTCGCGACCGGATAGATATGGAATTTTCCCGCCTCCACGGCCTCGACGATATCGCGGCGCAGCATCAGGTTGGGGACGTTTTGATAGGGAATCATGACACCCTGTTTCCCTGTCAGGCGTTTAGCTTTGCAGACATCAAAAAAACCTTCGATCTTTTCATTGACGCCGCCGATGGGTTGGATCTCGCCTTTCTGATTGAGGGATCCGGTGACGGCAATATCCTGGCGGAGTGGCAGTTTGGAGAGACTGGATAGGAGTGCGTAAACTTCGGTGGAAGAAGCGCTGTCTCCGTCTACCCCGGAATAGGATTGTTCGAAAGCGAGGCTTGCGGAGAGGGAAAAAGGCTTGTTCTGGGCATATTTTTCACGAAGATAGCCTCCGAGGATCAAAACGCCTTTGTTATGAGTCCGACCGCTGAGATCGGCTTCCCTTTCGATATTGATAACTCCCGCCCTGCCGACGGAGGTCGTCGCCGTTATGCGTGTCGGTTTGCCGAAGGCAAAGTCACCCATGGAGTAAACCGCCAGTCCATTTACCTGCCCGATCTCGCCGCCGCGGGTATCGATCATGATCGACCCCTCATCGATCATTTCCTGGATTTTACGTTCGATCAAGCCGACGCGATTGAATCTTTCCTTGATGGCTTTTTCAACGTGGGTCCTGTCGGCCATGGACTGCTTGTCTTTACGTGCCCAATAGCTGGCTTCGCGGATGATATCGGCTATATGATGAAAACGGGTGGTGATTTTTTTCTGTTTGCCTGCCAGGCGGGTGCCGTATTCAATAATCGCAGCCATCCCTTCGCGGTCGAAACCTATCAAGTTGTCGTCTTTCGTGATTTTTTTTATAAAAGATACATATTCAGCGATGGTTTTCTTGTTTTTTTTGGTGACGGAATCAAACTCCGCTTTGATCTTGAAGATTTTCTTGAAGCTCGCATCTCCATAATACAGCAGATTGTAGATATGAGAGTCACCTATCATCACCACCTTGACATCGATATCGATGAGCTGCGGTTTTAAGTGGGTGGTGGAGACCAGGTAAAGTGATGCCATGTTTTGGATCTCGAGGGTCTGATTTTTCAGGGTTCGTTTGAGTGTGGGCCAAACTCCCGGTTCAACCAGGGCTTCCAATGCATTGATCACGAGATAGCCGCCGTTGGCTTTCAGAAAGGATCCGGCTTTGATCTTGGTGAAATCAGTCTGGAGAATTCCCATCCGATTGATGGACGATTCGATAGAGCCGAAGAGATTGATGAAATTGGGATTTGTTTCGATGATTACGGGAGCGCCTTTCTGGTTGGAGTTGTCGATCAAAAGATTGACTTTGTACTCCAAAAAATTCTGTTCGGGTTTTTTCCCCTTGTCCTCTTTATGGGGATCCTTGAACAGTTCGAAGTGTTCGATGAGGTGTGCTTCCACCATCTCCAGATATTTTTTCGTTTGCGCTGATTGGAATTTGGCGCGGATCTTGTCTACCGCTTCTTTTATGACTGGAGAGATGGCTTTATCATCCCAATCCTTCAGCATACGGCGGGTGTTCTCTTCCGTCTCCTTTAATATTTTGAAAATGGCTTCCAGTTTTTCCGTCAGCTCATCGTATTTTGCTTTTAATTCTTCCAGCTTTTTCCGCGGGAATTTTTTCTCAAGCACTTCGGCTTCGAGTTTATTGAACGCATATGGTTTTCCTTCGATGATGGGGATGAGATCGGGTTTGACGTAGGGCCCCATCTGAACCTGGATTACGGAAAAGCCCTCTTTCGCGACCGTTTTTTCGAATTCATTGAGGATTTCCTTATGTTTCTTTTGCTGGACTTCAATGATGTGATCCCTTTTTTCCGTATAGAAGCTGCTTTTGAGAAACTCGGGGATGCTGAGCTTCAGGTTCTCGATCAGATTTTCCATTTCGGTTTTGAAAACGGCTCCCTTGCCGGCGGGAAACATGATCAGGTAAGGTTCGTCCGGAGATTTGAAGTTATGAACATAAACGATGTCGTCAGGGGTTTTTTTGTCCTTTTCCAGTTTATCCAGCAGCTGCTTGATGGTTGTGGTGCGGCCGGTTCCCACGACTCCCGTGATGAAGATGTTATAACCAAGGCTTTTTATCGCGAGTCCGGTCTGAACCGCCTTGAGAGCGTTCTCCTGGCCGATGATTCCCGTACACGGACGGCAATCATCGGAGCTTTCGTAAGGAATGTCGGCCGGGTCGAGTTTCCAAGACAGTTGAGACGGGGCGAGTTCTTTGGGCGGATTGGCTTCTTTCATATGTTTCCTCCTGGAAGGGCATTAGAATCCGTATGCTCATGATTACACAAAATGTATGTAAACTCAAATGAAAAGGATGGCGGCGGGAGTCGTTTCAGCCCTTCCGCGAACCAGCCGGATGGTTTGAACACGAGCGGCTTTATGAGATTCGAATGGGGATATGGTATGAATCCCTTCTCAAGGTTTACTTCGATAAACGGCTGCTTTTCCAACGGATTAGCTTTAGACTCCGAGGCGGAAGGGGCTTAAAATCTTCGTGCAAAACCCCGGGGGTTCTGCTAAAATAAAAAAATTCCGATAAGATTTGGAAGTCGATTCCCCGTAGGGAAAAAGGGGAGACAACCTTACGGCGCGGAGTCGAAATTTTTCGAGCCGTGCTAACCGGAGGTCGATCATCACGTGATTCCAGAAGGCGGGGAAGCCGCCGCAGGATAAGGAAACAGGAGCCATTCAAATAAAGTGGTTTTGCTTCACCAACAAGGAGGATAAGCGTGGGATATGAAAATTTGCTCATCAAGAAAGAAGAAGGCCTGGGATGGATCATCCTTAATCGGCCGGATAAGCTTAATGCATTGAATATGGCGACGATCAGAGAGTTGTACAGTGCTTTTCTGTCCCTTCAGGAAGACGCGGAAGTGAAGGCCGTCATTTTCACCGGTTCCGGTGAAAAAGCGTTTATCGCCGGCGCCGATATCAAAGAACTTTCGCGATTGGGGTATGCTGATGGACGGGATTATGGGCTGGAGGGACAGGAACTGACCAAATTGATTGAAAATTTCAAAAAGCCGGTTATCGCCGCCGTAAACGGTTTTGCCCTTGGCGGAGGAACGGAAATGGCTCTGGCGTGCCATGTCCGTGTCGCATCGGAAAATGCGAAGCTGGGGCAGCCTGAGGTGAAACTCGGACTTATCCCCGGTTTCGGTGGCACTCAGAGGCTGCCGCGATTGGTAGGCAAGGGCGTTGCCATGGAACTCATCCTTTCAGGCCGCATTATCGATGCCGGCGAGGCCCTGCGGATCGGTCTGGTGAATCGCGTGGTTCCTCAAGCGGAACTTCATGATACCTGCGTCGAATTAGCGCGTGAGATGACCGTCAACAGCCCGCTTGCCGTGCAGAACGGGATCAGCGCCATCAATCAGGGATTGGACAAGCGGCTGGAAGAGGGATTGCTTTTCGAGGCCGAAATCTTCGGCCAGGCGCTCGCTTCCGAAGATGGCAAAGAAGGGACCAAAGCTTTTCTGGAAAAAAGGAAAGCCGATTTTAAAGGCAAATAAGGGAGATCATAATGAAAGTTCACCAGGGGAAATTACAGGCAAAGGGCTTGAAGGTTGGAATCGTTCTCAGCCGCTTCAATCAGTTTATTTCCGAGAGATTGCTGGAGGGCGCCATGGATGCCCTCTATAAACTCGGGGCCGATGATGGCGATATTTCCGTATATAAAGTCCCCGGCTCTTTTGAGGTCCCGGTCGTCGCCAAAAAATTGGCGAAGAGCGGATCGGTGGATGGAATACTATGTTTGGGCGCTCTCGTCCGCGGAGACACGCCTCACTTTGATTTTTTAGGAGCGGAGGTCACGAAAGGGCTGGCGCAGGTCGCTTTGGAAGACGGAATCCCCGTTTCATTCGGGATCCTGACGGTCGATTCGATCGAACAGGGGATCGAGCGTGCCGGCACCAAAAGCGGGAATAAAGGATATGACGCCGCTTTTGCGTTGGTGGAAACATTGAATATGCTCCGCGAGTCGGGGCTCGATTAGCATCGGATCAAAACTATGGGAAAACGAAGGATCGCCCGGGAATATACTTTGCAGCTGCTTTTTCAGGTGGAATTCAATGATTCACTGCCCGAGCAGGTCCTGAACCGGTTTTGGGAAGGCAAGCGGACGCAGCGGGGTGTCATGGAATATTGCACCCGTTTGTTTCGCGGAATCATCGAGAACCGCCACAATCTCGACGACGCGATCCAATCCGTCTCCGAACACTGGCGTATCTCCCGGATGGCTCATGTCGATCGCAACATCCTGCGGCTGGCGGCATATGAGCTTCTGTTCGAAGAGAACCTGGCTCCTCCGATCGTGATCAATGAGGCGATCGAAATCGCTAAGAAATACAGCTCCGAACAAGCCGCGACCTTTATCAATGGTATCCTCGATGCCATGAAGAAAGACCTGACCGCGATACAACAAAAGATTAAGGAAGAAGAAAATGTCTCATAAAAACCAATCCCCCTCAGATAAGACCAAACCGGCAGCCTCTGTTTCGCTGCTCGGTGAGCAGGAAAATGTACGGCTGCAGAAGATGGCGAAACTGGCGGAAGCAGGGAAAGATCTTTTTCCCCATAAGATAGAGATCACGCATACGGTCAGTGAGATCGTATCCACGTACGGCGAACTGCCGGAGGACGAATTGAAGGATCAGGATGTTCATATCGTCGTCCCTGGAAGGATCATGTCGATACGCAAGATGGGCCGGGCGGTTTTCTTCCATGTGTCGGACAGTCGCGTGCAGCTGCAGGGATACCTGCGGGAAGACAAGGTGGGAAAAGAAGAATTTCAACTGTTTTCCCTGCTGGATATCGGAGACAGGGTGGCGCTTTCGGGACAGCTGTTCAAAACCCGAACCGGAGAATTGACGGTTATGCTTGACGGATTCACATTCCTTGCCAAGTGCCTGCATCCGCTTCCCGAAAAGTGGCACGGACTTCAGGATAAGGAACTGCGTTTTCGCAAACGCTATCTGGATTTCATCGTCAATCCCGAGGAGGTTGAGCTCTTCCGATTCCGCAGTGCGGTTATCAGGAATATTCGGCGTTTTTTCGATGAACGCGGTTATGTCGAGGTGGAAACGCCCATGATGCATGCCGTTCCCGGCGGTGCGCTGGCCAAACCGTTCAAAACCTTCCATAATGCTCTGGGGATTGACCTGTATCTGAGAATCGCTCCGGAGCTCTATCTTAAAAGACTAACGGTCGGAGGATTCGACAAAGTATACGAGATCAATCGGAATTTCCGCAATGAAGGGATTTCCACCGAACACAACCCTGAATTCACGATGCTGGAATTTTATGAAGCGTACGCCGATTATAATGACATGATGGAGATGATCGAAGAGTTGATTACGGGTTTGAGTCGGGATTTGCTGGGAAAGGAAGAGATCACATACGGTGAGCACTCCATCTCCCTCGCCCGGCCTTGGAAAAAGCTGAAATACATGGAAGCTCTGACGAATTTCAGCGGATTGGCCCCCGGAAGCTTCGACGACAAGGCCGGTATCATCGAACTGGCGGCTTCGCTGTCCGGAGACAAAGAGGGTATGACGTATTACAAGGCGCTGGATGTGCTGTTCGACAAGTACGTGGAGCCCAATCTCATTCAACCGACATTCATCATCAATCCGCCCAAAGCCATATCGCCTTTGGCGAAAGCCTCTCCGGAAAATCCGGAGGAGGCGGAACGGTTCGAGCTCTTTATGGGAGGCATGGAGATTTCCAATGCTTTCTCCGAACTGACTGATCCGGCCGAACAGAAAAAGAGATTCGAGGCGCAGGCCGAGGCGCGGAAACAGGGAGATGAAGAATCTCACGTTGTGGATATGGACTATGTCAACGCGTTGGAGTACGGAATCCCGCCTACCGGAGGGCAGGGGACCGGGATCGATCGACTGGTGATGCTGTTGGCCAACCGTCGGTCGATCCGGGACGTCATCCTGTTTCCTCTGCTGCGTCCCCTGTGAAATCCCGACGTCCCCAAGAGGCGGGACGGCCGCCTGACTTGACCTTTTTTGCGTTCCGGTTTACGCTGTACCTCAATCATGAATTATGAACTTTTCATTGCCAAACGCTATCTGATCGCGAAAAGAAAACAGGCTTTTATTTCCCTGATCACGTTTATTTCCGTACTGGGAATCGCGATCGGAGTCATGGCTCTTATCATCGCCATCGCGTTGATAACCGGTTTCCAGGGAGATGTTCAGGAAAAGATCTTGGGCTCGACGTCGCATATCATGATATCGGACTATTCCGGTGAGGGACTCAAGGAATATGAACGGCTGCTCCCTGATGTCGAGGACTTGGAAGGAGTCGTCGGCGCGACGCCGGTTGCCTATGACACCGTGCTGCTGCGCGGTCTTTACAAAAGTTCGGGAGCGATTCTCAGAGGGCTGGATTTTCAACGCGAAAAACCCTTTTCTCCCTGGCTGATGGACTTAGAGCGCGGCCGGTTGCCGGAACCCGAATCCGGACGCAGCGGCATCCTGTTGGGCCGGGACCTGGCATTCGCCGTCGGCGCCGGTATCGGGGATGCAGTTACGGTCCTTTCCGCTTCTTCCCGGCTGACGCCCATCGGTCCCATGCCGAAAACCAAAACATTCGAGGTCACCGGAATCTTTCATACCGGATTGTATGAATTCGATTCATCCACCGCCGTTATCCCTCTTCCCGTTTCTCAGAAGCTTTTCGGTTTGAACGGAAGCGTCAGCATGATCAATGTGCGTATTGAAGACATTTTCGATGCCGCCGCCGTTGGGGAGCGGATTGAAAGCATAATTCCTGAAGCCAGCTATGTCACGACGTGGATGGAAATGAATAAATCGCTTTTTTCGGCACTGAAACTGGAAAAAAAGCTGCTATTTTTGACCATTACTCTGATCGTTCTGGTGGCGGCCTTGAACATCATTGCGACTTTGGTTCTCCTTGTGATGGAAAAATCGCGTGATATCGGAGTGCTGAAAGCCATGGGTGCCACCTCACCGAACATCCGCAAAATATTTTTTCTTCAGGGCGCGATGATCGGCGTCATCGGGACGGCCGTCGGCACTTTCCTTGGTTTGATATGGTGCTGGCTGGCCAATACGTTTGAGCTTATCAAGGTTCCGGTGGATATTTACCAGATATCTTATGTCCCTTTTCGGATATCGCTGATCGATTTGTTCTGGATTATCGGGGTGACGTTGTTGATATGTCTGACCAGCACTTTGTTTCCGTCCCAGCGGGCATCCAAGATAGATCCTGTAAAGGCATTGAAATATGAGTGAATTACTGCGAGCCGAAGGATTGAGCAAGGAATATCAACTGCCCCGCGGCCGGCTTTGCGTATTTAGGGATTTTCAGTTCACTCTGAAACGGGGGGAACTCATTGCGGTTATGGGGGCTTCCGGTGTCGGAAAATCCACTCTGTTGAATCTGTTCGGCGCTCTGGACAGGCCCACCGCCGGGACGATTTACCTGGAAGATGAGGACCTTTTCAAAAAAAATGAAAAAGAGCTGGCGGAGATCAGAAATCGTAAGATCGGTTTCATATTTCAATTCTATCACCTTCTACCGGAATTTTCCGCTGAGGAAAATGTGGCTTTTCCTCTGTTGATCGGAGGGATGCCCAGGCGGAAAGCCTTCGATCGGGCCCGGAGTATGCTGGCGGAAGTATCGTTAAGCGATAAGCTCCTGATGCGTCCCGGGCAGTTGTCGGGAGGGGAGCAGCAGCGCATCGCCATCGCCCGGGCTCTGGTCAATCAACCTCGGCTTTTGCTGGCGGATGAACCGACCGGAAATCTGGATTGGAAAACGGGTCGGATGATTCTGGAATTGATCCTGGAATTGCACCGAAAAAAAGGCCTTTCATCCATAATCGTTACGCATAACGATAAAGTAGCTCGTTTTTGTCAAAAAGTTTACCATATGGAAAACGGAATGATGAAACTCTAGGCGGCCGGCCGGAGTTATATATCTCGATGGCGGTTTATGCGGTTGTCGGAAGAATTCTCCGGAAATATTTTGGAAACAAAATTAAGTGATTGATAAAAAATGGATTGAATGGGTTTCGATTTACCTTTAAAGCTAAATATGCTATAAGGATTATGCTATGAGGAAGTTTGTATTTTTGCTGCTGATGTTTAGTCTTCCCTTGATCTTGTGCGGTCAAGAGATCCTGGAAAAGATCGAAATCGAGGGCAACGAGCGCGTGACGCGCGAGACTATCCTGTATTATATGTCCCTTCAGGAAGGCGATCCCTATAACGAGAATCTCATCAAGCAGGATTTCGGGGTGCTTTGGTCGACCGGTTTCTTTTCCAATATCGAGTTCAAGAAGAGCCGGGGAGAAAGGGGCCGGATCATAAAGATCGTTGTCGAAGAAAATCCTGTGATCAAGGAGATCGTTTACAAAACCGGGAAAAAGGTCAAGGAAGATGATATCGTCGACAAATTGAAGGAAGAGAACATCAATCCTCTGCCCTATTCCTATTACAATCCTTATAGAATCCAACAGATCGAAGCGACGATAAAATCACTGCTGACCGAGAAGGGTCTTGCATCGGCCGTCATTAAAACCGACATCAACAAGAAAGGACAGAACGAAGTCGAAGTGATTTTCGACATCGACGAAGGTCCCAAGGTCAGGGTCGGCCAGATCGTATTCGAGGGACGTCCGCGCTTGCTCGAGAGCACTCTTCTCAATGCATTGAAGGAACATAAGATCCATGGTCCGATCTCTTGGATATCCGGAAAAGACCGTTTCAAACCCAACAAACTGACTGATGATATGGAGAGTCTCAAGGAGCGGTTTCATGAACACGGTTTCATGGAGGCCGTGATCGGGGAGCCGCGTATCGAAGACATCACCAAGCGTACGATTTTCCTGAAAAAACAAACCATGAAGCGGATCGTGATCCCCGTTACCGCCGGATATAGATACCGTGTATCCGAAATCAATATTCAAGGAAGCAAAGTCTTTGCCGATCGGTATTTGCGTTCGCTGCTCAACAACAAGAAAGGCGAGATCTACAGCACGAAGAAGCGTAAAGAAACCATTGAAGACATGGGCGATGCGTACCGGAACTTCGGCTATCTATATGCTCAGATCATTCCGGTGGAGAATCTGGACCCCAAACGTAAGCTTGTTTCTCTGACCTACAATGTCTATGAAGGTGATGTCGCATACCTGAATCGGTTGGAGTTCAAGGGTAATACGTACACGCGCGACAAGGTTATTCGGCGAGAGATGCTCCTGCGGGAGGGCGACAGGTTCAGTTTGGCCCTGTTCAAGGACAGCGTGCTGCGATTGAAGCAGTTGGGCTTGGTTGAGCTGCAGGGCGAACCGGAAATCAAACCGAATCCTGAAGACCCTACGCAAATCGACGTCAATCTGGGACTCACCGAGCTGCAGCGAAACAACATACAGTTCACCGGAGGCTACAGCGGATACTACGGAGCGTTCATCGCGCTGACCTATGGAACCGTCAATTTCCTGGGCGCCGGAGAGAAACTTGATCTGACGTTTCAATACGGCAAGCGGATGAAGGTTTACAGCTTCGGCTTCACCGAACCCTATATCTTCGACCTTCCCATGAGCGTCGGGTTCAATATATATGACCGCTACATGGTATACCCCTATCTATACAACCAGAAATCGCAGGGTGTCGATTTGAATTTCGGCGGAAGGATCAAAGGATATCTGAGAGGCAACCTCGTATACAGCTACCAGTACGTCACCCTCACGGAACCTGAAGAAGGGGATGAGACATATATCAACCCCTATTACGGCGGTTATGGAGGTTATGGCGGCTACGGCTATGGAGGCTATGGGGGCTATTCATCATACTATTCGCTGGGAATGTACGGGATGGGGAACTATCATATCAGCAGCATCTCTCCATCGATTTACCGCAATACGGTCGACAGCCCGCTCACTCCCTCGCGCGGTACCCTTTATATGGCATCCTGCAAGTTTGCGGGGGGGCCTCTGGGAGGAGATATCGATCTTATCAAACCCCGTTTCGAGTGGTCGTACTTCCAGCCCGTGGTTCTCAATCATTCGCTTGGATTCCATCTGGAATACTCATTCAATATCCGTCAGGGCGACCAGGATATTCCGTTTTGGGAAAGATTCTATCTGGGAGGCGAAATGTCGATCCGCGGATATGATATCTATACGATCGGTCCCCGGAGCCCGGAAGGCCGCAACCAAGGTGGAGAAAAATCCCTGGTTTTCAATGCGGAATACATCATTCCGGTGGGAGGGCCGCTTTACACGATATTCTTCTTCGATGCCGGCAATGCTTATGCGCTCGATCAGAATCCCAGCCTGAACAACATCTTTACGAGCGCCGGTTTGGAACTTCGCGTTTTCATTCCGGCGATCCGGATTCCATTCCGATTGATTTTCGCCTATAATAATCGGAGGATTTACAGTGACGATTCCAATTTCAACTTCCGATTTGCGGTTGGAACGACATTCTGATATAAAACACATTCGGATATATAAGAGACATCTGGATATTAAAATACATCATCTGTATCAAAATAGGAGGAAATGATGAGAAGACGAACCAGTCAAATTCTTTTACTTGCACTTATGTTTACCTTTCTGTTCAACCTGGGCTATTCTCAGACCGCTTCGAAAATCGGTGTAGTAAATTCCCAAGAGGTTCTGGAAAAATCAGCTGAGGGCAAGAAGATCATGGCTCAACTGGAAGAAAGAAATAAAAAAAACCAGGACACGATCGCCAAGCTAGACAATGAAATCAATCAACTGCAATCCAAACTCAACACCCAGAGATTGACGCTGACGAATGAGGCCATGATGCAGTTGAACTCCGATATCGAAAAGAAACAAACGGACCGGAAACGCATGGCGGAAGATACCTACCGTGAAATGCAGGAATTTACTCAGCGGCTGTTTCAGAAAATGCAGGGTGAACTTATTCCGATCATCGAGAAGGTCGGAAAGGATCGCGGCCTGGATTTGATCTTCGATTTATTGAAGAGCGGTACGATCTATTTCAGCCCCACCATCGATTTGACTGCAGAAGTCATCAAAAGGTATGATGCCGCAAAAGCGCAAAAATAGCCCTGTAAGATTCGATATCGAAAAAATTCAGGGGATGTTGCCCCACCGCTACCCCTTTCTGCTGGTGGACAGGGTTTTGTCTCTGGAGAAGGGGGAGTCGTGTGTCGCGCTGAAGAACGTTAGTTACAATGAACCTTATTTTCAAGGCCATTTCCCCACCATAAAGGTCATGCCCGGAGTGCTGATTACGGAAGCTTTGGCTCAGACCGGAGGTATTCTGCTTTACAACACGATCCCGGATCCGGACAAAAAGTTCGTGATGCTGAGCAAGTTGATTGATGTTAAATTTCGACGACCCGTCGTCCCGGGAGATCAGCTTCGGCTGGAAGTCAAAATGATCAAATTGAAGAATCGCTTCTGTCAAATTCATGGAGAAGCGAGCGTGGATGGCGATATGGCGGCCGAGGGGGGCGTTATTGCTTCCCTGTTGGATATCGAGGATTTTCATGGAGAAGGATGAGGTCCGGATCCATGCCTCCGCATCGGTTCATCCTAAGGCGGAACTGGATTCTGGAGTTTTTATCGGTCCGGGCGTTGTCGTCGGAGAGCATGTCAGAATAGGGCGTGGTTCACGGCTGGAAGCGCATGTGAACCTGGATGGGTGGACCGAGATCGGCGCGGAGTGCCGGTTCTCTCCATTCTCCTCCATTGGAACGGAACCTCAGGATCTTTCTTACAGCGGAGAAGAAACTCGTGTCGTGATCGGTGATCGTAATGTGTTTCGCGAATATATCACTGT
>Ga0180432_10000759_pt1 | contig 52468 bp, 40 predicted proteins | sample SS_ome_10_FD_132414 | JGI IMG/M metagenome (GOLD analysis project Ga0180432, IMG submission 132414) | Hypersaline lake sediment archaeal communities from the Salton Sea, California, USA - SS_1_MS_2 metaG | ecosystem: Environmental > Aquatic > Non-marine Saline and Alkaline > Hypersaline >...
CGGGCCCTGGTGAACGATCCGGCGGTCGTCTCCCGTGCAGGTAGCGCCCGGCGAGGATCAGGCCGGCCGCCGCGACGCCGACCAGGCCGACCGGCAGGAGTTGCAGCGAGCCGGTCATGGCGTCGACGGCCAGGCCCAGCAGGGGGGCCAGCACGGCCGCGGCCAGGCTCTTGGCCTGGTTCTCGACGCTCAGGACGGTGGCGGTCTGTGCCGGGTCGGCATGGGCGGTGAACCGCGTGATCAGAATCGGGCGCCAGAAGTTCTGCAAGACGGCCAGGGCGATGAACGCAACGATGGCCAGGGGCGCCCAGCCCAGGGCGACCCCGCCGGCGATCGCGGCGTAGGCGGCGCCCGTGGCGACCCACAGCCAGAGGGCCGCCCGGTCCTCGGACCCGGCGCGGTCGGCCAGCACGTGCGAACGCCGCGAGGCGATCGACCCGAGGATGTAGAGCACGAAGTAGACGCCCCCGATGAGGATGGCGGTGCGCTGGTCGGGGTCTCCGAGCCAGGCCGCCGAGGCCAGCGTCGCCACGGCCGCCGCCTGCAGGAGCGGCTGGAGGTAGTCCTTGGCGACCTTGTAGGTGCCCTCGTAGGCCATGGATTCGGCAATCAGCCCGCGCAGGGGCCCCGACCGGATACAGCGCTTCAGCGCGTCCAGGAGCGTTCGGGCGACCTGGGCGACGGACTTGTGGCCCTCGTGGCGGCCGTCGAGGTAGGCCGGGTACGTCAGGAAGTTGACGATGTTTCCCACGTACGGCACGATGCAGATCAGGAACAGCCACGAGTAGCTGCGCACGGCGAAGAAAACCCCCGCGGCCAGCACCACGTTGACCGCCGAGCCGAGCTTGCTCCACGACCGCGTCAGGCCGTACACCTTCGTCTTCTCGTCGGCGCGGCCCTCGTGGGCGAGCCAGTCGAAGATGATGGCCTTGTGCGTTCCGGTCCTGAAGGCTTCGCCGACGCTGAACAGGAACATCGCGACGAACATCAGCCAGGCCTGCTCGCACAGGCCGAACACCACGAACGACCCGATGTAGGCCACGAAGGACAGCACCATCGCCCGTCGCCGCCCGGTGACGTCTGCGATCGCGCCGGTGGGGACCTCCATCACGTTGATGCAGATCTCCCGGAAGCCCATCAGCAGCCCGACCATGGTGAACGAGCCGAGCTTATCGAGCATCGCCAGGAGGAAGAACGGCTCGAAGTACCTCTGGTTCTTCAGGAACCCGTATAGTGAGAATCGCCGCAGCATGGGGGATCAGCAGTCGGCAAACGGCAAACGGTGATCAGTCATCGGTAAACGGTAGTCAGTCATCGGTGGCACCCGGCGGAGGAGGCGCGTCGGCCGGAACGGCCCGGTCGAAACCGAGGGCCTGGCACAGGGAGGGAACCAGTTCCTCGGCGGCCCGGGCGACGGTGACCTCTCGGCCGAGCAGTTGCGAGATACTGGCAACGGCTGCGGCGCCGCTCTGCCCGCAGGGGACGATCAGGTCGAACGCGGCGGTATCCGGCCCGACGTTGATCGCCAGTCCGTGATAGGTGACCCATCGTTCGACGGCGACGCCGACCGAGGCGATCTTTCCCTCTCCGGCCCAGACGCCGACCGTCCCGTCGCGTCGCCGGCCTTCCAGGCCGAAGCGGCCCAGCACGTCAATCACGGCCTGCTCGAGGGCGCGCACGTAGCCGCTGACCGTTCCGCGGCCGGGGCCCAGGCGGAGAATCGGATACGCCACGAGCTGACCCGGCGCGTGCACCGTGACCTGCCCCCCGCGGTGCGAGCGGTGGACCTCGATGCCCAGGGCGTCCAGGCGGGCGCGGTCGGCCAGAATGTGCTCGATCTGCCCGCGCCGGCCGAGCGTGATCACCGGCGGATCGTGCTCCAGGAGCAGCAGGTGGGCGGTCTGTCCCCCGTCGGCCTGCACGCGGGCCACCAGGTCGCGCTGGATATCGAGCGCGGCCTGGTAGGCGATCCGCGACAGGTTGTGGAGGATAAGTTCGGGCATCGTGCACCTCGCACGGCGTGCGACGGGGGTCATGATAGCGGACACCGGCGGACAACGCCATCCGGAGGGCGCGGTGCCCCGGGTTTCAGGGCCGGTTCCAGGACCGGACACCAAGAGAAACCTCGCATGGGACCGGCCGTGGCGGTACCCTTGAGACTATGCCTCGGACTGCACGGGGTGTTGTGCCGGATTGTTCCCACCATCCGCCCTCGCCGGTCGGCGGCGACGGAACAAGCCACACCATCCCACAGGAGAAATGGAATGAAGAGCTTGCATTGTCAATCGACCGCAGTGCTGTCGCTGGTTGGCGTTCTCATGGTCGCCGGCCGCCTGTGGGCAGTTGATCCGCCGGCACCTCGCAACATCGTCCCGTCCCGCGGCCAATTGAGGTGGCAGGCGATGGAGATCATCTCTCTCGTCCACTACGGGCTCAACACCTATATCGGCAAGGAGTGGGGCTACGGGGACACGCCTGCCAGGCTGTTCAATCCCGACAAACTCGACACCGACCAGTGGGTTGAGGTCTGCCAGGCTGCGGGTATCAAGGGGATCATCCTCGTGGCCAAGCACCACGACGGCTTCTGCCTCTGGCCGTCCAAGTACACGGCGTATTCGGTCAAGGCTTCGCCCTGGAAGAACGGCAAGGGCGACCTGGTCGGGGACCTGTCAAGGTCCTGCAGGAAAGGCGGGTTGAAGCTCGGCGTCTACCTCTCGCCCTGGGACCGCAATCACGCCGAGTATGCCAGAGACGCCTACGTCAAATACTACTACAGTCAGTGGGTGGAGGTGCTGTCCAACTACGGCCCGATTTTCGAGATCTGGTTCGACGGCGCCAACGGGGGCACCGGCTACTACGGGGGCGCCAGGGAAAGACGTTCCATCAGCAAGGACTACTACAAGTACCCGCGCATCCTCGCGCTGCTCAAGACGAAGCACCCCGACGCCATCGCATTCAACTACAAAGGTCCCCAGTCTTCACGCTGGCCCGGCAACGAGCGAGGCAACGCCGGCGACCCGAACTGGTGCACCATCAGCCGAAAAGACCTCCCCAACGGCGGCTACTGGAGCCCCGCAGAGGCCGATACCCCCGCGATTGGCAGGTGGTTCTGGACACCCCGGAAAAGAGTCGACTCGCTGGAAACGCTTGTCGGGAAGTACTTCACCAGCGTGGGGCGCGGCGGCGTGCTGAACTTCGGCCTGGCCCCCGACAGGTCGGGGCTGATCGACGCCAAGGACGCAGCGCGGCTGAAGCAGTTCGGCGCGTACATCCGCGCCATGCAGAAGACCGATCTGGCCAAGGGGGCCCACGCGACCGCAACGCAGACGCGGGGCGGGGCGAAAAACACGACGTTCGGCGCCGCCAACCTGCTCGACGCCGACTCCGCCACGTACTGGACCACCGACGACGCCGTGACCCACGCCGACATTGAGATCGATTTCAGGCGCGAGGTCACCTTCAACGTCGTGTCGGCCGCCGAGTTCATCACACTCGGGCAGCGCATCACCTCCTGGGCGGTGGAGGTCTTCAAGGCGGGGAAGTGGGCGCGGGTTGCGAAGGGCACGACCGTCGGCTACAAGCGCATGTTCCGCATCCCGGACACGACGGCGTCGAAGATCCGCATCCGCATTCTCGATGCGTTCCCCTGTCCCATGCTGCACTCGGTGAACGTGTACCATGCGCCCGATATCAAGACGTTCGGGAGATAGGCAACACGGCGCAGGCTTGACCCGCCGGCAAGAATCGGTCATCAGCGACCCGTCGCCCATCACGGGTCACCGATTGCCGATTGCCTCGATCGCAGCCGAAGGCCGCGCTAGGCCTCCCGCGGCGCCAGCGAGGCCAGGTCGGGCTTGCGGGCGGCCAGCGTCTCGTCGAGTTGCCCGATGACCGTCGTGGTCGGACACGCCAGCACGGCGTCGGGGTCGGACTCGGCCTGGTCGGCTATCTCGACCATCGCCGCGATGAACGCGTCGAGCGTCTCCTTGGACTCGGTCTCGGTCGGCTCGATCATCATCGCCTCGTGCACGATCAGCGGGAAGTAGACCGTCGGAGGGTGGACCCCCCGGTCGATCAGCGCCTTGGCGATGTGGATCGCCCGGACACCCTTGAGAGCCTGGCGGGCAGCGGAGAAGACGCACTCGTGCATGCAGGGCCCTGGATACGGCAGGTCGTAGCGGTCCTTGAGCTTTGCTGAGACGTAGTTGGCGTTGAGGACGGCGTTGTCGGCCACGCGGGCCAGGCCCTCGGCCCCGAGCATGAGAATGTAGGCGTAGGCCCGCAGGATGATGCCGAAGTTCCCGTAGAACGGCGCGACGTACCCGATGGACTTCGGGCGGTCGTAGTCGAGGTAGAACGACCCGTCGTCTCGCTCGCGGACGACGGAGGTCGGCAGGAACTCGGCGAGCTTGTCGACCACGCCGACCGGTCCGGCGCCGGGCCCGCCACCGCCGTGAGGCGTGGCGAACGTCTTGTGGAGGTTCACGTGGACGATGTCGAACCCGGCGTCACCGGGTCGGCAGCGGCCCAGCAGGGCGTTCAGGTTCGCCCCGTCGTAGTACATCAGCCCGTCGACGGCGTGGACCCTGTCGGCGATCTCGTGGATCCGCGCGTTGAACAGCCCCACCGTGTTCGGGCTGGTCAGCATGACGCCGGCGACGTTCTCGTCCAGCGCCTCGGCCAGGGCGTCGGCGTCCATCACGCCCTCGGCGTTGGAGGGCACGGTGCGGACGGCGTAGCCGGCGATGGCCGCGCTGGCCGGGTTCGTCCCGTGCGCGCTGTCCGGAATCAGGATCGTCGTCTTGTCGTTGCCGCGGTCGGCGTGGTAAGCGGCAATAATCATCGTCCCGGTCAGTTCCCCGTGCGCCCCGGCCAGGGGCTGCATCGTGAACGCCGACATGCCGCAAATCTCGCGAAGCAGAAGGTCCATCCGCCTCAGAACCGCCAGGGCGCCCTGGACCATCATTTCCCCGCCGGGCAGTTGCGGCAGCAGGGGGTGCAGGGCGGCAAAGCCCGGCATGTTCGCGACGTGCTCGGCGGCCTTGGGGTTGTACTTCATCGTGCACGAGCCCAGCGGATAGAAGCCGCTGTCGACGCCGAAGTTCAGCCGGCTCAGAGCCGTGAAGTGCCTGACCACGTCGAGTTCGGACAGTTCGGGCAGTTCGGCTGGGGCGTCGCGGAGCAGGTCTGGCTTGATGTCCGCGCGGGAGGGCACGTCGCTGCCGACGCCGCGAACCCCGCCTCGCCCCGGCACCGACTTGTCGAAGATCAGCTTCACAGGATCACCTCCAGCGTGTGGGCCAGGAAGTCGATGTCTTCCTTCGTGCGCTTTTCCGTGACGGCCACCAGGAGGCAGTTGTTCATTTCCGGCCAGTACCGCCCCAGCGGGAACCCCGCGGCCAGCCCGCGATGGAACAGCCCGCGAATGACCTTGTCGGCGGTCATCGGGAGGTTCAGGACGAACTCGTTAAAGTACCATCGGCGGGGGAACCGCACGGTCACGCCGGGCACCTGGGCCAGGCGCTGCTGGGCGTAGCCGGCCTTGTCGGCGCACGTCCGGGCCAGGTCGGCCAGCCCGGTCTTGCCCAGCAGGCTCAGGTAGACCAGCGCCGTCAGCGCGCAGAGCCCCTCGTTGGTGCAGATATTCGAGGTGGCCTTTTCCCGGCGGATGTGCTGCTCGCGGGCCTGGAGGGTCAGGACGAACCCCTGGCGGCCTCGTGCGTCGACCGTTCGCCCGGCGATGCGCCCGGGCATCTTCCGCATGTGCTTTTTCAGCGTGGCCATGAAGCCGAGGTACGGCCCGCCGAACGAGAGGCTCATGCCGAGGCTCTGCCCTTCGCCCACGACGATGTCGGCGCCCATCTGCCCGGGCGGCTTGAGCAGACCCAGCGAGATCGGATAGCACGAGACCACCAGAAGCCCCCCTTTACTGTGGACAAGTTCGGCAAGGTCAGTCACCTCGTCCACGCACCCGAAGAAGTTCGGGTTCTGCACGATGACCGCGGCCGTGCGGTCGTCTATCGCCTCGGCCAACGCCCGGCGGTCGGGCAGGCCCTCGGCCGAAGGGGTCTCGACCAGGTCGATGCCGAGGTTGCTCGTGTACGAGCGGACCATCTTGCGGTAGATGGGGCTGACGGAGTCGTCGACGACCACTCGGCTTCGTCGGGTGATCCGCAGGGCCATCATGATCGCCTCGTAGACGGCGGTGCCGCCGTCGTACAGCGAGGCGTTGGCCACCTCCATGCCGGTGAGTCGGCAGATGGCGGACTGGTACTCGTAGATCGCCTGGAGGGTTCCCTGCGAGATTTCCGGCTGGTAGGGGGTGTATGCGGTGTAGAACTCGCTCCGCGAGACGATGGCGTCGAGTGCGGCCGGGACGAAGTGATCGTAGAAGCCCCCGCCGAGGAAGCCGATCAGCCCGGTGGTGTTGCGTTCGGCCAGGGCGCCGAGTTTCGTCCGGACTTCCTGCTCGGTCAGCCCGGGCGGGATGTTCAGCGGGCCGGACCGAAGCTCCGGCGGGATGCCGGCGAAAAGTGCGTCGACGCTCTCGACGCCGATCGCCTCGAGCATGGCTTGACGCTGGGCGTCTGTGTTGGCGATGAATGGCATGGGGTCGGCCCGCGGTCAGTCCTGCTCTTCGGCCAGCAGCGCATCGTACTGCTCGGGGGTCAGCAGGTCGGCCAGTTGCGACGCGTCCGGGACGGACATCTTGTAGATCCACCCGGCGCCGTACGGGTCGGCGTTGACCGCCGCCGGATCGTCCTCCAGGGCGCCGTTCGTCTCGGTGACCGTTCCGTCGGCCGGGGCGTAGATGCTGGCGGCGGCCTTGGCCGACTCGATCACGCACGCCTCGGCGCCCTTGGCCAGTTCGGCGCCCTCCTCGGGCAGTTCCACGAACGTGATGTCGCCCAGGGCGTTCTGGGCGTGGTGCGTGATGCCCACCGCCGCCACGCCGTCGGCAAACTTGACCCACTCGTGCTGGTCGGTGTACAGCAGGTCCGTCGGTATCATGGCTTTCGCTCCGTGTTTCGGCCTTCGGCCGCAGGCAGAGTAGTCGGTAAGCGGTAATCAGTAAACAGTAATCGGTAACCGGTAATCCGCAATCGGCAATCCGTAACCGCCGATCGCGTGCCGCAGTTGATGCCGACTACCGATTACCGATTACGGGTTCCCGGTGCCCGATCTTCGGGCCGTACCGTCGCGGTACAAGGGCTTTGGGTGGACGGTCGCGGGCAGATCGGCGCGGGCGGTGCGAATCACCAGTTTCGTGTCCGGCTCGGCGGCTTCGGGGCGTACGTACCCCATGGCGATGGACACCTCCAGGCTGGGCGAGAACGCTGCGCTGGTGACCGTGCCGACGGGGCGGGAGGCGAAGAAGATCTCGTCGCCCGGCGCGGCCCGGCGGCGCGAGTCGGTCTGGACAGCGGCCAGCGTACGGCCCGGCCCGGCGTGGGCCTGCCGGCGCAGCGCCGCGGCGCCGAGGAAATCACGACCCATGTCCAGGAACCCGCCGAGGCCGGCTTCGAGCGGCGTGACGGAGACGCTCAGTTCGCTGCCGTACAGCGGGTAGCACATCTCCAGCCGAAGCGAGTCCCGCGCGCCCAGCCCGGCCGGCCGGACCGGCTCGGTCGCGATCAGGCGCTCGAAGATCGCCGCGATGTCCGCTCCGGGGGCCATGATCTCGTAGCCCAGTTCGCCCGTGTAGCCGGTGCGGGAGATGACACACGCGCGGCCGCAGCACGCCGACCGCCGGGCGGTGAAGTACGCCAGGTCGGTCACGTCCGGTTCGGCGAGCGGTTGCAGGACGGCGGCGGCCGCCGGACCCTGCAGGTCGATCTTGCCCCAGCCTTCGCCCGAGAGGTTCCGGACGGTCAGGTCGCCGGACAGGTGCTCGCCCAGCCAGGCCAGGTCCGCCTCGCGCGTGCCGGCGTTGACCACGAGCAGGAACTCCTCGTCGCCCAGGCGCATCAGGATGGTGTCGTCCAGCACGCCGCCTTCCGCGTTCAGCAGGAAGCCGTACCTACACAACCCAGGGCGCATCGCCGCGGCGTCCTGCGTGGCGGTGCGGGCGATCTGGGCGGCGGCGTCGGGGCCGGAGATCAGGACCTGGCCCATGTGGCTGGTGTCGAAGACGGCCGCGTGCGACCGGCAGTGCCTGTGCTCGGCGAGCACGCCGGCGTACTGGACCGGCAGCATCCACCCGTGGAAATCCACGATGCGCCCCCCCAGGCGAACGTGACAGTCATGCAAAATGGTCTTCTTCGACACGAGTGACCCCAGTGGTGGCGCACACGAATCCCCGCTTGTGGTTTCGCGCACTATTCCTTCTTCTTCTTCTTCGGGCGGGCCCGGTAGTCTTCCACGCGGGGCTCGGGGATGTTCTCCAGGAGCATCTCGACGATGCGGTCGGGCGTGATGCCCTCGGCGTCGGCGTTGAAGTTCGTGAAGATCCGGTGCCGCATGACCGGCTTGGCCACGTGGCGCACGTCGTCGCACGAGACGCTGAGGCGGCCGTGGAGCAGCGCCAGGCTCTTGGCCCCGAGCACGAGGTACTGCGCCGACCGCGGCCCGGCGCCCCAGGTGAGGTAGTCCTTGATGAACTGCGGGCTGGTGCCGTCGGCGGGTCGGCTGGCGCGCGTCAGGTTCACCGCGTAGTCCACCACGTGCTGCGAGATCGGAATCTTACGGACCACGCGCTGCAGGGCCAGAACGTCCGCGCCAGTCAGCACGGGCTCCGGGGAGCCCTTGACCTCCGTCGTCGTCGTCTTGACGATCAGACGCTCCTCGTCACGTGTGGGGTAGTCCACGTTGACCATGAACATGAACCGGTCGAGCTGCGCCTCGGGCAGCGGGTAGGTGCCCTCCTGCTCGATCGGGTTCTGCGTGGCCAGCACGAAGAACGGCTGCTCGAGGTCGTACAAATTGCCCCCGGCCGAGACCTGGTACTCCTGCATCGCCTGGAGAAGCGCCGCCTGGGTCTTGGGCGGCGTGCGGTTGATCTCGTCGGCCAGGATGATGTTCGCGAAGACAGGGCCCTTGACGAACCGGAACGCCCGCTTGCCCGTGGTCAGGTCCTCCTCGATGATGTCCGTGCCGGTGATGTCCGACGGCATCAGGTCGGGGGTGAACTGGATGCGGGTGAACTTGAGCTTCAGCACGGCCGCCAGCGTCGAGATCATCAGCGTCTTGGCCAGGCCCGGCACGCCGACCAGCAGGCAGTGCCCGCGCGAGAGCATCGCCTGGAGCAGTTGCTCGATGACCGCGTCCTGCCCGACGATGATCTTGTGCAGTTCGCCGAGGAGCTTGGCCTTGGCCTGGCGCAGGTTCTCGATGATCCTCAGGTCCGCCGGCTGCTTCGGTGCACCTTCCATCAGCTTGGTCTCCACGCCCGCCCGTTACGTAATACACGCTATCGACGCTCTCAGGTTACCGCGCGGCCGCGAGGCGTGCAACGGACTTGTGACGGCAGGGGTAGGCGATAGGGCGCGGGGCGTGACGGTTCGCGACTGGTCTCCTCTGCCCCGCAGGATGGAGCCGCGGCGTGTCGCCGCGGTGCCGTTCCGTCCCGCTGTTTCCCAGGAAACCCCAGTTGACACCACCGAACCCGACCCGGGAAAAGGGATCAGGCACCTGCGCTCCCTGCTCGGCCCTGCGGGCCGGGTCGCTCCGGAGGTGAGTCCCCTATTCCCCGTCCGGGCACTCACGCGCCGGCGGCGTGGGATTCGGCCATGGCGATCTCGGTCCAGCGGAACAGGCGGGACAGGTCGTTGTCGACGGTCATCAGCTCCTTGAGCATGATCTCGATGTTGCAGGCGGCCGCGTCGGCGAAGCCCCGGCGGATGGCGGCGCGGACGGCGTCGGCGTCGAAGCCGCCGGCGACCATGGCGGGGTTCGGGCGCCAGGAGACGACGTAGCGCCGGCCGATCTGCTCGCACCCGCGGGCCAGGTCGGACCGCGGGCCCATCAGGACCCGCCGAAGGTTCGGGATCGTGCCCAGCAGGGCGATCTTGTCGTCCAGCGTCTCGCAGCAGCCGTAATTGACCAGGCCGAACCTGGCCATGATCGGCATCTGGTATTGCAGAAGGAACTCCTCGTGCTGTGCGGGGCTGACGGCCTCGAACTCCTGGGCGTGGGTGAAGAACCACAGGTCCGACAGGGCCGCCCCGTGCGAGTTCGGCTCGGGCGCCGGCAGGTCGTCCACGTCGGGCGGGAGGCCGTAGTTGCACCCGTCGGCCAGCGACCAGTCGCCGGCGGCCTGACCCTGGTCGAGATTGGCCAGCACGGCGTCGCGCATGAAGGCCATCACCGCGTGCACCAGCGCCGGGTCGTCGTAGAGCATCAGCATCAGTTCGCTCAGGCCGAGCAGCGCCCCCGGCGCCTCGGACAGGTCCGTGCCCCCCCAGAGCGGGTAGACCGTGCTCCGCTTGACGTGGACGGGCAGAATGTCCCCGATCAGGTCGCGCACGGCGCGGATCTCGGGCGTCTCGGCGTCCAGGCAGACGTGCGGCGTGGCCTCCAGCCGCGCCAGGTCCGCCATCTCGGCAATCACGGGCATGTTCCTCCAGCCGCGGCTGGAGGCGTCATGGATGCGATGCAGCTCGAGGCCCCAGATGCCGGCGGACGGCTGGAGCATCTTCGCCCGCATCACGTACCAGGGGTAGTACACCGTGTCGTCCGGAATGGTGCCGCCCCACAGCTTCAGGCGCAGCCAGTTCTCCAGGTCCCGATACGGCTGCTCGTCGGCGGCCAGCTCGTCCAGGTGCGGTGCGATTTCGCGGTGGATGCTGCTGGCAAAGTACCAGCAGCAGATCACCGGCGGGCGCGTCTTGCGCAGCGCGTTGTGGTCCCGCCACAGCGCCCTGGCCCGGGCGTTGCGGTCCGTGTGGCACAGCGCCACGTATCGCCTGGCCATGTCCCGGATTCGTTGACGTACCTGTGCGGACGGCATGGTCATCTCCATCGGCCCGACCGTCGCCGACGTCCCGGCCGGCCTCACGACCGATCCTACCACGGCCGACGATGAGGGCAAGCCCTACGACGCGCACGCGGACACGAAGGACGGCCAGGAAGCCGCCTGTCTCCTCTTCCGTGAAATGATGCCCGGTGTGTGTGTATTGGTCGAGGTGGGGCGGGGTGTGTCCATCGGATGGAAAACGCCCCGGCCTGCGAAGGGCCGGGGCGTGGGTTGCGTGCCGTTGTACGGTGGCCGTCCAGCGGCGTCTGCCCTTCGACAGGCTCAGGCTCTACGACGGCGAAGGATCGCCAGGCCGCCGAGGGCCATGAATGAGACGGTGGCCGGTTCGGGAATGGGCACGGGCGTCTGCGTCAGCGTGAAACCGAACGTCCCCCCGGACGGGACGAGGACATCGAATACGAACCGGACCGTCTGATCATTGGCAACGGGACTTGGGAGTCCGTAACTCAACGCATGGTCGGATTCGCTGCTGAGCGTCAGTGTGTCGCTGGTGGCCTCGCCGGCCACAAACGTGGCCAGATCGGTCGGCGCAAGCGTGACGTCATAGCCGATCCATGGTGTCCCGGTGTCGTTTGTCACGTCCTTGGTGATGGTCAGCACCGGGTCCACATCGGTTTCGCCGCTGACATTAGCCCGAAAACTCCCATCCGGACCGAGGAGCGCTCTGCCGAGAAGCTCGGTCAACTGGAGCGAGGCGTTTTGGCCGTCAGGCTCCCAGGACCAGATGGGTTTCGCGCCGATGGGCAGGTTTGGAAAGTCCACGTTAATCCGGAGAAAACCCGCGTTATCCGCACGTGCAGTTGCTGCAGCCAGCGCGACGACGGCAACACCCACTACAGCCATAGTGCCAGATCGAGACATCGCTCACTCTCCTCAGTTGACTCTCCACAAAGGACCGTAGACATCTATCTGCATTCGGTCCCTTCCCGGGCCGAACACACGGAGACTGCGCTCCGGGAACTCGGGCGGCGGTGGCCCATCCGGAAAGCAGGAAAAGGTGAGCAGTGCTCGTGTTCTTCTCGCCGATCGAGCAATTCCGGCCGAGATCAGTTCCTCCGCTCCCACCCCCAGAGGAACCCGCGTATTCTACGCGACGTCAGGGGTCTGTGTCAAGAACTATTCCGGCCTGACGAGAGTGTTTCTTGTTGCCAATGGGCCATCTCGTCCGCCGGTCGCCTTGTGCCAGCGCCCCGACCTTGCCGCTTGAGCCGTCGTCCTCAACCAGAGCGACCAGGTCGTCCGTGACCGCCTCCAGCAGTTCCCGGCTCGGTCCTACTCCACGTCGCCTTCGAGCGTCATAACGTATAGATGGTGGCGGTAGGATCCAGCCCAATCGCGGCCGCTGGGGTGGGTGGTGATGTGCCAGAAGTTAATCGGGAACTGGGCTATCGCACTGCTCCGACGCCCCCGCCTTGGGTGGTGTGCTCCTGTTCAGCGCTCTGGTTTCACCATCGGCACGAAACGGACCCTCAGGTCGTCCGTCTGTCTGACCTGGCCGTGCTGCTTCGTCAGAATCACCAGCCGCTGGACGCCGACGCCCACGGGTACGATCATCCTCCCGCCATTGCGCAGTTGATCCACAAGAGCCTGAGGCACTTCCTCCGGCGCGCAGGTCACGATGACCACGTCAAACGGCGCATGCTCGGGCCACCCCTTGTAGCCGTCTCCCGTCAGGACCTTCACCCGGTCGTAGCCCTCTGAGGCCAGCACGCGACGCGCATGGTCGGCCAACGCGGGAATGATCTCAATCGTGTAGACCTCCGCGCCCATCTCGGCAAGGACGGCAGCCTGGTATCCCGAGCCTGTTCCGATCTCAAGTACTTTCTCACCCGGTTCCACCTGCATACGCTCAGTCATGTAGGCCACGACGTAGGGCTGCGAGATGGTCTGCCCATGGCCTATCGACCACGCGTGGTCACCGTAGGCACTGTGTTGGTGACGCTGCGGTTCGGGGATGTACAGATGCCTGCGGACCTTCTTCATCGCCGCGATGACGCGCCGGTCCCGGATGCGGTAGTTGAGAAGCTGCCGCACCATGGCAGCGCGTTCTTCGGGCCAATCGACGTCTTCCTTGCCGCCTTTCGGCTCATGCGAGCAGGACGTGCACAGCAAGGCCGTGAGAATCGGAATCACGCCACCGAGGAGGAACGTGATGCCGCGTGGGTATGCGGCCCGGAAGGGGATTGGTCGTCTCTCGATCATCTCTGACCCTTTCCCGTGTAGACAGGCCTTGCCGGATGCCCGCCATTGTCCGGCGCGGGGCGGGATGTGTCAATCGCATGCAAAACGCCCCGGCCCCAGAGGGACAGCCCGTTGGGATGCCTGCGAGGGGCCGGGGCGTGGGGTGTGTGTGGTGTTCTCCGGCAGCCGTCTAGCCGCGCCTGCGTCCCGACGGGACGTTCCGCTTGCGAACGTACCCGCGGAGTCCGGCCACGCTCAGCCCGACGGCCAGCATCGTCATCGGCTCGGGGATCAGCACGGGGGCCGGGTTGGCCCCGGCGGCGAGTTCGGCAATGCGCGTCGTGCTGAGGATCTCATCCCAAATGGCAAGGTCGGCCAGTTGGAAGTCGTTTGACGGGTCATTGCCTGAGACGCGGTCGCCCAGCGTGATCGTCGCATCGGTTGGGAAACTCACCGTGTTGCCGGGATTCGCTGAAGAGCCCGAGACGTCGACGCCGTTGATGAAGACGCGCGAGGTCCCGTGGTTGGTCTGGTAAGTCCACGCGACGTGCTGCCAGACGTTGGGAAGGAGTGTGCCGTTGCTGCTGATCTGGTTTCCGTTGAAGTAGTACGCCGCCAACCGGTTGTTGGAGATCGGCTCGAAGGAAACGAGCTGCCCGCCGGTTGCCGAGGCGTTGCCCAGGTAGACCACGGCGTTGTTGTTGGGCGCGCTGGTGTGCTTGAGCCAGAACGCCACCGTCACGACGGCGGGCCCGTTGATCCCGGCCGTTGCGGCGTCGAAGCCGGTGACGATACGGTCGTCGTTGTTGCTGTCGAAGGCGATGGACTGGGCATTGCGGGCGCCGATCTGGGTCGGCACGTCCGCGGGGAAGGAGACGTCGTTCTCGCCGTTGCCGCCCGGCTGCTGGGTGCTGGCGCCCCAGCCGCCGGCGTCCGCATCGGTATCGCCGTCCAGGCTCCAGTACCCGACCAGGTCGGCCCGGGCGGTCGTGACGCACAGGGCCACAGCCGCAATGGCCAGCCCGCTGAGAAGGTGCTTCATCATCATGTGACCTCGCTTATGCGATCCGAGATTCCCGAGCCGGCCTGCGATTGCGGACCTCGGCATGCCTGCCGAACCGGGATTCTCCTGACAGTTTCCAGTCCGTGACCTCCACGAACTCGTCCCAATATAATAGCCGATCCAGAAAGTCCTGTCAAGACAAATCTCGAAGGCACTAGGGGCGGGGGGTGCATCCCGCGTGAGGTGGCCGGGCGTCGGTGACTGTCGTCAGGCCCCAAAGGCTCAGGACCCCTCCGAGGCTTTCTTCTTTCTCTTGCGCCTGCCGCCCGGGCGGGGGTCGGCCGGCACACCGGGCGGTGGGGCCGGCTGGGCGGTGGCGGCGGTGGCGACGTCCCGCTTCCAGGCTTCGAGGGCGGCGAGCATCTGCTTGACGCGATCGGGGTCCTTGCCGGCGAGGTTCTTCGACTCGCCGATGTCGTCGGCCAGGTTGTACAGGCCGATGCCCTTCGACCCGCGGCCGTCGATGATGAGCTTCCAGGGCCCGTCGCGCATGGCACGGCCATTCCAGAAGAGCTTTCGCTGCCCGAGCGATTTACCTTCGAGCAGGAGCGGGGCGAGGCTGATGCCGTCGAGTTTGTGTCCGGCCGGCGGCCTGGCCCCGGCAAGGTCCAGCATGGTGGGCATGATATCGAGGCTGATGGCCAGTTGGTCGGTTACGGAGCCGGGTGTGATTTTTCCGTGCCAGGCTGCGATGGCCGGCTCGCGGTGCCCGCCCTCCCAGTTGCTGCCTTTGAACCCCCGCAGCGGCTTGTTCGAGCCCGCCCGCATGGCGCCGTTGTCGCTGAAGAAGACGATAAGCGTCCGCTCGGCCAGGCCGTGTTTGGCCACCGCGGCCACGATCTCGCCCAGCGAATCGTCCATGGCCTTCATCATCAGCTTGTACGTCTCCTTGACGGGTCGTTTGGGTCTGCCCCTGTTGGGCACGTTGCCTCGCTGTGGCGGGTCGCCGGGTGCCTGGAACGGGCTGTGGACGGCCTCGTGGGCCACGTATAGGCAGAACGGGCGGTCGGCGTTGGACTCGATGAACTTCACCGAGTGCTTCGTGATAAGGTGCGTGACGTAGCCTGGTTCCTTGACGAGTTTGAGCCCGTCCCACCAGTCGTAGGTCCCCATGCGGTCATAGTGCGAGATGTAGTCGATATTCCCGCTGACGTACCCGCGGAACCTGTCGAACCCGTGATGCAGCGGGTTGTACTGCTTCGTGTAGCCCAGGTGCCACTTGCCGAAGATGGCCGACGTATAGCCGACGGTCTTGAGCAGCTTGGGAAAGGTCACTTCGCTTGTCTGCAGGCCGAGGTGGTAGTTCCGCTGTCTCGGGTCGGCCGTCACCACGTGAGCCACGCCGGTGCGCTGCTGGTACCGCCCGGTCATCAGCCCGGCCCTCGTGGGGCTGCAGACGTTGCCCGAGGCGTGGAAGTCCGTGAAGCGGATCCCCGCCGCGGCGAGTTTCTCCATGTGCGGCGTCTCGATCCACCCGCCGTAGGCGCTCGAGTCGCCGTAGCCCATGTCGTCGGCCATCATGATGATGAAGTTCGGCTTTGTTGGGGGTTTCTTGTCGGCCGAGCGCAGCAGCCTCCCCGCGGTCAGTGCCGCGGCGGCGGCGCCGAGTGTCTTGAGAAACCCTCGCCGCGTCGGCGCGGGGGCAATGCGATGCGTCCTGTTCGGTTCGGCCATTGTTGTTGTCTCCTTGCGGGAGATGATAGTGGGTTGGGGGCTCGTGCTCAATGCCGGGTGCCGTCGCAGGAGCGGCTTGTCCTGCGTAGCCCGAAGGGCGAAGCGGAAGGGGACGTTACCCTATTAGCGCCGTTTCCCCAGCGACGCAGAGAACGCATCGATAAGAAATACAGGCGCTTCATATATTATACGAAACTTGGGGAGTTTGCAATGTTCCACTCGAAAAAGATGTCACAAGGATGTGTACGGGCAAATTCTCTATAAGTCCTTTTTAAAAAAGCAGTTGTATGTCCTCTTCTCCGATCGGCCGCGCCAGGTTTACGCGGAAAGTGGAAACCTGTGTAACACTGGCAACCTGGCGGACGGGGTCGTTTCGCGGAGGGGCATTCTCGGGCAAACGGCGCCCCAGCCGGCAATCCATCGCCAGGGGCGCCCCGCTGTGCGGGACGAGGGACTACGGCTCGACGTAGCCGACGACCCGCTGGATGAGGGGGTTGGCGTTGAGCTTGAACGTCACGCCGTCGGTGTCGATGACGCGGACCGCCTCGCTCCACTTGGCGTCGGCGGGGAGAATCTCCGCCAGGCGGTTGGGTTGTGCCGAGAGCCACGCGGCGTTCAGGACGCTGTCCGCGCGGTTGGGAAACAGCGCGAAGTACAGCATTTCCATCTCGACCAGTTCGCTGAAGAAATGCGTGCCGAGCGACACGTCGGGGACCAGGTCGCCCCGCATGGCGACGATCTCGCCGACGATCGAAACGGTGTTGATATCGCTGAAGGAGACCGGCACGCCGAGCTCGGGGCTGCTGGTGGCCCATCGCCCCGGTCCCATCAACAGGACCGTATGTTCCTGCCCGACCGGACGATCGGTTACGTGGGTCAGCCGACCGATCACCCGGGCAACGCTGTAGCGGTCGGGGATGGGCAACTGTCCGTAGACGTCGGGCACGACGTAGAGGATCCGGGTGACCGAGGCGTTCCTTCCCTGTCCGATGACGGCGCCGTGGCTCTCGACGATCAGGCGGTCTGACGGGATGTCCGCGGGGACGTCGACGACCTTGCCGCCCTGCATGCCCTGGAGCGGTCGGCACTGGACGATGCTGGTCTTGGTCTGCCCGTCGGCGGAGAGGTTCGCGGTGAACTCGACGTCGACGGGGCCCTCGTAGGCCTTGTGAAGGACCGCCAGCAGTTCCCGCATGTCCGCCACGAAGCCGGTGTCCTCGAAGAGTTTATCGAAGGTCAGCACCCACGGGAAGGTGCCGGGAACGCGTGTTTGCCGGGCAGCGGCGGCGCTGCGGTCCTGCGAGGCGAACCACTCGATAGGCAGATCGGTGCTTTCGGTGGCAATGCTCTTGAAAGAGGTCGAGAGCAACTGGTTGGCTTCGAGATCGATCACGTCGACCTTGCGCTGGGAGTACTGGCGGACCTCGTCGAAGTTGGCTTCGGGGCGCTTCTTCGGGGCGTTGAGCGAGACAACGCGGGTGTAGTCGTCATCGCTGCGGTCCACGGCGCGGGTGCCCAGCCCGAACACCAGCCGCAGCATGCCGGCTTCCGGGTCGATGTCGTCGCTCCAGACGTACGGATTGAAGGAAAAGCCCACCCCCGCGGTCTGTGGGAAGTAGTAGCGCCGGCCGTAACGCTTCCCGCTGACGCGCTGGACGAGAAGGGCCATCTGCTCGTCCTGGTCGAGCAGGCCGCGCTGCTCGCGGTAGCTGAGGGCCTTGTGGCTCATGCAACTGGCGTAGATGGTGCGGACGGCGGCGAGGAAGTCGTCGAGTCGGCGTATTCTCGGGCCCTGGTTGGCGCAGAAGACGGACTCGTACTTGCCGGCGAAGGCGTTGCCGAAGTTGTCCTCGAGCAGGCTGGAGGACCTGACGATGATGGGCGACTGCCCGAAGTAATCGAGCATGTCCTCGAACTGGTCCTGGATGCGTTCGGGGAACTCGCCGGTGAGGATGCGATGCCGGGCACGGTGGGCGCCCTGGAGGAAGGTCTCGGGCTTCTTCTGCTGCTCGCGGACCCACCAGACACCGTTGCGGACGAGGAACGAGTAGAACACGTCGGAGCCGATGTAGAACGAATCGTGGCGCTCTTCACGGGCGTGGAGGTGCGGGGCGTCCTTCCTGAGGATCGCCCTGGCCAGCAGCATGCCGACCGCCTTGCCCCCGATCAGCCCCGTGCCGATCATCCGGTCCTCCACGTCCAGGACGTCCCGGAGCGTCATGTACTTCTCGGCCAGGGCCAGGACCCTCTCGTCGCGGGTGATGGCCATCCGCAGCATGGTCCTGAGGCAGTCGCGCTGTTCTTGGGGGGTGGCGTGTCCGGCCCGGGTATCGTGGATGACCTCCTCGGCTCGGGCCCGCGTGCGATCCCACACGCCCAGGTGCAGCCCGCTGGACTCCAGGCGCCCCCACGGCACGGAGGTCATAATCTCCGAGACCGTGGCGCTGTCGGTTATCGGGCGGAACGCCTGGTCTTCCCAGACGTGGGGCATGTGCATCGTGGTCGAATAGCGGGCCTGGACCTTCAAGGGGTGAATGCAAACCTGGTCGTTATGGCGATAGATGTCCAGCAGGACCTGGGCGGTGTCGGAGATGGCCGAGGTGGCGTGGAACGAGTGGCGATTCCGCAACAGGGCGAAGTAGGCGATGGCCTCGACGTCGTAGAGGTAGGGGCAGGTCAGCATGAAGAAGTTGCCGAGCATCTGGTCCGAGCACCACTCCCCGGCCAGGTCGCTGAGGCAGTCGAACAGGTAGTAGCCCCCGCGCCCGTGGGACTCGATGACCCTGTGGATGTTCCCGAGGAACGTCTCGAGGCCCTGCTTGGGATCGACGTGATGGACCTCGGCGTAGCCCCCGTCCGCCACCAGCGGGGGGTGAGAGGCGAAACGGAAGTAGATCAGGGGCAGCCCGAGGGTCTCGGCGGCCTGGCAGTAGGGGGGCAGAAACGGGGCATAGTCCTCGACGGACTCGACCTGCCAGACCAGGTTGTCCCCGGGGATCAGGCCCTTGAGCATCCGGTCCAGTCCGCTCAGGCCCGTGCTGAGGTGTTCGTCAATCTGTGCCATGGCGTTGCCTCTCGTCCGATGGATTCCGGCCGGGCGCGTTCCAGCGAGCCGCATCCGTGCGGCATGTGGGTTCGCGGCCCATCGGCCGATCATACCCTCGCCTGGGCGTGTGATGCCAGTGCGATCTGCGCCGCCGGGGCTACCCGGTGCGCAGCAGGTCGACGAACAATCGCTGGGCCCGCGTTCGGGGCCCGCCCCGTCGGCGGAGAAGGGATATCTGGCGTATCCACTTGGCCTGGTCGCGGAACGGCACGCCGATCAGCATCCGCGCGGCCAACTCGTGCTCGACGGTGTTCTTCGGGAGGATGCTGAGGCCCGCGTCGACCTCGACGGCCCGCTTGAGCGTGTCGATGTTGTCGAACTCAGCGACAATGTCCAGACGCACCCCCGCGCGCTGGAGGGCGCGGTCGATGGCCCGGCGGGTGGGGATGTCGGGCGCCAGGGCAACCATTTTCTCCCCGTCGAGGTCCTGCGGGGCTATGGAGATCTCCCCGCTGAGGCGATGGCGCGGACAGCAGACCACGATCAACTGCTCGCCGGTGAGGAACGTGGCCTGGAGGGACCGGTGCTTCTCGGGATAGGCCACCACGCCGATGTCCATCTCGCCGCGCAGGACGGACTCGGTTATCGTGATCCAGTCGGTGTACTCGACGACCAGGTCGATCTTCGGATGGGCCTTGATGAACTTGCGGATGAACGGCTGGAGGATGTAGAGTCCGACGGAGTAGATCGTGCCCACGCGGAGCGATCCCGCGTGCCCGAGGGCCGCCGACTTGACCTGCCGACCCATCTCGTCGAAGCGTTCGAGGATGTCTCGGGCGCCCCGGTAGAGCGCCTTGCCGGCTTCGGTCGGCGCGATCAGTCCGCCGCTGCGGGAAAGCAACTGGGTGGCATACAGGGCCTCGAGCCTGGCCAACTGCTGCGAGACGGCCGACTGCGAGACGTTGTTCATCTCCGCGGCGCGCGAGAAACTCCCCTGGTCTACCAGGTCGCAGAACGTTTTCATCATGCTTGTGTGCATCGTGCTCTCAGGCGTCTTTCCGTATCTGTCGGTGCGGGGTTCGGCGGTCTATGCACCAAATAACACTGTATTCTTCACGGCATGGCGCCGCAAGAGGCATATAAGCGGGCCTTTTCAGTGGTATTAGACAATCTCATTAGACGTGCTGTGGGCGTGCTGCTAGCATCGGCGTGCTTTGCGGGGCGTCAAGGGACCCGTGTCTGCCCTGCGAGTGCCGGGCACTTGCCCGAAAACAGGCAAAGCCGAACAGGATATGCAGCAGGGCTAACCCAAGAGGAAGGAGTTCTTCCATGACAGAAGCGTATATCGAAGAGGCCATGGCTGCGGTGGCGGCCCGGAACCCGGGCGAAGTGGAGTTTCACCAAGCGGTTCGCGAAGTGGCCGAAGCGGTAGCCGTGGTCTACGACAAGGACCCCGACTACCGCAAGGCGAAGGTCTTCGAGCGGATGGTCGAGCCTGAGCGTCAACTCATGTTCCGCGTGCCGTGGGTCGACGATAGCGGCCAGGTGCAGGTCAACCGCGGCTTCCGCGTTCAGTTCAACTCGGCGATCGGTCCGTACAAGGGCGGGCTGCGGTTCCACCCGTCGGTGTACCTGGGCATCGTCAAGTTCCTCGGGTTCGAGCAGATCTTCAAGAACGCGCTGACGACCACGCCGATCGGCGGCGGCAAGGGCGGGGCCGACTTCGACCCCAAGGGCAAGAGCGACATGGAAGTCATGCGCTTCTGCCAGAGCTTCATGAGCGAGCTGTTCCGCCACGTCGGGCCCGACACGGACGTGCCGGCCGGCGATATCGGCGTCGGCGGGCGCGAGATCGGCTTCATGTACGGGCAGTACAAGAAGCTGACCAACAGCTTCACCGGCGTGCTGACCGGCAAGGGCATCGGCTGGGGCGGATCGCTGGTCCGTACCGAGGCCACCGGCTACGGGCTGGTCTACCTCGTGACCCGAATGCTCGAAGACCGCAACGAGGACTGGGCCGGCAAGAAGGTGGTGATTTCCGGCAGCGGGAACGTGGCGATCTACGCCACGGAGAAATGCCAGCAGCTCGGTGCCACGGTCATCGCGCTGTCCGACAGCAACGGGTACATCGTCGACGAGGAAGGCATCACGCTCGACACGGTCAAGCGGATCAAAGAGGTCGAGCGCGGGCGCATCAAGGAATACGCGGACGAGCACAGCAGCGCCCAGTTCACCGAGGGCTGGCAGGGCATCTGGTCCGTGCCGTGCGACGTGGCGCTGCCGTCGGCGACCCAGAACGAGATCGACGAGGCCTCGGCCCAGACGCTGGTGTCGAACGGCTGCATCGCCGTAGGCGAGGGCGCGAACATGCCCAGCACGCCCGAGGCGATCAAGGTCTTCCACGACGCGGGCGTGAGTTTCGGTCCGGCCAAGGCCGCCAACGCGGGCGGCGTGGCCACCAGCGCCCTGGAGATGTGCCAGAACTCCATGAGGCTGGAATGGACATTCGAAGAGGTCGACGGCCGTTTGAAGATGATCATGGACGCCGTCTACGACCAGTGCCGCGACGCCGCCGAGGCCTACGGCATGTCGGGCAACCTGGTGGCCGGTGCGAACATCGCCGGCTTCCTCAAGGTCGCCAAAGCGATGATGGCCCAGGGCGTCGTCTAGGCCCGACCGGATCAGATATGAGTAGTGCACGGTGCCGGCCTGCGTCGTCTGACGTGGGCCGGCACTTCTGTGTCACTACGGGATCTGCATGGCGACCGGCTGGTGGACCGCCGACCAGCGCAGCAGCCACAGGTCGCCAAGCGGCATGGTGGTCACCTGGCCGCCGATCAGGGCCACGTTGATCGTCATGTTGTGCCGGTCTATCACGAACCGCGACATCTGATGCCCCTCGCGGTCATACCCGTAGCGCCCTGTGTACTCGTCGAAGACGAGGTCGTCGTCCCACGGCCAGCCGTCCACCCACGAACAGTCGGCGAAGGTCGGCGTCTCGCTGGGGTAGGTCACGGCGTAGGTTCCGGCGTACCATGCTCCGGGGAACGGGCGGTTGCGTGCGCACCCATACCGCCGTCCGCCGGCCCCGGCGCCGAGGTCGTTGCGCCCGAGCGGGGAGTATATCCACCCGTTGATCCCGTAGCTGCCCTGCTGTTTCTCGCTGGTCCAGTAGGTCCAGGCGGCCCTGTGGGAGCCCCAGTTCGACGGCCAGGTCGGATCCAGCGGGGCCTTGGGGCAGAAGCGAACCGCATCCATGTTGTGGTACGGCTCCAGGAAGTCCATGTAGATGCCCCTGTTGCGATACTCGAAGAACGTCCCGTCGTTGTCCGACGTGTACATGTCGTGGGCGAGACTGAGCTGGTGCAGATTGGAGCGGCAGACCGTTACGTGGACGTATCTGCGGACGTGCACGAAGCTGGGGCTCATGATCGCGCAGAGCAGCACTACGATCGCGATGACCACCATCAGTTCCAGGAGGGTGAACCCGCCGCAGGGCGACCGGTCCGGCACGGTCAACCCCGCGGACGAAATGGAGTAGTCGCTGCTCATGCGCTCAGCCTCAGCACCCGCGCGCTGATATCATAGCAGATGATTACCGGATGTCGCCATTGATGGGGCTGTCAGGAGCTGTCAGGGCTTCTGCGGGCACGTTCCTCCATCGCCCTCATGTGCGCCAGGGCCTTGGGAAGGTCCGCGTCCGGATCGGGGATCTTGCCTTCGATGGAGACGCGCCCGTCGTACCCGGCACGTGCGAGTGCATCGAAGAAGGACCGAAGATCGCTCTCCTCGGTACCCGGGGCCAGACGGTTGGGAACGGTAGCGACGTGCACGTGGACCAGCAGGTCGGCGTTGTCCGTCACGTCCTGGAGGGAGTCGCCGTCCTGGAGAAGGTGGTACGCGTCGACCAGCAGCCTGACGGCGGGGTGGTCTACCTCGCGAACCAGTGCGGCACACTGGCCAACGGTCGTCAGGACGTTGCACTCCTTTCGGTTGAGCGGCTCGACGGCGACCGTGACGCCGCCCTCGCCGGCGAGAGCCCCGAGCATTTGTCCAAACCGGACGAGCTGCTGGTGAGCCGCGGCCGGATCGAACCCATCCGGGTTCCGCCGGGCTCCGCCTGACCCGAAGACGATGACGTCCACGGCTGCCTCGGCGGCGCGCTCGAAGGCGGTTGCGGCAAATCTCTCCAGTGCAGGCGTATCGACTGCCTCGCCCGTGATCTTCATGTCACCGGGGATGAAGCAGTTGACGACCGGGCAGGGCAGGCCGGCGGCGCGGGTCTCGGCCAGGGCTGCATCGAATGCGGCGCGATCCTCCCGCGGCTTGAGCAGGTCCCCGACGGTGCGTTCGACGAAGTCAAAGCCCGCGATCGCGGCTGCTTTCGATATATCCAGGCCGCCACAAATCCCATACTGCATGCCATCACCTGCAATGTGGCATGGGCATCCTGCCCATGGATACAGCGCGACAGAAGTAAGCCGGCCTGTTCTGTCTTCACGGGCAAGATGCCCGTACCACGCCTGCGTGGGCGGGGCTTGCCTACTTCCGCTTCTTCCGCGTCAGGGTCAACGGGGTGTTCTCGCGGACCTTGACGGTCCTTTCCTTCCCGTCGACGATAACCGTGACGACGAGTTCCTTGGGCGTGCCGTGGACCGGATCGCCGAACAGGGCGTTGTGGTTGCTCAGCGTGACCTTCCCGCCCTTGGCGGTGAGCTTCTTGACCTTCGCCGTGACGTCCACCATCTTCCTGCCGGCGCCGTAGGCCGCCTTGACGATGCTGCTGTAGGACAGGGTGGTGGGCGTGCCCAGGGGGGCGACGCCGGACCGGATCAGCTCAGCCGCCTGTTTGCGAACCGAGCCGCTCTTGGCTTCCTTCACGAGTTTCTGTGCCGCGGCGATGGCCTCGGTCTTTGCCCAGCCGATGATCGCCCGTGCGACCTTCAGGTAGGCCAGTTCCGCCTCGGCGCGGACGTCCGCCTGCGACAGGAGCGGCTCGATAGCCCCCAATGTCGCCGCGTCCGCCACACTGCCAAGACCCGCCAGCACCAGCCGCTTGTCCTCGACGCGCTTGGCCGTGCGGATCAGCTCCGTATACGTTCGGAGTCGCTGGGCCACCGGGCCGGAGCCCATCTCGAGCAGCCTGACCGCCCCGCGCAGCGCCAGGACGCGGTGCGTCCGGTTGTCCGTCGTCCGGTAGATGCCCAGCAGCGTGTCCAGGGCGTTCGGCTCGGGCCAGCCGGCCAAGGCACGCACGGCGGTCTCTTGCACCTCGGACTGCCTGTCCTTGAGTGCGGCTTTGACGGTGGCGAGGGCCTTGCCGTTGCCGATGCCCCCGAGCACGCGCAGGAGCGAACACCGGGCGGGCGTGGCCGTGGCGGACTTGAGCGCCGCCAGGGCCGCGTCGGCGCGGGCCGAGGCGTCGGGAATCTGCCGGGCCACGATGATCGCCGCCCGCTCGGCCTCCGATCGGGCCGAATCGTCCTTCAACGCCACCAGGAGTTCCAGCATGCCGGGCAGGTCCTTCGGTGTGGCGAGCTTTCCGAGGGCCTTGAACGCCGCCGCCCGGACCGGCGCGGTGCCGGTCTTAACCTGCTGCAAGAGCGCCCCAGCCGCCGTGGCCACCTTGCGGACGACCAGGACGTCGATCAGGCTCGGCCTGGCGTCCGCCGGGGCCGAGGACATGCACGTAATCAGGGCCGCGTCCACGCCTTGGCCCTTGAGCGCGCTGAGGCTGCCCAGGGCGGCGCGTTTTTCGGCGTCGGTCTTTGCCGACGCGGCGGCCTGGCCGAGCATCGGCACGGTCGAGGCGTCGCCCAGCGCGCCGAGCGCCTGAAGGGCCGCCCCGCGGACACTCGCATCGGCGTGCTTGGCGGCCTTGATGACCGCCGGGCGGGCCGCTGCGTCGCCGCGCGTGGCCAACGTGCCGATCAGGAGCACCTGGGCGTCGGGGGGCAGCTTCGGCAGTTCCGCCGCCAGACGCCCGGCAACACCCGGACCCTTGAGGCTGTCGAGCTGCGCGATGGCCACGGCGCGGAGGGTCGGGTCCGAACCGGTGATGGCCTGGACGATCCTCGCCGGGCCCTTCTCGACGTCGGCCGCCAGAGACCCGGCAAACGCGCCGAGCCGAACGTGAGGCAGCCAGGTGTCCGCCTGAAGTTCCTGATAGATCTCCAGGGCGTCCTTGGTGCGCCCCTGCTCGACGAGTCGTTCGGCGGCGGCGAGGGACGCATCAGCGGCAACCGCACGCAAGGCCTTCGGTGCGGCCTTCCTGAACCGCCCCAGCGCCTGGACGGCCTCGGGGGTCGTGATCTGCCCGAGGGATGCCGCGGCGGCGGCGGCGACGCCGCTGTCGGCTCCGCCCAGCAGTTGCACCAGGGCGTCGACCGCCTTGGCGTCTCGCCGAAAACCGATCGAGTTGATCACGCCGATCTGCAGCCTGCCGGTCAGCTTGCCCATGGCGGCGCGGAACACCGCGTCGACTGACGGGTCGGCGATCGACTCCAGGGCGTACCGGGCCATGTGCGAGAACTTCTCGTCGGGCAGCATGCCCGCCAGGACGGGAACCGACCGCGGGTCTGCGATGGCCGAAAGGTCCCTGCAGGCGTCGACCTTGGCCTTCCGGGTGGCATCGGACTTCTTCAGCACCGCAATCAACCTGTCCGCCCGTTCCTTTGCCGACGACGTGGCGTCCTGGGCTGGTGCCGACGAGGGGGCGGCGAACCACGCCGCAAGGACGAGGCCGAAAACCACGTGATGTTTGGACATTATGGCAACTCCTTCTGGCCGTAGTGTTGGATCATCTGACATCCCACATCCAGGATCGTAACTCGCGTGTCTCTAGTATCGCCACGGGTCGCGCGGCGTTCGCGATCGGAACGTGTTGGCTTCATCGTCGTTGACGAACTCTTCCTTCACCGGGTCATACTTCAGGCTGCGCTTCAGCCACATGCAGATGTTCGCCGCGTGGACGGTGGTCATCGACCGGTGCATGACGGTCGGATTGGCCACGGTCTGCTGGCGCGACTTGACGCAGTCCAAGAGGTTCCTCATGTGGTCCAGCGAGCGCCCGGTCCGGGCGACGTACTCGCTGATGACCTTCTTGTACTCTCCCAGCATGGCGGGGTTTGAGACGGCGGGCTTGGAGTACCCGTCGGCGGCGGCGGCCCAGCCCTCCGTGCCGTCGAACCGTTCGCCGCACGAGCCTCGCCAGTATTTCTTCCCGCGAGACAGGATCATCTTCACGCCGTTGGCAAAGTGCGTGACCATGCCGTCACCGGACTTGTTGTTCACGTACTCGTACTCGACGGGCGCGGTGTCCAGGCAGTCGAGCCCCATCTGGGCCTGGGCGAACGTGTGGGCGCCCCACTCGCCGATGCAACTGGTGTGGAAGTCGTAGTGTCCCCGCCACCCGCCGCGGACATAGGTGTGGTTGTACGGCCGCCACGGGCACACGCCGAGCCAGATGTCCCAGTCGACTTCTTCCTTTGGGGGCAGGGGCTGTTCGGGCAGCCAGTCGTGGCGCATTTCGGCGGCGTCCCAGGGGGCGATGTGGGCGTAGGCGGTGTGGATCTTGCCGAGCCGGCCCGTCCGAGCCATCTCGATACAGAACACGTGGTTCGGCTCGCTGACGCGCTGGGTGCCCGTCTGGTAGATGCGCCCGTACCGCTGGGCGGCCCTGACCACCGCCTGGCCCTCGGCAATGGTCAAGCACGAGGGCTTCTCGGTGTAGACGTCCTTTCCGGCCTTCATCGCCAGGATGGCCGCCAGCGCGTGCCAGTGATCACCCGTGGCCATGAGTATCACGTCGATATCGGGCCGCCCCGGCAGGAATTCGCGCAGGTCGCGGTACGTCTTGCAGTCGGTGTTGCCGTTGCGCTTGTCGATGTAGTTCTTGACCGACAGGCGCTGGCGTTTTTGGATGTCGCAGATGGCGACCATCTGCACGTCACGGTTGCCCATCATCCATCGCAGGTCGTGCATGCCCCGCCCGCGAATCCCGAGGGCGCCGGCCACGATGCGTTCGCTGGCCGGGGGTTTGCCGTCCCGGCCCAGCGCGTCCGACGTCAGCACGTACGGGGCGGCCAGCACTCCCCCGGTCGCCGCCGCGCTCTGCAAGAACCCCCGCCGTGTCAACCGCTTGCTTGTCTTCGCCTTCATGGCTTCTCTCCTTCCGAAGGCCGGGTCAAATCATCTCACATTTCAGATTTCAAATCTCAGAGCCAAAACGACCAATCCAACATCGACTGCGCTCAGCGTCTGTCGTCCGAACCTCACGGGACGGAGCCCGTGGGCGTTTGCTTGCGCGCGTGCGCGCCCGTAGCGTAGTGCTTCTGCGAGAATGCCAAATCTACAATCCACAAGCCACAATCCAAAATCGTCATAGTCTCCACGGCTGTCGCACGGCGCGGGAGCGCATGCGATTGGCCTGGTCGTCGCCGACAAACTCCTCCTTGGCCGGGTCCCACTTCAGGTCCCGCTTCAACGCCAGGCAGATGTTGATCGCGTGGTTGGTGGTCATGGACCTGTGCATCACCTCGGGATTGGCGATGGGCTGCCGCCGGCTCTTGACGCAGGCCAGGAAGTCCTTCACGTGGCTCAGCGGCCGCTGGGACTCGGCGACGTACTGGCTCATGACCTTCTTCTGCTCGCCGAGCAGGGCGGGCTTGGACAGGTCCGGCTTGGTGTAGCCGTCGGCGACGGACGCCCAGCCTTCGGAGCCCTCGAACTTCACCCCGCACGAGCCCCGCCAACCGCTGAACTCCAGCACCATCTTCAGCCCATCGGCGAACCGCACCACCAAGCCCGCGCCGGAACGGTTGCCCGGATAGATATACTCGACCGGCGAGGTGTACTCGTTCTTCGAGGCCATCTGGCACTGGACGAACGTGTGGCTGCCCCACCCGGCCACGCCCGCGGCCAGATCCCAGTAGACGCCCCACGCGCCGCACCCGCCGAGATATCCGGCGTTGTACGGCCGCCAGGGCACCGGGCCGAGCCACAGGTCCCAGTCAAGTTCCTCCTTGGACGGTTCCTTCTGGGCCGGGAGCCAGTCGTTCTTCGTCACGTCCTGCACGCGCGACCACATGTGGGCGCGGACCGTGTGCAGTTTGCCCAGCATGCCCCGGCGGGCAAGCTCGGTGGGGAAGATGAAGTTGGCCTGGCTGAGCCGCTGCGTGCCGGTCTGGAAGATACGCCCGTATCGCTTGGCGGTGTTCACGACGGCGCGGCCTTCGGCAATGGTCATCGTGCCGGGCTTCTCACAGTAGAGGTCTTTGCCGGCCTTCATGGCCAGGATGGCCGCCAGCGCGTGCCAGCGGTCCCCGGTGGCCACCAGCAGGGCGTCGATGTCCGCGCGCTCGGCGAGGAACTCGCGCATGTCGCGGTAGGTCGCGCAGTCGGCGTTGCGGTTCCTGGCGTCGATGACCTTTTTGGCCGCGACACGTCGCCGGCGACTGACGTCGCAGACGGCGACGAACTGGACGTCCTTTTCCGGCAGCATCCAGCGCAGGTCGCCCGAGCCGCGACCGCCCAGGCCGATACCGCCCATCACGATGCGCTCGCTGGCCGGCGCCCGGTCGGGCGCGCCCAGGGCCGTCGAGGTCAGCACGTACGGTGCGGCCAGCGCCCCGCCGGCCGCTGTCGCCGTGCCCGCAAGCAGCCGCCGGCGGCTGAGTGTCGCGCGTGTCGTACCGGTCATATCGTCTCTCCTCGTGGAGGTCTTCGAAGAGGGGCCATTACTAAGGAACACCATAGCCGCCGGGCGGCGTCGGTTCAATCACGGATGTGGGTGTTCAGCGGGGAGGCAAGCTCGGTGCGCCAAACAGGCGCCCGTGCCGGTCAGCCGCCCTGGGCGTCGAGCTGCTGCCGGACGGATTCGAGACGCTCGCGGACGTCCTTGTAGTTGAAGTCGATCTGGGCGACCTCGGAGAACTCGTCCTGGGCGGCGGTCAGGTCGCCCATCTTCTCGAGCACGTCGCCGTAGCTGTATCGGATGTCCTTGGCCCTGGCCTCGGTGAGGTCGCCGTCGAGGGCCTTCTTGTAGGTATCGGCGGCCTCGCGGAGCCAGCCCTTCTTGGCGAAGGTCTGCCCGAGGTAGTTCAGGGCCTGGAGATGGCGCTTGGGATCGCGCTGGGCCTGCTGGAACGATCCGACGGCGTCGTCGTAGTTTCCGGCCAGGAACTGCCGCCGCCCGAGTTCGTACTTGATCGCCAGGTTCGTGGGGTAGTTCTCCGCCCGCTCGGTGTACTCGTCCAGCTCGAACGCCAGGAGCTTCTGGAGCTGCTGGGCGGCGCCTTCCTTGTCGCCGCCGGCCGTCAGGGCGCGGTAGCGACGCGCCTCCTGGCGCATCTTGATGTCCCCGATCTGCATCTTGAACTGGTACGCGCCCGTGTCGCGGTGGGCCTTGGCCAGGATGTCGATGGCCTGGTTCTCGTAGGCCTCGTCCTCGATCGCCGTCAGCGCCTTGGCCGCCGCGGTGATCTTGCCGGGCTCGGTGGGCTCGGCTTCATAGGCCTTGACCGCTCGCTCGGCCTCGGTCTTGAGATACTCCTCCTGCTTGACCATCGCGTCCTTCTGGAGCAGTTCCTCCTGCTTGTCCAGGTCCTTGACGCTCTTGGTGAACTCGCCTTCCTGGTCGTACTTTCCGGCCTGGATGGTGTGCTTGGCGGCCAACTCCTTCAGCGCGTTATGCAGCGCTGCGTCATTCGGATCGAGATTGATGGCCATTTCGCAGGCGCGGATGGCCAGCACGTATTCCTCGAGATCGTTGTAGCTCTGGGTGATCAGCTTGAGCACGCGCAGATTGGGCTTCTCGTCCACCCGTTGGGCGTCCAGCATGACCCCGCATATCCACCGCAGCGTTTCGGTCAGTCCCAGGTCCTTCGCCGCGTCGTGCAACTGGACCATGTGCTGGACCGCCCCGGGCTCCTTGGCCAGAAGGTACTCGGCGTTGATGAGCTTCTCCTCGGGCGTCTTGCCGCGAGACCGCTTCATCTTCTCGATCATGCCCGGGCCCTTGCCGCCCTGGGCCTTTCGCTTGAGCGAAACGTCCCTGAGCGGCTGGTGGCCCTGCTCGATGTTGTCCAGTTCTCGCGCGATCCCCTCGAGATACATCTCGATGGCGAAGTCCCAGTTGCCCGTCGAGGCGACCTGGTCGCCGCGCTCGAAGAACGCCTTGCCCTTACCGCTGCTGCGCTGCGATGAGTCTTCCTTGGCCATGAATACGTCCTTACCTGTCAATGGTCTGGGGATAAAGTTAACCGATCTCGGCTCGGGAGGCAAGCGTGGGTGCGGCCCCCGCGGGCCGCCCGCAGATTGACGTTGCAAAGTGCCTCCGCAACGATACATTCAGTCCCCAGGCAGTGCACGACACGCCGGCGCAGGCAGGAGACCCAGACAATGGCAGAGACGATGCAGGGCGCTATCCTCCCGGGCAACAGTACCGTCGAGTTCCGCGAGTATCCGGTGCCTCAGCCCGGGCCGGGGCAGGTGTTGATCAAGGTGCGGGCCTCGAGCATTTGCGGCAGCGACATCCGGGCGATCTACCGCGAGCACCTCGGCCACGGTCCCGAGGCGTACCAGGGCGTCATCGCCGGGCACGAGCCGGCCGGCGAGATCGTCGCCGTCGGACCCAACGGCAAACGCTACCAGGTCGGCGACCGCGTGGTGGTCTACCACATCACGGGGTGCGGCTGCTGCGACGACTGCAAGGAGGGCTACCTCATCTCCTGCCAGAGCGCCGAGTTTCGCAAGGCGCACGGCTGGCAGCGCGACGGGGGCCACGCGCCGTTCATGGTTACCGAGGAGAACGTCTGCGTCAAGCTGCCCGACAGCCTGTCCTTCATCGACGGGGCATTCTGCGCCTGCGGGTTCGGCACCGCCTGGGAGGCCCTGAACCGCATCGGCCTCAGCGGGACGGACAACCTGCTGATCACCGGGCTGGGCCCGGTGGGGCTTGCGGCGGCAATGCTCGGCCGCGCCATGGGCGCGGTCAAGATCTTCGGCACGGACATCGCCCAGCCGAGAATCGACCTCGCGATGGCCAAGGGCCTGGTCGACTTTGCGTACAACGCCGCCGAGGTGAGCGAGGACGACATTCTGGCCGACATCAAGGCCAACACTGACGGGCGCAAGTGCGAACGGTCCATTGACTGCTCGGCGGCCCCGTCGGCGCGCGTGCTGGCGCTGAAGGGCACCCGGCAATGGGGGCGATGCGCGTTCGTCGGCGAAGGCAACAACGTGGACTTCGACGTCTCCCAGGTGCTGATCCACAACCAGATCACGCTGTACGGCTCGTGGGTGACCAGCACCAAGCACCTGGAGGACCTGGTGCTGTTCCTGGACCGCCACGGGCTGAAGCCCGAGTCGACAAGCACCCCGGACGTCTTCCTGCCTCTGGCCGAGGCCGCCCGCGCGTACGACCTGGCCGACAAGGGCCAGAGCGGCAAGGTCTGCATCGTCTTCGACGACTGATCGCGCCTTACGTGTTGGTCAGGTCGTAGCAGATCAGGGCCTGCCTGTATCGCAGGTACAGTCTGCCGTTGGCAATCACGGGCCTGGTCCAGGCGTATCGCCCGACCTCAGGCACGGCGCCGGGCATCTCGGCGACCTTGCGGAAGGCCTCCGGGTCGGGCTTCACCAGGAACAGGTTGCCCTTGGCGTCGAGGCACAGCAGGTGCCCGGCGACCTCCACCAGCGTGCCGTGGCCGGCCTCGCGCGTTCGCCACTGCTCGGTGCCGTCCGACAGCCTCAGGCAGACCAGGTCGCCCTTGTTCTGGTCGCTCTTGCCCGAGTAGCCGTAGACGTATCCGTCGATGACGGCCGCGTCGGAGTGGTGTGACTGGATGGCCTTGTTTTTCCATAGCGTCCGCGCGCCGTCGGCCGAAACCCTCACCGCCGCGCAGCCTTCCCGGTAGTCCGACGTGATGAACACGGTGTCTCCGGCCACGACGGGGGTGGCGGCGTTGACGCCGTACATCGTGGACCACTCGACGTTCCAGATGCGGTTTCCGCCGACGGGATTCAGTCCGGCCAGCCCGGTGGCGTGGAAGACGAGCAGTTGGGTGCCTTCGCCGGCGGGCATGAGGCGGACGGCGGCGTAGCCGGCCTCGCCGTCGTCCGGGCCGGCCCACGTCCACGCGACCTTGCCGGTCATCTTGTCGTACGCGACAGCCGTCGCGCTGCCGCCGCCCTGGACGATCACGTGGTCTCCGTGGACCAGCGGGGAGGAGGCAAGGCCCCAGCGGGGGCTTTCGCCGCCGTCGTCGTGAACGTTCCGCCGCCAGAGCATCTTCCCGTCACGGAGCGTCCAGCAGGCCAGGTCGCCCCCGCGGCCAAACGTGTATACGCGGTCGCCGTCGATGTGCGGCGTGGCGCGGGCCCCGGGCCCGTGCTCGGCGGTCGTGTCGGCCGGGTACGACTGGACCCACAGCAGTCGGCCCGTCACGGGATTCAGGCAGAACACCATGTCGCTGTCTTCGTTTCGCCCGGGCACGACCAGGCGGTTGCCGACCACCACCGGTGCGGACCACGTGGAGGCCTTCGTGCCCTGGCAGAGATAGTGAACCTCCCAGAGCTTCTTCAGCCCGCCCGACCAGTCGGTGCGAATGCCCGTCACGTCACTGCGGTTATCGTGCCTCGGCCCGCCCCAGCACGGCCAGTCGTTCGCGCCGGTCGTGACCGGTCCGGGCTCGGCCGCCGGCTCGGGTATGCCTTCGGTCACGCCGCCGGTGTCTTCGACGCCGTGCGCGAGATACTGGTAGTAGCGCCACCCGCCGATCGTCGCCAGGGCCAGTACGACCAGAACAACGATCGTCCATATGCTCTTGAGTTTCATACGCCGCATTATCACGTCCCGTGAGCCCTGGTTCAACGCCGGAGGCGCTGCGGCAGACAATGGCTCTCACCACCAAAGCTCACACACTGTGGACAGGCAATGCCAGTGCGGGTACGGTGTCCACGATGATCGTCTTTGCGGCCGACAACCACTATGGCACGCACGCCGGGGCGGCGCTGTACGAGTGCATCCGCGACGCGTACGACATCGCGTTCTGTGAGGATGACTTTTCGCTCCTGGGCGATGCGGACCTGATGGGCCGGTGCACACTGTTGATGCTGAACATGATTGCGGGGACCTGCGGCGTCGACCCGCCGGGCCCGGAGGCCGAGACACACGTCCGCGCATACGTCCGGCGGGGCGGGCACCTGCTGCTGCTCCACGGGTCGAGCGCGGCGTTCTGGCACTGGGACTGGTGGCGCCCGCTGGTGGGACATCGATGGGTTCGCCCGGACGACCCCGACGGCGTGCCTCAATCCGAGCATCCGACACGCCCGTATCGCGTGAATGTGGCCAAGTGTCCCCACCCGCTGTGCGCCCTGCTGAAGGACATGGCCCTTCCCGAGGACGAGATCTACATGCGCCTCGAGCAGACCTGCCCCGCGACGACGCTGATGGAGACCACGACCGGCGAGGGCACGTTCGTCCAGTGCTACGAGACCGTTACGCCGGCCGGGGGCACAGTAATCGGATTCCTCCCCGGACACCGCCCGCACGTGGTGACGTGCGGCGTCATGCTCGCCAACGTCCGCGTTCTGATCGATTACCTGCTGGAACGCGCCGACTGACCGGGTCTACTCCTTCGGTTCAGTGATGCGCCCGAGGAAGAGGATCAGCCCGGTCTTCTCGTGGCGGATCAGGAACACGAACGGGTGGTTGGCCTTGAACACCGTCCGGCCGCCCCCGTTCGCTTTGGCCACCACGGCGGTTGCAGCGGCGGCCTCGGTACCCTTCTCGTCCACCGTGACGAACGCCTTGTGGTAGACGTCGTCGATGAGCAGGTCCCGGCTGCCGGTCATGCCGGAGAAGTCCGCTTTCATGGAGAACGCCTCGGGCATGCCCATCTTCTTCAGCATGGGCTTCATCTTCATCATGTACTCCGTCTTGAACCTCGGGAAGTACGTCGAGACCTTCCGCGGGTGGCGGAGCCGGGAGATAATCCCATCCAGCGACTTGACCGTTAGCGAGGCCTCGAGCTTCGCCAGGCCGCCGGGCCTGGCGGGCAGCAGGACCACCATCGACAGGTCATCGCCTTTGTACGGCATCTTGATCGCTCGGATATCGCTCGTTGCAACGTAGCCGAACGCGCCTTTCTGGTACATCATCGGTACCTCGACGGTCCGGCCCGGCGCGACCCGGAAATGCATGTCGCGCGTGCCGGTCTTCTCGAACGTGCTGGCCCAATCGCCCTTGAAGTAGATCGCGTTGGTCAACACCATCCGCGTCAGGGCGTCCAGCGACCCCGGCGGAAGGAGATCCTTGATCTTCTCCTTGGTTTTGTTCTCGACCCACGTGTTGATGCGGCCCCGCGCGGCCTCGAACTGCCGCTTGAAGTCCACGTCGAACAACCCGGCCCCGAAGTACTCCGCATTCAGCGCGAGGAACGGCTGGAGGAAGGGCTTGTCGTGCTGGAGCCAAAGGGCGTTGGCGACGTTGAGTTCGTATGGGGCGTCCTTTCCGGCGGCCGTGTGGCTGAGGACCTTGGCGTAGGCGGCGAAGAACTCCTTGCCTTTGCCATAGCCCAGCGTTCGGGCCATCTGCGACGCCGTGTTGCCCCGCGCCCCGGCGTACGTCATTGCCAGGGCCGTGTGAATGCTGCTCGGGGAGAAGAACAGGTTGCCCTTCTCGGTTCGGATCTTCTGGTACAGTGCCAGGCCGAACGTGTTGCAGCCCTGGACGACCGCCTTGTCCGCCGACGTCTGCTCGGGCGATCTCCGCTTGGCCTCGGCCGTCTCCAGGAAAATGCCGCCCGCCGCCACCCCGCATGCCAGGACAACGGTCACTGCATATCGCATCCCGATCTCCTCTTGATGTTCCGATCCCGATTCGACCATCCCGCACGGCCGGCATACGGGCTTAGACACCACAGGCGCCGCGGAAGTTCCGTCGATTTGGCACTTTCCGGTGCGGTGTGCTATACTCGCGCCCCTTACGCTGAGGGTTCGTATGCCGAAGATCACGATGGATAACAAGGAAGTGACGGTGCCGACTGGAGCGACCGTTCTCGATGCGGCCGCCGCGGCGGGTATCGAGATCCCCACGCTGTGCTTCCTGGAGGGTTGCGCCGCGGAGACCTCGTGCATGGTCTGCGTGGTGGAGGTCCAGGGCCGCAGCGGCCTGGTGCCCGCCTGTGCCACGCAGGTCGAGGACGGCATGGTCGTCACCAGCGACGCCGACCACGTCCACGAGGCGCGCAAGGCCGCCGTCGAACTGCTGCTCAGCGACCATCTCGGGGACTGCATCGCCCCGTGCCAGGTCGCCTGCCCGTGCGGCATGAACATCCCGCAGATGATCAGGCAGATCCGCGGCGATGCCCCGGGCCGGGCCATCGAGACGGTCAAGGCCCGCATCGCCTTTCCGGGCGTGCTGGGCAGGCTCTGTCACGCCCCGTGCGAGAAGGCCTGCCGACGCGGTCACGCCGATGCACCCCTGTCGGTCTGCCTGCTCAAACGCCATGTAGCCGACGTCGACCTGACCTCCGGGGAGCCCTTCCTGCCGGAGAAGGCGGCCGATACGGGCAAGCACGTGGCCATCATCGGCGCCGGTCCGGCCGGGCTGACCGCGGCATACTACCTGCTCGGCATGGGCCACGCCTGCACCATCCACGACGAGAACGACAAGCCGGGCGGCATGCTCCGGCGGGCCGTCGAGCCAGACCGGCTCGGGCCCGACGTTCTCGACGCGGAGATCGAGATCGTGCGCCGGCTCGGGGCCGAGTTCGAGTTCGGCCGCCGCATCGAGGGCAGGGCGCTGCTGCACCTGCGGTCCGAGTCCGACGCGGTGCTGCTGGCCACGGGCGATCTGGACGAGGGTGGGGGGGACTACCTCGGGGTGGCGCTGACCGACAGCGGCATCGAGGTCAAGCGCCGCACGTATGAGACCTCCGAGGCGGGCGTCTTCGCCGTCGGTAGTGCGGTCCGGGCGACCAAGCGGTCGGTTCAGACGATAGGCGCCGCCCGCGCGGCGGCTGTGGCCATCGGGCAGTACCTCGCCGCCCAGGCGGTCGTCGGCGAGGCGCGCGAGTTCTCCACGCACATCGGCAAGCCGCTCGAGGGCGAGATGGAAGCCTTTCTCGCCGAGGGCAGCGACGCGCCCCGGGTCGAGCCGCTCGCCGGCCACCAGGGAGGCTTGTCCGAGGCCGAGGCCGTCACCGAGGCCGCCAGGTGTCTCCACTGTGACTGCCGCGCCGTCGACGACTGCCGGCTCCGCGAGGCCGCGGCGGCCTGCGGCGCCCGCGCGGGGCGGTACAAAGCGGATGCCCGCGGGCCCTTCGAGCAGGAGGCCCGCCACGACCTGGTCATCTTCGAGCCGGGCAAGTGCATCAAGTGCGGGCTGTGCCTCCAGGTGGCCCGCCGAAGCGGCGAGACGCTCGGGCTGACCTTCATAGGGCGGGGCTTCGACGTCCGCGTCGGTGTCCCGTTCCACGAGCCCCTGTCAGCCGCCCTGGCCACCGCCGCCGCCGACTGCGCCGCCGCATGCCCCACCGGCGCCCTGGCCTTGAAGGACGACGTCGCATGCCGCCAAACGTAGTTACACCCCCGTGGGGGCGGAAACCTGACAGGATCGATCCAGAGGAGACGAAGACATGAGAGAGCAACTCGATCACATGTGCCGCAAGGGGCCCTTGTGGGCCTGTCTGGTTGCGCTGGGCTGTCTGGCGTTAGGCGCCCCGGCGGCCGAGAGGATGCCCAAACCGCGCAAGATCACCCCGCCGACCGAGCAGTGGGTGGCCAAGGTCAGGGCCCTTGCCCCGGCCAAACCGACCGTTACGCCCAAGGCCAAGCGCAAGGTGCTGGTCTTCTCGGTGGCTACCGGGTACCAGCACGCGGTGATACCGCACGTGGACAGGGTGCTGAAGGTCCTGGCGGACAAGAGCGGCGCGTTCGCGCCTACCTTTACCACCGACGTCGAGATGTTCTCGCCCGAGAAGATCAGGCCCTTCGACGCGGTCATTCTCCAGAACACCTGCTCGAACAACCCCAAGCGGGACCTGTTCCTGGACATCGTGACCGGGCGGGGAAGGGGCCTGACCAAGAAGCTCAGCGAGAAGTTCAAGGCCCTCAGCGCCGAGCAGAAGGCCGCCCGCGCCGCCGCGCTCCAAAAGAGCCTCCTGGACTACGTCACGGCCGGCGGGGGACTGGTCGGCATCCACGGCGCGATCGTCACGTTCAACACGTCCGAGGAGTTCGGCCGCGCGATGGGGGCCCACTTCAGCTATCACCCCCGCAGCCAGGAACTCACGCTCACTCCGGCCGAGCCCGATCACCCGCTGCTGAAGGCCTTCGGCGGCGAGCCGTTCATCCACACCGACGAATGCTACATGATGAAAGGCAAGGCCTACACGGCCAGGAACTTCCGCCCGATGCTCACCATCGAGAGCAAGAAGGTCCAAGGTGTCCGCAAGAACACCGACGCGATCCTCTACGCCTCGTGGATCAAGAAGTACGGCAAGGGGCGCGTCTTCTACGTCAGCCCGAGCCACTACCCCGAAAGCTACCACAGCACGGTCCTGCTTCGGTACTACCTTGACGGCATCCAGTACGCCACAGGCGACCTGGCCTGTAACGATTCGCCGGTGAAGAAGTAGGGCGAAGAAGGGGACTGGCACGGTCGCTTCCTGCTTCGTCCTGCGGGCTGCGCAGCGCGCTTCCGAGCCAGTCCCCTTTTTCTGCTACCGCAGCGTTTGGCCCGGGAGGCACTTGCCCTGCTTGTCGAGGACCTGGACGCTCATCATCTGCCTGTCCGCCTTCGGGTCCGAGTAGCGCCAGACGACCTTGTGCTGCCGCGTGATCTCGAACAGCCCGTTGCCCTTGCCGCCCTTGTATGCGCCGTAGACGCCCACGGCGATGTTGCCGCTGGGCAGAACGTGAATGCCGCACATCGCGCCGATCGCCAGGTCGGGAAGGTCCGTCTTCGAGAATGTCCAGACCACCTTGCCTTTGGGGTCGAACTCGGTGATCCGGGTGATGTGGCTGACGAGGGTGTTGCCGTTGGGCAGGCGAACGGCGGCAAAGGCGACTGAGCCGGGCTTGACCTCGAAGACCGTCTTGCCCTCGGGCGTGTACTCGCGGACGACGCGAGCGCCGGAGTGGCAGACCAGGTAGTTGCCGTTGGCGAGCTTGCGGACCATACGCATGTTGTGGTGGTTGCCCGGGCGGTAGGGCTTGACCGGCATCTCGAATACGATCTTCCCGGCCTTGTCGACCTCCAGGACGCGCCCGGTGGAGTTCTCCCCGACCAGCGTGACGCCGCCGGGCAATCGCTGGCAGCTGTACGCGCCGCCGCCCTTGGTCTTGGCCGGCTTGTACTGCCAGACGATCTTGTCTGTCTTCGGGTCGATCTCCTTGATCTGCCCGTCGGCGAACAGAATATTCCCGTTGGGCAGCATCCAGCAGTCGTGCGCGTTGGCGGCCTTGCACGACCAGAGGATTTTCCCGGCCGGGTCCATGATGCGGATCTTCCGGGACCCGGTGGACAGGACGCGGGTCTCGAGGGTGCCGAAGACAAGCTGCTTGCCGGCGTCCTGGCCGGCGGCGATGCCCGCGGCCAAGAGCAGCACGGCGATCGTGGTGGTGCGCATGAGTTTCTCCTCTTGTGGTTTCGGGAGCGGTTCTTTTACCATAACGGGTCCTTTCATGAAATGGCGATCACGACTGACCCGCGGGCCGGGCGTTCGCCCTGCAAGGAGAATGAGCGATGACACGCACGTATCTTACCGCAGCCCTGCTGGCGATCATGACGATGGTGGTGACGTATGCGGGCGCGGCCGAGCCGGCTCGACCGGACTGGGCCGCCAAGGACATCCGGGTGGGCCTGGTGGGCTGCGACACGAGCCATGCCCCGGCCTTCACGCGCATCCTCAACGCACACCCCGAGTGGCGCGTTCGCGTGGTGGCGGCCTTTCCCGAGGGCAGCAAGGACATGCCGAAGGCCAGCCTGGGGCGGATCCCCCGATTCGTCGCCACGCTGGAGAAGGGCAAGGTGAAGATCGTTTCGAGCATGGCCGAACTGCTCAAGGGCGTCGATGCGGTGATGATCGAGAGCGTCGACGGGCGCCCGCACCTTCGCCAGGCGTCGGCCGCGCTCAAGGCGGGAAAGCCCGCGTTCATCGACAAGCCGTTCACCGCCTCCCTGGCCGATGCCCGCGAGATCGTCCGCCTGTCGAAAGCCGCCGGCGTGCCGTTCTTCAGCTCGTCGTGCTCGCGGTTCCAGCCCGAAATCGCCCGCCTGCGGCACATCAAGACCGTCGGCAAGGTGACCAAGGCCCAGGGCTCCGGGCCGCTGCACTTCGAGCCGCACCACCCGGATCTGTTCTGGTACGGCATCCACGGCGTCGAGGCGCTGTATGCGATGATGGGTCGGGGCTGCGTGAGCGTGACGTACAAGGTCGAGAAGGACGTCGAGTGGACCACCGGCGCGTGGGCCGACGGGCGGATCGGCGTGTTCCGCGGCGTGCGGAAAGGCAAGTACCACCCGATAGCCAAGGTCTGGGGCACCGACGGGCAGGCCGAGAGCAAGGGCGGATTCAACTACAACGGGCTGTGCCTGGCCATCGCGAAGTTCTTCCAGACCGGCAAAGCCCCGATCGACCCGCTGGAGACGCTCGAGATCATCGAGTTCATGACGGCCGCCCAGATCAGCAAGGACAACGGCGGCCGGGCCGTCACGCTCGACGAGGCCCGCAAGTCGGTCAAGGCGCCGCGCATACGTCAAGAGAAGTGAGGGCTGACGCCCGTGTGCAGACGACACCCCACGGGATGGAACCCGTGGGCGTGTGCCTGTGTTGTGGGGGTGGGCCCGCTTTGTCCCGGCGCCGTGGCGTCAGGTCGGGCGGCAGATCATGGTGAAGTCGTTGGGGAGGTAGTCGTCGATGAGTTGGAGTCGGCAGCCCAGAGGCCTGAGGCGATTCACCACATCGGCGGGATCGTAATAAAAGTACGTCTTGTCTCGCCCGGCCTGGCGGGTGTGCAGGAGGTTGAACACAACGGCTTCGGCGGCCAGGTCGAGCATTCGTGTCACGGCGAGCGGGAGGAACGCGAGATTGTTCCCGAGGTTCAGGTTCAGCATGCCGGAGCAGAAGACCACGTCGAATTGCTTGTTCTCGAAGAGGTCTTCCTTGAAGAGGTCGGCCTGGAAGAACCTCGCGTCGGGGTGCATGCGTTCGGCGACGCGAACCATCTCGTCGAGGAGGTCGACGCCGACGTAGTCCACGCCGAGCCTCCGGGGCTTGATGAAGGCCCACAGGTCGCCCAACCCGCTGCCGACGTCAAGCAGGCTCTTGCCCGCCAGGTCGATCTCGCGCAGCAGCACGGCGAACCGGACCTGCTGCGACTCGGCGCTGGCCCAGTCGAGGATGTCGTAGTTCTCGCGCCGCCGCGTGATGCGGCCCTTGTAATGACGGCGGATTCTTTTCTTTCTGTGCACGTTCGGCTACTGGCTGTAGATCTGCGCGCCGGCAACGACACGGTGGTAGAACTGCTCGCCGCCCAGGGCGATGCACCAGGGCATTACAGCGCCACGCGAATCCCAATAATCCACTTCCGAGGTCTGATAGTCAACGCTAATCTGACGCAGTAACCGGTCGGTCAGGTCTTTTCGCAGATCGGCGATGCGTCTTGAGATCGGCCGGATGAGTTCGGCCGGCGGAGCCGACTGCCGCGCCAACTCGCGCCGGCGAGCGTCCAGAGCGGCTATCTCGTCGAGTTCGCCCGGGCAGGTCTCCCGCCAGAACGTCTGCCGGCCGGGCTCGCTCCTCAGCGAGGCCAGCCGCTCCGTGGCCCGGGCCACAACCTGGCGCCACGAGGCGGCGATGTCGCGGGCGGGAAGTTCGGCCTTGGCGAACGACGCGGCGAGGTAGTCCGGCAGGCATACCGGCGCGTCGATCTCGGCCAACCTGTCCAGCAGGCCGAAGCGCACGCGGACCACCGGGTGCAACTCGGCGGTCAGCAGGCCTGCGGCGGTGAGCTTGTCGGCCAGTCGCTCGGCGGTGGACATGTAAAGCGACCCGCGATACGGCAGCGCCAGGGGCGCCCCGGCCGGGCGGAGACGGACCTGGATGACCAGCAGAACGGCCTTGCCGGCCAGGCACGTGACGCCGGCGGCGACCAGGTCGGCGATCGGCAGCGCGCCGCCGCGCCCGAGAGAGAAGGCGTCCTCGCCGATGCGGAGGTCACCTTCGGCGAGGAACACGGCGGTCCTGACGGCGTGGCCGTCGCGGTCGAGCACGGCGAAGAACGGCAGCTCCCCGCGGGCGGTGTCCAGCGGGCGGAGTTTGGCGGCGGTCTCGGCAATCGCGTCGTTGTAGAGCGTCGCGGCCGCGGCATAGTCGCGGGTGAACAGTTCCAGCAGTGCGGTGCGGTCGGCGTCGGCCCCGCAGGCAAACAGCGACGAGGTCAACTCCACGCGTGCGGAGACCCCCACGCAGCGCTCCAGCCAGTCGCGGTACACCTCCACCAGCCGGCCCGACGCGCGGCGAGCCAGCATCTCCTCCAGGGCCGCGTTCTCGGCCGAGAACCATTCGTCCAGCCGGCGCTGCGACTCGGCCGCCGGAAACGCCCGCCGCATGTCCGCCCGCCCGCGATCCATCATCTCCCGCAGGAACGGGGCCGTTTCGGCCACCGTCAGGTCCCCGACCAGGCGGTGATGGTCCGCGCGTGCGACGTAGCTCGGGCCGATCAACTGCCAGTTGTCGCTGGGCGAGAACGCGTCATACAGGTCGTCGACGCTGCGCCCGAGCAGGCGGGCCAGCGCGGCGGTCTTCATGCCGGTGTACGGCTCCCAGTCGCGCAGGTCGACGGGCTGGCGGCCGAGGAACTCCGAGTAGAACACCGCCGCGCCCCAGTCGGCCCCGCCGCTGCCGTGGAAACGCTCCGGCGCCAGGCGCGGCGCCTGGCCGGGCTTGGCGCCGATGGCCGAGAAGGCCATGTCCACGTCCTCAACGAAATGCGTGGGGTGATGACCGGCGGCGGCCAGGGCGTGCAGTTTCGGGACGACGTCCCAGAGCGGGTGGCAGTTTTGGTCTATGCTGAACATGGATCGGGTGCTGGCCGGCAGCCGGCCGGTACGTCGGCCGCCGCCGCGCCGGGCCGAGTCAGGGACAGCCGAGTCAGGTCCGGACAGACCTCACCCGCGTACGTGCAGCGGACGCGCGTATCGAGGCACAGATCGTTGATGCGCCCGTCCGGGTCGGTCTCGAACAGCACGCGCAGCACGTCGCCGCTGGGCGCGCGAACGCGTATGGGCTGCTGGCCGGTGGCGTACTGGTCCCACCAGCCGAACCGAGCCGCGGCCAGGATGGCGGCGGCGGCCGAGCCCGTGCCGCACGCCAGCGTTTCGGCCTCCACGCCGTACTCGTACGTCCGGATGGCCAGTTCGCCCGGGCCGAGAACCTCGACGAAACTGGCGTTGACACCCTTGGGCTGGTCGAAGTGCCGGTGGTGGCGGATCAGCGGGCCGAGGTGTGCCACGTCCACAGCGCCGATGTCGTCCACGTACGTCACCACGTGCTCGATGCCGGTGACAATGTAGTCGCAGGTGAGCTTCGCTCCCGCGACGTCAAGTTCGACGTCCGTTCGCATGTCCTCCGGCAGCGGGATGCAGACGCGAACGTAGCGGTCCTCGTCGAGTATGCTTCCGCGGACGACGCCGGCCGAGGTCAGGATCTTCACCTCCCCGTCCGGGACGATGCCTCTCTCAACGGCCCATCGGACGAAGCACGCTGTCCCGTTGCCGCACAGGTCCGTCTCGGAGCCGTCCGCCTCGAGGAACCGCGCCGCCACGTCGGCGAATGCATCCATCTGGGGCTCGGGCGCCAGGGCGAAGACGATGCCATCGGCCCCGATGCCGAGGCTTCGCCGGCACAGGCTCCGGGCAAAGTGCCCGATCCACTCCGCCTCGGCCAGCATCGCGTCGTATCGCCCGTCGCGATTGTCGATACAGATGAAATCGTTCCCGCTGCCGGACAACTTACAGAATGCAATCGATGGTCTCATGGTCTTACGTTCAGGTCGCGTGTCCTGTGGTCATCATAGCCCTGCGCGGCGTGGAGTACCGCGGCCGGGTCATATGTTCTTCCCCTCAAGCAGTGCGGCGGTGAAGCGGCCGATGATCCGGTTGTTGGCGAACAGCAGGGGCAGGAGCATCCTCAGTGAGGTATTCGGCGGGCGGATGAAGTCGGCGAGCGACCGGCGCCAGACCGTCTTGAACCGCATCAGCGCCCCCTGGCAGTCGTCCGACCGCAGCGCCTGGGCGACCACGTCGGCGGCCAGAAGGGCCGAACGGACCGAGGCCGGCAGCGTCTGCCCGGTGACGGCCTCGGCAAACCCCCCGGCCGTGCCGATCAGCAGGCACCGCTTGGCGACGTGCGTCTCAAGCTCCAGCGCCACGCCGGCCGGGGGGTGCCACACGGCACCGGCGGCTCGGCCCAGCGCGAGGCGCTCGGGCAGGAGGCCGGCCGACTGAAGGTCGGCGATCATCGTCGACAGTTCGGCGGCCCGCATGCCCGTGGCCTGAGAAGACGACACCACCCTGACGTGAAGCATCTGTTTCGTGGCGAAGTACATGCCGAGTTCCGTCCGCTCGGGCAGTTGCACGACGTTCAGCGCGTCGCCGACCTGTTTCGCCGCGTCGGTGGTGCCCAGCGGCACATCGAGAGCGGCCACGGCAAGCGACCCCAGCGGGACGGTGCGCATAGGCAAGGCCAGTTCGGCGATGATCTCGGAGGGGCGGCCCTGGGCCACCAGGAGCACCCGCGCGCGGATCCGCTTCGCGCCGAACAGCGAGACCTCCTGTTCCTGCAGGTCGATCGCGGGGAAAGACGTCGTCGTGCGGACGGTCACGCCGGCCGACTTCGCCTGGGCCCGCAGGGCCTTGGTCAGGTGGGGCGTGTGGAGGAAGTACCCGGCCACGGTACGTCCCCGGTGAGGGGCCACTTGGGACAGGTCGGTGTTGTGGTAGCAGGTTCGCTTGAAGGGCACGGCCCCGCATTGCGAAGCGAGCGCCTTGCCCAGGCCCTTCGGCGAGAAGAAGCTCTGCCCGACCCAGTCGCACAGCGGCGACTCGACCGGGCGCCCCGGCGCATCGAGCAAGACGACCGCTGCCCCGTCCTTGGCCAGTCGGCACGCGGCGGCATAGCCGGCGGCGGTGGCGCCCAGGATCGCGATGTCATACATCTTGGCCACGAGGGCAGCTTAGCGATTGGGCGCGAGAATTCAAGCGAGCGAAACCGCAACGATTCTGCGCCCGCTTGCGGTTTCGCGCGCTGTTTGCCCGGCCGTTTTCCCTTGTCACCGGACCATCTCCGCGGTACAAGGCGCCCATGAGAGTGCTTCTGGCCGTCAGCCTGGCCCTCGCCGCCGCCGGATGCGTCGAGCGGGAGATGACCATCACGTCCGACCCGCCCGGGGCGCTGGTGGTCATCTCGGACAAGGAGATCGGGCGGACGCCGGTAACCCAGCCGTTCCTGTGGTACGGGCAGTATGACATCATCCTGCGGCTGAAGGGCTACGAGACCCTGAACGCGCCTCGCTGGATCGACCCGCCGTGGTACGAAACGATTCCGCTGGACCTGCTGAGCGCGATGGCCCCGTGGACATACCACGACAGGCGGTATCTGCACTTCACGCTGAGCAAGTACAAGGCGCCCCGGCGGGCCGACCTGCTCCGCCGGGCCGAGGATCTCCGCGCCAAAGCCAAAACGCCGATCGAAGAATGAGGCATCGCGCCCTGGAGAAGACCTGGTGCCATGGCCCTCCGCTTTGCGTGGACCATGGCACCCGGCTTACGGGGCGCCGGCCGGGGCCGAGGTAGTTGTCGGACCGGGCCGGCTGGCAGCCGAGGCCGTGACACCCCGAAGCACCTGACCCACGTGACCGGGCGCCTGCCGGAATATCCGCTCGACCGTGTCGCGTGCGACCAGCCGCTCCTCGGTCGCCCCCGCCGTCCTCTCCAGCACGCGCCCGGCCCGATCGAACAGGACTGTCGTCGTGTCGGACCCGCCCCGGACGGAGGATATCTTCACCGCGGCCTGCAGCCCCCCGCGGACGGGCCTGATGTCGCTGACGGTGACCGAGGCGAACCGGGTGGTGTTCCCGTCGGGCGGGTCGCTGTTGAGAATCAGGCCAAACTCGGCCTCGCTGCCACGCTCCGCCGCCACGAAACACGCCAGGTCCAGCATGCCCTCCGGGACGTAGTTCTCGGGTGCGTCGGCTCGGCTGACGCCTTGAGGCTGGTGCAGCTCGACACGCCCCTGGTTGAGAATGATCTTCGTTGTCGTCCTTCTGGCCAGGTGCGGCGAGCCGCGAACTGCGACGACCTCACCCGCCTCGTAGCGCCCGGCCGTGCCTCGGGCATCGAGCTGCCAGTACTCCCACAGGCCCTTCGGGAACACCACGTGCAGGCCCTGGTGCGTGCCGTCGGGCTCACGCCAGCGAATCACCGTGCGCCAGCCGCTCAGGCCCCTGTCGACGTACAGAAGATACCAGGCCTCACTTTCGGTCCCCCAGCGTTTGTCCAGGCCTTCGTTGCGGATCTGCTCCAGCGCGCTGACGGCGCTGTCGACCATGGTCGACTTGGCACGGTCGACGGCTGACGAGCGGGCCCGCACGAACAGCCAGGCCAGGCCCGTGCTGGCAAACAACACTCCGATGGTGACCGCCTTGAGCAGGATATCGCGGTGCTCCGGTGTTCTCTCGGGGGCGAAGGAACCCATGGATGCATGCTATCGGCGCGGCAGGGTGCTGTAAAGAACGCTCACCACAGCGCGGCGCCGTTCTCCGGGTGCAAGCTCCACCTTCGGCGCGATCCGAAGACATCAACTCGTCCGCAGGAGAACGGCGCCGCGGTGATACACCGCGGCTCTCTCCTGTGGCGCCGGGAGTCGTGCAATCCAGAACGTCCCCGCTGCGCCCTTGACCCTTGCGTCGGGCCTGGAGACAATGCCCGCGACGTGACAGTGTTTCGATTGGCCCGGGTGGGTCAGTCCCCACCGGGAGCGCCCGCAGAGAGGGGCTCAGGCAGTACATGGCAAGAAGGCGTCACTTACTCAACCCGGCCAAGGTGAAGGCCGACTTCGAGGCCATCGACCAGCCCAAGACCCCCGTGACGTCTGCCGGCTGGTTCGGACTCCACCGCAAGCTCACCGTGGCGCTGCTGAACGTTCTGACGGCGGTCGTCATGGCCGTCTCCTTCCCCCTGGTGACGCATTGGCCGATCTCGGGCGAGTGGTACCTGGCGTACGTGGGCCTGGTGCCGTGGACGCTGGCCCTGGCCGGGTCCGGTTCCGGGCGATGGGCGCTGGCCTGGAGCTTCATCGGGGCCCTGCTGTTCTGGTCGACGATGTACTGGCTGACGTGGGTCACGCTGGTGGGGTACTTCCCGCTGATCCTGGCCTGCTCGGTGTTCTGGCTGGCCGCGGCCATAGTGATCCGCGCGGCGCTTCGGCGGAACTGGCCCATGTGGATCGTGCTGCCGGTCGTCTGGGTGGCGCTCGAGTACGGCCGGGCATACACGATGACCGGCTACACGTGGTACAACCTGTCGCTGTCGCAGTACACGCGGACGGGCCTGCTTCAGATATGCGACCTGACGGGCCACTACGGCGTGTCGTTCTTCGTTGGCATGGTCAACGGTACGATAGTGGACCTGTGCCTGGCGCCGTGGCGCGGCCGGGTGGAGGACGGCCCGAAGCTTGCCGCCCGTGTGCTTCCGGCCTGCGGTGCGACGCTTGCGGCCCTGGGGATCCTGGTTTCCTACGGCGCCTGGCGAATCAGTCAAAGCAGCCGGACCACGACGCCCGGGCCGGTCATCGGCATCGTCCAGCAGGACTTCCCCATCTCGCTGGATTCGCCCAGCACTCCGGCGATCCGGCGAATAGGCAGGCACGTCGGCCTGACACGGGCTGCGCTCAAGGGCACCGGGTGCGAGCTGGTGATCTGGCCGGAAACCATGCTCCCGCAATGGGTCAACCCCGAGATGCTCCAGGCCGATATCGCCACCATGGACGTCGAGAAGCTCCGCGCCATGGCGTCGATGATCCTCGGGCGAGACAATGCCGAGAAGTACGATCCGCAGACCCTGCGCAAAGAGTTGACCCTGCGCCTCCAGCGCGGCGGGCGGTTCAAACTGGCCAACGGCACGATCGTTCGGGTGCACTCGGCCCGGGACTACGCCTGCATGGTGGCGGACATGGCGGCCGAACTCGAGTGCCCTCTGCTTGCCGGGGCGACGACCGGGCACCCCAACCCGGACCCGGTGGACCGGTGGGACCACTGGGTCATGCGGAACAGCGCCTTGTGGTTCGAGCCGGTCTCGCCGAGCGATCCGCGCTACCCCCAGCGCTATCTGGCGGCCGCCCAGTACGCCAAGCGTCACCCCGTGCCGTTCAGCGAGTCGGTCCCCTTCAAGCGGGGCTGGCCCTGGCTGCACAACGTGCTGCGCAGCTTCGTCCCGCCCAGCATGCCTCAGCTCGACGCGGGAACCGAGCGCACGCGATTCACGCTGAAGCGTTCGGATGCCAGCGGCAAGCCTCCATGGCGGCTGGCGGTGGCCATCTGCTTCGAGGGCACCTTCGCCCGACGCTGCCGGGAGGTCGTCATGCAGGACGGCGCAAAGGTCGCCGATGTCCTCGTGAACCTGTCGAACGACGGCTGGTTCGTGCACAAGCGGGGTGAGAACTTCCACGACGCCAGCACCGAGCACATGCAGCACCTGGCGATGTACTGCTTCCGGGCGGTGGAGAATCGCGTGCCCGTCGTGCGGGCGGTCAACACGGGCATCAGCGCCTCGATCGACTCGAACGGCCGCCTCGTCGCCATGATTCAGCGATTTGACGGGCAGACCAACGTGCCCGGGGCCCTGCTTCTGGGCGGGCGCAGCGTCGACGGGCGGGACCTGTCGCAGCGGAACCCGCCGCCCCAGACGGCCGAGAGGGTCCTTGTCGACGACCGCGTGAGTCCTTACAGTGTCATCGGCGACGTGTTCGCGGTGCTGGTCGCCGTGGCGGCCCTGGCCGTTGCGGTGGTCCTGGTCATCAAGGCGCGGGCGGAACGCCGCTCGGTGCGGAAGACATGCGGCGAGAACGAAGCATAATCCTGCTTTCGGCGTTGGGTCTGGCCGCGGCGGGGGGGTGCAACGGCGGCAGGCACACCGTGATGACGGGCGACCCGGCCGAAGCCCGCGCGCGGGCCCTGGCCGTCCTGCACGCCGCCGCACGCGACCAGGACAAGCACACCCGCGCCGAGGCCGTCGAGGCCATGGCGGACGTCCTCGGGTCCGCCGCCGGAAGCGCCTACCTCTCGGCCCTGGACGACTCCGAGCCCAACGTCCGGTTTGCCGCCGCGCTGGCGGTGGGGGACCTGAAGTACGCCCCGGCGTTGGGTCGGCTGGAGGAGATGGCCCGTTACAGGCAGCCCCGGGCCGAACGCCAACTGACGGTCTACTGCGGCGTGATCTACGCGCTGCACCGGCTCGGACGAACCGAGCACACCAGCCAACTCGGGAAGCTGCTCGCTCACGAAGGCGCCGTGGTGCGCGCCAACGCCGCCATGGTGCTCGGCAGGATGGGCGAGCCGTCAGCCGCAAGACCGCTCAGGGCACGCTACCGCGACGAGGAGGACACCGTCGCCAGACTCCAGATGCTCGAGTCGCTGGCGCGCCTGGGCGACGCACAGGCCCTGGGCGAACTGGAGAGCAATGCCCGGGAGCCTTTCCTGTTGGAGAAGCTCCTGGCCCTGCGGGCGATGGGAGACCTCAACTCGGGCAGGACCCGGCTCGTCCTCCAGGCGATACTCACCTCGCGCCACGAGCCGCCCCAGGCGCGCGTTCTGGCGGCCGGGGCATTGGCCCGATTGGGAACGGTCAGCGATCACGGCTACGATCTGTGCCTGACCTCGGCGGGTGACCCGGCCGGCGTGATCGAGGCCGCCTCCGGCGACCACGACCCCAAGACCATCGACCCGGTGATCGTCACGACGCTTCAAGGGCTGGCCGCCCGTTCGCTGGGGTGGATGAAGCATACGGGCGCGGTGGACGTGCTTGTGGATCTGTTGACCAGCCCGGACGGCGGCGTTCGTGTGGCGGCTGCGATGAGCATCCTTCGGCTGCTGCGACAAGAATCGGCAACCGGCCATCGCTGATCGGCAGTCACCGGAGGGTGGCGTGGCAGGAGCGCAGCGACGGCCACGCAAAGGAACTATGGGACCGTCCGCAGAGCAATCACGACGTGGCTGTCGCTGCGCTCCTGCCACGCTACCCGGACGGCGCGCGCCACCCGGGTGGCGGTTGAATAAAGATCGGATAACCCTTTGCATGACGGCGCCGCGGTGCGTAAAATAATGCGCGGGCGTGGTCTGCGGATGCAGTATATATTTGACGCGGCCCCGGCTGGACGTACAATCAAAGCGGTTCGGAACCCTAGTAAGGCTTCATACGCTATCATCGCATAATTCCGTGCCGTTGCAGAACAACCGACAGCTAACCAGGCCCCCGGCCGGGGCGATAAGTCGACAGAGTAAGGAGACCACGTTGTGAGTATTCTGACAAAGGTATGCGTCGTGGTGCTGGTGATCGTGGCGTTGCTGGCGTGTCCTGTGTTCGTCAAACAGGCCACGGTCATACCGTACTACAAGGGAATGTTTGAGATGGAGCAGCGGCGCAGCGCCTTGCTGCTTCAGGACCGTCAGAACATCAATCTCGCCTACGAAGAGGCGGTGCGCCAGCGTGACGCGGCCCGCAGGGACTACAATTCCGTTCACGCCGACATGATCAAGTCCAACGCCAAGCTGCGCGACGATATCTCCAAGCTGGAGCTGGACAAGACCGAACTGGTAGCCAGCAAGGCCCGGCTGGAGGCGGAGAACACCTCGCTGGTGGCCCTTCACAAGGACGACCAGAAGCGGGTGGACGAGGCGCTGGCGCTGAACGTCAAGTACCGCGACAAGATCGAGGCGTTGGCCGCGGGCAAGGCGCGGGTGGAGGACCTGCTTGCCGAGGCCCGCGCCGGGTTGCGCAAGGCCCAGGACCTGGCCAAGGTCTACCGCGAGCGCGAAGCCATCGCCGTTCGAGACGCCGAGGAGATCAGGGAGAAGCTCGCCAAGTACATCGAGAAGTACGGCGACCTGAAGGCGGGGACGGGCCAGCCCAGGGACGTCCAGATCCGCGCGACGATCCTCGCGGTCAAGGAAGGCATCGCCAGCATCAACGCCGGGTCGGCCAAGGGCGTCAGGCCCGGAGCCAGGCTGGTCGTCTACCGCGGCGACCGGTTCGTCGGGTACCTCAAGGTGATCGAGGTCGAGGCCCAGGAGTCGGCCGGACTGATGGTCGACGCCGTCCTCACCGCCCAGCAGGGCGACAAGGTGACGTCCGAGGACACCGTCCGGGGCGCCACGGCGGGAGGCTGAACGATGGCAAGAGAACTGAGTCAATCTTCGGGCAAGCCGTCATCGAACATTTACACGCTTCTGGTCGCCGTGGCCGCTATCGCCCTGGGGGTCGCGATGGTCGTGGTGTTCATGGACCTTAAGGACGTCTACGGCCTGAAGCCGGAGAGCATGTTGAAGCCCCTGGCCGAAGCGGTCAAAACCGCGGGTAAGTGAAGCGACGTGGCGGCTTGAGATCCGAAGCGCGCGTTCGGTGCTTTGGAGTTCGGGCGTAGGGTGCTGGTGGACAACGAGCGTCGAAGGCAGCCTGTCGGCAGGGAGGTCGGCGGGCCTCTTCCGCTGTAGACACGTCGGTACAGGATCGGTCGGCCCGACGCAGCGGCAGGGCATTGGTTCCTCCCCAAGGGATAGGTCTATTATGATCCTCGACCCTATTCTCGGATTGTTCTCAACCGACATGGGCATCGATCTGGGCACGTGCAACACCCTCGTCTGCGTCATGGGACAGGGCATCGTCCTGAACGAACCGTCCGTCGTTGCGGTGAAGCGCGGTACGAACAGGGTCCTGCAGAACGGCAACGCCGTCGGGCTGGTGGCCAAGGAGATGCTCGGGCGCACACCGGGGTCCATCAGTGCCATCCGCCCGATGAAGGACGGCGTCATCGCCGATTTCGACATCACCGAGGCGATGCTGAGCTACTTCATCCGGAAGGTTCACCGCCGGCGGTCGCTGTTCCGCCCGCGCGTCGTCATCGCGATCCCCTCGGGGATCACCGCCGTCGAGAAACGCGCCGTGCTCAACTCCGCCGAACGCGCCGGCGCTCGCCGCGTCTATCTCGTCAACGAGCCGATGGCCGCCGGCATCGGGGCCGAACTGCCCGTCGCCGAGCCGACCGCCTCCATGATCGTCGACATCGGGGGGGGCACCACGGAGGTCGCCGTCATGTCGCTGGCCGACATCTCGGTCAGCGAGTCCATTCGCATTGCCGGGGATGACATGGACCAGGCCATCTCCCTGCACATGCGGAAGACCTACAACCTGATGATCGGGGAGCAGACGGCCGAGCGGATCAAGATGGAGATAGGGTCGGCCTCGCCGCTGGAGGAGGAGATCACGATGGACGTGCGCGGGCGTGACATGATCTCCGGCCTGCCGCGCAAGACTGTCATATCCTCCGAAGAGGTCCGCGAGGCGCTCAAGGAGCCGGTCGGGGCCATCATCGACTGCGTTACGCGGACGCTCGAGCGGGTCGAGCCCGAGTTGGCCGCCGACCTCGTTGACAACGGTGTGACCCTGTGCGGCGGGGGGGCGCTGCTGCGGGGGATAGACACCGTGCTGGCCAACGCCACCGGACTCGACGTCCGCATCACCGACGAGCCGCTGACGTGTGTGGCCCGCGGCACGGCGGTCTACCTCGAGAACCTCGAGCGGTGGAAAGACACCATGGAGTCTGACGAGGATCAGTTCTGAACATTGAAAATTGAAAATTTGCAATTGCGAGTTTTCAATTCTCAATAACAGGGTGCCGTTTCTCCGGAAACCCCATCGGCTTCCCACAAGGTATTGACTCCGAAGCGCGCTTGACGTAAAAGTGCGGCCTCGCGCATGACGTGCTATCCGCCGCGACCCCAGCGGCCTGGGAGACCTTGCTGATGACCAGACAAACGGAACTGATCGACGCAACCGAGGCGGTCATCGTGCCGAACTACGGTCGGCATATTCTCGGCGTGGCGCGGGCCTCGGGTAGCAGGCTGTGGGACGCCGACGGCAAAGAGTACCTGGACCTCTTTCCGGGCTTCGGCGCCGGCGGGGTGACCGGACACTGTCATCCGAAGATCGTCGAGGCCGTCACCGCCCAGGCCCGGACGCTGATCAGCCACGGGAACTTCTTCACCAGCGCCCCCCAGGTCGACCTGGCCCGCAGGATCACGGACAATGCCTTCGGCGGGAAGGTCTTCTTCTGCCACAGCGGCGCCGAGGCCAACGAGGCGGCGCTGAAGCTGACGCGCCTGGCCGCCGGCGAGGGACGATACAAGATTGTCAGCTTTCACAACTGCTTCCACGGCCGCACCATGGGCGGGCTGAGCCTGACGCCCG
>Ga0180432_10000760_pt1 | contig 52443 bp, 39 predicted proteins | sample SS_ome_10_FD_132414 | JGI IMG/M metagenome (GOLD analysis project Ga0180432, IMG submission 132414) | Hypersaline lake sediment archaeal communities from the Salton Sea, California, USA - SS_1_MS_2 metaG | ecosystem: Environmental > Aquatic > Non-marine Saline and Alkaline > Hypersaline >...
ACTACCGCTTTGAGCGCAGCCGCCAACTGACCACCCCCAAGTACGATATGCCGGACATGTTCCTCTCCTGGGACCTGGTGGAGGAAAGCCCCAGCATCAGCGACGAAGTGCGGCTGGATATGAGCAATCTGCTGTATGACTATGCCATTCTGATGGGCGAATCCGGTCGGGTACACGACTGGGAGCCCGGGACGATGCGGATGACTGGCCACACCGTGATAATGGCGGTGGTTCACGGCTACGACTACTTCACCAAGTACTACCCCGAGGCGCCGATGGAGCGGCTGCAGAAAGCCCGGGATGATGTGAGCGTAGCGATGGACAGCTACTTTCAGACCGACGGGTTCATGAGCGAGACCGGCTATCTGGGCACGCACCCTCGGCTGCTGACCTATTACACACAGCATACCGGTGACTACCGCTGGTTCGAAAACGGCAACGCGCTGCGCTGGGAAGAATACCACACGATGGTGACCGACAACAACGGCTCGGCGATGGGTGGCTGGTCGCCTTCGCACCTGCTGGCGGCCCGTTACTACAATGACGGGCGCTGGCTGTGGCTGAGCAACTTCCAGCGGCATAGCGGCGACTACAGCACCAGAGTCAGCGGGGGCAAGCTCAACGGCAATCGCTGGTACGGCAGGCCGGCTATCGAGCCGGTAGTGCCGCTGGACATCACCGGCATGCGCGCCTTCCGCATGAGCAAGACTTGGTACGACGAGCTAGTCAGAACCCGGGGCGAGATGGAAGTGCCGCAGGAGAAGGCCTTCAACCAGGTGGCGATGCGGGTGGACTTCAACACCTCCAACCAGTACGCCCGCATCGCCGGCGTCAATATTGGCTTCCACTACGGGGCGCCGGCCAATGCCTTCAGTGTCCTGCACGACAAGGGCAGGAACTGGGTGGTCAACGGGCGCTGGGGCATGTCGCTGATGAAGTACTACAATACCATGCTGGTGATCCACAACGGCCAAGCCAGCCCCAAGATACCGTACTTATGCAGCCTCGAGACGGCTGTGGACCTGCCGCAGACCGGATTCATGCAATCGCAGATGCCCAACTACAATGCCGCCGACTGGATGCGCAGCGTGGTATGGAACAAGCAGCGCTACTGGCTGGTGTTCGATGACGTGCGCGCGCAGGAGGCCGGCGACTACACCTGCCTGTGCCAGTGGCGGGTCGGTCCACGGCCCCAGATCGAGGCCGCTAGAGCCGTTGTCGGCCAGGGCGACCCGGCCCTGATCATCGAGACCGCCGGCGACCCGGCGCTGACGGTGCGCGGGGAAAAGTCCGCCCACGGCACGGTCGGCTCGCACATGTACCGCCAGGGCCGCAGTGGAACCATGCAACCGGGCGAGACGGCCTCCTTCTGCAACCTACTGTGGGTCAAGGGCGGCACTGCTAGGCTGGAAGGCTGGCGCCGCTGGCAGTCCAGCGCGGAAACCGCCAACTTCGACAGCGAGAATCCGCAATCCGGCAGTGTGGCCCTGCGTCTGGTCAACACCGGTGTCAGTTGGCAATGTCTGACCCAGTCGTTGCCCGGACTCGAGGCCGGAGCCAAGTACCACGTGACCGGCTGGGTGCGCACCAACGGACAGGTCGGCGGCGCAATCGAGCTGCGGGATCAAGCGGCAGAGAAAGTCATGGTAGCTAGAGCCAGCACCGAAGCACAGGAGTGGACCAAGCTGGAGTTTGAGTTCGAGGGTCCGCCGGTAGGCCATACCGCCGAGCTGTGGCTCGCGCACACCACCTACAAGGCGGAAGGCGGCATCGCCTGGTTCGATAATCTGACACTCGCAAAGGTTGACGAACCGGACAATAACCTGCTGGTCAATGGCGAGTTCGAGGAGGCCGGAGACACGCAACGGATGCAGGCACAATACTCGCTGCGGGGCCTGGCCGACGGCTGCGCTATCGTCACCGATGGACAGGACTACTGGATCGCGGGAGTAGCCGGCGATGCCCAAGCGCGAACCTTTCAGCCCGCCGAGAAGGTATCGGTTACTGCTAAGACCTTCAACCTCAGCCCCCGCGTCTTTGCCCTGAGCGGGGCTACCGCCTTACGCTGGGATGGCCAGGAGCTGTTCGCCAGCGATAAGCCGGTGAGTATCGAGTTCGATGCCACTACCGGCAAGGGCGTGGTCGAGGCGGAGGCCGACAGCGTTATCAAGGTCAGGGGCCAGGAGGTGCGCTTAAGCGCCGGACGCAGCCCCCTAACCATGCGCCCGCAGGTGATCGGCGAGCTGGCCGTCAGCGCCAAACAGATCTGGGACAAAGCCACGCCTCCGGGAGGTGGCGGAGCCGGGCAGTTGGCCGGGGAAAAGCTGCCGGTCGCCTGGCAGTGGCAGGATGAGGCGATCCAGGCGGAAGCCAAGGCCGTCACGACCGCCGATGTGGACGGTGACGGCCAAGTCGAGACCGTCGCGGGCCTGACCGACGGCACCACGGTGGTATTGTCGGCGGAGGGCAAGGAGGTCTGCCGCCACAAAGTCGAAAAAGCCATCAACGATGTGGCGGTCGTTGACCTGAACGACGACGGCAAGCTGGAGGTGCTGTCGGCCTGTGACGACTATAACCTCTACGCCACCGACCTACAGGGTCAGGAGCTCTGGGTCTTCAACAATGAGGGCCTGGAGATTACCAATAAGATGGCCGGCCAACTCGGCACCGGCCGCTATGTCAGCAGCGAAGGCGAGTTCATCAGCCTCAAGATCGTGGACCTGGACGGCGACGGCACTCAGGAGATACTGGCAGGTGCCAAGTGCTTCATGCACGGCAGCCGGCATGTCTATGGAACGTTGTGGGTGCTGTCGCTGGAGGGCAAGCAGCTCTGGCACGTGTTCAACTTCGGCGGCACGGTTGACACGATTGATTGCGCGGACCTGGATGGTGACGGGAAGCTGGAGATCGCGATGGGCACCGGCGGCGGTACCTACGGCTGCCATGTCTATATTGTGGATTGGCAGGGCCAGCAGCTTGCGGTGTATGGAGCCGGCTATGGAGAGAAGCGCGCCGCCTTCGCCCGGCTGCGTGCCGAGGGCCCGTCGGCGTTGGTGCGCCTGGAGCATACCAATGGTACCGTCTGGGTCAATCAGGCGGCGGGCGAGCGAACTGCCTGGTGGACCTACGACTCTTCCGGTCTGACCAGCTACGGTCCGCTGATTACCGACTTCGACGGCGATGGCCTCAACGAGATTCTCATCGGCGGAGCCAGCGGGGACGTCTATCTGCTCTCCGATGCTGCGGAGGAGCACCTGCTATGGCGCACCAATGTCGGGGCACCCGTGACCGCTCTCCAGACCGCCAAGATCGAGGGCCAGGACCGTATCCTGGTGGGCACCCTAGCCGGGACGCTGGTTGTGCTGGACGGCGAAGGCAAGATACTGGCGCACGCCGAGGTTGGAACGGACATAGTGAGCTTGGATGTGGCCGCCGAGGCGAAAACGGCGGTGCTGGGGCTGTTTGATGGGAGTACGGCTGGGGTTGGGCTGTAGGGGTGGCCGAGAACTAGCTCGCTGCGAAATGCACAAGTCGCCGGAGGGGCTGGCGGACGAGCCGAAGGCGTCAACGACAACAGCGCGGGCGCATGCCATGCGCCCCTACAATGGCCCCTCTAATGGCAACGGCGACAGGTAATGACGCCCGCTCATGGCGTTTGCACGTTTTCCGATGAACGGTGCGAGCTAGTCTTGGGCCGGTGCGGTGACCACCTGCAACTTGCCATCGCGGAGGCGCGCCACTAAGGTGCGGGCCGCGGTCGTCATCGTTTGACCTGAGGGCAGCGGAGCGACCATCTCCCCCTCACCTCGGTTGAAGGCCACTACCGTGTCCCCCACTCGCACGCCGTCGCAGTCATCGGTAGATAGCTGCTGTAGCGGGGGCGCCTCCTGGCCGGCATTGTTGATGAGCAGCGGGACCAGGAAGGTAGCCTCCGCCACCGCGCCGGTCTTAAGCTCCAGCACGTTGATTTCAGGCTCTTGCGGTGTCAGGTCACGGTGGGGGTGGATGAACTGCGGCCGGTAGGTTAGGGTCTCCCCCACCAGTGCTTCGGGCAGCAGCGGCACAACGGTGACTTGGCCCGCATCGCGAACGATGGTCCAGCGACGGTCGCCCTCACTGGTGTGGCCCCAGTGGTGCAGCAGCCAACTGAAGGTGCGCGGCTGTTTGGCGGCCAAGCGGTCATACACGACTACCAGATCACGGCCTGCCAGCACGACGGTGCGGTCGAAGCGGGTCAGGGCGAGGTCTTCAGGATAGGCTGAGTGTGCGTCTCCGCTGATGATGGTAATATCGCCCTCGGTGACGAACTGAGTAATGTGGGCGCGACCGGGGGTCGGTGCCGGCCACATCTCCCCATCGCCGTACTGCCCCTGACCATCCACCAGCACCGTGTTGTGGTTGCGCGTCTCCTTTTCATAGGTATAGCCGGGATCGCCGGCCAGCACCGCGCCCCGGCTGAAGAGCACGAAATGGTTCTGCGCCGGGTGGTTGTGGCCGGTGCCACCGAGGTGGTAGCGATCACATAGCTCGGCCCATTTGTGCCCGCCCAAGGGCCGACTGACAAAGGCCAGGTAGGTGGCATCGTCCTCCCAAGCGGTACGGGCAAAGGCGGTCTCGACATCCGGGTAGTAGCGAGCTAGCGGGATGCTGTCCTGGACATCAGCGGCGGGCAGATTCTCGTCCAGCCACAGCAGGTTGAAGCGGTCGGAACTCGGGCCGGTGTTGAGTAGTTCGGCAAGGCCCATAGTGACCGGGTCCTGGAACCGTTTGGCCTCCCACAGCAGCAGTTTAGTTGGCGGGCGGGCCAACCTGACCGAGCTGTCCTCCATCGCGGCGGTGAGCTCGAGGCCCGGATACAGATACTGACAGCGGAACTGGCCCTGTCCGCAGAGGCCCTCATCGCCGGCCGGAATCTTGAGGCCGCTGCACCATTCGTAGAGGTCGGTGTACATGTAGAGCGTAGGCATCGAGTAATCCCAATAGCTGGGGCCCTCGTGGAAGCTGCCGTCCGGGCTGAAGGTCAAGGCGATGCGCTCGTAACGGTCCCAGGCCCAGGCCAGCCAGCGCTCGGCCTCAGGCTCGTCTCCGTAGATCGCCGCTGCGCCGAGGGCCAGCGCCAGATGGGCATACCAGTAGTGATTCTGCTGGAAGGCAAGCCCACCGCCGGTAGCGCCAGCCAATGAGGCATTGAAAAGCAACTGGCACTGTCTCGCTATCGTCTGCCGGACGCGCTCGCGCAAGTCCTCCGGCAGGTCCTGATAGAGCCAGTCATAGCTCAGGGCCAGGCCCTCCATGAAGTACTCGGCATCCAGGTCAACACCGACCGTTTGATAGGTAGTCGCCATCTCCAGCCACTCGATGATGGCGGCAAGCTGCTCTGCGTCGGGCGCGAGCAGATAGCCCAGGGCATAGTTCCCCAGGCCGCGGAAAGGCCCACCATTGCGCTTGCCGGGCTCGAAGGCCGGCGGCTTTCTGGTCAGCGGGCCGGGTAAGCTATAGAAGCTCTGGAGGCGTTGATTATCGAGCCGCGCGCGCATCGCCTGGATATCGTCGGCGGTGAAGAAGATGCGCGGATGAGCATTAGTCAGCTCCGCACGCATCGGCGGCTGCGGCATCTTGGTGCTGGCCGCGGCGATACTCAGAGTCTTGATAACACTACCCGGGCTCTCGCGCAAAGTCAGGCTGAAGCTGTGCTTACCCGGCTGGGTTATATCAAGGACAAACGAACGGCTGCCGAGGGCGCCTCTGGGGATCACGAAGGGCTTATCAATCCGCGCTCCGTCGCAGGCCAGCCAGTAGGAATCCGTGCCGGCGTCGGGGGCCTGCGCTTCGACCTCGAAAATCGTGCGGCCTACCGGCAACTGCACCTCGAGGTTGAGCTCAAAGCCCGCTTCGGTAAGGGCAACCGGCTGGCCGTGCAGCGTGTCGAGCTTGGCCGCGGTGGCTTGCTGCACGACCTCGGTGGCGGTAAGCTCGATGACCATCTCCCGCACCAGCATCGGCTTGTCAAGCAGCGTGTTGAGATCAACGCCCGAATACGGCCCTATGACTAAGGCTCCGGCCATTAGATATGGCAGCATAACATCACCCCGTGCTGTAGCCATACGCCCGGCTCAGGTGGGACCCTTGTATGAGCCAAACGGAATGTGATGAACGCCTCGTATCTAGACATTCGCCCCGCTTTCCGCGAATCCTTTCGGGAAATGGGCGAAGCAGGCCGCAAGCCGCCCGTCGCGCCGGCTCAGGAAGGAGTATGGCCGGCTGATGGTGAATGTCAGAAAGAGCGAACAGAACCGCAACCGGTGAGGGCGCCATGCAGCAAGATGCGACCAGCAGAGAACTGGCGAAGCAGCGAGGCAAGGGCATTAGGACCGGCGTAATCATCGCCGTGGTCGTGGTAGCGCTGCGCTATATCCCTAGTACCTCCAATCTGTTTGTCTTCTCGCTGATTGACAATTTCGCCTATGACCTGGCCTTCGAATGGCGCGACTCGCAGCCGCCGGCGGACATCGTGATCGTGGCGATAGATGACGACAGCATGTTGCAGGACCGGCTGGGGAGGTTCCCGTGGCAACGAGATACCTATGTGAAGCTGCTGGAGAAGCTGGCCGGGGCCAAAGTTGTGGCCTTCGATGTGCTGTTCGCTGAACCTGACCGGCACAATCCGGAAGCCGACGCCCGTTTCGCCGCGGCAATAGCGCGGCACGGGCGGGTGGTGCTGGCGGCATACAAACGCCTGAAGGCGGAGGCCAGGGGTGATGAAGACAGCGAAGAGAGTCAGGTCATGCCCTCATACCCGCTGCCGGCAGGCGGAAGCGGCCCGCTGAGGCCGGTGCGAGCGGAGAACTTCACCCCACCTATACCCCAGCTCGCCGAGGCGGCCCTCGCCATCGGGTATGTTGACATTGAGCCTGACGCCGATGGCGTATATCGGCGGGTAGCACCCCTGCGAGCCGGTTACGACCGCCGCATCTATCCGCATTTGGGCACGGAGATAGCCCGCGTGGTCTCCGCCACAACCCCCGCGCAGATCGTTGAGCAAGTGCCGCAGAAACAGATAACGGTCGGCCAGCGGGCAGTCCCTCTCAACGCCGACGGGAAGATGCTGATCAACTATTGCGGCCCGACCGGCACGATACCGCGATACAGCTTCTGGGAGGTAGTCAGCGGGCAGGTTTCAGAGGATGAGTTCAAGGGTAAGATTGTACTCGTAGGTGCTACCGCGCCCGGCCTCTATGACATCCGCAACGCGCCGTATCGGCAGAAGAGCCGCTTCTTCCTGGGCGTCGAGACGAACGCGAACATCGTCAACAGCCTGCTGCACATGTCGCCGCTGACCGACAGCTCGCGCACCCTGGCGTGGCTGCTTTTCGCGGCCGTACTGGGCTCTCTGGCAGGTTGGGTGGTCTGGAGCAGCGGAGGGACAGCCGGCCCGCTCATCGGAGCCCTGATACTGGTCGCAGTGGCCTTGCCTTCGTTTTTCGTGATCTTCTACCTGGCGAGTCAGGTAATTCCCTATGGCGCAATCGCTTTGGCCACGGCGCTGCCGGTAGGGCTGGGGATCTACGAGCGGCTGGGGGCTGAGCGGCGGATGATCCGCGGGCAGTTCGCCTCCTACGTCTCAGGAGACGTGCTGGCGATGCTGAGCCGGGACCCGGAGCTGATCCGCAGCGGCACCCAGCGCGAGATTACTCTGCTGTTTGCCGACGTGCGGGGCTCAACATCGCTGGCGGAAGAGTCAATTCCGCAGGAATGGCTGGCTCAGCTTAATGAGTATATGAGCGAGATGACCGAGGCGATCTTCGACTACAACGGCTATCTGGACAAGTTCATGGGCGACGGGATCATGGCGATCTGGAACGCCTTCGGTACTGACGCCAAACACGCGCAACTTGCCGTCTATGCCGGTCTGGCGATGCTACAGCGGCTGGAAGTGCTGAATCAGGCGTGGGCGCAGGTCGAGCACCGAACGCCGCTGGCCATCGGCATCGGCCTGCACACCGGTAAGGCGATGCTGGGAGACGCCGGCTCGGACCAGCGACGCCAGTACACGGCCATTGGCGACGTGGTCAACATCGCCGCCCGCATCGAGCAAATGAACAAGGAACTCGGCACCACCTTCATAATCAGCGAAACCACCGCCGCCCTGGTCGCGGAGGTCGTCGAACTGCGCGAGATCGGCGAAGTGGAGGTGCGGGGACGCAGCGAGGGCATTAGAGTCTTCGAGGTGATCGGCAAGAAATCGTGAGCCTGAAATCTGAGATGAGGTGAGGGGATGCTGAACCTGTTTGGGAAGAAGAAAAAGAAGTCGCGAGGCAGCGCGGTCGCCGACGCGCTTGCCGAGCTCAAAGACGACCAGGACAAGCGAGGCAAACGGCGCAAGCGCAGGGGCAAGCAACTGCTGCCCTCGTGGGTTGACCGGCGCATCCTGATCGGCCTAGGTATAATCGTGATCGCGATCATAGCGGATGGCGTGCGACGCGAGAACCAGGAGTTTTACGCCACTATCACCCACGTTTACGGCCAGGTTCAGATCCACGCCGATGCTCAATCAGGGGGCAAGGCCGCGCGGGTGGATGACAAGCTGCAGGACCGCAACGTGATCCGCACCGGCGCGCAATCACAGGCGGTGCTGGACTTCCCCGACGGCAGCGTCGTCAGCGTCGGCCCCGACTCGCAAATGGTGGTGAAGCTGCTGGAGTACAACCGCGGCGGAGCCTGGCGGGCCCGGTCGCTCTTCCTGCAATGCGGGCAGGTGTGGGCCAAGGTCTCGCCGCACTTCGGCAAAGAATCGGAGATGAAGATCTACACGCCCTCGTCCGTGGCTGCCGTCCGGGGTACCATGTTTTCGGTCTATCAAGACCCCAAGGGGCGCAAAAGCGATATTATGTGCAGCGACGGGACGGTTCAGGCCCAAGGCCTGACCGGGGCTCCCCAAGCTCTCACCCCCAATAGCTCCGCCACGGTATCAGCAGGCAGAGCTACGGGACGGACGCGGCGGATGTCGAGCGAACAGACCGGCTACTTCAGGCGACCCGAGCTGTGGAAAGACACGCCTGAACCACATTGGCTGAAGACTGCGGAACTGACCATCACTCAGACGCTGGATGCACCGCTGACGATTCTGGGTATCGGCAAGGCCTCTCCGTATGTGGGGTGCGCCAACTTCGCGCGTCGGGCTGCGGCCCAAGAGCAACTGCGGCGCATCTTCCTCAATATCGAGGGCCAGAAGTACCCCGAGTATATCAACCCCGGAACGATCGAAGAGCTGGATATTCCGCCGGACAAGGTGCGGATAATCCTGTCGAGTTTCCACGGTGATGCCATCGAGCTATACCGCCAACTGGAGGGCGGCAGGGGCTTTATCGTGTTCGCACGGGCCCGTGACACCAAGCGGACCCTCTACAAGCTCACGCCCTACGGTGTGGAGAACGCGACTGAGGCCGAACTGCGCCAGTACCAGGCCTACTGAGGCCGACGAAGGTCGAGTGGGATGACGAAGTTAGAGAGAGAAGCCGACAGATGATAGGTAACTGGACACCAAAAAAACCGTAGGGTACAATAGTGCCGCACGGAGTTGCACGCATGGCATCTCGTCCCGTTGGCTAGTTCGAGGATGCCGGGTGAAAATATGGCAGTAAAGACGGTAACACTCTGGCTCTGCGAAGTGACTGCTGAGGAAAAGCAGTTGTTCCTGGACATTCTCAAGAAGCTGGGCGAAGCGCAGCGAGCGATGGTGTGTGAATGGCTCAGGCTGGCCATGACTGAGGAACGATACAGTGAGAATGCCGGTAAGCAAAAGGGCCGTGAGGTTTTCGAGGGAACGGGGTACTCAAACGACTTGGTCAACAACTATGCGCGGGCAGATGCCTACGCCCGCTTTAAGGCTCAATGGAAGGCGGTTCGGCGCGGCGAGCGCTCGTCTGTTTCTTTTGCAGGTGACGCCCCCTTTATCTATCTGGGCATACCGCGTACCGGGACGCGGCAAGCAAGGGTTGAGAAACGCGGCGATGACTGGTGGATACTATGCTAATCCAGCGAGCTTATAAAACCGAACTTGATCCGAACGAAACACAGAAGCGGCTATTCTATCAATATGCTGGCGCCTTGCGGTTCGCCTATAATTGGATGTTGGCGCGGAGAGAAGAATATTATAAAGAAACAGGCAAGATGATAAGTGGCTACGATCTCACGAAGGAATTCCGTGCCCTCAAAGACACACAGTTTCCTTGGTTTAGGCAATTTGCCAATAAACTTGAAGAAACAGCAGCGAGCAATCTTGATGCTGCCTACGACAGGTTCTTCAAAATGCGCAAGGATGAAATACCAAGACCGAAACTAAGGAAGCCTCGTAGGGATGGTAAGCCAGCGGGCTTCCCTCGATTCATGAGTAGAAAACAAGGAGTTCACGCATTTAAGTTTTGGACGATAAAACGAGAATGGATACAGCCAGACAGAATAAGGTTCCAACGGATTGGCTGGGTGCGGCTGAAAGAGCGAAGCTATCTTCCAACACCAGGTAGAGACGTAAGAATAATGAGCGCGACCATATCTGAGAAGGCGGGCCGATGGTTTGTTAGCGTCCAAGTAGAAGAAGAAATTGAAGATGCTGCCAGTGGTAATGCGATAGTAGGTATAGATATTGGTATCACAGTGCTTGCCACTGCGTCTGATGGGCGCACCTGGGGCAACCCGAAGGCATTGGATTATTATCTAAAGAGGCTTCAGAACTTGGGAAAACAACTTTCAAGACGAAAGAAGGGAAGTAACCGATGGCAGCAAACTAAACGAAGAATCGCGAATCTACACTATCAAATTGCTTGTATCAGATCAAATGCTATCCACGACATGACGACTGAAATTCTGGCGAGAGCCAAGTCAGAAGGAGAGCCACCGTGTCTGATAGTCATTGAAGACCTCCAGGTTAGAAACATGCTGCAAAACAACAAACTTAGTAAAGCGATTGCAGATGCTTCCTTTGCTGAGATCAGGAGACAACTGGAGTACAAAGCGGCGTGGTCGGGTACGGAAGTTCTAGTTGTGGATAAGTTCTTTGCTAGCAGTAAGATATGTTCCAGTTGTGGTTGCAAGAACACACAACTAACTTTGGCAGACAGGACGTTTGTATGCCAGAACTGTGGACTAGAAATTGATAGAGACTTAAGTGCAGCATTAAACCTGCGACGAGCAGGTTTGGAGTACGTCACGTTGAAAACCAGCGGACGAAAAACGGACGTGGAGGCCGAGACCGAAGCCGTTAGTGAGTGCACTGGAAAGCCTGTGAAGCGTCAAGCAGAGAAATTATCTGCAGTCTCCGCGTAGAAATGCGTGGAGCCGTCCCTGCACCTAGACAACTGCTGTTGTCGAACGCGCGTTTAGGGTTTCACCCACGCGCGCAGGAGCGGTTGGTCCTTGTTGGCTATGACCCCGACCTTGACGGCGTTTCACCCACGCGCGCAGGAGCGGTTGGCACATGATCCCCGTGCGTTGCCATTTCTCCTACGTTTCACCCACGCGCGCAGGAGCGGTTGGTCGAGGAAAAGCAACCTGAGGGAGTGGCGGAGAGTTTCACCCACGCGCGCAGGAGCGGTTGGGCCAAGCCCAGCTACAGAGCCTACGCACGAACGTTTCACCCACGCGCGCAGGAGCGGTTGGTAAAGCAGAAGCTGTCTTAGACCTGCTAGGGAGTTTCACCCACGCGCGCAGGAGCGGTTGGCTACGGCAGATCAACTTGCAGCGCTGGACACCGTTTCACCCACGCGCGCAGGAGCGGTTGGGGCAGCCGCAGGGTGCCTTCCATGTACTCGCCGTTTCACCCACGCGCGCAGGAGCGGTTGGTGGACGACGCTCAGCCGGGCCCGCACCATGCCGTTTCACCCACGCGCGCAGGAGCGGTTGGAGTGACGGGTCATCGCCGACGCGGCCGCCAGTGTTTCACCCACGCGCGCAGGAGCGGTTGGCACATCTCCCTGCTGCGCTGCGATTGGCGGGGCGTTTCACCCACGCGCGCAGGAGCGGTTGGGACAAGTACGTTTACTACCACTGCACGGGCAAGTTTCACCCACGCGCGCAGGAGCGGTTGGCAACTCGCGCCCTGTTCCGGCGCTGCGTTGAAGTTTCACCCACGCGCGCAGGAGCGGTTGGTTCGCACTGTAGAACCCAGACGGTGCGGACGTTGTTTCACCCACGCGCGCAGGAGCGGTTGGCCCAGTATGACCGCGAGCAGCAGGCCCGGCAACGTTTCACCCACGCGCGCAGGAGCGGTTGGTACCATACTTGGCGAGACACGGAGAGATGCGACGTTTCACCCACGCGCGCAGGAGCGGTTGGCATTGGGTGCATTTGCGCATAATAATGCTTTCGTTTCACCCACGCGCGCAGGAGCGGTTGGCTGTGCCACTCTCGGCAGTGGGCGCGGATATTGTTTCACCCACGCGCGCAGGAGCGGTTGGCCCATTATGACTATCAGGACCCGGCGGCAGAGGTTTCACCCACGCGCGCAGGAGCGGTTGGTAGCAAGCGATACCGGCGGCTACACCATGTTCGTTTCACCCACGCGCGCAGGAGCGGTTGGTTTCCCGGCGGGGTCTGCACTTCGCGGGTGCCGTTTCACCCACGCGCGCAGGAGCGGTTGGGGCGCTCTGCCTCCTGGCAATGCACCTGGAAACGTTTCACCCACGCGCGCAGGAGCGGTTGGTCGGGATTCTCGCTCACCAGCACCCCGTCGTCGTTTCACCCACGCGCGCAGGAGCGGTTGGCTAAAGTCGCCAATCCCGAATTGGCATGAAGAGTTTCACCCACGCGCGCAGGAGCGGTTGGCTCTACGCTGACAGCGGGTTCCTGCCCTACTGGTTTCACCCACGCGCGCAGGAGCGGTTGGTGCAGCTATGATGCCGGGCCGGGGGGCGCTCGGTTTCACCCACGCGCGCAGGAGCGGTTGGCTGTTGCCGGCGGACATGCTGGAGGGACAGCAGTTTCACCCACGCGCGCAGGAGCGGTTGGCAACTCGCGCCCTGTTCCGGCGCTGCGTTGAAGTTTCACCCACGCGCGCAGGGGCGGTTCGTCCTCCGAATACTGGTCGAAGCTGGTGCGCTCGTTTTACCCACGCGCGCAGGGGCGGTTCGGCGCGCTAGAATTCGGACAGTGGCTGCCATAGTCATGGGCTTGACGAACAACTCTTGCGAGACTGGGGAAACAAAATGGACATCGAGAACCGGGTTGCACGACTCGAACGGCGCATCGCACTGCTCGGCTGGATTTTCGGGCTTGCTCTACTCGTCACCCTAGCTGGCACCGCCAGCCTACTTGTGACGCGGACTAAACCAACCATGCGCGAACCGCTGCCCCCTTTTGCTACGGAGATTTTCAAATGGAACAAGGATTGGGTAGTAAGCATTGAGGAGAATGGCAAATATCTCTGCACCTGGCACGGCAGAATCTGGGAAATAGCCGCAGAAGACCGGGCGAAGGTACGACGATGGCAGCCAACTGAAACGTTGGTAGCAACCGGACGCCCAAGCGATGAATGGACAAGCTTCCACGAGGAAGAAGATGGCCTATCGTACTACTACCACAGCAGCGTGATAAACTTGGAAGCCCGCCAGGTCGTTTCCGGTGGGATCTACAGTGCGCCCGAGCCGCCCCCCGAGCCAGCGATGATGCCCGAGCCGCCAATGCCTGAAGCCTTGGAATCTCCGTAGCAAAAAGGGCAGAAAACAGGAGTACCTGATGGGCCGTTTGCACCGACGGCAATCGGGGCGTGATGAAAAGGGCCGGTTCGCCAAGGGCAACCCCGGCGAGTCCGTACCTCCGGCATTTTTACCCACGCGCGCAGGGGCGGTTCGTCCCACCTTCCGGCAATGGTCTCGGCGTTTTTGTTTTACCCACGCGCGCAGGGGCGGTTCGTGTTCCTTCCGGGTCATCGCCGAGACCCCAGCTCTTCGACGCCCCGCAAGCAACAGCTAAGCGCTCGGCCACGAACGCCTGCAGCTCCGCAAACGCATCCCACTTCTCTTTGTGTCCCTTTTCGCTCTGCGCTAGGGGCTGTGCCTGCGCGGCTTCCAAAGCGCCCTTCAGCGCCCCCATAAGAACCGCCGCAGGGTTCAGGCCCTCGGGCGTCTCAAACAACATCGGGGCATGAATCCCTTGCGGAAGTACATGATCCCCATAGCTCACCATTTCTCTCTTCTCCCCAATCCTTTATGCTTGACTTCCCCTACAGGAGCCTCTTGCGCAAACGTCGAATGATGCTAATAGTCCTAAGAACCCAGGGCCGCATACGAAGCCGCTTCGCCACTGGAGGTCACAACCATGGCGACTTACCCTGAGGCATCGCTGCCGTACTGTATCGGCTCCGGCCTGATCAGCGCCACGTTGGCCTTCTTACCCAGCAGCGCGGTGGCCGACGGCAACCAGAAGGGCATCCCGTCAATACTCACCCGCGTTCCCGCTGGGAAGGTTATCGGTTCACCCTTACTCTCCGGGACCGGCATTGCGGCATTACAGGCGCCTCTGCTCTCTCCCATCACCGTCACCTCAGTCCTTTATGTTTGACTTCCCCTACCGGCGTGGTATAATAGCTATGCCCCAGCCAGGAGATGCGACGTGTCCCGTGTAGTGTCGCAGACGGGCAGGCGGAACGGGCCGCTGGATTACCTGGACCCGCGCGGATGCGCCGTCGCCGAGTGCCTTTGAAAGCCTCGGCGATGTTACTTTTTCCCCTGGACGTTTGTAGAGCAGCTTCCCCAGGCGCAAATCCTCCACGGTATTCCCCTCGTCCATGTATGGGTAAGCCGTCACAAAGAACAACTCGTCGGGATCGTCCTCGCTCTGCTCTAGGAAAACCACGTAAGGATAGCCCTCCGGATCGGCATCCGCCTCCATCAGGTAGCCGGCACGGCCTTCGGGGTCCATGGCCTCATAGACCCTATCGGGGTCGCGCACGACCATGCCTATCCAGTGCATCCGTGCCGCCCGTTCCGGCGCAAACACTCGCAATTTCTCGCGCTCCCGCTTACTGGGTCTCCTACCAAGTTTGGCTTCCAGCTTTTTCAGACGCAGCGCTAAATCCACCCCTTCCTTGCCGCCTCGCTGTGTCGCTCACGATCCCCGTGCCACGACTTGCGCAGCCCGAACACCGCTACCAATTTCTGACTGGCCACTACTGCCATGACCGCATCCCATCCGCCGAATGGTAATACTCGATAGCACCCGACCGGTCCAGCACCAGGTGATAGACCCCGTTCTGTATCCGCATAAGTTGCAACCCGCTTGGCAGGTTGCTCAAGCCCAGCGCCGGAAACTCCTCCACCGCCCGCAGTATCCGGTTGCCCGCCGCGTCCCGCTCCATGCCCGCAATGATTCCCACCGGCTGCCCCCCACGGGTGCCGACGATGTGGATCGTGCCCCCGTCGGGCCACCCGTTTTACCCACGCGCGCAGGGGCGGTTCGGCCACAGGAGAGTCGGGCTGGAAGCCCGACCTACGCGGGAAACCCAGGGGACAGTCCCTAAAGGGACAGTCCCCCATCGCGGGTTCTGACACAGCTTCTAGTGGCTGACCTGGATCACAGCGCCGGGGACCGCATCGGCGCTAAGAATCCAGTCCGCGCCATCGCGGGCCATTGAATATACGGTGCTGCGCAAGTGGCCGCCGTGGAGGGCGGTAGCTACGAACTCCGTTCGAGGCTCCCCCGATACCTCCAAACCACTGATGCGGAAACTCAGTCGGCTGTTGATCACACCAGTCGGCCACTGTCCGGTAATCTCGAACCGGACCTGCTGCGGGTCGGCCTCAATCATCTCGACCGCCAGCGCCCGTCGCAGCAGGACGTAGTCTATCACATCATCAGGTTTGGCGGCCCACAGCCTGCCCTCCGAGATGTCACGAAGCTTCGCGAACCGCCGCGTGAGGTCCTCCGGCGTAATGCACTTGTGCGCCTGCGGCACGTTCCACATTACCAGGTGCGAGGTCTCGTATAGCCACGAGCCGAGCAGGAAATCCAGCTCCAGATTGTCAGTCAGGAGCTCGTCTTTCCAGTCGTAGCCATCGGATATGCGGCCGGAGGCGACCATGAAGTTGCCGATCTTGTAGAGGTCGAAGTCTTCGCGGTTGGGCGCGCCATCTATGTAAGCACAGGCCAGATAGTGCTGCTTGACCAGGTCTACCACCGGTTCGTAGTTGTACTTGTCATTGGGGATCGTGAAGATGCGCACCGGCCAATCGAGCAGGTCCTCCAGGCGGTACTTGCTCCAGACCACTTCGCGCCACAGGTCCAGCCCCGGCTGGGTCGGATAGACGTAGTGCGACCAGGAATGATTGCCGACACCCCAGCCGCGAGCCATCACGAACTTCAGCTCGGCAACGCTCATGTGCATGTAGTCATTCAGCGAGCTGGCGTAGGCGCGGCGCTGCTGCCCAAGTTGGCCGACAACCACATCAACATGGCCGGGGAAGTCGAACTCCTGATGCACCGGCAGGGCGTTGGCCAGGGCGTCCACGGTGCCCTCGTCATAAGTCATGGAGTAGGCAAAGGGGGCATCCTGGGGCCAGGTACAGATTTGTACCGACGAACTGCTTTGGCTCATGGCGATTATCCTCACTCAGACTACTCAAATCCAAGCCGGCCGCTTCAAGTGCGGTCGAACTGGCCGGCGCGGACCATCGCGTTGATGAGGTTGAGAATCAGCCGGCCGGTGGTGTGCGCGCCCAGCGCATAGAGGTCGTGCTCGGGGACGAACTCCACCCAGTCCATCCCTATAACCCGGCCTTTGTCGGCCAGGCCCCGCAGCAAAGCCACGGCCTCGGCAAAGGTCAGCCCGCCCGGTTCCGGATGACTGACCGCCGGCGCGATGGACGGGTCGAGACCGTCATAGTCAATGGTGATGAAGTAATCCGCGCCGTCCGGGATGCGCTTCAGCACCGCCGCCATACCGATCTCGTGGACTTCCCAATCGGGTATCACGATATTGCCTGCCGCAATCGCTGCCTCATAATCGGAGGTCAGAGCACTACCGACACCGCCCTGGCCGATCTGAATGATGCGCTGCACCCACGCCATCTCGGAGATGCGTCGCATCGGGCTGCTGTAGCCCTCCCGCACACCGTTGACTTCGTCCTTGAAATCGAGGTGCTGGTCAACCTGGACGACGACGATAGGCCCATGAGGTTCGTATGCCCGCACCACCGGAATCGGAACCGCGTCGGTGCCGCCGAAGACGATGGGAACCGCGCCGCAGGAGAGGATCTTGCCCACGGCCTCGGTGGCCCGATTGACGGTCGCACGGAGGTCCGTGGGGTCGCCCGGCACATCGCCGCAGTCAACGATGCGCACCTGACGGCCCGCGAGCAGCTCTCCCGCGAAATCGAAGTTATAGCCACCCAGCAGCGAACGCCGAAAGCGCGACGACTTCTCGCGCAGATAGCGGGGCGCATCGTGGGTCGCCGGCTCATCCATCGCGTAGGGAATACCGTAGGGCACGCCGAGAAAGGCGATGTCCGCCTCCAGCGTCTCCAGGTCCGTCACCACAGGCACGCCCATAAAGCCGCTCTGAGGGGGAATGGTCATCGCTGCGGTCGTCCTTTCTGTCAGCTTGCGGTTTAGGAATAGACGCCGTATTCCTGTATGGCCTCGCTCATGGCGCGGACGTTCTCGACCTTCATGTCGGCGGTGAGGCTGTTGGATGAGGAGATGATGTAGCCGCCGCCTGCGCCGATTCTCTCAATGCGGTCGCGCACCTGGGCGGTGATGTCGGCCGGGGTCTGGTGCACCAAGTCGTCCATGAATATATTGCCGACCAGGCAGATGCGGTCACCATAGTCGCTCTTGATCCGGTTGATGTCCATGACATCGGGCTGGAGCGGATGGATCGCCACCTGCCCCATCGTCAGCCAGTCGTCAAGTATCGGCCCCATGTCGCCGTCGCTGTGGGCGATCAGCGGCAGCTCCAGAGCGCCGGCCGCCTTCCGCTGAATCGGCAGCACCGTCTCGCGATAGAAGTCGGGGGAGAACATCGGCCCGGAGTTGAAGGCGACATCATCGAAGGCCCAGAAAATGTCGAAGCCGATCTCGGCCAGACGCGGGGCTATCCGGATGGTCCAGTCGGCGTAAATCTCCATGATCTCGATGATGAGATCGGGGTCGTCAACCATCGCGTAGGAGAAGGCCTGCAAGCCCATGCTCATGATGGTCGCGCCGATGCCGAGCCGAATACAGGCGACCGCGCAGAAGTCTTCCTTGTGGGCGATGAACTCGGCGGCGCTGTCAAAGAAACCCGGGGCGTCCATGTCCGGGAACTGCATCAGCTTGAGGTCGTCGCGGGTGTGAATCAGGCCCTCACCGACGATAACGACGCCCTCCATGCTGGTCTTGCCTGCATAGACGGGGGCAAAGGCGTTGTAGTTGAGGTTGGCCTTGCCCAGCGCCCGACAGACCTTTTTCTGCTGCTCGGCCAGGTATGCGCCGGAAGCTAGCGGCGTGCCGTCAGGGGCGATGTCCCAGTTGACGTTGATCTGCTCGCCGCATAGCTTGCTGGCAAGGGTATCGTCAACAATCCCCTCCATCCAGGGGACGCGGTCCGGGATCTCATGGCGCAGGGCAGCTAGAACCCGCTGACGAGATGTCATCGCAACTCCTCACATGCGCTGACAAAATCGGCCAAGGTGATGGTGTCACCGTAATGGGCCTCGAAGTAACGTATCGCCCAGCGGGTGGCGATACGCTCATCGAAGGTATCGGGAAGCTCGACGCCGAGGGTGGCATCGCGGATCAGAAACAGCCGATAACCAAACGGCGCCATCGGGACGATACCGCCGCCAGCATTGAGGATACACATATCGGCGGCGAATCCGCTGTAGATGAGATTCTCGATGCCCCGACGCCGCAGCAGTCGGTCAAATTGGCCGGTCTGATACACGAAGGGTTCGTCCGGCAAGGGCTCGACGATTTTGGCCCGGTCCATGCGCGCATAGGGCGAGGCGGTGGCATAGTCCTTGCCATGAGCGCGCTCGAGTATGCTCTGGCGCCATCCGGGGACGACCTCGCTCGGCTGCGAGGCCGGCTCAGCGGGTGGGTCAGTATCGTGCTGGGCCTCCGGGTGCTTCGCGGCTATGGTTGGGCTCTCGACATGGCAGACCAGGATTCCGGCGGCGCGGGCGGCATCCATCGCCGGCCTGATGCACTCGACCATGATCCGCTCGCCCTCGGCGAAGTTTTCATAGAAGCCCATGCCGACACAGTACTGCGGATCAATCTCCGGCCCGCCCTCACAGCCGATATTCCAGCAGTGCATGGCTATGAAGGCGGTCCTGGCCGGGTCGAGTTCGAGCATCTCGGTCGCGTAGCCGGTAGCGGTTATCGGCAGTGTTCTGAAGTAGCGGCCCGGTATTCTCAGGACTGCACCCATGCTGCCTCTGCTCCTTTCACCAGGGCGGGCAACTCAGCGCCGATTGCGCTCGGCGACCTGGCTGACCAGTGCCGCCGCCAGCTCGCAATGCTCCGGCTGGTACTTCTCGCAGAAAGTTGACCAGCGGATCCAATTCTCCAGGAAGGCCGCAGCGGTCGGCGTGGCCTCCGCTCCATAGTGGTGCTCCCGTGAGGCCGGGGGAATCGAGTAAGGATAAACCCCGGCGCGGGCGTTCTGCTCCAAGAAGGGACATGCCTCAGGCATCAGGTAGTACGCGGCCTTGCCGGCTCCCGGAATGCCCGCCTCGACAAGCTGCTCCCCGAAGTCCCAGGCATCGCAGGTGAATTGCTGCGGGTCAATGCTCATGCCGAACATCCACGCCGAATATACGTTCATGTAATCCGGAATCGGCGTCGGGGTTACTCCCGGAATCTCAGCGATCAGATCGCTCAGCAGTCGCACCATCTTGTCTATATGTGCCACCTGCTCGCGGATGATCTCAAGCTGTGCCAGGCAGATGGCTGCGGTGCACAGCGGCATCCGGTAAGCATAGCCGTTGACCAGGTGCTGCCGCCCATAGCCCGGTTTGCTGTGAGCGCCGCGGCTTTGGCCCACGAAGCGAATCCGCTCGGCCAGCTCGTCGTCATCGGTGATCACACAGCCGCCGACATCAGCGCCCATCGTCTTCTCCGCGTCGAAGGAGAAGCCGCCGGCCTTGGAGAGGCTGCCGGCCAAGCGCCCCTTGTACTCACCGAACACCGCCTGACACGCATCCTCATAGACGATCAGACCATGCTCGGCGGCCAGCTCGTTGATCGGGTCCATGTCGCAAATGATGCCGGTCTTGTGCACCACCAAGATGGCGCGCGTGCGGTCGCTGAGGCAGGCCGCGACAGTCTCCGCATTGACATTGACCGTGCCCGGCTCGGTGTCGGCGAATACCGGGATGTAGTTCTCCTTGAGCAAGCCCTGGATGGTGCCATAGTCGGTAATCGGGCTGACAATGATCTCGTCACCGGGATCGAAGTCAAAGGCCGCAGCCATCACCGCCAGCGCCGGCGTGCAGCCCGGAGTGGCGATGCAGTGCTTGACACCGTACTCGGCCGCAAACCTCTGCTCGAAACGCTTGACAATGTCGCTGGTGAGACCGCTGTCAACCACCTCCTGCAGGTACTCCATCGCATTAGGGCCGATGATGCGCGGAAAGGGATTGGGCAATTCCCCCTGCATGTGCGCCCAGGCCTCGGCCCCGTATTTCGCTCGGGTGCTTTGTGCCTTTGCCATTGTTGATCGCCTCATTTGGTCACTATGAAAAGGCCTCGGGCTGGAAGCTGAGAATGCTTGCGTATTCTCAGCTGAGCGTGGCAAGAAGCACCACGCTCTGGCCGAGCCAAGCGACAAGAGCATTCGTGTCATTGCAGCCTACGACCAGGTCACTTCGCCAACGATGCCGCTCAAAGCTCGATACGTTCGTTCCTGTGTGCCGCCATCGTGGCAAGCACTGCCAGCCTGTTGGCACGGAGGGAGGCCTCCTGCGGAACCACATCGCCACCGCCGAGCCAGTCCGCTACCACTGAAACCGGCTCGGGCAGTTGGCCTATGTGCTGGTCGGCACCCTCGGGGTCGGTCACGACGAGACAGTTGTCGGCCATGCCAAGGTCAGCATAGCCGGCACTGCCGGCGACAGTGACCCGGTAATCGGATCCCTTGGTGTCAGGCAACATGCGCTGGCCCTCACACAAGGCCGCGCCGCCATCGTCCAGCTCACAGAATACCGCCGCATGGTCGCGCAGATGCTCGTCGTCAGGACTGCCCAGGTTGCCCATAGTAGCCGTCAGCGCGACGATGCGGCGGCCGATGAGCCACTCTACCTGGTCGAGACCGTGAATCAGCAGATCGAGGAAGAGCCCGCCGGAGCGGCGCACGTCGAGGAACCACGGCGGGCGCTCGGCACGCTTGAGCCGCACCGCCATGCGCACATGTGTAAACGCGGGCGTACCGAGCCGACCGGAGGCCACGACCTCCCGCAGCGCCCTCCATACCGGCTGCCCGCGCAGTGTCAGGAGGTTCAGCACGCGCCGTTGCGGATTTGCGGCCACTGCCTCCTCGATCGCATCTTGTTCCGCCATCGTCAGCGCCAGGGGCTTGTCGCAAATCACATCGGCACCGCCGGCGAGTGCGGCCAGAATGACCTCCGCCCGCAAGTCGTTCTCATTGGCGACGGCCACTATGTCGGGCTGGTAGGCATCTAACAATTCCCGATAGTCAGGCACCAGCGGGCAGCCGAACTGCTCCCGCGCCGTCTCTTCCTGATCAGGTCTGACGGCGGCGGCAACGATCTCAAGCTGGTCCCCCTGCAGCTTGGTGACCTCGCCGATGTGAGTCTCCCCGCCTACTATGCCGACCGTGAACATGCCTGCTCTGCCACTTCTCGGTAAAAGGGTCTCTTCAGACTTGCAGTGTAACCTGCGCCCAGGAGCAGCCGAGTCTTTGCCTTTAGTGCAGTTCCAGTTTAGCACTTCCGCCCCATGGAGGCAATCCATTATCCAGGGCCATGTGCCTTGCAGGGAATCGCGCGCATGACGCCGGTCACTGAGGGAGCGCGCACCGTGGCTGCAAGCATAAACTGCAAACACAGCGGGGCCGCGTGCGAAGGTGAGTTCGCCGATGTTTCAAGCCGCTCTCAGCACCTCAGTAACTAACCGCACCGCCAGCGTCAAGTACCAGGCCACTGGGGCTTTGCCATCCGACTGACGATCTCTGTCACGCCGGTGTTGGTCAGTAGCAATCCTTCACGGAGGCCTCCCGTACTGATCCGGATGCGCCGCACCGCCGAGTGTGCCACCAGCGCTTCCAGGACCAGCAGGCCGCCGCAGATGACCTCCGCCCGCGACGGGTCAAAGACCAGAGCCTGGCGTCTCATCGCCAGCGGCATAGCACACAGCTCGCGGCGGAGGCGCTGCAACCGCCACAAGCTCATGTCCCAGAGATTCCCAGCCAGTAAAGCCGCTGAGCACGCCGTGCCACCGGTGACAACGCACAGGTCAGCCTTACCGAGCAAATTAGCCGCCTGGCCAAGAGCTAGTTTGGTCGTCCGTCTGGCCGCCATTACCTCGGCGCGCGTCGGCGGATCGGAGCGCAAGTGCTCCTCGGTGATGGATCGCGCCCCGACATTGATGCTTGCGGTATGTAGGCCTCCCGCATCCTCAAGGGCCATTTCGGTGCTGCGGCCACCGATGTCGGCGACGAGCGGCCTACGTCCCTGAAGGTCCCCGGTGGCCGAGATGGCGCCCACGTAGGTGAGCCGGGCCTCCTCCGCGCCGGACAGCACCCGCAGCTTGACACCGGCCTGAGCCTGCAGAGCTTCCTGCAGTTGGCGGGTGTTGCTGGCATCACGGGCGGCCGCAGTTCCCACGCAATAGACTTCATCCAGCGGGCCACACTCCGCCAGAAAAGCCCTGACGAACTCTGCGGTTGTCGCGATAGCCTCTGTCGGCATCTGGCCACTGTCAGCCAGGCCGCGTCCCAGCGCCGTCATCAGGAACTCATCGGCGAATTTGACCAAACGCCCGTCAGCCAGCAACTCAGCGGCCATCACCCGCACGGTGTTGCTGCCGACATCAATCGCTGCCATCCGCCCGACCATAGCGTCACCCTGCCACGTCTTCGGCTTCATAGATGCTGGCTCCGCGCTGCTTCAGGCGCTCTCGCAACCTCGACACGTCAACCTCGCGGGTCGTCTTGCCTTGGCCTACACACATGGCCGCAGCCACGCCGGCGGCCTCGCCCGTGGATGCTGCTATGGGCATCACCCGCAGCGAACCGTGGGCGTAATGGTCGGCGCTTATCGGTCGCCCGGCTACCAGCAGATTCTCAAACCCCCGTGGCGTCAGGCAGCGGTAGGGTATGTCATAGGCATCACCCGCCGGCACCGGTTTGGCATAGATACCGTGCCCGGTGGGATTGTGGATGTCTATGCTGAAACAGCCTCGCGCAACACCATCAGTGAACTTGCGCGCGATGGTGACATCATCCCCGCTGAGCGCATAGTCCCCCAGGACCCGCCGTGACTCGCGCACCCCGGTCTGCGCTGCAATGGCGCACAGATACGCGTCCTCAAACCCAGCCACCCGTTGCCTCAGAAAGCGCACCAGTTGCTCGACCTGGCGCCGCGCAATAATCTCCACCTCGGTCATCGAGGCCGCGTTGGTCGCATCGTGTCCCAGTACCCGCGTGGTATTGAAGGTGACCTCTCCAGGATGCGTGGTATGGATGATCCGATGTACGTCATCGCGCGGATTGTCAATTCGTCCTGCCGCTTTCTCCTCCAGATACATCTCCGTAATCTCTTCATACGACGGCAGCCGGGCTTCATCAACGCCTGCCATGCGGAAGTAGAGTGTCATCGGCTGACAGAGACCATCCTCAGGCCTGCCCATCTCGAACTCGGCTCCGGCTCTGGCCGCCAAATCCGCATCCCCGGAAGCGTCCACGAACAGCTCGCCCACGACAGCCTGCAGCCCCGACTTGCTGCTTACTATCCCGCGTCGCACTCGTCCGCGGGATGCTACTGCGTCCACCAAGAAGGTGTGCAGAAGCACCCGCACACCAGCCTCCGCAACCAGCTCATCACAGACTATCTTCAGCACCTGGGGGTCGAAGGCCCGTCGCTCAGCGTCCGTCCCTCCGCGCGCCCCCCTTTGGTCCAGCTTCGCCAGGATGCGCGCAAATATACCCGCGTTAACGACCTCATCGCCGGACATGTAGCGCATGAACGGGTTTACCAGCGCCGAGGTAGCCATCCCTCCCATGAACCCGTAGCGCTCCACAAGCAGCGTCTCTGCACCCTCTTCAGCGGCAGCGACCGCCGCACACAGCCCGGCAGGGCCGGCACCCACGACCACGACCTCTGCACTCGCCGCTACTGGCAGCGACTCGTAGGCGCGCTGCATCTCCGTCATCTGGTAGCCCCCAATCGCTATCATTAGTGGTCTCGCTATGCTCCTCTGTCGCAATGCTTTTGTGCATAGGCCCGCCGTACCTGTGAATCATCCGCACTAGCTCAGGCCCAGGAGCCGGAGCGTCACTTGCGCCGTTCCGGGGACTGGCCGACGGCATCGGTCAGCCTCTCCATGTCATATACAGGCAATTCGCCGCCCGCATCAGCTAGTATCCGTTCCCACGCCGCCGCAAAGACAGCCTCATCCAACTCGTCAGAGATGTCCTTCTGGCACAACGGGTCCGATTTGACAGCGAAGGCCTCGCCAAGCTCCCGGTCGGTGTCAGTGCGAATCCACACCTCGTCATCAATATAGCAGAGGGCGTTGTTGTAGCGACTGGTCACGTATTGACGCGGCTGCCATTCGCCCTCCCCGCCGCTCAGCGGCAGCAGACTCTGACCGTCAAGGCCTTGGCCGGCGCCGATGCCCGCCAGATCGCACACGGTGGCCGAGATGTCGAGATTATAGACCAGCTCGTCAACGACCTTGCCGGCACCAAGCTGCCCCGGCATCCGCACTAGCAGTGGCAGGTGCATCACACCCGGCCACAGCGAATGGGCCGGCTTGCCGATGATGTCGAAGGGATTGTCGCCGAAGTTGGTGCCATGATCCGATGTGAAAACGACCATAGTATTGTCAGCCAATCCCAGGCGGTCGAGCTTATCCAGCAGCATCCCGAACCAGGCGTCGGTGAGGCTCACCAGGCCACTGTAGTGGGCGATGATGTTTGCGGTAGCCGCCTCATCGAGGCCCTGTTCTTGGCGGGTGGTATAGCGAACATGGAGCACGGTAGGGCCGTCGTAGGTGCCATCGGCGTACCTTTCGTAATACATCGGCGGCGCCTCCCACGGCTCGTGCGGCGCGAAGGAATCCACATAGAGGTAGAAGGGCCCGGCGTTGCGGTTGTCTTCCAGGAAATCCATCGCCCACTGAAAGGTCCGCGCGGTGCAGAAGTCCTGCTCATGCAGCCGGTCGGCAGTGTTGGCGATGTGGTAAGGCACGTGCGCATAAAGCTGCGGAGGGGGAACGCGTCCTTCGGGGCTGATATACTCAAGGTAATCGGCCATCTGCTTACCGATCACGGTGTTGACCGAGCGCCAGCGGTCCTGCTGCATGCCCCGGATGTATTCCCACTGCCAAAAGCCGCGTTGGAAGTTGAACCCCGGCGCGAAACACGGCAGCGTGTCAGTGACGAAGCCGGTGTGGTAGCCGGCATCGGCCAGACGCTCGGCCAGGCAATCTTCCCCACGGCCCAGCGGCTGCCAGCCGGGCAGATAGACTATGTCCCAGGGCACAGGTGCGTAGTCGCGAAACGGAAAGGCCCGGCGACCGGTGTGGATCGCCCGCCGCACCGGAATCGTCGGCAAGGACTCCGGGTAAGCTCTGGTGAATTTCACCGACTGCTCGGCAAAGGCGTCAATCTTAGGCGTGCGGATTGCCTCATTGCCATAGCAGCCCAGATACGCGGTGCGCAGAGTGTCGGTCATCACTACGATGATGTTGGGTCTGGTTTCCTGAGACACTTGGTAGCCCTCCTACGAGGTTATTGCGTGTTCGCGGATTCCGGTAAACCGAATCCCGCCACATGCCTAGGCTGAAATCCCGAGGATGTGGGACGACCGCACTATTGTAGATGAAACAGTCGCTTTTGCCAAACTGGGCGACGAGACGGAGAACTAGCTCAGCCCGCTCTGGCAGGTATCTTGCCGGTGGGTGCGAATACTCACTTTTGCAACATCGCTTCGGGCGACCGCGCTCCGACGTCCGGACAATCTGCAGCGAAAGGAAGCGCGCAATGACGAGGACTAGAGCCTGGCTACTGGCGATTGGGCTGCTGGGATTCGCCTGGCCTGTGTGGGCGAAAGAGGGGATGGAAGATAGCATTGAGTGGTACGACCAGCAGGTTTACGAGAACCTGCAGCAACGAGACGAGTACTACAAGGAGATAGCCGCATCCGGATATACGGGTATCAGGTGTCCTGATGGCTCCGCGGGCTACTATAGCTTCGGCGAGATTACCGACGGCATCGCCGCCATCTATGAGGCTAGCGGGAGAGAGCACTACCTGGAGAGGCTGATAGAGTACACCAAGCTGATGATGGCCGCAGGCAAAGATAACAACGGCGACGGATATGTTGATTACTTCCATTGGATGAAAGATCGCGAGAGCTACTGCAAGTGGGACTATGAACCCGGTTACAACTACGGGGCGCACTGCTACTGGAATGCCATGCGCACGATCGGCCGTTGCGCGCGAGTGGGCAGGCTTGGGCCCCATTACGAGCAACACAAGGCCGATATTGACCAGATAGTGCAATTCGTCGAGAAGCAGATAGTCGAGAAATGGGAAAAAGGCGACCAGGCCATGAAGCTTGAGCAATGGCTGAGCTTGGGCCATTTCACCATCAGCGGCATGCACTCCCACGCCGGCTCCTTCATGGTTGACGCCTATCTGGCCACCGGTGACGAGCACATCAAGGAGTTGGCTACCGGCTTTGCCGAGAAGGTCAAGGGCGGCTGGGTTCTGTACAGCAACGGCTCTTACGCCTGGTGCGGTAATGGCGGTGTTAAGGTTCCCAAGGACTGCATGGACGCATCATTCGAGTTAGAGGGCAAGCAGTACGGCCTGCAGGACACCGCTCACTCAATCCGGGTGATTCGCTTTGCCGCAATAGCCCACCGGGCGGGTTTGGTCGTGACTGAGGAGGATATGGGGCATCTGGCCAATACCTTCACCCAGAATCTATGGCGCGGTGAGGACGAGAAATTCGCCGACTATGTCAATGGCGCGGATGATCCCCAGGGCCGCTGGACTTTCTCGACGATCACCCAGTGGGTACGTGTTGGGGCCTTTGATGAAGCGGCGCACCAGCAGCTCGTCAACTGGACCGGTGGGCCGCGGCGTCCCGACAAGTACCACGAGGACAGAATCCATTACTACGGGATCCTGGCGCTGAACCTCAAGCTGCGGAGAGACGGCTACCGGCTCGATTCGTGGCAAGCAGCGGAGTAGGGAACGCATTTCCGTCAGACAATCCGCACAAGGAAGTGAGCGTGATGAAACGAGGCTCTGCCAGTGCCGTACTCGCCGTCGTCCTGTGCCTCGGCGCGCTGACGCCGACGCTGGGGCAGAAGCCCAATCTGGTCTCCAATCCCGGCCTCGAGGTGGATGCTGATGGCGACAATATCCCGGATCATTGGGGTGTGCCGAAGCCATCGGACTATCCGGCCGATTGGTATGTAGGAGGAGGCGCAGCGCAGTTCGGCATCTCCAATATCGCCAAGGCCGGCGAGCACTCGATTGCCTATTCGGTTGCAGCTCCCGTCTTCCCGGCGATCTCTCCCGACGGCGAATGGGACTACTCCGCCTGGGAGGAAGCTACCCAGTTCTCCGCAGGCCACTGGGCCATCGCCTTCAAGACCGACGACTTTCCCGTTGAGGAATATCACCTCTATCGCGTCCGCTGCTGGGTGAAGGCGGAGAACATTATGCGCCTGCACATCAAGTTCATCGCTACATATATCTATCCCGGGCAGGAGAAACCCGTGATTCGCTGGACACACCCGCTGCTCCATGACCCGGCGCACGTAATGCACAAGGACGGGACCTGGGACTGGGAGCTATGGGAAGGCGTCATCGCGGTGCCGGAATTTGTGGAAAAGGGGCGCATCGAGTTCTGGGTACGGGAGTGGCCTGCACCCGCGAAACTGTACTGTGATGACATGGTAGTCACCGACGAAGGGCCCTATCCGTTCTTCACCAGGCGGCGGAAGGAGATAGCGAAATGAGAGCCATTATGCGACTGGCATGGATAGCAGGAGTTGTGCTTACTGCAGCGACTGGTGCAATGACGGAGGGGAGCTTCACGCAGTATGACAACGCGGTGCGCATCACTCTCGATAACGGCGTCAAGCTGACCGTCAAGGCCCCGGACGGTGAGGTTGCGGGCTTGACCCACGCCAAAGTCAACGACGCCTGGCTGCGATCGCCGGAGTTCGCAGCCCATCCGGTCTTCAAGCTCGCCGACGGCACTGCACATGCCGGCTGCCGCCTCGAGTCCGTTGCGCAGGATGGAAACACAATTACCTTGCGCTGCAAGCTCATTCCGAAGACGGGAGCAGGTGAGGACAGCTTCACGTGGGTGTTCGAGCCGCGCAGCGAGACCGTCCGCGACCGTGACTACGTCGGGTTTGCCTACCGCTACGAGTTCGACTCTGCTACCCGGAAGCTCGACGAGATTCTCGATCTCGCCACCTGGGAAATCGGCGGCGACATTGACGGCAAGTACGTCCAGCCGGGGAAACTGGCAACCACGGCGGAGGCATTCTGCGGCTACCGCCGCTGGGCCTTTGTCGCTACACCGTGGTTCCGCTTCCAGGGCGGGGAGGAAGGCATGCTCTACGATGTGTACGAGAGTGTGTGCCCCGTAATCTCGTGGGAGGAGAAACGCGCCGGCAGCTCACTGCTCCGCACCTTCGACATCGTCCAGCAGGAACTCAAGCACGAAGGCTCAACGCCCTTCCGGAAGATCATGTTCTGCGATCACCAGGGCGCTACCGGTCTTGAGCGCGTGGATGAGTACACGAAAGTGTTTGACCATCTCGAGCGCGAGGCGCGTGCCGAGTTCGGCATCACCGACCCCGAGTATATCCCGATCTGCAAAATGCCGCAGACCCAGGACGAGACCTTCGAGCTGCGTATCGCGGAGCTGCCCGAGATAGCGGAACTCGGCTTCAAGGGGATATGGATGGCCACCTTGGAATCGGTCACCAGCAAGCTTCAGAACCGCAAGAGCGCCAACGCCGGGGTGTACTCGCTCGATCCCGCCGAGCTTCTGGGAGGCATGGCAGGCCTGCGTAAGCTCGTTGACGCAGCCCACCGCCAGGGGCTCAAGATCTACACCTGGGCCCCCGGCGGGCAGTTGCGCATAGAGTCGGAGGTGCTCAAGGCGAACCCGGACTGGATGTTGCACTTACCGGAGGGCCAGCGCCCGCCACTGGCCGGTTCAACCGATCTGCACAGCGGCTACTACGACTACGCCCTCGAAAAGTACCAGACCCTCTACGAGGCGACCGGCATTGACGGCATCTGGTTTGACTCCTTCAACGCGGCAGCCACCCCCGTACAGGTTCGTGACGATGGCACCCGCTACTTCCAGATCCGCAAGCTCTTCCAACAGGTGGCGGACACTCAGAAGGCCGGCATCCGCAGCATCCAGCTTGAGGTCGCCGGCCCGGCCGGTCAGGACGCCGGCACGGCTGGCTACTTCACAGTAGGCTCACCACACTATTACAAGAGCGCCACCTACGTTGGCGCATGTCGCACTGAGGATATCAACTACTACTACCGCTGGATCGCCAACAAGGCCTTCCCGATGCTGCCTATCCGATACGTCAACTGGACATACGAGTACAAGTCACTGGACCAGTTCCCGAAGCTGCGGGAGCAAGTGCGCTGCGCCAATCTCGACTGGGCAGCGGTGCAGGACCTGATGGTGCATCGGCACCTGCTTGCCCCCCCTGATGATCCATGGAAGGATGTCGGTGTCGAATGGACGAACCCAGCGGAGCCTGCACGAGCCATCTTCTCCTATGGCGAGTTCGACTATCCGCTGCCTGCCGGCGCTCGCGTGACCGATGTCACGGAGGGCAAGACTCTCGAGATCTTCGACATTCTGAAAACCAAATGCTGTCACACCTACCGCATAGACATAGCCGGATAGCCGCTGCGGGAATCTCGTCGCCGGAAGGCGCGGGTTGCGCCTTCACAGGCTGGGGCCCTCTTCGTATTCACACCGCCGCTGCGCGCGGATGCCTAGTCCAGGCTCCATACCAGCGACGTGGCCTCGGCCGAGGCCGACACCGCCAACTTCCCATTGCGGGAGAGGTGACGGGATGTGCCATTGTGCCTGCCGAGCTTGGCATGTGCATCCTGCTGCCAGCTCTGGCGGCACGCTGTGATGGTCACGCCTGTGAACGAGAAGCCACGCTGTGGGGCATGGACCCGCAGGACCGCAAGCGCATCTGCGTGCGCTGTGACCAATGCACTGCGCCTCTGGATGCTCGGCCTTTTCCCAAGACTTGAGAACACACCTCTCTGCTCTGGCTGCACGGACATAGGCGGCTAGCCGGACCGAAAGAGGGCCGCATCCACACCGGACGCGGCCCTCTCATCACGATACACCATCGGCTTGCGCGACTTATTGCTGCTGCAGGTTCCAGACCAGTAGCGTGGTATCGGCCGAAGCCGACACCAGCAGCTTGCCGTCCGGCGAAACAGCCACCCCATACACCGCTCCCTGGTGGCCTTTGAAGGTGCCCACTTGCTCGCAGTTTGCCAGGTCCCAGCGCACCACGGTGCGATCATCGCCTGCTGCATACGCCTGTGCCCCATCGGGCGAAGTCGCAAGCGTCTTAAGCCATGCTCCCTGAGGCATCTCGTCGGCGAGCTTCCCCGATTCCAGATTCCAGCGAATCAGTCGTCCATCGCGGCCACCGGAGAGCGCGTAGCGCCCACCGGCAGCGAACGTAACACTGTCAACCCAGCCGCGATGGCCCTCCAGCTTCTGCAGCTCCTCCTGCCTAGCCAGGTCCCAGACGCGCACGGTGCCGTCACGCCCCCCGCTCAGCACCAGCTTGTCGTCCGACGATACCGCTACCGCCAAGACCCCGCCACGATGGCCCTGCAGTACGGCTACGGGTTCCTCGCTCTCAGTGGTCCAGACGCGCACGGAGCCATCGTCGGCGCTGCTAATCAGACGGCTGCCATCGTGGCTATATGCGACTGACCGCACATAACCGAGATGGCCGGTCAGCTCGCGAATGAGGCTGCCGTCAGCGAGGTCGAACTCCCGCAGCATCCCGTCTTTGCAGCCGGCGGCGGCCTTAGCCCCATCGGGGGAAACGGCTACCGCCCACGCACCGAGGTTGGCCCCCTTGATGACGCGCACCGTCGCACCGGTGGTAACGTCCCACAGCCGCAGCGTGCCGTCGGCTGAGCCGCTCACGACATGCTGACCGTCCGCCAGGAAGGCCACGCCATTGACGGCCCCGGCATGACGCTCCCACTTGATGCGCGGCTCGCCGGTAGCCAGATCGCTTTCGGCCACCAGACCGGCTCCATAGGATAAGACGCGCTGACCGTCGGGAGATACCCGCTGAATTGTGACATACGACTCGTGCGGGAACCAGCGCAGCAGCACCTTGGCTTCCTCGCGGTTCCAGCGGCGGATCGAGCCGTCGCGCGAGCCGGTCAGGATCTGCTCCGGCTCATGGCAATAGGCGACCGAGTTGACCGCGCCGCCGTGATGACCGCCGAACCGTTTAAGCTCCTCGTAGCCGTCAATCTTCCACTCGCTGGCATAGCTGCGACTGCCGACCAGCAGGCGCTCCTCGTCCGGCGACAGACACAGATCATAGGCGCAATAGTTGCCGAGGAACTGCTTGAGCTTCTCGCCCGTGGTGAGGTCATAGTGGCATACGACCTGATCATAGCCGGCGCCGACAAAGGCGGTCTTGCCCCCAGGGCCATATACCGCCTTGTAGAAGGTGGCCACGTCATCGCTGCCATCAATCGCTATAAGCTCTTTGCCGGTCGCCAGTTCGAACTCCTTGACCGTCGGCGGCGTTGTCCCTGTCGTCAGGACGCGTGTTTCGTCAGGCGAATAGAAGGCCCACTTGAAGCCTGCCTGATTGGTCGGGAACTTGTGAAGCTCCTTCTGTTCACTCAGGCTCCACTCCAGCACATCGCCACCCGCACGGAACAGCAGCCTGTTACCGTCTTTACTGACCTGCATGCAGCCGACGCTTGCAGCGGACACCTGATAGGTTACCTCGAGCTCTCCTGCGGCCAGGTCCCAGATATCAATTCTGCCGCCGACAGCCACAACTCCCCTGCCATCGGGCAGGTAGCGGAGGTCGCTGACCCCGGCGGTGTACTTCATGCGCAGAGTGCCAAGACGCTGGACTGCGCCTTGGGGTAGCGAATCGCCCAGGCTGTCGGTAGGTTCCTGGGCGGCCGCCACCATGCCCAGCGCCAAGATACTTGCCAGTGACATAAGCAGTTCCACTCTCATAAGCTATTCCTCCCGTGTGGCATATTGCTGACGAAGCTCAGCCTGGCATTGCTTCTGATGGCCCTGCGCCGAACACCCTAGAACTCGATCGGCTCCTGCTGAGGTGTCTTCGCCGGTCCCCATACGTTGCTGTAGGCGCGGGTGTTGCCAACTGAGTACACGGCTTTCTCCGGCTCATTCATGAACCAGTTGTGGTGGATCTCAGCACCTTGTGAGGGCGTGCCGCGAATTCCGACTTCGCGCTGAGTGCCCTGGAAGGTGTTGTGGTGAATACTCATCCAGTCACCGGCGATATCGGTGTTGTCGCCCCGATCGCGGCCGCCGTGCATGTCCAGACAGGTGCTGGTGCAGTTGGGCATGATCAGGTTCCAGGCCGCTTCGTAACTACAGCCAGGACGCCCACCTGCCGCAATATGGTGTCGGGAATAGTCGAACTTGTTGGCGATGATGTACACGTCAGAGCTATAGACCACCACCCCGTAGCCATAGCCACTGCGTTGGCAGTGGTGGATGTAGTTGTGGTGCACCTGCACCTGCGAGGCGCCCAGCCCCGTGTGAACCCCCTGAATGTTCCAGTTGTAGATCTCACAGTTGTCAATTTCGGTACGGAAATGGCTGGTGTGGAGGAAGGTAGCGTTCTCCGCGGTTTTCTCGGTACTGCCGGAGGGCCCCTCAATGCGCAGGCCGGTGACGCGGGCCTCGTCACCGGTAGTGACGAACTGGGTGCCCGATTTCTGCTTAGTGAAAAGCAGCGCCCCCGCCGAGCCGTTGAGCCCGCGAGTGCCGGCCAGAGTCACCCCACCGGCTAGCTGCATGCCCGTGGTGCCCGTCAACTCGATCTCCACGCCGTCGGGCACAAAGACCACCTGGCCGGCCTGAGCCTGCTTGAGCGCCTCCGTTAACTCGTCCTTGGTGCTCACAATGAAGTCGCCGGTGGTCTTGATGTCGCTATAGCCTTCCCCGCCGCCGATGGGATTGCCGGTCGGATTGGCCTCACAGCCGAAGGTATCTTGCACGTCATCAGCCGCCAGACCGAGGCCCGACACCCAGAGCCAGCCCACCATGACCGCGACCCAAAACGTCATTTGCACTAGCTTTACGCCCAAATCAATCACCCGCCTTCTTCAGCCTATGATCCGGTGCGACCCGCCCCGTCATCACCTACACCTCAATAACGCAGCGGCTTCTCCTGGGGCGTCTTGTCAGGGCCACATACATTGTCGTGAACGTAGGTGTTGCCCGACGATCGCACTGCCTTCTCAATCGGCAGGGCGAACCAGTTGTGGTGTACATCACAGCCCTGTGACGACACGCCCCGTACCGCGACGTTAGCCGCGGTCCCCTGGAAGGTATTGTGATGAATGTGCATCCAGTCGCCGGCGATGTTGGTGCCGTCGCCCCGGTCGCGGCCTCCGTGCATGTCGAAGTGGTGCCCGATTGCGTTCGGTCCTACGAAGTTCCATGCGGCCTCATAGGCGCAGCCCGGGGCGCCACTGGAGGCAATATGGTGGCGGCAGAAATCGAACTTGTTGGCCACAATCGAGACGGCGCAGTTGTCTATCCGCACCCCGTATCCCAGACCACTGCGCTGGATGTGGTGGATGTAGTTATGATGAACCCTGACATTGAAAGCGCCGGGCCCGGCCGACACCCCCCGATAGTTAAAGTTGTAGATCTCGCAGTTGTCAACCTCAAGTCCATACTCCGTGGTGTAGAGAAAGTTGTTGTAGAACGCCGTCCGTTCCGTCCCGCCGTAAGCCCCCTCGAACCGCAACCCCGTCACCCGAACATCATCACCACCGGTTCTCATCAGCATGAACGTCGTCCGGTTCGTCGTGAAGATGCGCGCGCCCTTTGAGCCGTCTAGGCCTCTGGTACCTGCGAGAGTGACACCCGCCGGTATCACGATATTCGCCATCCCGGTCAAATCAATCTCGACACCATCGGGGACGAATACGACTTGACCCGCCTGGGCCTTGTCCAACGCCTCCAGCAGCTCCTGCTTGCTCCTGACGATGAATTCACCGGTGGTCTTAATGTCACTGTAGCCTTCGCCTCCGCCGATGGGATTGCCGGTCGGATTAGCCTCACAGCCGAAAGTCTCCTCAGCCTCCTGGGTTAATCCGAACCGACTGCAAACCGCCAGTAACATCAACACAACCACGCCGCACCAGACTAGCCTCATACCCATGTGCTCCTCCCGTGCCCTACTATCAGGTCAGTATTCGACCAGCTTAGAATCAACAAACTTCAGCGGCTTTTCCTGAGGCGTCCGATCCGGCCCATAGACATTGTTATAGGCACGCGTATTGCCCACCGAATAGAGAGTGTTCTGGGGTTCCTCGTAGAACCAGTTGTTGTAAATCTCAGCTCCCTGACTTGGGGTCCCACGGATGCCTACAGCCTTCTGCTTGCCCTGGAAGGTGTTGTGGTGAATATCCATCCAGTCGCCGGCGATGTCGGTGTTGTCTCCGCGATCGCGCCCGCCGTGCATGTCCAGACAGGTACTGGTGCAATTAGGCATGATCAGGCACCAGCCGCACTCATAGTTGCAGCCCGGCGAGCCGCCGGCAGCAACGTGATGGCGACAGTAATCGAACTTGTTGGCGATGATATGCACGGAGGCCTGGCTCACAACTACACCATAGCCATAGCCGGAGCGCTGGCTGTGGTGAATGTAGTTGTGATGGATGCGGACATTGATAGCGGCGCTGCCGACGCCGATGCAACTGGTGTTGAAGTTGTAGATTTCGCAGTTATCCACCTCGCAACCGTAGTGCCTCACGGATAGGAAGCCGCAGTGGTCGGCGACTTTTTCGGTACCTCCGAAGGAGCCCTCGAAGCGCAGGCCGGTGAGCCGCACTTCATCCCCGCCCGTCTGCATGAGAGTGTGGCTTTGCCGCAGCGTGGTGAAAATACGCGCACCGGCCGAGCCGTTGAGACCGCGCGTGCCGGCCAGCGTAACCCCGGCAGGAATATCCAGGCCGCGCTCGCCGGTCAGATCAATCTCGGCCCCATCAGGGACGAAGATAACCCCCCCGGGCTGGGCCTGCTTCAGTGCCTCCAACAGCTCTGGCTTGCTGGTGACGGTGAAGTCCCCGCTGGTTTTGATGTCGCTATAGCCATCTCCCCCGCCGATGGGATCGCCGGTCGGATTGGCCTCACAGCCAAAGGTCTCATCGGCTGCCTCAGCCATCGCCCGATTGTTGCCTGTACCGAGCCACAGGACCATCAGCAGAAACAGCGCACATATCCGCATCGGTCTTCGCCTACCTTTGCCATGCAGATTGCTCTCCCACTAGTTCTCGGGAACTTCCCACACCAGTAGCGTGGTGTCCGCCGAGCCGGTCACTAGGAGCTTGCCGTCTGGAGACACGGCCAGCGCCATCACGCCGGCACTGTGGCCCCGCAACTGGACGAGCTGCTTGCTTTCGGCAAGGTCCCAGCAGATCACTCCGCGGCCGCCGCCGACCGAATATGCCCTGGTGCCGTCGGGCGAGCAGACCAGGTCATTGGCCCAGCCCCCATGGTTCATCTGAGCAGCAAGCTCCCCACTATCCAGATTCCATCGCAGCACGCGGCCGTCGCGACCGGTGGATACGGCGTAGCGGTCTTTGCCGGCGAAGGCTACCGCCTCGACCCAGCCGCGATGGCCCTCAAGCTTCTGCAGCTCCTGGTATGTCGTCAGGTCCCAGACACGCACGGTGCCGTCGCGCCCGCCGCTCAGGGCCAACTTGTCGTCGGAAGATACCGCAACGTCCAAGACGCCGCCGCGATGGCCCTCAAGCCGCGCCACCGGCTCGGCCGCATCAGCCTGCCATACGCAGATCGAGCCGTCATCGGCACTGCTCAGCAGCCGCTTCCCATCATGAGTATGAACAACGGCGCGGACATAGCCGAGATGCCCATCCAGCTCGCGCAACAGCGAACCGTCCGCTAGTGCGAACTCGCGCACCACGCTGTCCTTGCAACCGACGGCCACGTGCGTGCCATCCGGAGACACGTCCAGAGCATAGGCTCCCTGCTTGGCACCCTCGATCACGAGTTGGCCCTGGCCGCTGGTCGGGTCCCATACTCGCAGTGTGCCATCCGAGGACCCGCTGACAACCCGGTCCCCGGCCGGCGTAAACGCTACCGATTCCACAGAGCCACTGTGCCGCTCCCACTGCACCCGTGGCTTACCGGTGTCCATATTGCTCTCAACCAGCAGGCCACCGCCGTGGGATAGGACCCACTGGCAGTCGGGTGACACACAAACGCTGTAAATAGGCCCGGTGTGCGCCATCCAGGAGCAGACTTCCTCACCGGGCTCACGGTCAAAGCGATAGATCGAGCCGGTCCGCAGCCCCAGCACCGCCTCATTGCGCTGTGGGGCGTAATCGTGTGCATAGCAACGACCGGCCTCCCCGGGCACCGGATCATATACGTGGAGTACCGAGTAGTTCTCCAGCTTCCATTCCTTGGCATGACTTTCCACCCCGACCAGCAGGCAGGTGCCGTCCGGCGAGAGCTTGATGTCCTTGGCCTCGTAGTTGCTCCCCCATTTGTGCAGCAGCTCTCCGGTTGCCAGGTCGCGGCGTTCCAGCAAATGATTGTAGCCGCCGCCCATGATCGCCGTCTTGCCCTCCGGGCCATAGATAGCGCCACAGCGCGTGGCGGCGAAACCCGGTGTCTCGATGGCGGTAACCTTCTCACCGGTTTCGAGGTTGTACTCCATCAAGCCCAGCGGCGAGTTGCCGGCCACCAGCAGCCGCGTCCCGTCGGGCGAGTAGCAGGCACTCCGCAGGCCGCCCTGGCCGGTTTCCCACTGGCGCAGCGTCGCCAGGTTCTCAAAGTCCCACTCATACACCGTGCCGGTGTTATCGCCCAGCACCAGGGCTTTGCCGTCAGAGCGCAATCGTACACTGGTTAATCCGGCCCCGGAAACCTTAGTTTGCGACTGTAACTCACCGTTTGCCAAGTCCCAGATGTGCACATAGCCGCCTGAGAGCACAACACCCCGGCCGTCGGGGAGATAGGCCAGGCCGCCGATGCCTCCATAGCGCATCCGCAAGCTGCCCAGTCGCTGGATGGCGCCTGCCGGTAGCGGCTCACCGAGGCTGTCCACTGCCTGCGCGGCAGCCTCGCTGAGGCTAGTCAGAGCAAGCAGCCCAAGCAGCAAACATAGCTCGGTTCTCATGTGTCACTCCTCCGATTGCTTGTCAGGGCCGTACACATTCCGATAGACATGGGTGTTGCCGCCCGACTTCACCGCCTCCGCGACCGGCAGCGCGAACCAATTGTGATGGATTTCGGCGCCTTGAGACGGCACGCCTCTGATTACCACGGAACGCGCCGGCCCCTGGAAGGTGTTGTGATGGATGTGCATCCAGTCACCGGCGATGTCGGTGTTGTCACCGCGGTCGCGGCCGCCATGCATGTCGAAGTGATGGCCGTTGGCGTCCGGACCGATGAAGTTCCACGCCGCCTCATAGCCGGAGCCAGGCAGTCCGCCGGAGGCGATGTGGTGGCGGCAGAAATCGAATCTGTTGGCGACGATGTGGATGTCACTCGAGCCGGTGGACACCCCGTAGCCGTAACCCGAGCGCTGGCAGTGGTGGATGTAGTTGTGGTGGATCCGGATGTTATTGGTTGCCACCCCGACGCCAATGCCCCTGACGTTGAAGTTGTATATCTCGCAGTTATCCACCTCGCAGCCCCAGTGCCCGATGCTGAGAAAGCCCGAATGGTCGGCGACCTTATCCCTGCTGCCGCAGGCTCCCTCAAAGCGCAAGCCGGTCAGCCGCACCTCATCGCCGGCAGTGTTCATCAGGACGTGGCTTTGCCGGAGTGTCGTAAAAAGGCGTGCTCCGGCCGAGCCGTTAAGCCCGCGCGTGCCCGCCAGCGTAACCCCGCCGGGTATCGCGATATTGCGCTCCCCGGTGAGATCAATCTCAACACCGTCGGGTACGAAGACCACCTGCCCGGACTTGGCGTTCTGTAGCGCCTCCAGCAATTCTTCTTTGGTCGCCACGCTGAAATCACCTGTGGTGAATATGTCGCTGTAGCCTTCGCCACCGCCGATGGGATTGCCGGTCGGATTGGCCTCACAGCCGAAAGTCTCCTCGGCCCCATCAACCATCGCCACAGCGCATAGGAGCGCCAGGGCCACGCACAACCAGTGAGTCTGTTGAACCATGTCTATGTCGCCTCCGGATCGCCTTGGCGGGGCCGGCGGACTACCTGATGACAATGCGCCCTTCGACCGCCGGGCTGACGGTGCCCATCGCGTGCAAGGCCTCCAGTACCACCGCGCTCTCCGAATAGCCTAGATACGTCGGTTCGGCACCACTAGTCAGCATGGCGTAGCCGTCGCCGCCCGCCAACATGAACTCGCTGGCAGCCAGGGTGTAGGTCTTGGCTGGGTCCAAAGGCCGCCCGGCGACGGTCACCTTGCCCAGGGAGCTGCCGTTAATCTCCATAGTCAGCCCGGAAACCTGCAAGAAGCCGCCAAAGGGTCGCGGCTGGGCGGCGTTGAACTCCAGCACCTTGCGCAGCTCAGCACCGGTCACTTGCTTATTCGCCACGATATTCCCGAACGGCAGCACGGTGAGAATGTCGCCGACGGTGATCGGTCCGGCCGCAATCGAGGCCCGGATGCCACCACCGTTCCACACGCAGACATCAGCCTTGGCATACTCACGGATGATGTCGCAGACCAGGTTCCCGAGATTGGTCTCCTGGGCACGGATATGCTCGCGTTCGCCGTCCAGCGGCACCGTCGCCGTCGCCACCACCTCGCTGAGGCGTTCCTCCAGTTCGCCGGCGTACTTATCAACAACCCCCTGCACTTCGGGGTCTGGCGCGATCTTCTCGTTTATCGGCCGCAAAAAGCCACGGTACTTCACGATGTCGCCGCCCGCGATGAGCATGTCCACCTGCCCCAGATGCAGACCATAGCTCTGTGCCTGGCACACCAGGGTCTTGCCCACTGCGGTAGGTGGCTCGACAGTCGTGTGCGTATGGCCGCCGATGATCAGGTCAATATCCGGGACGGCCTTGGCCAGTTCCAGATCGGCTTCATAGCCCAGGTGCGTCACCGCGATGATGAAGCCGGCCTGCTTGAGAAGCTGTGCCACAAGCTGCTTGGCTTCGGCAACCGGGTCGGTGAACTTCAGGCCCACCACATTTTTGGGGGAGGTCTGCACGGCGGTCTCCGGCGTGGTCAAGCCGAAAGCGGCGGCTTTGGTTCCGTCAGCCAGCTCAAAGAACACCCAAGGCTCAGCGAACCGCTCGTTGCTAGCCTCCACATAGATATTGGCTGAAAGGATGGGGAACTCAGCCAATGCCACCAGCTTGCGGTAGTTGTCCTGCCCGAAATCGAACTCGTGGTTGCCGATGCACATGGCGTCCAGGTCCATCAGGTTGAGACACTTGACATCAGGCTCGCCCATGTAAACTGTCGAAAGCGGCGTGCCCTGGAGGATGTCGCCGGCACTGAGCAGCAGAGTCGTATTGCCATGCGCGTCATTCCACTCCCGGACTTCGTCGGCCAGTGTCGCGATCCGTGCCATGCCGCCTTCATCATCGCGATTCGCCTGCAGATGCCCGTGGGAATCATTGAAGTGCAGCACGGTAACGTAACAGTCGCCTAGAGCGACCGACAGCGAAATAGCGGCCACCACAAGCAGTACTGTGACCCTCAAGCCGACCTTACCCATTTCTCCCAACCTCCTGTTACAGAGCTTCGCCCTGCTCGTGCAATAGATAGCTACTGTCATAGCCACATGGTACTACCACAGATTATTCGTCAAGTGATTGGAGAAACCTTGGGCTGGAAGCGTAGCGAATACAGATCAGCGTCCTTCATCACAAAGCGCAGCCGCACGCCCCGCCTCTGCAATTTGGCCACATCTTCCCCGCGCTGCCATGACACGGTCCGCTCGATCTCATCACCATAGATCTCAGGGCAGTCACGCAGCGTGTATCCGGCAATCGGCTTATCCTTGCTGTCACGGAGCTCCACCCGCACAGTTCCCGCGGCTGAGGTGGCGTAGTTGATGACCAGCCGGCTGCCCTCGAACCTCAGCGGCGGTGTAGTAAACTCGCCGCCCCGATAGGGCGCATTGACCGAGACAAAGCCGTCGGTGCGTACGGTCGCCCGTCGCAGCCGCGCGGTTGGCTGCCGATAGTGCTCGATATAGTAGATCGAAAGCTCGTCCGGCGCGGTCTGCAGGATGCCGCGGGCGATGTGGTTGCTGCGTTCGCCCCAGTTGCCGGGATCGCGTCCCGGGCGCAGAAACGCCTCCATGAACCGCCGGTCCCAGTCCAGCCCATCGCGACTACTCATCAACACGCCGTCGGACACGCCGATATCAGGATGCTCGCCAATCGCCTGGCGGGTAGTCATGAAGCGCTTCGGGAAGCCCAGGTAGATGTGCGGCGCGCGGGGATAAGCGACAATGGCGTTGGTATAGAGATGTTCGCGCGGGGTGTCGCCGTAGTTGATCTCGACGGTCTCGGACCAGTTGCGGAAATCAGCGGAGGTCGCTCGCGCAATCGAGCGCACGCCGGAGAAGAGGTCCCCCTTGCTCACCTGGTGACTCATTGTACCCGTTTCGGGATTCGCGAATACCCGGAAATATGCCACATACTGGTTCTGTACGGTGTCCCACATCGCCACATTCTGCGAATCGAAAGCCCCCTGGGTGATGACCGGCTCTTCGCGTAGCTTTTTCCAGTGTAGGCCATCGGCTGAGACCAGACCGATCAGCGGCCCACCGGCCAGGGCCTTGTAGCGCTCCCCGGGCTTGCAGTCGGGATTCTCATCAATGAAGGGGGCGAAATTGTGGGCACCGAAGCCGGTCCAGATGATGTTGTTATCCTGCGAGCCGGCGTGTTCATGCAGCTTGACCGCAGGTCGCGTCCACCTTATGGCGTCGGTGCTTTCGGCGCAACAGGTGTACTGCGGGCCGCCTTCCGCGCGTGACCCGGAGCCGCGATAGTACATGCGAAATATATTGTCATCCTGCAGTACTGTCACATAGTAACTAGTACGCCCCTCCCAGGGCTTGTTGAACCGCAGCGCGATCTCCTGGGGCACCGGCTGGTGCATCCGCAATGCCACATTCCTGGATTCGTCCACCAAATAGTCGTCAACAAACAGCTCCAGACGCGAGCCGATATCCAACTCGGAAAACCCCTTTGATCAATTCGCTGCAGATGCTAACACAAAACTGAGCCCTGCAAATCTGATGAAGCAATCGCAATTGCAGCTTGGCGAGGGGAGGTTTCGTCATGGACCCGGGCCGTACCTGTCTAGGGACCGCCGACTTGCCTGACCGGATAGCGGGTACAGGTCGGCCTGAGAGGCTACTGCGGAGGAACGGGTAGGCTAGCGGTGATGTAGCGCTCCTGCATTGTGGCCAGAGCCTCGGCGGGAGAACAGCGCCCGCTGACAGCCAGAAACAGCGCGTCATCAAGCATGGCCTCGAGGTTCTTCCAGTCGCGCTGGGGTCGGACCCGGGCATGCTCCAGATTTGCCAGAAAAGCGTGCATCAGAGGCTCGCCACCGACCTGCGAGATCACCTCTCGGTGCGAGGGAACCGAACCGGTCTGCCACATCCAGTCCTGAGCCGTCCGTAAGGCCATGAACTTCAAAAACTCCATGCACTCGGCCCGATGCTGAGTGGTGCGCATGATCACGACATAGGTGGCCGCTATTGAGGCCACCGGCTGGTCGCGGTAGGGCAGCGGAGCGATGGCGAAGTTGAGCGCACCGTGTTCGGTCCTGAGGCGGTTGGCGAAGGCCGATCCCGCCAGGACCATACCTAGTTTGCGCTCGGCGAAGGCCCGCTGCAATTGGCCGGTGTCCCATGAGAGCACTTCCGGCTGCAAAGCGCCCCCTCGCGCCAGACGTACCCAGTATTCCAAGGCCGCGGTCATCTGCGCGGAAGTGAAGTCAATCTTGCCTTGCTCGTCGTAAAGAGAACCCCCCGCGCCCCACAGCAAAATCAACAGCGTCCGCGCGCCTCCACCATTGACGGCTCCGGGCAGGCCCAGACCATACAGGCCCTGTTGCGGCTTGGCGACCTCGGCAGCGGTCGTCAGCAGTTCGTCCCAGGTGGTGGGCGCACTGCGGCCGTCCGGCAGTAGGTCCGGCCGGTAGTACAGGGCGTAGGCGTCCATCCGCCAGGGCGCACCGTAGATGCGGTCATCGAGAGTCGCCGAAGCCGGCACCGCCGGGATAAACGGCTCCAGATAGCGGCCAAAGCTGGTGCCAAAGGTGCACAGATTCGGGGCGAACTGGGCCAACCACTCATCGGGGATAACGGTCATGTCCGGGGCGTGTTCTTTCAGCGAGCCGCACCATCGCGAGATGCGGGGATAGGCGTTGGCCCAATCATCATGGGTCATATCTATCTTCAGGTGCGGGTACTGGCGGGAGAATTCCCCGAGCATACCTACGCATTTGCGCAGATCGGGGCCGTCTTCGTGCTCCCACGCCACCAGCGTCAGCCGCTGCGGCTGCTGGGCGCTGCTGATGCCGGGGAGTGCGACCAGACCCGCGAGGCAACCGGTCAGCCACAGCACCTGCAGCCCTGCAAAAACAAAGGCTGTGGCCTTATCCCGCCACAGCCCCTTTACTTTGCCGGCAAAACGGTTGCAGTTCATGCCTCTATCAGATCACCTATCCGCGCTTGAGGATGGTAAGGGTGACCTCCGCCTCGGCTTCGAACTCCTTCTTTACTTCTTTCTTGGGCCGTGCCTGCGGCTGTCCCCGCACCCACTCGCGGTCTTCGGAGTCGCCGGCGGTTAGGGCATCATAATCCGCTAGCGGCGGTCCGCCGGGAGCCCCCATCGGTCCCGTGAACGGCTCACCAGGCATACCCATCATGTCTTCGCCGGCGCCGCCACGACCGGCGCCACCGAACTGGGTGCTGTCAACGGTGAGCTTGTGGCTGATTATGTCCTCGGACCTGACGAACTGGCCCAGCTCATAGGCGAAGTAGCTGATACGAGTGCCCTTGTATGAAGTCTTAAGTTCCGTCACAGCCGGTGCCGAGACAGAAACCGTCTTAGATGCGGAAGCGCCTGCGCCAGGCATGCCCGGGCCGAACGGCTCAGCCATCTCGGGGCCCGGCATAAAGCCGCCCGGGATATCCGGCCCCATGCCCATGCCAGGCCCGGTGCCTCCCCGCCCTGCTGCCGTTGCGGTCGCGGTGCCCATGTGCAGTCGCAGCGTGACGTCGTTCTCCGAGTAGGTGCTGATTATCCGAGCACACTTGTAGCCCGCCACGCGCTGGAAGCCGTCGAGGCGGTGATCCCCCGTGACCCGACGCCGCTCCGCCCGCAGCATCGGCAGGACGTACATGGGGCTTTTCCACGAGCTGCCCGCCCGCAGCGTCCGGTCCGGCAGCGTGAGGTAGAGCTCTCCGATATCGAAGATCGGGTCGCCCTTGTGCTTTGGCGCACTCGAGCCGTCCGCCTCGGCAATCATGGTAAAGATGCCACCGACGCGCCGCAGGTTGCTGGGTTTGGTGCCCTGGAAACTCGTATAGCCCTTATCAAAATACTTGTAGACGATTGCGGAATGGCCGGCACTGTTGTTCATCGCCCGCTCGCGCCACTCCGCGGTGAGCAAGCCGCTGTAAAGCTCGATGATCTTCTGATTGATGTCATCGTGCTCCACCAGCTTGGCGCGGCTGCGCCCGGTGGCCTCAACGTGCATTTCGCGGCCGCGCTTGTAGTCAGCCACCAGCTTGATCGAGCTCGGCGTCTGGTCGCTGGGCAGATCGTTCTGCAGCGTTACCCGCACGCTGTCCTGGCCGACCTTCTGCCCGGAGGGTAGGTGGGCGACAGCGGTGACGGTGTATTCGCCGTCAGGGAAGACCGGTTTGCCGGCGGCATCGCGGGTGTTGCTGTCCCAGTTGATGCGGAAGGGGGTGACGACGGCGACGCTGAAATCACCGCTCTGGCCGGGGCCCTCGATCTTGTAAGAGATCCACCCGTGCGCGGCATCAGTCTTAGTGGCCTGAACCGGGATCACGCCACCGATCGTCTGTCCGCTGGTGGGGGTCGAGATCTCCACCTGAGCCAGAGCCGGCGGCAGGGCACACAGCAGCGTAATAGCTACCAGGATAGCATTGTAGGCAAGCTTGTGTCGGCTGTTCATAGGTTCTGGTGCTCCCTTGGTTGCGGTTGCGCACGCCGACCGGGCAATTCGGTCGCGGTCACACTTAGCTCAATCGCCCCCCAGTTGCGAGAGCTTCTCCGCCAAAGCCTCTTCGAGAACCGGCTGCAAGCCGGCATAAGTCTCATTCAAATCCTGGGGCACGACGCGGGTCTCCCCCACGCTGGTCATGTAGTTAGTATCACCATGCCAGCGTGGCACCACATGCAGGTGCAAATGCTGCTCGATCCCGGCGCCGGCCGCCTCCCCGATGTTGATCCCGATGTTGACGCCCTCGGCCCGGAGGTAGTCGCTCATGACCTCGACGCAGCCCTGGGCGATAAGAAACATCTCCCGCAAAGCGGCACTGTCCAACTCGGTGATGCAGCTCACATGCTGGTACGGCACCACCATCAGATGGCCGCTGTTGTACGGGTATGCGTTCAGTATGACAAAGTTATGCCGGGCCCGGTAGAGTATATGGTTATCTGTGTCTTTCTCCTGTTCGGCCTTGAGGCAGAATATGCAGCCATCAGACTTGCTGTCCACTACATAGCTCATTCGCCAGGGAGCCCACAGATGCCGCAACCAAACACGCTCCGAACCGGATTCTTTTCCACATACAAGCGAGGGAATTATACCGCCGTCTGAACACGAATGTCAACGCAGTTGAGACAGGCTCAAGCCGCTCTAGCGACTAAGCAGTATACTTGATCACAGCTACAACGCTGCACGAAAGGATCCAGACGATGGCCGAGACCTTGGTGATTCTGTCATAGAACTCTTCCATGCTGCCCTTGGTGAACTGGGCGGTATCGCTGCCTCCCATCGCCGCGCTGAAGCCGGCATTCTTCGAATCCTGCAGCATTACCGAGATGATCAGCACAATGCCGCTGACTAGGGCAATAATCATGAAAACGGTTTCCATCTAGGGCCTCCGGTCCTAAGCGACTAAAGCGTCGCCCCTGGTTTTAGTCCAAGAGATTAGCGCTAATGAACTCCCGCAGAGCCCCCATTGCCACCTGCGGTGTGGGGATGTGGCCGCCCTCATACCAGACTACCTGTTTCGGCTCCCCGGCGGCTTGGTGGAGCAGCTCCGCATTCTCGCGCGGGATGATCGGATCCTGGGTACCATTGACGAACAGCAGTGGCCGAGGCGCGAAATGGCCGACAAAATTGACCGGCTCTACCCGGTAGAGGTGCTCAGCTAGCAGTTCGCCCGTAACCCCGGCCTCGCGTAGTTTCGCTATCACCGGAAAGTCTGAACGCAAAAACATCAGGTCCAGACGCCCACCGGCGACGATCAACGCTGCCGACTTGATACGCTCATCAACCGGCCCCAGCACCGCACCCAGAATCCCGCCCATGCTCATGCCTACCAGCATATAGCGGTCGTGATCAATATCGGTTCTAGTATCAAGGTAATCCAGAGCGCGACGATTGTCAATGACGGTCTTCAGCATCGCCTCGGCGCTCATGCGCAGGTCGGTACTCCACATCCCGGTGCCTTCCTGCGCCCGGTCCCCATGCAAACGCGCATCTATCGCCATCACCGCGATGCCTAGCGGGGCCATGAACATCGCCATCGGCTGCGAATAGGCATCCTTGTTGCCCCCATAACCGTGTAACAGCAGAACGCAGGGCACTTCCCCCGCCACATTGGGCCGGTGTAGAATGGCCGGTATGGGAGTATTATCCACTGCCTGCAGCGTTATCTTCTCTGTGATATAATAGCTGGCAGTGCTGCTGGCAGTGAGGTCGGCCTGCAGCGGCAGGTCGTGATCATACTCGTAAATGGCCTGGAGTTGCTCCCAGCTTGCGACCTGGCCGTCGCCATGACAGAGGCCGGCCGCCGCTAAGGCCGCCATCAAAACCGCCAACAGGCTCATCTTACGTTTAGTTCGCACCTGCATGCAACTACCCCGTGAGGCCGCCTGGATGTCGCCATCTTGCATCTAGCGAACGGTTGCCGGCGGAAAGCCGTCTTTTACCATGTGGAATCTTACAATTATAGATGGGCGTCGTCAAGCGCTCTGCGCGCAGGTAATCAGGCCTGAAACGGCGAATACTGCAGAATGTACTGCGTTCCCCACAGCCAGGAGCTGAGTATGAAGCCGACATTGTTCGTCGCAGCGGTGCTCACAGCCCTGCTGCTGAGCTTGACCGGCAGCGCAGCGGTCGCCGAAATCGTCTGGGATTTCGAGGCCGGGGCGGCCAACTGGGCTGCTAGCGATGTGGATGAAGGCAACATCTCCGTGGGCCTGGCGGCAGGCCAGGCCGGCGGCGGACAGCACTGTCTCGCCGTAGCGGGCAAGCTGCCTGGCTCGTTCGGGGTCAAGTACCGCCCCTGGGAGAATTGGCGCGGCCTGACCACCCTCAGCTTCGATATCCAGGTGCCCGGTGACACGCCCAAGGAACTGGACCTGTTCGTCTATATCAAGGACCGGCAATACCTCTGGTTCCAGACCGCGCCCTTGCATGATCCCAAGTCCGGCAAACGCGTGAGGAACCTGCCGGCGGGCGAATGGGGCAGCTTCACCATTGACATTTCAGAGGATTCGACGGTCTGGGAGCCGGGCGGACACGAGCGCTCCTGGGACCGCGTGCTCTACTACCCCCGCGAATTCGGCTTCCGCTTCTTCTCCAAGCAAGCCTGGTCCGGCGTCGTACTGATTGATAACGTCCGCCTTTCCGGCTCCGAGCCGCCGCTGGACAAGATGCCTGACGGCCAGCCCGGCCCGGCGCGAGGTACCATCCAGGTCAAGCCCAATACCGACCGGCTCAAAGTGTATGAGAAATTTGAGCTGACCTTCGGACTCGATCGCGACTACGAGAATCCCTTCGATCCGGAAGTTGTTGATGTCCAGGGCCATTTCCAGACCCCCGAGGGCGAACACCTGACCGTGCCCGGCTTCTACTACCAGGACTATCGCCGCACTCTGACCTCCGCAGGCTGGGAGAAGCTTATTCCCGTCGGTAAGCCTAGCTGGAAGGTGCGCTTTGCGGCCACTAAGCCGGGGCAGTATCGCTACTTCGTGCAGGTCAACGATGTCCTGGGCCAACTGCGCAGCGACAGCGGCAGCTTCACCGCCCTACCCAATGAGCAGCATCGCGGCCTGGTGCGCATATCCAAGCAGGACCCCCGTTACTTCGAGTTCGATAACGGCGAATTCTTCTTCCCCACCGGCATCAATATGCGCGATGGCGGCGACCATGCCGACCTGCAAAAGGGCACCTATGACTTCGATTACTTCTTCAAGCGCTTTAACGAAGAGGGCCTCAATTTCGTGCGCACCTGGATGTGCGGCTGGTGGGCGGGGATTGAATGGTCCGACGAGTACCATTCGCGCTATGACGACGTGGGCCGCTATTGCCTCTACAACGGCTGGCGCCTCGACTACATGCTAAAGCTGGCCGAGCAGCTCGGCATCTACCTGGAGGTTACGCTCAACAGCCACGGCCAGTTCCGCCGCGACAAATTCGACGCCGAATGGGAGTACAACCCCTATTCGGTCAAGAACGGCGGCTTCATTCCCAGCCCGGCGATGTTCTTCACCTCGACCAAAGCCGAGGAGCTAATCAAGCGGCGCAACCGCTACATTATCGCGCGCTGGGGATACTCACCGGCCATCATGTCCTGGGACCTGGTCAATGAGGTGGACCTCTCAGAGGGCTATGACAAACCGGAGGTGGCCGCCTGGCACGCCAAGATGGCCAGCTACCTCAAGCAGCTTGACATCCACGATCACCTCGTCACCTCCCATATCTGCCTGTATTGGGGCTACGGTCCCGAGCTATGGGACCTGCCGGAGATCCAGTACATTCAGGCCGACGCCTACTGGGAGCGCGCGCCTCACAAGGGCAATCCGCCCGAATACGGCATGAACAAGTGCTGGAAGGCCCGCGAACATTACGAAAAGCCGTTTTTGTTCATCGAGTACGGCCCGCAGACGGCCTCGCTGCCGATACCGGCCAACAACTGGAAGCGCGATTTCCGCGTCGGTATGTGGGTCTCGAATCTGATGCCGTGTGCTGCGCCCGCGCAGTTCTGGTACCAGAGGGAATGGGACAAATACGAGCTCTACCGCTACCAGAAAGGTCTGTTCGCTTACAATGCCGGCGAGGACCGGCGCGGCCAGAAGCTCCAGACCATTCCCGCCATCGCCACCGCCGCCACCGGCCATAATGTCACCATCCAGGCGATGAGCAACGGCCGCCAGGCCTATATCTATGCCTACGAGTTCGACAACATGATCTATCCGTCACCCGACGAAGTCCCGGAGGCGAAAGCCGTGAAGGGCTGTCAGGTGAGCATCCGAGACCTGCAGCCGGGCCGCTATCTGATCGAGTACTGGGACAGCCTCAGTGGCGAGGTAATTACGGTGACTGAGGCTACCGCCTCCGTCGCCTTCAAGTTGCAGCTTCCCGACTTCGCCCAGGACATCGCCGTCAAAATCAAGCCGATGTAACAGAGCCAAACCTCATCCCCCGAACAGCTAGCCTACTCGCCGTTGTCTGTCATCTCCCCGCTTAGAGCCGTGCTGACGCCAGGCACGGTTGCGTTGCTTCTGCTGGTACATTCTGGCGTCGGCCCGTCGCAGTACGTCATCAAGGGTCTCGTTGGCTTCGTGGTGATAGGAGGCGGCGCCCCCGCTGAGCCATACCAGCGCCGCAGTCTCACCGGGCAGTTTCCCCGCCTCGGCGCGCGCTTGCAGATACTCGGCCAGCGCCTCGGCCAGGCGGCGGGGTATCGCCTCGGCAGCGGCCCGACTCGTATGGGGCATGACTATCAGGAACTCGTCACCGCCGAAGCGGATCGGTATATCGGCTCCGCGCGCATGCTGGCGGATGACCTCAGCCACCGCCTGCAGCACCCGGTCGCCGACGGCGTGCCCAAAGGCATCGTTGACTGCCTTGAAGCCGTCAATATCCAGCATCAGCAGCGTCAAGGGCGTATCGTAGCGGCCGGAGTGCTTGACCTCGCGCAAGAACACATCGCTGAAGTAGCGGCGATTGTACAGCCCGGTGAGGCTGTCGCGAAGCCTTTCCGCGTCCAGCTCCTCCATCAGCAGCTTGAGCTCGGTGACATCCTGACTGTTGGCCAGGACTGCGGACCGCCCCTCATACTCGATCAGCCCAAGCTGCACATCGTGCCAGCGCACTTCTCCGGGCAGCGGAGCAAATCTTATGACCAGCCGTTCGCCCTGGCTTCTGCCGCTAATCACCAAGTTGAGCGCGGTCTCAATCTCCGCCCAATTGTCGGCTTCAACGATTTCACTGAGCTTCATGCCTTGCACCTGTGCCGGGCTGTCGGCTCCAATGTACAGGGCCAGCGCGGAGTTACAGTAAACGATATGCCCATCCTGAATCACCCAGACAGGGTGCAGCGACTGCTCGGTGAAGGTGCGGAACTTCTTCTCCGAAGCCTGCAGTTGGCGCTCGGCTTCCTTGCGCTCACTGAGGTCCACAAATCGGCCCTGAAGCAGTCGTCGGCCGCCGATCTCGATGAGAGCCGCACTAATATAGATCGGAACGCTGCTGCTATCCTTGCGCCTTACCTCGGCCTCAAAGCCCACGGCGGACCCCTGCTCTACGTGTCGAGCGAACATGTGTCTGTAGCGTTCCACGTCGCCAGGGGGATGTAGTTGGCTCTGATGCATGTGCAACAGCTCGGCGCGACTATAGCCGCTAAGAGCCTCGGCCGCCTGGTTAGCTTCCACCAATATGCCAGTCTCGGGATCGGCAAGGAAGATGGCGTCAACGGCACCATTGAAGAGGGTTCGGAACCGTTCTTCGCTGGCTCGCAGCGCCTCCGCCGCCCGCTTGTGCTCGGTGACGTCCCGGAAATACCAGACGCGACCCAGGTATTGCCCGTCGGCATCGCGCACCGGAGCCGAGTATCTATCAAACGTCCGGCCTTCCGTCAAAGCTATTTCGTCTCTACTTGTCTCATCTTGATGTTCGTAAAGGTATTCGACGCGTGCAAGAAAAGCTTGCGGGTCCACCAACTGGCCCATAACACACTGAAGCGCTAGCTCGTCTGACTTACTGTCTAGGATCTCCTGGGTTATCCGCCACATCTCGGCAAAGCGCTGGTTAAAAGAGAGTATCTGGCCTGCTTCATCTACCACCAGGATGCCGTCAATTGAGGCCTCTGCCTGGGCCTCCAGCAAGGCCTTCTCGAAAGATAGTTGCTCCTCGGCCCGCTTGCGCTCGGTGATGTCAACTACATTGACCAGGATGCTCTGGTCAACCCGGTCGGCGACCGGTCGCACCCATACATCAGCCCACCCAGCTTCGCCGCTTTTGCTGAGGAAGCGCACTTCGTGCCGGTCGGGCACATTCGCCCCGGCCTCTCGCATGCGCATTCTTTGGGCGACCATGTCTCGGTGGTCAGGGTGGACCGTTTCCAGCACGCCGGTGCCCGTCAGCTCTTCAGGAAGATATCCCAGCATCTCGGCAAAACGCTGGTTGACGAACTGGAACTTGCCCTCCTCACAGACGAATATCCCGACCAGAGCATTGTCAATCAGCCCACGGCTGCGCTCTTCCGCAGCCGCCAGCAGTTGTCCGTTGCGCACTACCAGCCAGCCGCTGAGGGCCAGCAGGAAAGCCGTCGCCCCCACAACTGTGAACGAGGCCAGGTAAACGCCTCTACTGAAAGCGATAGCGACAAGCGACATCAGCGAAATCGCCGCAAAAGCGACCACGTAGGCCGTCAGAGCTAAAGCTTGTGAAGACTGCTGATGCGACATGCCTTCCACCCCGGTTCAACAGCTCTGATACCATATCACGAACCTGCCCTGCTAGTGCCGCGCGGCAGCCTAGGCGGCCCTGCGCAGTTCGGCTGCTAGGCTCAGTAGCGCCTCGGCAGCGTTTGGCTCAAATTGGGTGCCAATGCCATCCGTAATTATCTCGACCGCCTCAGAGGGCGTATATGCGGGCCGGTAGGGGCGATCGCTAACCAGGGCATCATAGACATCACAGACCCGCAGTACGCGAGCCTCCGGCAGTATCTCTTGTTGCCTCAGGCCGAAAGGATAGCCGCTGCCATCCCAAGATTCGTGGTGCTGCTGGATTACCACAGCGGCTCTCCGCACGGTCAGGAAGCTCTCCAGCAGTTCACAGCCGATAGTGGGATGCGTAGTGATACTGCGCCACTCGGAGGGGCTGAGCTGGCCGGGCTTGGTGAGTACCGAGTTGACGATGCCAAGCTTGCCGATGTCGTGGTAGAGGGCGGCTACCATCGCCGTGTGCACCCCGCTCGCCTCCAGCCCGATGGTGCTGGCGACTAAGCGGCTCAGCTTGCTGACCCGCCGACAGTGTGACACCGTATAGCCGTCCTTGGCGTGCAACAGCCGCATCAGCGCATCGAGGGCGGGAAGATAATCGCCGGACGTCCAAGATCGCCGGTCGTAAGTATCCCGAGGGTTCCAGGCTGACTGCGCGCGACCGGGCTTGAGTTTCATGGGTTGTTTCCCTCCCGTGGGCCGTAAAGGCTCGCTATATCGGCACTTGCCCGCTGCTATATCGGCGACCGTAAGCGGCTGCTTGATAACACTTCTGAATCACCGCTGTAACCTAACCGCCCGTCGGGTCAAAGCCTCCCGGCGCGACGCTTCTGCAAGAAGGCCGCATCCCCTGGTGATCTTAACCTGCGAACCACTGAATACCGCCTCGCTGCCTTATGCATGTACCGTTGTCAAACATAGTTTACACTTTGGGTTTGGCAGTAGTGTTGTAGGTGCTGTACGGGTGTCTTCCAGTTTAGGCTGCCGTGGGCGCGGCGGTGGTTGTAGTAAGTGACCCAGGCGG
>Ga0180432_10000761_pt1 | contig 52413 bp, 47 predicted proteins | sample SS_ome_10_FD_132414 | JGI IMG/M metagenome (GOLD analysis project Ga0180432, IMG submission 132414) | Hypersaline lake sediment archaeal communities from the Salton Sea, California, USA - SS_1_MS_2 metaG | ecosystem: Environmental > Aquatic > Non-marine Saline and Alkaline > Hypersaline >...
CCCAAAGCTACCTTGTTTTGAAGCACTTCTTTCCCTGTCAACATAGCCAACCTCCGTTGGCTATTATACGTTTTATGCGTCGCGCGCGCTACTTGTCGGTTTGAGGCGTAGCTTCGCTAGACGCTTACAAGCAGTCTTCCTCCGTGTGTCTCTGTGTCCCTCCTAGTTCCTTACTGCAACACCGCCTCGACCCGTTCCAGCATCCAGTCCAGCTCCTCCTTCGTGACCACGAGCGGCGGAGCCAGGCGGATCACGTTGCCGTGGGTGTCCTTCGCCAGCACGCCGCGCTCTTTCAGCGCCTCGCAGAAGCGGCGCGCGCCGCCGGCCCGTGGCTTGAGCACGATGCCGGCGAACAGCCCCTTGCCCCGTACCAGCGCCACGTGGGGGCTCTGGATCTCGCGCAGGCGGGCCAGCATGTACGCCCCCAGCTCCGCTGTCCGCTCGCACAGGCCCTCATCCACGATCACCCGGAGCGCCTCCCGCGCGACGGCGCACGCCAGCGGGTTGCCCCCGAACGTCGAGCCGTGATCGCCCGGCCCGAACACGTCCAGCACCTCCTGCCGGGCCAGCACTGCCGAGACCGGGTACATGCCGCCGGAGAGCGCCTTGCCCAGCATCACCGCGTCGGGGCGCACGCCCTCGTGGTCGCAGGCCAGCATCTTGCCCGTGCGCCCCAGCCCGCTCTGGATCTCGTCGGCCAGCATCAGCACGTTGTGGCGCGTGCAGATCTCGCGCGCGTCGCGGATGTAGCCTGCCGGCGGGACGATGACGCCGCCCTCGCCCTGGACCGGCTCGAAGAGAAAGGCTACCGTGTTTGGCTTGATCGCCCGTTCCAGTGCGCCGGCGTCGCCGTAGGGGACCAGCGTGAAGCCGGGTGTGAAGGGCCCGAAGCCGTCGCGGTACTGCTCGTTCGAGGAGGCGGTGATGACCGTGATCGTGCGCCCGTGGAAGTTGCCCGCGCACGTGATGACCTCGGCCTGGTCGTCGGCCACGCCCTTGACCATGTAGCCCCACCTGCGGGCCGCCTTGAGCGCCGTCTCCACCGCCTCTGCGCCCGAGTTCATGGGCAGCATGGTGTCGTAGCCGGTCAGATCGCACAGCTCCTGCGCCAGGAGCGGCAGTTGGTCGTTGCGGAACGCGCGCGACGTCAGCGCCAGCCGCTGCGCCTGCTTCACCATCGCTCCTACGATGCGCGGGTGGCAGTGGCCCTGGTTGAGCGCGGAGTAGGCTGAGAGACAGTCCAGGTATTTGCGCCCCTCCACGTCCCACACCCACACGCCTCTCCCCCGCGTGAGGACGAGGTCCAGAGGCCGATAGTTGTGGGCGTTGTATCGCTCCTCTAGCGCGATGTACTCCTGCGTTTCCATCGTGTCCATTTTGGCTCCTTTGCATGTGAGCATAATGCTCAGGTTGCTGACCGTTCCATACTACCATGATTCAGGGAGATAGGGAAACGCCGTGCCAGGCCGCGTGCAGATCTGCCGATTTGCCGATTTGCTGATTTTACGATTTTTCGCTTTGCCCATTTGCGGGTTTGAGCAGGACGTGCAAATGTGGTACAATATGGTTGTCTTAGTATGGTTCTTGAGGAGGATAGGGTGACTATACGGTGGACGGGTTTCTGGGCGGGGATGATGCGCAGTTCCGTGGGGGGGGATCGCTTGCTGGGTGACGGATGGATCGTCGGCCAGCCGGACGGTGCCTGGCAGCCGCCGACCGACATCTATGAGGACGACACCGGCATCGTGATCCGTATCGAGGCGGCCGGGATGCGCCGCGAGGACTTCTCGATCTCGCTGGCGGGGTGCAATCTGGTCGTCGCCGGTGGGCGCACGGACGCTGTGCCGAAACGCGCGTATCATCAGATGGAGATTCCCTTCGGCGAGTTCCGGGCCGAAATCCGCCTGCCGTGGGTGGTGGAGCCCGAGAGTGTGGAGGCGACCTACGAGGATGGGTTTTTGCTGGTCAGTCTCCCGCGCCCGCCTGCGCAGCGGTTGTCTGTCGTTGAATCAGTGCAAGAGGAGGATGGGTAGAGCGAATGTCAGATCAGGAGAGGAAACACCCGGAAGGATGGCTTAACATATTGGGCCAGACCATGGCTGCCAATGGGCTGGGAGAGTCGGAGGACGTGGGCGCGGACGATGACATTATCCGTCTGCCTGCGGATCTGCCGATTCTGCCGCTGCGGGGCCTGGTTGTCTTTCCGATGACGGCGGTGCCGATTCGCGTCGGGCAGCCGCGTTCTATCCGTCTGATCAACGACGCCGTGGTCGGAAAACGCCTCATCGGCCTGGTGACCAGCCACGACCCCGAGTTGGAGACGCCGGGGCCGGATGAGGTCTACCGCGTCGGCACTGTCGCGGCTGTCCACCGCCTGTTCAAGTCGCCGGACGGGACGATCACGCTGATCATGCAGGGCCTGATGCGCATCCGGGTGGAGGAGTTCATCGCCGAGGAGCCGTATCTCAAGGCCCGCGTCTCCATGGCCCAGGAGATCAGCGAGGATTCTCCCGAGGTCGAGGCGCTGCGGCGCGGCATCGTCGAGGGTTTCCGGCGCCTCCACGAGCTGGCACCCACAGGCCCCGAGGAGATGGGCACGCTGATCGTCAACCTCGAGGACCCGCTCCAGCTTGCCTACGCCGTCGCCAATCAGATGCGCAGCATCGAGCTGGAGGACGCCCAGCAACTGCTGGAGCTGGATCGCGTCACCGACAAGCTGCACCTGCTGCTGGGCCTGCTGCAGAAGGAACTGGAGGTGCTCGAACTCGGGCGCAAGATACAGACCGAGGCCCAATCGGAGATGGAGAAGACGCAGCGCGAGTACTTCTTGCGCGAGCAACTCAAGGCGATCCAGCGCGAGTTGGGCGAGGCCGACGAGCAGCAGATGGAGGTGGAGGAGTTCCGCAGCAAGATGGAGAAGGCCGGCATGCCTGAAGAGGCGGAGAAGGAGGCCCGCCGCGAGATCGATCGCATGAGCAAGCTCCCCACCGCCTCTGCCGAGTACGGCGTCATTCGCACGTACCTGGATTGGCTGACCTCTCTCCCGTGGGACGTCCAGACCCAGGACGACCTGGACATCCGCCACGCCCGCCAGGTGCTCGACGAGGATCACTATGACCTCGACGAGATCAAAGAGCGTATTGTGGAATACCTGGGGGTGCGCAAGCTCCGGCAGGATCGCAAGGAGGAACTCAAGCAGGAGGAACCCGTCGACCACATCCGGCGCGAACGAGAGGGTGTCATCCTCTGCTTCGTCGGGCCTCCCGGTACGGGCAAGACCAGCCTGGGGCAGTCCATCGCCCGTGCCCTGGGGCGCAAGTTCATCCGTCAGTCGCTGGGCGGGGTCCGCGACGAGGCGGAGATCCGCGGTCACCGCCGTACCTACATCGGTGCGCTGCCCGGCCGCGTCATTCAGGCGCTGCGCCGGGTGGAGTCCAAGAACCCGGTGTTCATGCTCGACGAGGTGGACAAGCTCGGCACTGATTTCCGGGGGGATCCGGCGGCTGCCCTCCTGGAGGTGCTCGATCCGGAGCAGAACCGCGAGTTCCGCGATCACTACCTGGACGTGCCCTTCGACCTCTCCCAGGTCATGTTCATCACCACGGCCAACCTCCTCGAACCCATTCCCGCGCCGCTGCGGGATCGCATGGAGATCCTGAGGCTCTCGGGCTATACGGAGACGGAGAAGGTGCACATTGCCCAGAACTATCTGATCCCGCGCCAACTGCGGGAGAATGGGCTGCGCTCCGGGGAGCTGAGCTTCACCGAGGGCGCAGTGCGCCAGATAATCCGCGACTACACGTACGAGGCCGGCGTGCGCAACCTGGAGCGGGAGGTGGGCCGGGTCTGCCGCAAGGTGGTGACCCGCATCGCCGAGGGTAGCGACGGGTCGGTGCGCGTGACCAAGCGTGACGTGCCCAAGTTCCTGAAGAAGCCGCGCTATTTCCCCGAGACGGCGCTGCGCACCCGGGTGCCGGGTGTCGCGACCGGGTTGAGCGTCACCACTGCCGGCGGCGACCTGATATTCTGCGAGGCCACGAAGATGCCCGGCAGCAAGGGCTTCACCGTCACCGGCCAGTTGGGTGAGGTGATGAAGGAGTCCGCGCAGGCGGCGCTCAGCTACGTGCGTTCCAAGGCCCAGGACCTGGACGTCCCGAACGACGTATTCGAGAAGACCGATATCCACCTGCACGTGCCGGCCGGTGCCGTGCCCAAGGACGGCCCCTCAGCCGGTGTGACGATGGCTGTTGCATTGGCCTCGCTGCTGACCGGCCGCCGGGTGCGCGAAGACGTGGGTATGACGGGTGAGATCACGCTGCGCGGCCAGGTGTTGCCCGTGGGTGGCGTCAAGGAGAAGGTGCTGGCCGCCCATCGCGCCGGTCTCAAGATTGTCATCCTGCCCAAGCAGAACGACAAAGACCTGGAGGATATACCTGAGGAGGTGCGCCGCATCCTCAGCTTCGTCCTGGCCGAGCAGGTGGACGACGTATTCAAGGCTGCATTGGTACAGACTGACTAGAAACCGATTAGAAAACGGAGGAACCAGGTCTTTAGCTGTCAAATCGTTGGTCCTGGCAGAACTCGCAACACCTGTGAAGCGTCTGCCCGGTGTAGGGGCGGGTCTTGTACCTTGAGGCACTAGAACGGCGGGTCGAGGCCCTAGAGAGGTGAAGCGTCTGCCCGGTGTAGGGGCGGGTCTTGTACCTGCCCGGTCACAGGACCAAAAAACCTGGTTTCTTGAGCTAAGCAAGTGTAGAAAGGCAAAGAAGTGAACACTGTAATGGTAGTAGACGATGATCAGACCTTCAGTGGTCTGTTGAAGACTGTATTGGAATTGGAAGGATACAAGGTGGCCCTTGTGCCCTCTCCCGAAGATGTGGTGCCGACGGCGCGCCAGGAAAAACCCATGCTCGTGCTGATGGACGTGCACACCGGGCGCGGCGATACGCTCGACGTGTTGCGGGAGCTTAAGTCAGACGAGACGTTGAAGGCCATGCCGGTCGTGATGACCTCGGGGATGGACCGTTCCCCCGAGTGCCTGGCTGCCGGTGCCGACATTTTTCTCCTCAAGCCGTTTCGCCCGGCCGAGTTGTTGGAGGTCGTCGCGGGTCTGGCTACGAAGCAGACTGTGAACGGATGAGGGGGGGGAATGATAAGATGGCTAGAAGAAGAAAGAAAAAAACGGGCCCGCAGTGGAAGCGGGTAGACTTACACATGCATACCCCCGCCTCGGCCGATTACCTGGAGCGGGGTGTATCTTATCTGGACATCCTGCGCCAGGCCGAGGTCAAGGAATTGGACATCATCGCGTTCACCGATCACAACACCGTGGCCGGATATCGGGCGATGATGGAGGAAGTCAATCAGCTCGGCATGCTGGAGCAACTGGACCGGCTGCGCCAGGAAGAGAAGCAGCGCATCCGGGAGTACCGGCGTTTGCTGGGGAAGACTCTGGTGCTGCCCGGATTCGAGTTCACCGCCACGCTGGGATTTCACATCCTGGGCATCTTCTCCCCTGATGTGGACGTGCGAGAGCTGGAGTTTATCCTGCGCGAGCTCAACATCCCCCTGGACAAGCTCGACGCGGGCAGCGGCGAGGTGGGGGCCACGAGCGACGTGTTGACCGCGTACGAGGTCATAGACGAGGCCGGTGGTATCGTCATCGCCGCCCATGCCAACTCCAACCACGGCGTCGCCATGCGCAGGATGGGCTTCGGCGGGCAGACGCGCATCGCCTACACGCAGGACCCCCATCTGCACGCGTTGGAGGTGACCGACCTGGAGCACAAAGGACGGCGCACCACCGCGCGTTTCTTCGACGGCTCGCGCCCGGAGTATCGCCGGCGCATGCGTTGCATTCAGAGCTCCGATGCCCACCGCCTGGTCCACGATCCCAAGGATCCGAAGCACCTGGGCGTCGGCGAGCGGGTGACGGAGGTGCTGTTGCCCGAGGTCAGTTTCAGCGCGCTGCGAGATGTGTTCGTGGGCAACGATTTCGCCCGCACCCGCCCCTACCGCGTGGCCAAAGCGCCTGTGGACTACATCCAGGCGGCGATGGAGGAAGGGGCCACCATCGTGCAGGATTTCCACGTGGGCTACACCCGCCGGGGCGGGCGGCTGTATGCCGTTCTGGCCGATATATGCGCCTTCGCCAACACCAACGGTGGCACCCTCTACGTCGGCGTCAGCGGCGATCCCAAGCAGGAGTCTCCTGGGGTGGCGCAACCTGCGCGCGCGGTCAAGACGCTCCAGGAGGAGGTCGAGCGCCGCATCACGCCGCCGCTCAGCGTCACCGTGGACGTGCAGGGGACGCGCGGATTGAAGGTCGTGCGCGTGGTCGTGCCTCGGGGCGACGATCCACCCTACGCTATTGACGACAACAAGATCTACGTCCGCAGCGAGGCAGAGACGGGGCTGGCCGTGCGCGATGAGATCGTGAACATGGTGCTGCGGACCCAGGGCGTGTCGACCGCTCAGGCTCACCCTGCGGTTGGGTCTCGAGAGGAGCCCACAGGGCGCATCGACCCACCTCGGACCGGCGTCGAGATCACGGAGTCGCAGGAGCGCAAAGGCACGCTCTACCACACCATGCGCGACCTGCGCAACGGCAACGTGGTCAAGAACGTCACCCGCAAGTCGGCCCGTCGCCTGTGGCACTACGCCATCACGCAGGCCGAGGAGCACCCGGTGGACGCGCGCCAGGTTGATTGGCACGGGGACATCGCCATGCTCAAGCGGCGGGGGCGCAGCGGTCAGTACCGCTACGATCTGGTGCAACGGGAGAACGGCAAGGTGCGCGTCTACTACGGTGTGACGGAGGACGGCATTCACGGGGAGTGGGCGCGCGTGGTCGGGTTGGAGGCGGACCTGGATCAATGAAGCTTCATCGCACCGGCAAACACTATCGCTGGTTCGTCGTGTTCGTGTTCTTCCTGTTCATGCTCCTGCACCAGTCGGACAAGCTGCTGATTGGGCCACTGACCACGCCCATCATGGAGACGTTCGGCATCGACGACGCGCAGATGGGCGCGGTGTTCACCGGCGCGCTCATCGTCTCGGCCGTGTTCTATCCCCTGTGGGGCTATCTCTACGACCGCTACGCGCGGGCGAAGTTGCTGGCCCTGGCGTCGTTCATCTGGGGTTCGACGACCTGGCTCAGTGCCATCGTGCCCACTTACCCGGCGTTTCTCGCCACGCGCGCCTCGACCGGCATCGACGACTCCAGCTATCCCGGTCTCTACAGCCTGATCTCCGATTACTTCGGCCCGGCGGTGCGGGGCAAGGTGTATGGCCTGCTGCAGCTCACGCAGCCGCTGGGCTACATGATGGGCCTGGTGGTCGCCACGCTGCTCAGCGGTGTCGTGGGGTGGCGCGGCGTGTTCTACATCACCGGCTCGCTCGGCGTCCTGCTCGCTGTGCTGATCTTCTTCGGCGTGCGCGAGGCCCCGCGGGGCAAGAGCGAGCCCGAGCTGGCGGACCTGGAGCAGATCGGTATCTATCGCTTCGACAAGAAGATTGCCCTGGGCCTGTTCCGCAAGCGCAGCCTGCTCTTGCTGTTCGCCCAGGGCTTCGCCGGCGTCTTCCCCTGGAACGTGATCACCTACTGGTTCTTCCGCTACCTGGAGACGGAGCGGGGCTACTCGTCGGACGCCGTGTTGATGACCATGGCGCCGGTCGTGCTCATCCTGGCCGCGGGCTACTTCGTCGGCGGCGCGGCGGGCGATTTCTTCTTCAAGCGAACGCCCCGAGGGCGGCTGCTCGTCTCCATGGTGGCCGTCCTCCTGGGCGCGGTCTTCCTGACGATCACCATGAACGTGCCGGTGGAGAACCAGTTTCTGTTCCTGGTGATGCTCGCCCTCACGGCCCTGTTCATCCCCTTCGCCTCGGCCAACGTGATCTCCACGGTCTACGACGTGACGCTGCCAGAGGTGCGCAGCACGGCACTGGCGGTCCAGTACTTCATCGAGAACGCCGGCGCGGCTGTCGCGCCTTTGCTGGCCGGCCTGATCGCCGTGCGCTCCTCCCTCCACGACGCCATCCTGATCATCTGCGTCTCCACCTGGGTCATCTGCTCCGTCCTGCTCGCCTTCGCCGCCCACCTGGTGCCCCGCGACATCGAGACCCTGCGCCAGGCCTTGCGCGAGCGGGCGGAGTTCGAGCGGGCGAGGGCTGGTTCGTAGGCGCGATTTCCCAATCGCGTGCTTGTCTGGGCGGATCCCTTGGGGCTTCGGGGGGCATGCGGGCAGGATGCCCGCGGTCCGGTGCAGGCTCGAAACCGGGTTTTTTCTGGAAAACCTGGTTTCTTGGGCCGCTTGTCTGAGCGGGTCCCTTGGGGCTTCGGGGGCATGCGGGCAGGATGCCCGCGGTCCGATGGCAGGCTCGAAACCGGGTTTTTTCTGGAAAACCTGGTTTCTTGGGCCGCTTGTCTGAGCGGATCCCTTGGGGCTTCGGGGGGCATGCGGGCAAGATGCTCGTGGTCCGATGGCAGGCTCGAAACCGGGTTTTTTCTGGAAAACCTGGTTTCTTGGGCCGCTTGTCTGAGCGGGTCCCTTGGGGCTTCGGGGGGCATGCGGGCAGGATGCCCGCGGTCCGGTGCAGGCTCGAAACCGGGTTTTTTCTGGAAAACCTGGTTTCTTGGGCCGCTTGTCTGAGCGGATTCCTTGGGGCTTCGGGGGGCATGCGGGCAGGATGCCCGCGGTCCGATGGCAGGCTCGAAACCGGGTTTTTTCATGCGATGTACCATCGCCGCGATGGCACATCGCCAAGACCTGGTTTCTTGTCCGGTTGATTTGGGCTTTGGAACTTGGGATTTGGGATTTGAGACTCCGGCGTGACCTGGCTGCCCTGCTGATCCTCCTGCTCGTCGTCCTCGCCTTCTTCTGGCCGCTCCTCATCGGGGGCCAGTGGATTCCGCGTGGCGGCGGCGACCTGGTCTCCTTCATCTGGCCCATGTACCGCTACGCCGCTCGCAGCCTGCGCGCGGGCGTCGTGCCCCTGTGGAACCCCCACCTGCACAGCGGCGTGCCCTTCGTGGCCGACAACCAGTCCGGCGTCTTCTACCCCGTCAACCTGCTTGTCTTCGCCGTGTTCGGCGAGCCCTCCTACGCGCTGATGGAGGCACTCGTCGTCTTTCACGTCTGGCTCGCCGGCGCGGGCCTGTTCGCGCTGGCGCGTGGATTGGGCCTGCGCCGCTCCGCTGCGCTGGTGGGCGCGCTCGCCTTTGCCCTCTCCGATCTGTTCGTCACCCACATCGGCAACCTGAACCTCAACGCCACGGCCGCCTGGCTGCCGCTGCTCCTGCTGCTGACCCACCGGGCGCTGACGCGGCGCAGGATCGGCTGGGCGGCCGGCGCGGGGGCCGTGCTGGCGACGGCGGCGCTGGCCGGCCACGGCCAGATGTTGCTCTTCCTTGCCCTGACGCTCGTGCTGTATTTCCTGTATCGCCTGGCCGCCGACTGGCGCCGCGGCTGGCTCCACGCGCTGGGCAGTCTGGGCCTGGCGGCCCTCATCGTCGCCGTCGGGGTGGGGGGGGCGGCGCTGACGCTGCTCCCGGCCCAGGAGATGGCCGGGCACACCGGGCGGGGCCACCTGCCCTACGATGAGGCCACCCGCTATTCGCTCCCCCCCCGCGCGCTGATCGGCTTCCTGGCCCCCGACTTCTACGGGCGCGGCCCGGCTGGCTTCTGGGGCCCCTGGGACCGCGTCGAGGTCGGCTACGCCGGCGTCGCCACCCTCGTCCTCGCCGCCCTCGGCGCACTCACCGCCCTCAAAGCCCAACGCACGTCTCCGACACCCGGCACCCCACATCCGTCGTCCGACGTTTCACGTTTGACGTTTGACGTTTCACGCACCACGCATCACGCATCACGCAGCACGCAACACGCAGTACGTGTCACGCCCCACCCATCACTCTCCCCATTCCCCACCCCCTTCTTCATCCTCCTCGTGATCCTCGGCCTGCTCCTCGCTATGGGCCGCCACACGCCCGTCTACCGGCTCCTGTACCGTTTCGCGCCCACCTTCGACCAGGTGCGCGCCCCCGCGCGGCTGATCCTGCTCGTCGATCTGGGCCTGGCCATGCTCGCCGCCCGCGGCCTGGACCGGCTTCTCAGCCCCGCACCGGACCGCGGGCATCCTGCCCGCACACCCATGGACCGCGGGCATCCTGCCCGCATGCCTGTGGACCGCGGGCATCTTGCCCGCATGCCCCTTGCAGCCTGGACCGCCCTCGCTGCACTGCTCTGCGCCGCGGTGCTGCTGGCCGTCGGGCTCCCACGCGCGCAGGCCGTGCCGCCCCCGGATCGCGTGCCACAGGCGACGGCCAGCGTCGTCATCGCCGCCGTGCTGCTCGCGCTCAGCGGGCTCCTCGTGTGGTTGGCCCGCTCCGAGCGCTGGCGGCGCTGGCTCGGCGGGCTGTTCCTGGCGCTGCTGGCGCTCGACCTGATCGGGCTGGGCTTGCACTTGGAGGTCGAGCCCAACGATCCCACGCTGGGCTTCCGCCACGAGGACGTGGCCGCCTTCCTGCGCCAGGCCACACAACGCCATCCCTTCCGCATCGAGGTCGCCACCGGTGCGTGGCAGCCCGACGCGGCGCTCGTGCACGGCCTGTACGACGTCGGCGGCGTCTACAATCCCCTCGGCCTGGCGCCGTACCAGGCCTATCGCTGGGCCGTGGGGGAGCGGGGGTCACCCCTTTATAACCTGCTGGGCGTCAAGTACGTCCTGGCCGACAAAGGCGCGCCCCCTGGGCCCCCTGGGGATGAGCGCTTCGTGCCCGTCTACACGGCCAGCGCATCCCTGGACGTCTATGAGAACACGGCCGCGCTGCCCCGGGCGCTCGTGGTCCACTGCGCCCAGGTCGTGCCCGAGCACGCGGCGGCCTGGGAGGCGATCCACGCGCCCGACTTCGACCCCGCGCAAACGGTCGTGCTGGAGGAGACCTGGGTCGCCGGCCGCGATCTGCCGGGCGCGGATTGCGGCACGGCGGCGGAAGACGGGGCCGTGACATTCGTGCGCTACGGATCGAACCGCGTCGAGCTGTCGGTGCGCGCGTCCGCGGGCGGATTCCTCGTCCTCAGTGACGTGTACTACCCCGGCTGGCGGGCGACCGTGGACGGCGTGCCCGTTGAGGTCCTGCGGGCCAACTACGTCTTCCGCGCAGTTCCGCTCCCGGCGGGCGAGCACACGGTCGAGATGCTGTTCGTTCCGTGGACCTGGCGCGCCGGCCTGGCGGTGACCCTCGTCACGTGGGGAGCGTTGGGGATCTGGGTCGCGCTGCGGGTCTTGATTTGCCCGCGGAAAGCGGCTATCCAGAACTTCAACGCAGAGTCGCCGAGGCGGAGAGACGCAGAGATGGGGCCAGGATGATGCTCTGCTTACCTGTGCCGAGAAGCCGTTCCCGCTTGTCTGGGCTAGGCGATGTATCTGTAGACACCAACAGGAGCTGCATACTATGACACTCCTACTGGAAGACGTGATCAAACTCGTGATAGCGCTCGTCGTCGGCGGGATGATTGGCCTGGAGCGGGAGTTCCGCGACAAGGCGGCCGGCTTCCGCACGATTATGTTGATCTGCGTCGGCGCGACTCTCTTCACCATCTTCTCCCTCAAGCTTGGCGCCGAAAGCGAGCCCGCTCGCATCGCGGCCAACGTCGTCACGGGCGTTGGCTTCCTGGGCGCGGGGGCGATCCTGCGCGACGGTGGCCGCGTGATGGGCCTGACGACGGCGTCCACCATCTGGCTCGCTGCGGCGCTGGGCATGGGGATCGGCGAAGGGGAGTATCTGTTCTCCGCACTCGTGGCCGCGCTCGTCCTGATCATCCTTTGGGCGTTCCCCCCCATCGAGGCGTGGATCAGCAGTGTCCTGGAGACGCGCACCTACGAGATGATCTGCCCCGCCAGTCACGAGAAGCGCGACCAATTGGCGGCCGTGTTCCGCGAGTGCGGCTTGCGCGTGCGGACCCACAAGCAGGTCAAGCGCGGGGACGAGATGGTGTGCACCTGGCAGGCGGTCGGGGCGCTGGAGAAACACGAGCGGCTGGTCGAGGCGCTCTTCGCCGATCCCGAGGTGCGGGAGTTCCTGTTCTAGTCTGCACAAGAGTTGAGAGAGCGTTCGTAGTGAGCTACGGAGTCTGTGGAGCAGCGTCCCCGTTCGTAGTGAGCTACGGAGCGCAGCGGAGTAGCGTCCCGACGGCACTCCGGCAGACCTACGTGCCTCACTACGAACCCGGAAGTAGCGTCCCACGGCACTCCGGCGGACCTGCGGACGGATGTCTGCATCCGCCGGATGTCTGCATCCGCCCTTACTACGAACCAAGCTGCCCAGCGCAGCAGCGTCCCCGTTCGTAGTGAGCTACGGAGCGCAGCGGAGTAGCGTCCCGACGGCACTCCGGCAGACCTACGTGCCTCACTACGAACCCGGAAGTAGCGTCCCGCAGCACTCCGGCGGGCCTGCGGACGGATGTCTGCATCCGCCAGATGTCTGCATCCGCCCTCACTACGAACCAAGCTGCCCAGCGCAGCAGTGTCCCCGTTCGTAGTGAGCTACGGAGCGCAGCGGAGTAGCGTCCCGACGGCACTCCGGCGGGCCTGCGGACGGATGTCTGCATCCGCCGGATGTCTGCATCCGCCGGATGTGTGCATCCGCCCTCACTACGAACGGATGCCACACCTATGTGTGCAGAAGAGCCGAGAGCGGGACGCCATCTGGCGTCCCGCTCTTATTCGGGCGTGCTTCGGGCCGGGCCTCAGCGGCCCAGGAACTGCCGCGCGATGACTAGCCGCTGGATCTCGTTGGTCCCCTCGCCGATGGCACACAGCCGCTGGTCGCGATACATGCGCTCGACCTCGTACTCCCGCACGTACCCGTAGCCGCCGTGGATCTGGATCGCCGCCCGGCAGGCGTGCTCCGAGCTCTCCGTGGCGAACAGCTTGGCCATCGCGGCCTCTTTGGTGAACCGTTTCCCCTGCTCCCTGAGCCACGCCGCGCGCTGCACCAGCAGGCGCGCCGCCTCGATCTCCGTCGCCATGTCGGCGATCATCCACTGGACGGCCTGGAACTTCGCGATCCGCCGGCCGAACTGCGTCCGCTCCTGCGCGTACGCGACGGCCCGCTCGAACGCGCCCTGCGCCAGTCCCGTCGCCATCGCCGCGATGGCCACCCGCCCGGCGTCCAGCGTGATCAGGAACTGCTTGAAGCCCTCGTTCTCCGTCCCCAGCAGGTTCTCCGCCGGGATGCGGCAATCCTCGAAGAACAGCTCTGAGGTCACCGAGCCCTTCAGGCCCATCTTCTTCTCATCCCGCCCCGGCTGGAAGCCCGGGGTGCCCTTCTCGACGATGAAGGAGGATATCCCGCGGGTACGTTTCTCCGGGTCGGGATCCGTTCGGGCGGTGATGACGACGACGTCCGCGATCGAGCCGTTGGTGATGAATATCTTTTGGCCGTTGATCACCCATTCATCGCCGTCACGGACCGCGCGGGTGCGGGTCGCGCCGGCGTCGGAGCCGGCCTGCGGCTCCGTCAGGCCGAAGGCGCCGATCTGCTCCCCGCGTGCCAGCGGCACCAGGTACTTCTGCTTCTGCGCCTCTGTGCCGAAGAGAAAGATAGGCTCACTGCACAGGGACGTGTGCGCATCGAGCGTGATGGCCATGGAGCCCGAGACGCGGGCGATCTCCTCCAGCGCGATGACCAGGCTGGTGTAGCCGCCGCCGGACCCGCCATACGCTTCAGGAAAAGGCAATCCCAGGATGCCCAGCGCGCCCATGCGGCGAAAGATGTCGTCTGGAAAGCAGTCTGTCTCGTCTATCTCCTCGGCACGGGGCGCGATCTCCTTCTCCGCGAACTCCCGCACCATGCGCCGTATCATCCGGTGTTCCTCGCTCGCCTGGAAGTCCATTGCTAGTCCTTTCCTCGCTTTGCATTGCGGGCGTTCCACGTTCGACGTCCGCGCCTATGACTGTTGGCCGGAGAAGCGGGCGCGGGTGTTCCAATCGGACGATGCCCGCGGTTCGGAACGCCGGCAGTCCGCAGTGCCGGCAGGATGCCGGCGGTCCGAATGGTCGCCGTGTGGTCGCGTGCCCGACGTTTGACGTTTGACGCATGACGTTTGACGTTTCACGTTCCACGCCTGCCAGGCAGTCCCACCTGCCCACACAACCGCCAGTTCTATGCCCATCAGGACCGCAGGAACAGCCCCTCAGGGTCGATAGTGTGCCTCAGCAGGTCGATCTCCTCGACCGTTGGAGGCTCCGTCTCCGTCGTTCTCGAGGTGTCCATGGCGAACTCCGTGTTCTCCAGGATCTGCTGAACGGAGATGCCGGGGTGGTGTGAGGCCAGATACATCTCCCGTGTCTCCTCGTCGAACAGCATCACCCCCAGGTTCGTGATCACCGACGCCGGCCCGCCCCGGATCAGCCCGGCCTTCTCGCGGCCCTGGGGTCCATCCACCCATCCGGGGCTGGTCAGGTAGTGCACCTGCTCGGGGAAGCGCCGTTTTTCGTGCAGCATGATGATCACGGTCCGCTTGGAAAGACAGGCGATGTCGCCAGCGCCGCCACTGCCCGGGAGACGTACCCTGGGGTGGTGGTAGTCGCCGATGACGGTCGAGTTCAGGTTGCCGTACCGGTCCACCTGCGCGCCGCCCAGGAAGCCCACGTCGATGAATCCTCGCTGCAGCACCGTGGCGAAGATGTCGAACAACCCCCGGCACGTGGATGCCCCGTGCACGCAGCGTGAGTCGCCCACGCTGGCGGGGAGATGCAGGAGGGCGCTGTCAACCGTTCCGGCCTCGAATACGATCACGCTGTCCGGTGCCTGCGTGTACTTGGCCAGCATGGATGCGATCATCGGCAGCCCGGTTCCCACGAACACGATTTCGCCGTCGCCGATCTCCTTCGCGGCTCGGGTGACCATCAGCTCCGCGGTGGAGTAATCCTTGGCGTATTCTTTTCCCATCTCCTCATCTCCTGACCACGTTCGCGCTGTATCCCAGGGCCGGGTCTGCCTTCAGGAAGGACAGCCGCTCGATGCCCCCGATGCGGTCCAGATAGTCCCAGTGGTCCGCCGCGCCGTACACGTACGTCTCCAGATACTCCCGGAACGCGTCCGCGCCCCCCTTGGCTGCCTGCGCGTACAGGGCGTAGTGTTGGGGATCGTAGTCGTAGCACCCATGGCAGGCGGTCGGGTGCGCGCCGTAGGGCACGTGGACGATGGCGTCCACGCGGATAAACGGGATGCAGTTCCGCTCCGGGTCCCGGCGGATGAATTCCTCGGAGACGATCTCCTCGGCCGTCACGATGACCTTCTTGGCCGCCCGGGCGACGAAATCGTCGGCGTAGCTCTGGCCCAGGATGCGCACCGTGCCCTGTTGGCCCACCATCTGCGCGTGGATCACGGCCACGTCAGGGTTCACCGCCGGCAGCAGCACCACCTTGTCCCCGGTGAAGGGGCAGTCCATCAGCACCAGCTTCTTGTTGGCGGCCTTGGGGTCGCGCTGGCGTTGCTCGGCCTCGAAGCCGGACTGCGTGATCATGTCCGAACCGAGCATCGTCCTGGCCGGGATGAAGGGCAGCCCCAGCGCCCCTGCGACCAGCCTCAGGGTCGCGCCGAAGTTGCTGTAGTCCTCCCACTGGATGGATCCTTCCTCGATCGCGCGCCTGAAGTTCGGGCTGGGACTGACGAACAGCTCGTCGCCGATGTAGGCGACCTCCACGCGCTTGACGGCGCCTGCTCCGATGAGTATATCCGCGTCCATCCCCGGGGAGTGGCCGTAGATGACCAGTTCCCGTCTCTCCTGGCGCAGCATCTCGCGGATAAACGCCATCGGGTGGCGCTGCATGGTGAAACCGCCGAAGGTGATGTGGTCCCCGTCGTGGATGAACTCCTTGACGGCCTCCTGCAAAGAGATGATCTTATTCGTCTGCGACACCTCTGGTACTCCTTTGCTTTGACGTTTGACGTTTCACGCTTGACGTTTGACGTTTGACGCTTGACGTTTCACGTCTCACGTCTCACGTTCGATGCCGACAACGACTCCGTCGCCGGTGGCGATATACGCATGTGCGATGTAGGGCGTGTTGTGGGCGATGCCGATCTGGCCCGCGCGATCCAGCACGATGAGCTCACCCTCACCGGTGGTGCGTCTGGCCAGCAGCGCGATGGCTGCGTCGGCCGCCTGCTGAGCCGACATCCCCTGGGCGATGAAGTCGCACGCGGTCTTGCTGATGACCACCCGCATCAGCGCCTCGCCGAAGCCCGTTGCGGAGACCGCTCCGGTCTCGTTGTCGGCGTAGGCCCCGCAGCCCACCAGCGGCGAGTCGCCCACGCGACCGGGCAGCTTGTTGAAGGTCCCGCCCGTGGAGGTGGCGGCCGCCAGGTTCCCGGCCACGTCCAGTGCCACAGCGCCGACCGTGTCCGAGGCCGCGCCATCGGAATGGCGCGTTTGTAGGGACGGTGGTGCGCCATCGGAATGGCGCCTTTGTAGGGACGGCGGTGCGCCATCGGAATGGCGCCTTTTTTCGGATGGCGGCGCGCCATCGGAATCGACGCCGAAGGGCTCCAGATCGTGCAGTTTACCTTCGGCCTGGGCGGTCCGCCAGCGTGCCAGTTCGCGCTCGGCCAGCAACTCCTCGACCGGGCAGACGGGCACGTCCATCTGCCGGGCGAAGGCCTCCGCCCCCGCGCCGGCGAGCAGGGCGTGTTCGCTTTCCGTCATGACCAGCCGCGCCAGCGTGACCGGATGGCGCACCCGCTGGACGGCGGCGACCGCGCCGAAGTTGAGGTCGCGCCCATCCATGATGATCGCGTCCAGTTCGACCTCGGCCGCGGCGTTGAGAAACGAGCCGTAGCCCGCGTCGAACGTGGGATCATCCTCCAGGGCACGCACCGCAGCCTCGACTGCCTCCAGCGCCGACCCGCCTCGGGTGAGGATCGTCCAGCCGATTTCCGCCGCCTGGCGGGAGCCGTCCATGTGGGCCTGGTGGGTCTCCAATGGGATATCGTAGGCCCCGCCGTGAGTGATGATGATAGGGGATGTCTGCTTCATTTGTCTCATTGTCTGTGGCTGTGCTATGCCGGATAGAAATAGATGTCCGTTGGCTTGAGTTTGGAGTTGCGCAGGAACCGTCCCTTGACCGGCATCCCAACCCAGTCGATACTAGCCTCGTGGGGGTCAACGCCGACCAGCCGTGCCAGGAAGAGCGTATCTACCCCCTCGAACTCGACCAGCACCAGCACGTAGGGACACTGGGGCAGGAATTCCTCCGATCCGAAGTGACATACGGTGAAGGCGTGGACCGTGCCGACCGGCTCGATCTCGACCCACTCCGTCTCCTGGCCGGTGTACATGTCGTGTCCCCGTGGGGTGGCGTAGGTGTAGCCGCTCTCTGGCTCGCGGCTGACGATGAAGCGCCGGTTGGCCAGCGCGGCGAAGAAGGGGGAATCCTGGCCGTAGGAGTAGTTGTACTCGATCGCGTATGGCTGCTTGATGACGATAGCGCCCATGTCCTTCAGGGCAGAGAGATCGTCGCCGGTGGGGAAGGGCACGTTGAAGACGACCGTCCCCTCCATCGTCTCGTCCATCTTGTTGGGCAGTGCTTTCTTGGGCTTCTGTTCGCTCATTGGGCTCCCTCCGCTTCCTCCCGTTCCAGGATACTGACGGTGACGTAGGTGCCGGTGCCGGCGTGCGAGTGGATCGCGCCCCGGTGGGCGTCGGGCACCTGCAGCGCCGGGTCGCCGAAGTGTTGCTCAATCGTGTGCTGTAACTGCCAGATGGCGAACACCGCCTGCATCAGCCCGGTCGCGCCGACCGGGTGACCACAGGCGATGAGGCCGCCCGAGGGGTTGACCGGGCAGGCCGGCTCATCCGCCAGATTGAGCCCGTAGTCGATACCCGGCATGAACGCCTTGCCGCTGGCGGCGAAGGTGCCGCCCTCGCCGTACCGGCACAGTCCCATGTCCTCGTAGGTCTGGATCTCCGAGGAGGTGTAGGCGTCGTGCAGCTCGATGAAGTCAATCTCGTTGAGCGGGTCGGTGATACCGGCGTTCTTGTAAGCCTCCCTGCTCCCCATGCGGCCGGCTCGGAAGGAGTGCACGCCGGGATAGCGGAACCCATGCGCCCACAGCTCCTTGTAGTAGGCGCGGGAATCGGCTTCCATCTCGTTGGGCAGCGCGTTGTACTTGTAGAAGTCCTCGTAGGACTGATGGGGCCGGTCGGAGAGACGCATAGCGTCGGTGCCCCGGCCAATGGCCGTGACGCGCACCTTGGGGAAGTCGCGCCCGGCGGCTTTCTCCAGCTTGGTCAACCCATCCTCCGAGCACAGCACCGCGCAGGCCGCGCCATCGCTCATCACACAGATGTCGTGCCGGGTGAGGGGCCAGGCCACCATCGGGGCCGCCCGTACGTCCTCGATGGACAGCCGCATGCGCTTCTGGGCGTAGGGGTTGTGGTAGGCGTTGATGTGGTTCTTGACGGAGACGTGGGCCAGTTGTTCGACGGTGGTGCCGAACTCGCGCATGTGGCGCGTGACCATCATCGCGTAGTAGCCCGAGTAGAAGCCGCCCACCGGATAGTCGAAGGACACGTCGGAGGCCAGCGCGATGAACTCATTCCCCTTCCACGTCTCTACGTGGGACATCATCTCGAAGCCGTAGCAGAGCACGACGTCGGCGTAGCCGGAGGCGATGGCTTTCCAGCCCTCCTGGAAGCAGATGCCCCCGGTGGCTCCGCCCCCCTCGACGCGGTGAGATGGCTTCGGTAGCATGCCGATGTAATCCTGGGCCATGATGGCGGCCATTAGCTGGCGCTCGAAGTGGTCTGAGAAGTACGATGCCACCGTGGCGTCCACCAGTTCCCAGAACCTGGGGTGCTCGATCCCCAGATCGGCGAGGGCGTAGTCATAGGCCTCCTTGACCAACGCCGGGAAGGTCTTGTCGGGTCGAGCCTTGGCGAACTTGGAGACCCCACCCGAGACAGCGTATACGGGACGCATAGAGTACCTCCTTCGTGACTTGTGGCTTGACTTGTGCGTGTTCCAACATCCGTCGGATCGCGGCCATTATGGTCACCTGGATTGGATCGCGGCCAGGATGGCCGCCTGGGTTCGTGTGGTCTGCATCACCTCCTTGACGTTCCTACCCGCTGCCGGTCTACCAGGCCGTCCTGAGGACGCCCCTGCCTGCAGGGTATTCGATTCACAACGACGACAGTTCGTCGGTTAGTCATCTGTGTCTATCCCGATTCAGCGGGATCGTGGGGCGGAAGGATGGTGGTTCTGGAGGGGTGTGAGGGAGGCAGGGTGAAGAGGAGACATGGGGATGCCACTGTTTGGCGTGAGCTATGCGGTGTATATCATTCACAGCGTTGCTTCCAGAGAGAACCGTTCACGGCCACGGCTGGCCGTCTCGCTGGGCGGTGTTCGTCTGTGCGTCAAGCCTGTGTGCGTCAGGCCTGTCCCCTGCTCTGGCGTGGATGGGGGCAGGATCAGCGATCGAAATAGATGGACTTGCCGGTGACTGACAGCGGAATGCCCATCACGAAGTCTGCGTCGATCAGGCCGATCTCGCGCGCCACGACGCCCGCGCGATACATGATGCGGTTGTCTACGTTCAGCAGGCTGGCCGTCTTCGCCGCCGAGCCGATGGCGATTCCCATATCCAGCAACCGAAAGGCGCAGTTGGGGCCCCTGAACTCTCCTTCGACCGTGTTGGGCTCGATGCATGTCTCGCTCCCGCAGGCCGCACAGTCCAGCCCCAGTGCATCGGCGTCTTTCAGCCCGATCAGCACCACCGCCTCCGAATCGATGACGTTCTGCCCGTCCCGGTCGAAGTTGCGTTTGCCCGTTCGCTCCCCGTAGGCGATCATGGCCTTGCCCAGCCGCTGCAACGCGTCTCCCTCGACGATGCTCAATACGACGAAGTCCTGCCCCGCTGCCTTGGGCGCGGTCCGGGCGGAGATGGCCATTAGTTCGGCTACCGTGTGTATGCTCATGTTTTCTCTATAGGATTGGGAATGGCTTGTGTGCCGGTCATCGTATACCAAACGCGCCAGGATGAGAAGTCCGGCAATATGGCTCAACCGAGACCTGACAGGTTCAAAATGCCCAGAACCTGTCAGGCCTTACCTTGCCACCCTCCGTGTAGGCGGCCCTCAGGCCAAGTACAGCGATGCATAGATTCGTTCCGCGATTCCAGCGACCTCACCGCCGTAGGACAGGTGGTGCTAGGCGCATGAATGAGCGGAGAATCACCCCAACACCGGATCTTCCAGGCCGGTGCGAGCCAGCAAGCCCGACGCGGATTTGCGAAACCGCCTACTAAGCCCACCGAGGGCGCGGTTTCCGCGCCCGCACAGGAGCGGCCTAGTCGAATCGTCCCGCCAGGACTTCCTCCAGCGTGGGCTGGCCGATGACCTGGAGCTCATAGCGCACCCGATCCATCGGGTGCTGCACGTTGATCAGCCGCCGCAGGTCTATAGGCGTGGCGGTCAGGACCAGGTCGCACTCGGTCTGGTTGATGGTTTCCTCCAGATCGCGCACCTGCTCGTCGCCGTACCCCATCGCCGGCAGGAGCGGGCCGGTCCCCGGGTATTTCCTGAACGTGTCTGCGATGGACCGGACCGCGTAGGGACGCGGGTCCACCAACTCCGCCGCACCGAAGCGCCGGGCCGCGACCACGCCGGCCCCGTACGCCATCTCGCCATGCGTCAGTGTCGGCCCGTCCTCGATCACCAGGACGCGTTTGCCCCGGATGGCCGCCGGGTCCTCCACGAAGATGGGGGATGCGGCCTCGACCAGTGTCGCCTGCGGGTTGACCGCGTAGATGCTCTTTCGTACCGTGGCGACTCCCTCGGGCTCGGCGGTGTCCACCTTGTTGATCAGCACCACGTGGGCCGCGCGCAGGTTCGCCTCTCCGGGATGGTAGCGCAGTTCGTGCCCTGCCCGGTGAGGGTCCACGACGACGATGTGCAGGTCGGGCCGGTAGAAGGGCAGGTCGTTGTTCCCGCCATCCCACACGACCACGTCTGCCTCCTCCTCCGCCTGGCGCAGAATCGCCTCGTAGTCCACTCCGGCATACACCACGACGCCCCGGTCTATGTGGGGCTCGTACTCCTCTCGCTCCTCGATGGTGCACTTGTGGTGATCGAGGTCCGCGTACGTGGCGAAGCGCTGCACGGCCTGGGCGGCCAGGTCCCCGTAGGGCATCGGGTGCCGGATGACCACCACGTCTTTGCCCATCTGCTGGAGCACGTCGCAGACGCGGCGCGTCGTCTGGCTCTTGCCCGATCCGGTGCGCACGGCGCAGACCGTCACCACCGGCTTGCGGCTGTCCAGCAGCGTCGAGCCGGTTCCCATCAGGCGAAAGTCGGCACCAGCCGCCAGAACCTGCGACGCCTTGTGCATCACGTACTCGTGGGGCACGTCGGAATAGGCAAACACCACCTGGTCCACCTGATGCCGGTGGATCAGGTCATCCAGGTCCGTCTCAGGATAGATGGGGATGCCCTCGGGATACAGGCTTCCGGCCAGTTCGGGCGGGTATCGGCGTCCCTCGATGTTGGGGATCTGTGTCGCGGTGAAAGCGGCCACCTCATACGCGGGGTTGTCGCGGAAGTAGACGTTGAAATTGTGGAAATCGCGCCCGGCGGCGCCCATGACAACGGTGACAATGCGTTTCTGGTTCATACTGTGAAGTCTTCTTCTGTTGGGATTGGGCTGTCCTCCTTGCCACGCACCAGGAAGACCCACAGCAGCACAGGGATGATCAGCACCAGGATGCTCAGACAGCATGGTGCGATGCCGTATGCGGGGGCAATCTCCCCGGTCTGTGTGCTTGGACCGAATTCGCTGCTCCACTCCCCTGCGCCGGCGAATACCGCAATGCCCCCGGCGATCAGCGGCAGCGTGCAGCACAGCAGCGTGAGGGCTGCCACGACGATAGTGATGATCGTACCCGTCTGTTTGGACATGAGCTCTCTCCTTTTGCTAGTGATCGGATCACGCGGACGCCTGTGTCCGCGAACGCGCGACCGATGTTAGCGGACGCACGACCAACGTCCGCGAATGCATGACCAACGTTCGCGAACGCATGATCAATGTTCGCGAACGCACGACCAATGTCCGCGAACACATGATCAATGTTCGCGAACGCACGATCAGTGTTCGCGAACGCACGATCAATGTTCGCGCGATCCTGCCTGCCTGCCTGGTCACGCCAACCGTGACAGCAGGATTCCCAGCTCATACAGCAGCATGAACGGTACCATGACCAACAGCATGTTGACTGGGTCCGTGGTGGGTGTGACAATCGCCGCCCCGGCGGCGGCTCCGACGATAACCAGTCTCCGCCCCTTGGCAAACGCCTCAGGCGTGGCGACGCCCAACTTGGCCAGGAAGTACATCACCAGCGGTGTCTCGAAGACGAGCCCGGCCCATAGCAGCATGTTGCCGACGAAGCTGATATACCGCTCAATGGAGTAGCGTTGCTCGACGATTTCGGACAAGAACCCCTTGAGAAAAGGGATCGCGGCTGGGAGCAACACCATCGCCGCGAAGACCACCCCGGTGGCGAAGCTCAGCGAGGCCGCCGGAGCGCCGATGAAAATGTAGCGTCGTTCATTGACCTCCAGGCCCGGCGCTGCAAACTTGAACAGCTCATACATGATGACCGGCATGGCGATCGTGATCCCGATGATGAGCGCCACCTTGAAAAAGACGGTGGGGGCTTCGGTGGGCGAGATGGCCAGCGGCACTTGATCTCCAAGTGGGCTGACCAGCGTCTTAAGGGCGGTAGGAGCGACCAGCATGCCCAGGAGTGTGCCGATGAGCAACGCGATAACGGCCCTGACCAGGCGTTGGCGTAGTTCATTCAGGTGATCGAGAAGGCCCATCTCGGCCTGCAGGTTTCCCTCTCGCTGCTTCGGTTTGTCTGTGCGACGCTTCATTCTGTACCCTTCGCTGTACCCTTCGACTTCGGCTCTCCCGTGGCTGCGTCCTCCAGGGCCTGGCTGGCCTCCTGCACGGCGGTCTTCAGTTCAGCCCGCGCGTCGGCGATTTCCTCTGCGCCTTCCTGCGCAGACTTCTCCACGGCCTGGCTGGCTTCCTGTGCGGCGGATTGGAACTCGGCCTGCAGGTCCGCAATCGGCTGTATGCCTTCCTGGATGGATTCCTCCAGCGTCTGGCGCGTCTGCTGCACTGCGGCCTGAAGATCGTCCTGGACGCCTGTGACGGACCCGACGATATCATCTTCGACCAGGCCCTCCAGGCTCTGCCGCGGTTCCTGCACGGCGCTCTGAAGCTCACTCCGGATCTCGACGATGGGCGCGATCCCCTCCCTGACGATGTCCTTCAGCTCTCCAATTGTGTCACCGCGGGTCTCGCCAGGTTGCCCCTCGTCGCCGTCCGTGGCCTCGGGCGTGCCCTCGCGTGTCTCATCGCCCTCTTCCTCGCTTGCCTGAGCCTCGGTATGAAGCAAGGACGTGAACTCGCCCGACATGCCGCGCAGCTTAGTGGCGAGGCGGCGGATAGACTGGATGACTTCCAGCACGCGCTTAGGGCCGACCAGCAGGATAGCGATGATCAGGATGACTGTTAGTTCCCAGGGGCCTACGTTCAGGAAATTCACTACTGCTCCTTCAGTTTCACACCGTCCCACTCTGAGAAAGCGGACGCAGACGTCCGCCTCTAGAAGGCTGTGCGGACGCGGACGTCCGCCTCTAGAAGGCTGTGCGGACGCGGACGTCCGCCTCTAGAAGGCTGTGCGGACGCGGACGTCCGCCTCTAGAAGGCTGTGCGGACGCGGACGTCCGCCTCTAGAGGGTTGTGCGTTCGCCTTCGCTATCCCTCGCGTCGGACGCAGCCGACCGCGGACGGTCGGGGTCAACGCCCGCCGAATCCTTGACGGCTTCGACGATGGCTTCTTTGTGCTCCACCAACGTGCCCAGCACGCCGTTGATGAATCGCGGGGCGCTGTCGGAGGCAAATGCCTTGGCCAGTTCGACCGCCTCGTTGATGGCTACTTTCACGGGCGTCCCGCCGTCCACGGCGAACTCGAAGATCGCCATGCGCAGGATGTTTCGGTCAATGTAGGCCATCTGGTCCAGCGGCCATTCAGGGGCGTAGCGATGGATGAATACGTCAAGCACCGCATGGTGTTCGAGCACGCCTCTCAGGAGGTGACGGCTGAAGTCTGCTGCCGCCTTCGGCAGGTCGGCAGCCACGAGACTTCGCTCTAGCACAGCGCCAGGCGGGTGATGTGCGCAGTCAATCTCGTACAATGCCTGTAGTGTTGCGATGCGGGCTTGATGGCGGCCCTTCACGTTTCTGTGTCTCCGTCTCGGCCTTGCTATGCCCTCTCGGAAGGATAAGCCACGTCCTCAATGTGTACGTCAATGGACAGGACTTCCATGCCGATCATGTCCCGGATGACCCGAGCAACCTCGGCCTGGATCTGGCGGCCGACGCTCAACATGCTCGTGTCCGGCTCAGCCACGACATGGAGTGTCACCCGCACGCGGTTTTCGACAATCTCGATCCCCACCCCGTTCTGGCGCAGGAGTCGAGGCACGCCGGTCAGTGGAGCCATACGTGCTACACCGGGTACAGCCAGGGTGGTCAGTCGGGCTGTGGTCTCCAGCACCTCGGGGGCGATGGTGATCTTGCCGATCGTGGGTTGTGTGTCCATTCGTGTCCTCTTCTCGCACCCCATAGGGGCGCAGTCACGGCGGCCTTCTGCGGTTGCCTATCCCTGTGTCACCAGGCCACCGTCTACTGTCAGTACCTCACCCGTGATGAACGATGCCTCATCCGAGGCCAGGAACGCGACTGCGTAGGCGACTTCCTCAGGTTGCCCCACGCGTCTCAGCGGTGTCATTTCAACCAGACGCTGTTTCCATTCCTCCGCCAGGTCGGCGGTCAGGTCGGTGGGGATGACGCCCGGCGCGACGCAGTTCACGGTGATGCTGCGCGGCCCCAATTCCTTGGCCAGGCTCTTCGTGAACGCGATGACGCCCGCTTTGGAGGCGGCATAGTTGGTCTGGCCCGCCTGCCCTGCGATGCCCGCGATGGAGCTGATACTGATGATACGCCCTCGTCGCTTCCGGACCATCGGGCGCGCGGCCGCCTTGCAGCAGTTAAACACCCCCTTGAGATTGGTGCGCAACACGTCGTCCCAGTCTTCTTCCTTCGCCAGCATCAGCAGTTGGTCGCGGGTGGTGCCGGCGTTGTTGACCAGGATGTCTATCCGGCCAAATGCATCCAGCGCGGCTTGGATCAACGCGCTGGCCTGTTCGAAATCGCCGACGTCGGCCTGGACCGCGATAGCCGTCCCGCCCGTTGCCTCGATGGCGCGCACCACCTCGGCGGCGGCCGCTTCGTTGTGTTGGTAGTTCACCACCACGCTTGCCCCCCGGCGTGCCAGTTCCAGCGCGATGGCCCGCCCGATGCCGCGCGACGCCCCCGTCACCACCGAAATCTTGTCGTTCAGCGATCTGTCCATAGTCTCTGATCCATCAAGAGGTTACATCAAGCCGTTCCATCAGGCCACGCGCAGGGAGGCCTCATGATGCCTGGCAGGCCAAGACCTGAGCGGTGCTCACCCTCTCCATCGTCGCGTCGATACGCCGCAGGAGACCGGTCAGCACCTCCTTGGGCCCCACCTCCACGAAGCGGGTCACCCCATGCGCGATCATCCAGCGCACGGACTCGGTCCAGCGCACGGGCGAGGTCAGTTGCTGCCCCACGGCGTCGCGGATGGCGACCGGGTCGGTGAGCGGACGGGCGCTGGCGTTCATCACGATCGGCACGTCTGGCTCGCGAAACGGCGTTGCCTTGAGGATGCGGCGAAACTGGACAGCGGCTCTGGACATCAATGGGGAGTGGGCCGCGATACTGACAGCCAGACGGATTGCCCGTCTGGCTCCCTGTGCCTTTGCCAGTTCCACTGCCTGCTCCAGCGCGCCCGTCGTGCCGGAGATGACAACCTGGCCGGGACAGTTGTCGTTGGCGATGCCGACATAGTCGCCGCTCTGTTCTCGCACTGTGGCGCAGATCGCTTCGACAGAGTCGCGATCCAGCCCAAGCACGGCCACCAGGCCGCCGGCGTCCTGCTCGCCAGCCTGCTGCATCAACCGGCCCCGCTCGCGTACCAGTCTCAGTCCGTCTTCGAATGAGAGAACGCCTGCCGCTACGAGTGCGCTGAACTCCCCCATGCTATGCCCGGCGACATAGGCCGGTTTTCTCACCTCGCATCCATCGAGCGCACGCAGCGCAGCGATACTGATGGTGAGCACTGCCGGCTGTGTGTTCAGCGTGTCGTTCAACGACTCAGCCGGGCCGTGAAAGCACAGGCTCGACAAATCGATGTCCAGGATGCGGTTGGCTCGGGACAACACCTCACGGGCCGCGGGGAACGTGGCGCAGAGATCACGCCCCATCCCTACGTATTGGGAACCCTGTCCAGGAAACAGGTAGGCGAACAGCGGCTTGAACACCCTAGGTATTTCCCTGTTGTCCTCTGCTCCTGGCCCCTCGCCGGTGCTTACTCCTCTACCTCGATAACTTGAACACCGCGGTACGTACCGCAGGATAGGCAGACATGGTGTGGTCGCACGGGTGCGCCGCACTGCGGGCAGGTCACCAGTGGCGACCGCTTCATCTTCCAGTGACTACGTCGGTTCCTCCGACGTCTGCTAGATATTCTTCTCTTGGGCACTGCGCCCATAGCTTACTCACGCTCCTTTCTTCCAGTCGATCTCTCCCCCGGACAGGGTGGGGCACGGTGTCCGCTCCCTACCCGTCGCGCCTCGGCGCGATTCTGTCCAAGGGGACGTATTATAGAGGCGAGCCGTGAACCTGTCAAGGCGTCTCGCCGTCACCGTCAGGGCTAGGCCGCTCCTTGACGGGCGATTGGCTCTGGCTCTTCGCCTGATCAGCCTGGATCGTGCGGATGCCGTTCTCAATCACGGTCAGCGCCCGCTTCATGTCCTGCTCCAGCTTGCACAGGACCTCGAACGCGTACTGATCGGCGCCAGCACGAATGCTCTCCGCCTCCTGCTCGGCCTGCTTCTGGGTCAGGGTAGCTTGGGCCTTGGCGGATTTGGCGACAGCATGTTCTGCAGTGACTTGGGCTGCCTCGGTGCGGGCCAGTGCGATGATACGTTCGGCCTCTTCCTGCGATTGGGCCATCACACGCTCCTTCTCGCGGATGATCCGCTCGGCGCGCCGCACTTCATCGGGAATCGAGATGCGCATCTGGTCGAGCAGAGGCCAGATGTGGCGCTCGTCCACCAGGCGCATGCTGCTGAAGGGCATTGATCTGCTCTCCTTGACGATTTCCTCTAGCCGGTCCACCAGGTGCAGAATATCCATGCTCGGCCTCCATCGTTCAGTCGCGCAGTGAGAACAGCGGCACGGGCTCGTTGGTCTTCTCTCGCTGGCGTCGCTTGGCCTCCAGCGCGGAGGCCACGTGTGGTGAGACCATTCCTGTCACGTCACCGCCCAGCAGTGCGATCTCCTTGACGATGCTGGAACTCAGGAACGCGTGAGGTTGGCGTGTGATCAGACACACGGACTCGATCTCTGGTGCCAGTTGACGGTTAGTGAGTGCCATCTGGTACTCCAGTTCGAAGTCCCAGGCGACCCGCAGGCCACGCACGATGGCCTGTGCCCCGACCTGGCGCGCAAACTCGACTGTCAGGCCGCCGTAGGGCGTCACGCGCGTGTTTGACAGATGGGCCAGGGCGTGACACGTCAGCGAGACCCGCTCCTCGACGGTGAACAGCAGGTCCTTCGTTGGTTGATCGTACACGGCGACAACCAACTCATCGAAAATGTGAGCTGCGCGCACGGCGATGTCTATGTGCCCACAGTGGATCGGATCGAATGCGCCTGGGTAGATGGCAATGTGGTTCAACTGAACTCTCCCGTTTCCTTCCAGAATTGTGCTACTCGGCGTGCCAGCAGACGGTTGTCTGGATCGATCAGTTCTGGATCGGTCTCGAAGAAGCGCCGGGCGGCCTCGCGGGCAGCCTCGACGAGTTGTAAGTCCATCACGTTGGCCAGCTGCAGGTCTGGAAAGCCCGATTGACGGGTGCCGATGAAGTCCCCCGGCCCACGCAGCTCCAGGTCCTTCTGGGCCAGCGCAAAGCCGTCGTTCGTGGCTTCGATTGCCTCAAGCCGCTCCTGTGCCGCGGGCGACGTGGATGATGATACCAGGATACAGTAGGAGTCGTGCTCGCCACGCCCCACGCGTCCCCGGAACTGGTGAAGTTGGGCCAGGCCAAACCGATCGGCTCCTTCAATGAGCATTACGGTGGCGTTGGGCACGTCAATCCCCACCTCAACGACGGAGGTAGCGACCAGTATGTCCAGTTCCCCGTTGGCGAAGCGAACCATCGTCGCTTCTTTCTCCTCCCCCTTCATCCGACCGTGCAGGAGCCCCAGACGCAGGTCGGGAAAGATCTCCTCCTGAAGGCGTGCATGTTCTTCGACAGCCGCCTTTGCCTCGATCTTCTCCGATTCCTCGACCAGCGGGCAGATGATGAACGCCTGGTGCCCCGCCGTGACCTGGCCGTGCACGAAGCTGTAGGCTCGTTCTCGCTCCGTGGGCAGAACCAGGCGCGTCGCGATTGGCTTGCGCCCGGGCGGCATCTCGTCGATGATCGAGACGTCCATGTGTCCCCAAACTGTCAGTTCGAGAGAGCGCGGGATGGGCGTGGCTGTCATCACCAGCAGGTGGGGGTTGTATCCCTTCTGCCGCAGCGCAGCCCGCTGGCGTACTCCGAAGCGATGCTGCTCGTCGATCACGGCCAGCGCCAGGTTCTCGAACTGGACGCCTTCCTGGATGAGTGCGTGAGTGCCCACGACGATGTCCACGCTCCCGTCAGCGAGCCCCGCGTAGGTGTCTTCCCTCTCCTGCCCCTGCACACCGCCTGTGAGCAGGCGGATATTGAGCGGCATCCCGGACGGGGTTGTGGAAGACTGCCCGATGAGTTGAGACAGCGTCTTGTGGTGCTGCTCTGCCAGGATCGCGGTGGGCGCCATGATGGCTGCCTGTGCGCCGGCGGTCACAGCCAGTACCATCGCTGCCGTCGCCACGACTGTCTTGCCTGAGCCCACGTCTCCCTGCAACAGCCGATTCATCGGCCGCTCCGAGCGTAGGTCGGAGACGATCTGACCGAGTGCCTGCTGCTGGGCGTGGGTCAGGTCGAACGGCAGGCTGTGGACGAAGCTCTCGAGAGCGGCGTGTTCCACAGGCAGCGCTCTGCCCGCTTCCGAGCGCCACAGGTAACGCTGGCGCAGCAGGCCGATCTGTAGCACGAACAACTCGTCGAACGCCAGCCGGTAGCGCGCTCGTTTCAGCAAGGCCGGGCCGTCCGGGAAGTGGGCCTGGACCACGGCGGTCTCCAGGTCCAGCAATCCGGCCTCCTCGCGCACCGAGGTCGGCAGATGATCGGGCAACCGTTTTGACCAGTAGTCCACCGTGCGCTTGATCAGGCCGCGCAGCCACTTGATCCGGACACCCTCGGTGAGGGGATAGACCGGCACGAGGCGCGCTGTGTGCAGCAACTCCTCCTCCAGGGCCTCCCACTCGGGCGAAGTGAAGCACAGCCGGCCAAGGTACTCATCTACCTTCCCGCTTATGACGATCTGCTGGCCGGGTGTGATCCTGTCGCGCAGGTATGGTTGGTTGAACCAGGTGGCCTGGATCACGCCCGTGCCGTCGGAGAGATTGGCCTGGAATATGCTGCCTCCGCGCCGGGTGTCTCGTGCGTTACTATTCACGACCCGGGCGATAATGGTGACCTCTTCCCCGTATTCGAGCCGGTTGATGGGCTTAAGCTGGGAGTAGTCGTCGTGGCGGCGTGGGAAGAGGTAGAGCATATCTCGGATGGTGTGGATACCGAGTTTCGCCAGCCGCTTGGCCTGTCGGGGACCTACTCCCCGCAGGGCGGTGACTGCAGAGTCCAGGCCGGTGCGCGTGCTGCCCGCCGCAGGAGTGGCATCCGTGGGACCGCGGCCATCTTGGCCGCCTGCCGGGGTCTGTTGTGGCGCGGGAGTGGCATCCGCGGGACCGCGGCCATCCTGGCCGCTTGCCGGAGTCTGCCGTGGCGCGGGAGTGGCATCCATGGGACCGCGGCCATCCTGGCCGCTTGCCGGAGTCTGCCGTGGCGCGGGAGTGGCATCCGCGGGACCGCGGCCATCTTGGCCGCCTGCCGGGGTCTGCCGTGGCGCGGGAGTGGCATCCGTGGGACCGCGGCCATCCTGGCCGCTTGCCGGAGTCTGCCGTGGCGCGGGAGTGGCATCCGTGGGACCGCGGCCATCCTGGCCGCTTGCCGGAGTCTGCCGTGGCGCGGGCGTGGCATCCGTGGGACCGCGGCCATCCTGGCCGCTTGCCGGGGTCTGCCGTGGCGCGGGAGTGGCATCCGTGGGACCGCGGCCATCCTGGCCGCCTGCCGGGGTCTGCTGTGGCGCGGGAGTGGCATCCATGGGACCGCGGCCATCCTGGCCGCTTGCCGGTTCTCCACCTGCCGCGCTCAGCGTTCCTTCCGGCTCCCCTGGTCCCTGATCACGGGCAGGCGGGCCGGCTGCGAGGATTTCGGATAGCGCGGTCAAAGCCTCTTTGCGGGTGTTTATCTCCGACAGCCTGCTGTAGGCGCGCAATCGGTCAGCTACCTGCTCGATCCAATCGCTCACACCAAGAGAGGGGACGTCCGCGTCCACTTCCTCGGGGCTGAACGTGGCCCTGGCCTCGCGTGACCACGTGTCGGCGTAGCGGGACAGTCCTCCGACGATGGCCCGATCTTGGTATTTCTCTGCCTCCAGACGGAGGATCTTGGATAGTTTGTCTATGGGCGTAGTCATATATCCTATCTTGCGCTAACGGCGGCTATGCCCAGGCAGCGTGGTCCTACGTGGGCGCCGACGATGGTTGTGACCGCCACAGTGAGAGGATGCCCAGGCGGGCATAGGTCGGTCAGTCGATGGCGGAAGCCCTCTACTTCCGGTGCATACGTATGGAGAATGGCCAGTCTTTCCAGTGGTCCCAGAGCGCGTGTGAGTTCGACAAGGCGCTCGATGGCCCTGCGTCTGGTCCTTGTCCGGCCCAGATCTCTGACTTCGCCCAGGAGTACCTCTACGATTGGCTTGATGCGCAGAATCTGAGCCGCTCTAGCCTGTGCCCAACTCACCCGTCCGCTCCGGCGCAGGTATTCCAACGTATCCAGGATGGCGAGCACGTGTACCCGGGCCTTCATGTCCTCGACCAGGGCCAGGATCTCTCGTGCGCTCTTGCCATCTGCCGCTGCCTCGGCCGCCGCGATGACCAGCCACCCCAGTCCCATTGTCACCTGCGCCGAATCCACGACGCGTATCTTCGAGTGCGGGATCTCGAGTGCGCCCAGTTGGGCGACGCTGTACATCCCACTGAGCTGGCTCGAGATCATGATGGCGATCACCTCGTCCGCCTCGGCGAGCAGGCCGCGATACGCCGCGGTGAACTCATCGGCTGGCGGCACAGCGGTGGTTGGCATGGACGGCATTCTGGGGAGCTGGGCGTAGAATGCCTCGCGGCTGAGGCCCTCGGGAGGTGGTCCGTCTCGATAGCTGCGATTGCCGATCTGGACGTAGGCTGGTACGACGGTGATGTGCAGGCGTGTCGCTAGGTCAGCAGGAATGTCGGATGTGCTATCGGTGAGAACGCGCACACGACTCATCAGAGTATCGTTTCCCCGGCGGACCCCTCGTATACGATGAGCCCCATGCCATCTGGCCCGATGTGAGAAGCCAGCAGCGGGCCGTAGAGCATGATGGGATGTTCCTTCCCCGGCGCGACGAGTTCCAGTCGCTCCTGAAGCATCCGTGTCTCCTCCGTGGGATAGAGAGTGCTTTGTAGGATGATCATCTGTTCGATTGCTGAGAACTCGTTCGCGAAGTCGGCCAGCTTGTCAATGGCCCGTTCTCGGCTGCGTACCTTCTCCATGGGGATGATCGCACCCTCTTCCAAGTCCAGGAAGGGCTTGATGCCCAACATGCTGCCCAGGATCGCCTGAGCCGGGCTGATGAGGCCGCTATGCTCCAGATAGTCCAGTGTATCGGTGATGAGCACGATGTAGATGTGCGGGATGATTCCCCGGATGCGGCGCAGAATGCTGGGCAGCGGAATGGATTCATCGGCCATTCGTGCAGCCTCCTGCACGAGAATGCCCAGGCCCAAGGAGAGCGTCTCTGAATCCACCACCACGATATCGCAGCGCCCCAGGAAGCTGCTGGCCGCGCTCTCAGCCTCCCGGCACACGAGGCTGAGGCTGGCCGAGGAGTGTAGCGAGATGATTTGATCCGTGCGGCGTGCCAGGCGACTGTACACGTCCTGGAACTCGTCGGCCGTTGGGCCGACGATGCGGGGGTGGATGCGCTCGCGCGCCATGCGGAGCAGCAGTTCCTCGTGATCCAAATCGTTGCCGTCCACGTACTTCTCCTCGCCAATCTGGACGGTGAGAGGCACGACGGTGACATCGAGCCGTTTGACGACGCTGGGCTCAATGGTGGCTGCACTGTCGGTGACGATGGTAACTTTGGACACGGAACCTCCAAGCTGAAGAGCACCAGGACGCAGATAAGTGCTGATAAACGCTGATCCCTCTGTTCGTCTGCGCAGATCTGCGTTCATCTGCGTCCAAAGAAGAGCAGTTTGTCTAACCTCGGGATCATTCTACAGAAAGAATATAGTGATAATGTGGTTGTCCACCGGCGACCACTTCGATTTCCTGTTCGGACCATATCTGCTGCAATCGGTCGGCCAATGCCTGAGCATCATCTTCGCTTGCAGAATCGCCGTAGTACAGGGTGATGATCTCACGCTCGCCTGTGTCCATTTTTTCCAGCAGCTCTTGCACAACTTCCTCGACCGTCGAGCCGGTCACTTCCAGTGCTCCGTTGTGCATGCCAATAATCTGTCCGGTGGCGATGTCCAGGCCGTTGATCTGTACGGAGCGAGTCGCGGTGGTGACCTCGCCGGTCTCGATCTCCGCCATCGCTTCCGTCATCATCTCCACGTTCGTCTCGAAATCAGCCTGGTAGTTGATCGCCAGCAGGGCCGCGACGCCCTGCGGAACGGACCAGCTGCGGATGACGGCCACCGTCTTGTCGCTCAGTTCCCGGGCTTGTTCGGCGGCCATGATGACGTTCCCGTTGTTGGGCAGCACGATGACCTGTTCGGCAGGCAACGTATCGATGGCATCCAGTAGGTCCTGGGTGCTGGGGTTCATCGTCTGACCGCCGTGCACGATGGCGCTCACGCCAAGGCTCTCGAAAACGCGGCTCAGCCCATCCCCCATGACGACGGTCACGACCCCGATATCCTGGGAGGGCGGGGCTGTGGTGGACGTCTCAGGTTCACGGCCAGCGATGAAGTCCTGGTACTGAGCCTGCATGTCTTCCACAACGACGTCGCGCAGTGAACCCAGGCTCGCGCCGTAGCTGATGGGAACGCCCGGGTCGGGCACGTGTACGTGCACCTTGATCGTCGCCGGATCGCCCACCACGATGGGGCACTCGCCCATCGCGGTGATTCTTTGGCGGATCGTGTCCACCTCCAGCTCTTGCCCGACGATGAGGAATTGCACGTCGTAGCCATAGCCGACCTCCCCGGCTCCTGGTCCCGGCGCCATCAGATCCACTGTTCCCGCCAATTGCACATCCTCCGCGATGGGTTCCCCGCGCATGTAGCGCAGCATACCCTCCAGAATGACGAACAGGCCCTGACCGCCTGCATCCACCACGCCGGCCTCCTTGAGCACGGGAAGGAGTGACGGGGTGAGCACGACGGCCTCGTGAGCGGCAAAGACCATGTGCTCGAGAACGTGCACCAGGTCATCCGTCTCCTTTGATGCGTGGGTTGCGGCGTCGGCCACAGCGCGGGCGACCGTGAGAATCGTGCCCTCAACCGGCTTGACCACCCCTCTGTAAGCGGTCGTTGCCGCTTCGTGACAGGCGGCTGCCAGATCCTGTGCCTGATAGACCTCTTTCTTGTCCAGGCTGCGCGCGAAACCGCGCCAGATCTGGGACAGGATAACCCCCGAGTTTCCCCGAGCGCCCATGAGCGCGCCGTGAGCCATGAGATGTGCGATTCGTCCGACGTTGCGCTCCGGGGAGTCCGCGATCTCGGCCCACGCAGACTGCATGGTCAAGACCATGTTGGTCCCCGTGTCTCCATCGGGGACCGGGTAGACGTTGAGCGCGTTGATCGCGGCCTGATGATACTGCAGCCAGGCCAAAGCGGCTTCGACCAAGCGTTTGAAACCTGGTCCGTCCGTCGAGATACGTGCAGACGGCGGTCCGGTCTGTAGACTTTCCTTGTCCGTCACTCTATGGCTTCCCTTCAGTCGATGCTGCTGATGCGCAGTCCCTGGACGTGCACGTTAACCTCGCCAACGGGCACGCCCAACGCCCGCTCGACAGTGAATTTCACAACATTCATAACACTGCGAGCCACGGCAGCGATACGGGTGCCATATTCCACGATCACGTAGACGTCAATGATGATCTTCCCATCCTTGACTCGCACGTCGATCCCACGCTTGCTGTCTTGGGACAGGGCGTTGGCGATGCCGGTGACCAAGTCCTTGGCCGCGACACCGACGACGCCGTAGCAGCTCAACACGGCCTCGTTCACAATGCTGGCGATGGCCGTGGGCGAGACTTCAATCCGACTGTGATACTGGCGTTCTGGCATGCTCCCCCCTATGGTCCGCCGGTTGCACGAAAGGCCACATTATGGTATGATACGCATCGCTCTTACATGGTACTGAGGTGATCAAAATGGCTAAATGTGAAATGTGTGGCAAGAGCCCCCAGTTTGGGCACAACGTCAGTCACTCCAAGCGGGCAACCAATCGTCAGTTCAAACCCAACATCCAGCGCGTGCGGGTGGAGGTCGACGGGCGAATGCGTCGGATGTATTTGTGCACTCGTTGCCTGCGGACGCTGAACAAGGCCCGTTAACCCACGTCCTCCGGCTCCGCTTCTTGCCGCCCCCCTGCACCGGCTTGACCGATCTTGCCAAGGTCTGGGGGGTTTCCCTTACCTGGTGACAGCCTGCGCCCGCTGACCTCTTCGTGCTGCATCGCGGAGCGTCTCGATCGCCGCTGCCACTCCCCCCGCTGCACCGAACACGGCGGTCCCTGCCACCAGCACGTTTGCCCCGGCGGCCACGATTCCCTCTGTGGTCTGCGGCCCGACACCCCCGTCCACTTCCAATTCCGCCTCACTCCCAGCCTGGCCCAACATCTGCCGCACCTGCGTGACCTTGTGCATCGTGCGTTCGATCAGTTTCTGCCCTCCGAAGCCGGGATTGACGGTCATCACCAACACCAGACTCACGTCGTTCAGCACTTCGTCGATGGCCGTGGCCGGCGTGGCCGGGTTCAAGGCGACGCCAGGGCGCACGCCCAGCGAGCGAATCTGCTGCAGCACGCGGTGCAGGTGCGCTGTAGCCTCGACGTGCACGGTGAGCACGTCCGCCCCTGCCTCCGCGAAGGCGGCGACGTAGCGCATCGGGTCGCTGATCATCAGGTGCACGTCGAGCGGCAGTTGTGTGATGCGCCGCACGGCCTGCACGACGGGCGGGCCGACGGTGATATTCGGTACGAAGTGCCCATCCATCACGTCCACGTGAATGTAGTCGGCGCCGGCCGCCTCCGCGCTTTCGACCTCCTCGGCCAGCCGGGCGAAGTCGGCGGCGAGTATGGAGGGGGCAATTCTGATTGTTTGCGCCATCGAGTTGATATGATACAACGAGTTGAAAGATTTGGCAACTGGGTGCGGAGGTCCGCTGTCGGAGCTGTGGGGACCGGCCCTGCGCCTACCCAGTAGGGGCGAGTCTTGTACCCGCCCGGTGTGGGCGAGTCTTGTACCCGCCCGGTGTGGGCGGGTCTTGTACCCGCCCGGTGTGGGCGGGTCTTGTACCCGCCCGGTGGGGACCGGCCCTGCGCCTACCCAGTAGGGGCGGGTCTTGTACCCGCCCGGTGTGGGCGGGTCTTGTACCCGCCCGGTGTGGGCGGGTCTTGTGCCCGCCCAGTAGGGGCGGGTCTTGTGCCCGCCCAGTAGGGGCGGGTCTTGTACCCGCCCGGTATGGGCCGATCCTGTACCCGCCCAATGGCGTCCGGTGACCACCCTCCGCTAGCGTGTGCTGCGCTGGCGTAACTGCCCGCAGCCGGCCTGGATGTCCATCCCCCGGCGCACGCGCAGCGTGTACGGGATGCGGTGGCGCTTCAACATAGCGGTGAACGCGTCCAGCCCTTCCCGTCTGGGTGAGCGGCCCTCGTAGGCCCGCGTGGGGTTGAGCGGAATCAGGTTCACGTGGGCCAGGAGACCCGTCAGGCGGGCAGCCAGCGCCCCCGCTTGCTCCGGCGTGTCGTTCACCCCCTCTATGAGCGCCCACTCGAAGCTGACCCGCCGCCTCGTGCGCTCGACGTAGTGATAGCAGGCCTCGAACAGCGCGTCGAGCCCGTAGCGACGGGCGATGGGGATGATCTGCTCGCGTACCGGGTCCGTGGCTGCGTGTAGGGAGACGGCCAGCGTGACCTGCAGCCCCTCCCCGGCCAGTCTCTCGATGCCCGGCACGATCCCGACTGTCGAGAGCGTGATGTGCCGCTGGCCCAGGTTGAACCCCTCGGGGTGGATCAGGCGGCGGATCGCGTCCAGCGAGTTCTCGTAGTTGAGGAGCGGCTCCCCCATACCCATCAGGACCACGTTGCTCAGCCGCTTGCCCTCGTCTTTGAGGATACGGGCGAAGTGGAGCGCCTGGGCGACGATCTCGCCCGACGACAGGTCGCGCCGGAAGCCCATCTGCCCGGTGGCACAGAAGGCGCAGCCCACCGCGCACCCGACCTGGGTGGAGATGCAGGCCGTGAAGCGACGCTCGTAGCGCATCAGCACCGCCTCGACCGTCTCCCCGTCCGCCAGCCGGAGCAGGTCCTTACGCGTCTGCCCATCGGCTGACTCTACCGTGTCCACCACCTCCGGCACGCCGATGGTGGCCTCGGCCGCCAGGCGCTCCCGCAGGGAACGAGGCATATTGCTCATCTGGGCGTAGTCGGTCGCCAGGTGGACGTAGAGCCAGTCCCAGACCTGGCGGGTGCGATAGGCCGGCTCGCCCCAGGCAGTCAGGAGGGACTTGAGGGCGGGCAGCGACAGGTCGTATAGGTGTGGCGCGGACGCATCGGCCGTTGGCATGCATTCATTCTATCACGCCCACGGTGTGAAGGCAAGCGCGCGACGAACCGACCCAGGAGCCAGGATCTTAGCGCCTGAGGCCTTTAGGGTTTTGATTGACACGCTGTGCAGCACGTCATTTTGCTTGCGCTGAAGCCATTGCGGGGGGCTTTGATACGCTGCACGCAAACCCTAAAGGTCTAGAACACGTGCTCCTGCGAACCGACTATCTCTTGCCACATTTGTGCTAGTTCACCAATGTCTGCGCACACGACGTCCGGCTTGATGGCCGACGCAGTCAGTTCGGCCTCGCTCGTGATGCCCGACAGGACGAGCACTGTGGTCAGCCCGAGGCGCACGCCACCGGCGATGTCGGTGCCCAGGCGGTCGCCGAGGATGGCGGTGGTATTGGGGCGAGCGCCCATTCGCCGCATGGCTTCCTCGTACATGCGGGGCTCCGGCTTGCCGACGACCATCGGCGTGACGCCGGTGGTGGCTTGCAGCGCTGCCAACTGCGCGCCCGTGCCGGGCACCAGTCCCCGCTCTGTCGGGAAATTGCGGTCCGGGTTGCTGCCGATGAAGCCGGCTCCGCCGTGGATGAGCAGCGCCGCCGTCGCCAGCTTGTCCCAGGTCAGGTGGCGGTCCCAACTGACGGCCACGTACTCGGCTCCCTCGTCGGTGAGCACGAACCCCTGTTGTTCCAGCGCCCGCCGGATCCCATCCTCGCCGATGAGATAGACGCGGGTCCCGGGCGGGGCAACGGTCGCCAGGTGCGCGGCCGCCACCATGCCGGAGGTCAGGATCCGCTCGGCCGGCACCTCGACCCCAAAGCGGGCCAGCCTGTGCACGTATTGCTCGGGTGTCTTGCTGGCGTTGTTGGTCGCCAGGATGAAGCCGATGTTCGCCTGGTCCAGGAAAGCGAAGAACGCCTGCAAGGCGGGCATCGGCGTGTCGCCCCGCCACAGCACGCCGTCCATGTCCACGATCAGGTGGCGGACGCCGGCCAGCGCGGCCTCAGGCCTCGCGCCTGACCCGCTGCCCTGCAGCCGCTCGTAGTCGGCAGGCGTGTCCACGTCGGCCAGCACGTCCGCATCGGCCACCTCGACGGTAGCGACCGCCTCCGCATGGCGGGCGATCACGCCCCGGCCCCCCTCGTCGCCCTCGACGGCCGCCAGCTCGGGGAACAGACGCCGGGCGAACAGGACCGGCGTGCCCCTTTGCCCGGCGTGCGAGGGGTGGACGATGGCAGCGCCGCTTTCCTCGAAGCGGGCCACCAGCGTCCGCAGCAGGTCGGCCGTGACGAGCGGTTGATCGCACTGCAGGAATATCGCGCCCTCCGTCTCGGGGGGCAGCGCGGCGAGCCCCATCTGCACCGACGTGCTCAGTCCCTCCTCCCAGCGCCAGTTCATCGCCATTTGCACGAAGGTCCGTCGCCGCTCGTCTGCGTCGATGTCCAGTGCCGCGCGTGTGGCCTGGGCCTGGCAACCCAGGACGACGATCACCGGATTGAAGCCGGCCGACAGTGCCCGATCGGTGACGTGGGTCACCAGCGGCATGCCGTCCCAATCCAGCAGTTGTTTCGGTTGGCCAAAGCGGGTGGAGCCACCCGCCGCGAGAATCACCGCAGCAATTTGCTTCAAGAGTCACCTCAGACTGTCGAATACACGATCAAGTTAGCGTCCACAAGGGTTCCCATTCTAGCGGAGTTCCGCCGTTTGTCCACCTTGGATGCTGTAGTGTCCTAGACCTTTAGGGTTTGCCAAAACCCTAAAGGTCTCAGTCGCCAACCCCCTTGCTTCTGCGCTTTATCGCTTGCCACGTGTACGGCCCTGGGCTATAATGCGCGCATTGCGCAAACGGGGGGGAATGCATGAAGCTTTCAGTGATTATGCCTGTCTACAACGAGGTAGGAACCATTGCCGAGATCCTGCACCACGTGCGGGCCGTGGAACTGACGGTGCCGGTGGGCTACGGCCCGGACGACGGCAAGGTCGTCGAGTTTGAGCGGGAGATCGTGCTGGTGGACGACGGCTCGACGGACGGCACGCGCGAGATCCTGCGTACGCTCGTGGATCAGCCGGACATGGTCATCGTGTATCACGAGCGCAACCAGGGAAAGGGTGGGGCCGTGTGCACCGCCCTGCAGCACGCCAGCGGCGACGTGATGATCATCCAGGATGCCGATCTGGAGTACGATCCGCGCGACTACCCGGCGCTCTTGAAGCCCATCGTCGAGGGTCGTTCACAGGTGGTCTATGGCTCGCGCTTTCGCGGGGGGCCGACCCGGGCGATGTTCTTCTGGCATATGGTGGGCAATCATTTCCTCACCCTTGTGACCAATCTTCTGTACAACACCATCCTCAGTGATATGGAGACCGGCTACAAGGTCTTCACCCGGGAGGTTGCCGACAAGCTCCATCTCCAGGCGTCTGGCTGGGGCTTCGATCCCGAGATCACTGCGCAGATCATCAAGGCCGGCTATCGCATATACGAGGTGCCCATCTCCTACACCGGCCGGGAGTTCGAAGAGGGCAAGAAGATCAGTTGGCTGGACGGTTTGACCGTGCTTTGGACTCTGGTCAGGTGCCGCTTAACGCGCTGATTTCCTGCCGGTGGCGGTCTCGCCATCGGCGGCGACATCGTTGGGGGCTGGATCGCTGGGTGCTCGTGCCCCTTCTGCTGCTGGCCTGGACGTTGCGCCTGCTCCCTATCCTGGACAACCGCTTCCACCCCGACGAGGCCCTCTATGGCTACTGGGGGCTCCTCATCGGGCGGGGGATAGACCCCTGGCTGACGACGGTGCCGGCCGACAAGCCCCCGTTGCTGCCCTACCTGGTGGCTGGGGCTCAGGCGCTCTTTGGCAATTCTGAGTTCTCCGTGCGGTCTGTGGGATTGGCGGCCGGGCTGGTGACGGTCCCGTTGGTCGCAGCGCTGTCTCGGTCTCTGTATCGCGATCGGTGGGCCGCGGCGGCGGCGATCTGTGTGGCGCTCTCGCCCTTCGCCATCCTGTTCTCCGCCACGGCGTTCACGGACCCGTTGATGGTGGCACTGGGTGTGGCAGCTTGCGCGGCGGCGGCGCGGGGCCGGGCTGCGTGGGCCGGGCTTCTGGCCGGATTGGCCGTTGCGACGAAGCAGACCGGCCTGGTCTGGGTGCCGTTGGTGGTGGTCATTCAAAGCCCAAAGCCCAAAGCCCAAAGCCGAAGGGTTTCGCGCGAGTTGCCCGTTCTTAGTTGTCTGATAGTTGTCCTTCTGGTCCTAATGTTGGTCTTTGCCTGGGACGCGGTGCGGGTGGCGCGCGGGGCCGAGGGGTTCTGGCGCGCGGGCGTCAGCGATTTCGGCGGGCTGCGCCTCATCTGGCCCCACGAACTGGCGGCACGGCTGCGCGGGTGGCTTGGGCTGGCGCGCTATCTCTTTGACTCGCCTGTCGTCACCGCCGTGTGTTTGATCGGCCTGGAGCTCTTGCTGTGGCGCGCGCTGGCGCGTCACCCCCGTGCGCGGGAGTCGTTCGTGGACCTGTGTCTCGTGTCTTTTCTCGTCATCTACTGCTTGCTCCATTGGCTGTGGGCCTTCCCCGTCTGGGATCGCTACCTGCTGCCCCTGGTGCCCGTGCTGGCCGTCCTGTTGGGCCGTATCCTGTCCCTCTTCACCTCCCTCCTCTGCTCCAACCCATCCCCCGCCCCGATTGCCCCCCCCCCGAACCCCCCAATTCATCGGCTACCCCTCGCCCGCTGTCCGTCGCTTCCCCGTTGTCATTTGTCATTTATCATTTATCATTTGTCATTTGTCATTTGTCATTTATCCTTGCTTCTTCTCCTCTTCCTGCCCGCCCTCAACGCCGCCCGCAGCCTCTACCCTGTCGGCGGCGACCACGGCGCTTACGACGGCATGGACGCCGTGGTCGCGTTCCTCCACGGCCTGCCCGAGGGCACCGTGGTCTACCACCACTGGTTGGGCTGGCATTACCGCTACCACCTGTTCGATGCCCCCGTCTATCTGGCCTACTGGCCGACCCCCGCCTGGTTGGCGCGGGACGTCCAGGCGTTTGGCGCGGCCGAGCCGCGCTACCTGACCGTCCCTGCCTTCGATGCAACCGCGCGGGTGGATCGGGCACTGGCCGGCGTTGGCTATGGGCTGGATCCGGTGTTGGCCACGACCCGTCGCGACGGCACGCCCTCGTTCACCGTCTATCGCGTTCTGCCACTGGCGGTCCCATGAGCGATTCCGCCGACACCCGGCCTGCGGAACCACGGAGAGCCGCCCGCCTGCGCGAAGCGCTCGGCGTGGCCCTGCTCGTCGCGCTGGTAGTCGCCCTTTTCTGGCGCATTGCCCTGGCGGGGCGGGTGCTGGCCGGTGGCGACGTCTTTACCTACTTCTACCCCTACTGGGCCGACGCGACGCGCGCAATCCAGGCCGGACGCTTGCCGCTGTGGAATCCCTATCTGTTCATGGGAGCGCCCTTGCTGGCCAACAGCCAGGTCGGCGTCTTCTATCCCCTGAACTGGCCGCTATGGCTGCTTCTGCCCGCGCACCAGTCGATTCATCTGTCCATCGTGCTGCACGTGTGCCTGGCGGCGCTGAGCGCGTATCTCTGGGGCCGCGTCTCCATGCGGCTGGGGCGTGCCGGTGCCTGGACGGTTGGCGCTGTTTATGCCCTGGGCGGTTACCTGGGCGCTCAGGTAGAGCACGTCAACCAGTTGCAGGGGCTGGCCTGGCTACCGCTGATGCTGCTGCTGTATGACGTGACGCTTGTGCAGGCCGGAACGCAGCGCCCAAGCAGGGCGCGGCTCGGAGCCGCGTTTGCCGGGCTGGTGCTCGTCGTGGCGCTGGTGCTGCTGGCGGGCCATACGCAGACGGCCTTCATCTCGTTGGCCGGCCTGGCGGCCTACGGCCTGGGGCCGGCGCTGCCTGGAACCCTGCGCGGCATATGCCGGCGACTCCGGCGTGAGCGGGAGAGCGCCGATCAGGCGCAACCGCGTGGCGCAGACCGCTCGCCTGCCCCCCGAAGGTGGCTGGAGCCACTGGCCCGGCGGACCGCGCTCCTGGTCGCGGTATCGGCCCTGGGGGCCGTATTGGCCGCGGTGCAACTCGTCCCCACCTGGGAGCTCTCGCGCCTCTCGGTTCGCGCTGGAGGGCTGCCGTTCAACGAGCGAGTCTCCTTTTCCCTCTCGCCCTTCTACCTGGCCCGCGCCTTCCTGCCCGCCTTCGGCCATCCCGTGAGCCCCGACCACATCGAGTACGTCGCCTACACCGGCGTCGCCGCCCTCGCCCTCGCCACCCTCGCCATCCTTCACCCCCGCACCCCCGCCCCCCCACACCCCCACACCCCCACACTCCCACCCTCCCACCCTCCCCTCTCCATCCTCCATTCTCCATTCTCCAACCTTCAACCTGAAACCTCCAACCCCCAACTCCTTCTCCTCTTCGGCCTCTTCCTCTCCCTGGGCCTCTACAACCCGGTCTACCTCCTGCTGGCCCGTTTCGTCCCGGGTTTCGCCCATTTCCGCGCGCCCGCGCGCTGGTTGGTGCTCAGCGTGCTGGGCCTGGCGGCCCTGGCGGGACGGGGCGCTGACCTGCTGTGGTGCCGTCGTGGACGGGTTGGCTGGCGACGGCTGCTGGTTATCGCGCTGGTGCTGCTCGTGCTGGCGGGATGGGGCGTGCTGGGTGTGGGGGCATGCCGGCAGGATGCCGGCGGTCCGACGGTGGATGGGCTGACCGTCTCCGGCTGGGCGGCGGCAGCCTTCCTGGCGCTGGGCCTGCTCTGGGCGGCCCGGCGCGTGCCCCGGTTGGCGGTCGTGGGCTTGCTGGCCCTGCTCGTCGTCGAATGCCTCGCGGCATCGTCCGCCCTGCCGCACAGCCGGGCGACTGCGCCCCAGGCCTTCACCAGCTTGCGCCCCGCCATCGCCCACCTGGTCTCCGCGCGCGATGGGAGTGGGGCACCCGCGGGCCGTTTCATCAGCATGTCGGACATCACCTTCGATCCGGGCGACCTGCCGGAGATCGAGCTGATCTACGGGCCACAACTGGCCGCCGACGCGCTCTACGACTACGTCGTCGCCGCCAAACACAAGGAGGTCCTCAGCCCCAATCTGCCGCTGGCCTTCGGCGTCCCGGCTGTGGACGGCTACGGCGGCGGCGTGCTGCCTCTGGCGCGCTACGTCGCGCTGCAGGAGCTATTTCTGCCCGCGCCCGCGCGCTCCATAGACGGCCGGCTGCGCGAGAACATGACCGCCATCCCGGAGGGCCGCTGGCTGAACCTGTTCAACGTCCGGCACGTGGTCACGGACAAGCTCCACGATGCCTGGCTCGACGACGTGTTCTACGACCTCCAGTTCGGGGCCAGCCTGGCCCGCGGGGAGGCCGCCGAGGTCGCGCACGTGCCTCAGTTTGAGGCGACGGCGCTGGGCGTGGTCTCGTACCTGCACGGGGGGGCGGCGCTGCCCGAAGGGTCGCTCGTGGGCGTTGTGGAGATAGGCTTTGGCGGTGGTGTCACGCGCACCTTCGATCTGCGCGCGGGGGAGCACACCGCAGAGGGGCTGCACGGCCCGCACGTGGCCCACGCGCAGGCGGCGGTCGGCGGGCACTTCTGGCCTGGGGAGCCGGAGGGCAACGACTACGTGGCGCGCTTGCTATGGCCGGAGCCCGCCGTGCCGGCCTCGGTCCGCGTGCGCTCCCTGTTGCCCGAGGGCGAGCTGGTCGTGCGCGGTGTGAGCCTGATAGACGAGCGCACGGGCGGTTTCCAGGCCCTGGTGCTGTCCGATCAGGGGCACTTCCGGCTGGCGCATTCTGGCGACGTCAAGATCTACGAGAACCTGGACCTGTTGCCGAGGGCGTTTCTCGTCCACAGGGCCGTGCAGGCCGCGGACGACGGGCAGGCGCTGAACCTGATGCGGGAACCGGAATTCGACCCCGCGAGCGTGTGCGTGCTCAGTGTAGACCGCGCGGCCGCGGCTTCGGGGCCTGGCGCGAGCTCGGGTGAGGCTCTGGGGTCGCCGTCCGGCGCTGAGCTGGTGCGCGTGCGCAGGTACGCGCCGGAGCACGTCGAGATCGCGCTCCAGGCCGAGGCACCCGGCTACCTCGTCCTCACCGATGCCTGGTACCCCGGCTGGGTCGCGACGGTGGACGGTGCCCCGGTGCCGGTTCAGCGCGCCGATCTGTACTTCCGGGCCGTGGCCGTGGAGGCGGGCGACCATCACGTCGAATTCGACTTCCGCCCGCTCAGCCTGCGCGTCGGGGCCGGGCTGAGCCTGGCGGGACTGCTCGTGCTGGCGGCCAGCGTCGCGCTGCTCGTGCGTTGTCCAAAGCGGGGGGCAATGCTATAATGGGACGCGCCCAGACGTCCTTGCTATTGTGGGGGGCGCGGTGTCCGCCCCCGCGTTCATTGGTCTTGTAGGGGCACGCCGTTCTGATAGCGCGGTTTCCGCGCCCTTGGGGGGAAAACATGAATACACTCAACCGTGTGGTCTTGGTCGTCCTGCTGTTGGTCGTTATGGTGTTGTGCACCACTGCCCTGGTGGTGCCCGTGTGGCTTTTTGACGCGCTCGCCCGGCAATTCGCTGCGATGGAGGACCTTCTCGTCCAGATCCGACCGGTTGTGCGTCTGCCTTTGGGCATCCTGTGTGCCCTGATCTTGGACGTGATCCTCATCGTCCTGATCGTCTTGGAGGTGCGCCGGCCCGTCCAAAAGGCCATCCGCGTGGAAAAAGCCGGGGGTGGGGAGGTGTCGGTCGGCGTCGGCTCTATCTCCGACCGGTTGAGATTCGAGGTGGACCAGCTTCCCAGTGTGCTGCGCAGCAAGCCCCACGTCTCCGGCAAGCGCGGTGCTGTCACCGTCGAGCTGGAGGTGGAGACCGCGGCGGGCATCAACGTGCCGGACAAGGCCGCGGAGATCGTGGAGACGGCCCGGGGCGTGATCGAGGACAAGATGGGGCTCAAGCTGTCCCGGCCTCCCAAGGTCAACCTGCGCTCCGTGGCGTACCCCAAAGTGCCCCAGGTGCCCGAAGCGCCTCGCACCAGGCCGCCTGCGCCACCCGAGCCCACGCCATCCGTGAAACCCCAACCCGGACCGGCTGAGGAGTGGGACCTGGACTTGCCCGCTTTCCCGGAGCATCCCGGGCCCGAGCAGGGGTAGGGAGACGACAGGTCGGGAGACCTGGCAGGTCTTCAACGGATGTCGGATGTACCCATCCGCCTCATCCGCCCTGTCGGGTCTGCGGGCGGTGGAGGACATAACCCTTGGACTTTGACGCGAACGCTGGTGCCGGTGGCAGCGCCCTGGACCTGATGGCCGGGGTGGAGAGCCTGCTCTTCGTGGCCGACGAGCCGGTGTCCGTCGCCCGCCTGGCCGAGGCGCTGGAGACCACGCCTGCCCGGGTCGAGCGGGCGCTGGAGGACTTGCAGACTGCCTATACTGGGCACGGCTTGCGCCTCCAGCGGGTCGGCAGCCGCGTGCAGCTCGTGACCGCGCCCGAGGCGGCCCTCCACATCGAGCGCTTCCTCGGTTTGGAGGCACGCACGCGCCTTTCGCGGGCTGCGCTGGAGACGCTGGCCATCGTCGCTTTCCGCCAGCCCGTAACCCGCCCCGAGATCGAGGCTGTGCGGGGCGTCAGCTCCGACAGCGTCCTGCGCACGCTCGTCGGTGTGGGGTTGATCGAGGAGGTCGGCAGAGCGCCCACGGTGGGCCGTCCCATCCTCTATGGCACGACCTTCGAGTTTCTGCAGCACTTCGGCCTGTCCAGCCTGGACGATCTGCCGCCCCTGGACGCCGTCCCATCCGACGCAGACGTAGGGGCAGGTGCGGATCGTTCCAATCCGGCGGATTGTTCCAACCCGGCGGATTGGAACGATCCGTCTGTACCTGCCCAAACGGATCTTGTGCCTGACCCGCCCGGTGAAGAGGCCGGACCATGAGAGAGCGGCACAGACCGCCGGCTTGCATCGTTGCCTCCGCCTTGGGGCTGGCGGGGGCGCTGCTGTGCCTGCTTGGCTTCATGCGCCCCGTCAGTGCGGAGGACGTGCGCACGTTGCAGGTCTGGCCTGACCGCAGCGTCGGCGTCAGCACCGGGCTGCTGGCTGGCCCAGCGCCATATACCGCGACCCAGGTCTTTCCCATGGGCGTCTCCAATGCCTCCGGCGGCGACGTGGTGCGTGCGCGCACCTACCTGCACTTCCCTCTCGACGTCTTCCCCCCCGGCACCGAGATCATCCGCGCGACGTTGCACGTGTACGTGGACAGTGGCTCGGGCACCGAGGACGCGAAGCTGGGGGCGTATCGCGTCCTCGCCCCATGGGAGGAGGGGGATCTGGGCCAGGAGCCGAGCGCCTGGCCCCGGCTCCTCGATACGCCCCTCGCCGTCACGGTGGCCCGCCTCGACGACGTGAGCCTTCTCCGCTCGGTGCTTCCCGCTTCTGCGCCGGACCTGGCTGCCACCGCGACCGTGGCCGCGACGCCGGTGAAGGAGACGTCTCGCTCGCTCTCCCGGCCGGCCGGCCACGCGCGGATGGACCAGGGGTCGAGCGTGACGCTGGACCCCCAGAGCAGTGAGGTGGAGGCGGGGGACACGCGCACGGTGGACGTCCGCGTCGAGAACGTGGAGAACCTGTACGACGTCGGGCTGTACATCACCTTCGACCCGGCCTTGCTGGAGGTCGTGGACGCGACGCCCGACGTGGACACCGACCCGGACACGGAGGGCGTGCAGATTGAGATTGGGACGTTCTTAGGCGCGGGCGAGGTTGGGATCAACGATGTCGACAACGATGATGGCGTCATTGACTTCAGCTACTGGCCGGACGACGCGGTCGACGGCAGCGGGACGCTGGCCACAATCACCTTTCGAGGAAAAGCCGCCGGTGAATCGGCGATCGCGATCAGCGACGAGGACAGCTATCTCCTCGACGACAATGACGACATCATCGACGCCGACTTCACGGGCGGCAGCATGACGGTCACCGGGGAAGCGTCGGAGTCCACTGACACGCCCACGCCCAGCGCGACGCCCACGTCCTCTGCCTCCCCACTCGAGACGCCTGAACCCACCGCCACTCCCTCCCCTGGGCCATCGCCGACCGCGACGCCCACGCCCAGCGCGACGCCCACGTCTTCGGCCTCGCCGCTGCCCACACCCACGCCCACGCTCACACCTTCCCCTACTCCCGGCGTCCCCGCTGCCACGGCGGTTCTGGCGCTCGGAGAGGTGGAGGGCACCTGGCTGACGTGGGACGTGAGCGCTCTGGTGCGCGCCTGGCTGGCGTGGGAGGTGGCCGGATATGGCGTGGCCGTGGGTCCCGGACCTGCCCCCGACGCGGGGCCGGATACCGCCGGGGACCTGCTCGTCGCGCGCTGGTTCACCGCCGACGACCCCAGGACGAGACCGTACATCATCGCTGAGTTCCGGGTGCATCCGACCACGCCTACCCCGACCGCGGCCTACGGACCGGTGCTTCCGCCCGCCGGCGGATCCGGGGGAGTGTGGGGCCTGGGCGTGCTGCTCATCGGGGCCGCGTTCGTGATGCTGGGACTTCTGAGACGGAAGATGTGATATGGGAGGTGCGGGAGCATGTACCTGTATAACATCCACGACATTGAGGATTTGCTGGAGCTGCGGGATGAGTTGCGCGTCTCCCCGCACGCGCTGTGGGAGGTCTACAAAGAGGGCCTGCGGGGCAAGGACATCATCTGCGCCATCTTCCGGGGCCGCGTCATCGAGCGCTATCCGGACCGTCGCCGGGTGCTGATCGTGGGGCCGGCGGCCCAGTCGGATCTCCTGTTGCACGTCGTCTGTGACTACACAGACCTGGAGCAGATCGTCGCCGTGACGGCCTACATCCCCAGCCGCTCCGAGTGGGCGGCCGACATGGTGCGCAGAGCTTGAGACGCCAATAGGACGCGGATAAACACGGATAAACGCTGCTCTTTGTTTTATCCGTGGCAATCAGCGTTTATCCGCGTCCAAGGATATGTACGCGATCAGCCCATCCTCGCCGTCGTAGAACGGCTCGTAGTCTTGCCCCTCCCAGCCGGGCACCGGCCCCAGCGTGAACGGCCCGAAGCCCAGGACGTAGTCGTCCACCCCGATCTGGGCATCGTACCACCGCATGCGTTCTACCACGTCGGCCTTGTTCGCCGGGTCGTAGCCGCCCCCGGCGTAGAACTCGCTCACGAACAGCGGCACGACCTCGCCGCGCGCCTCCAGCAGGTGGTACAGGAAGCGATAGCGCAGACAGAGAGCGCCCGCGCCCTCGAGGACCGGCCCGCCGGGGATCCACCCGCCGGGTGCGGTGACCCCGGTGTTTTCGGTGGTGGGGTTGCCGTCGGCGTCCACGAAATGGACGTTCCACCACGTGTCTATCGGGTCGTCGCCGAAGACTCCTTCGTGTAGTGCGACGATGTGCCCGCCGGCCTTGGCCCGCGCGAACACGCCCGTCTCGACGATGGCTGCCCATTCCTCCCACTCGGGCGTGCCGGCGCTGAAGCCGAACAGGGCCAGCTTCAGGTCGTTGGCCTCGGCCACGTCTATGCACGTGATCATCAGCCGGGCCAGGCGCACGTAGGCGTCCAGCGCCACGCCGCTGCCCAGGGGCTCGTTCGTCACCTCCCAGTAGTCCACCCCCTGCCTGAGCGCGGGATCGTCCCACACCCGCGCCAGGATTGGCTCCATCAGCACGCCCGCATACCAATCCAGGTCCGTCGCCGGGTCGTTGGTCAGTGCAGCGCCCTCGTGGCCGTGCGTCAGGCGGCCCACGGTGACCGTCTGCGGGCTGATGCGCTTGATCTCCTTCAGCCAGCCCACGTCGTCCACGGCCTTGACTACCCTGAACGGCGCGCCGGCGTCCGCCAGCGCCTGGGCGAACTCCGGGATGCGGTTCGACCAGATGCCGTGGACGCCGACCTTGCTCCCGCCGCCCGCGGGGGGCGGGGGAGGAGACGGGAGCGGCTGCGCGGTCGGGGTGGGCTCGGGCGGCTGTGTGGGGCTCGCGGTCGGCGGCGCGCTGGTGGGCGTGGGGGTGTCTGTCGGTTGGGTGGGCCGCGCAGTGGGCGTGGTTGTGGCCTGGGGGCTAGCCGTGGGCTGGGTGGGGATGAGGGAGACCGGGCAGCACGCGGCGAGCGCGATCAGCGCCGCCAGGATAGGGGCGGCGATAAGAGTGGGTCCAGTAGCATCTCGGTGTCGCTTCAGCATCATATCCTGCCTCCCCCCCTGGGACCGCGAGCATCCCTGCTCGCTCTTCATGCGGCCAGGATGCCCCCAGTCCGCAGCTGGGACCGCGAGCATCCCTGCTCGCTCCCCATGCGGCCAGGATGGCCGCGATCCGCAGCTGGGACCGCGAGCATCCCTGCTCGCTCCCCATGCGGCCAAGATGACCGCGATCCGCAGTTGGGACCGCGAGCATCCCTGCTCGCTCCCCATGCGGCCAAGATGACCGCGATCCGCAGTTGGGACCGCGAGCATCCCTGCTCGCTCTTCATGCGGCCAGGATGACCGCGATCCGCAGTTGGGACCGCGAGCATCCCTGCTCGCTCCCCATGCGGCCAGGATGGCCGCGGTCCGAAATTGGGACCGCGAGCATCCCTGCTCGCTCCCCATGCGGCCAAGATGGCCGCGATCCGCAGCTGGGACCGCGAGCATCCCTGCTCGCTCTTCATGCGGCCAAGATGGCCCCAGTCCGCAGCTGGGACCGCGAGCATCCCTGCTCGCTCCCCATGCGGCCAAGATGGCCGCGGTCCGAAGTTGGGACCGCGAGCATCCCTGCTCGCTCTTCATGCGGCCAAGATGGCCGCGATCCGCAGCTGGGACCGCGAGCATCCCTGCTCGCTCTTCATGCGGCCAAGATGGCCCCAGTCCGAAGTTGGGATCGCGAGCATCCCTGCTCGCTCCCCATGCGGCCAGGATGGCCGCGATCCGAAATTGGGACCGCGAGCAACCCTGCTCGCTCCCCATGCGGCCAAGATGACCGCGGTCCGAAGTTGGGACCGCGAGCAACCCTGCTCGCTCCCCATGCGGTCAGGATGGCCGCGGTCCGCAGCTGGGACCGCGAGCAACCCTGCTCGCTCTTCATGCGGTCAGGATGACCGCGGTCCGAAGTTGGGACCGCGAGCATCCCTGCTCGCTCCGTCAGTCCTTCAGAAACCTCGCACTGCTGAAGGGCCAATCCTCCGGTTGTCCAACCAGGCCAGCTTTGACCGGGTTGTCGTGAATGTAGTGCACTGCGTTGTCGAAATGGCGCTCGTTCCGAATGTAGCGGTCGAAGTACTCGGGAAACCAGAATCTGCCGCTGCGCCCCAAGATTCGATTTGCTTCGCTCGCGGTATACGATTTCCACGAATGCAGAATGGTGTGTAGAGGGTGGTCTTCGAGCGTTTCAATCAGCGTATGCACGTGGTTGGGCATCACGACCCAAGCGATCATACGGTAGCGCTGCCCGTCGAAGTGGAGCAAGGCGTCTTCGACCAGGCGACCAATGCGCGGGTCGCGCAGGTAGCAAGCTCCGTAGCCGGCGTTGAGGTAGGACTCCATCCGCGCGCGTTTGGCGGCATCGGTGGACTTCTTGAACTCCAGGGCCAGCGATTCAGCGAGGTGCGCTGGCAAAGAGTCCCACAGGCGAAAGGTGATGCCCTGGAGCAGTCCTGGATGATCGAAGTGGGGGAGGTAGCCACGCGAGCGCCAGCCTTTGTGGGGCTGCAGGCTGGAAGCCTGCGCTCCGGGTTGGGGGTCATAGGTTGGCCGCGTTGATTGCGGGCTGGAAGCCCGCGGTCCGGGTTGCTGCGGTGTGTTGGATGTTGGGGTCATTGGTTCTCAGTGTCTAGCGTTTGTATGAATCCAGTCGGGGAGTGGATAGGAATACCGGTGACTGGTGGGAGCACAGGCAGGTCTTCGTGTCCACCCAGCGGATCTGTTCATTCCCCAATCGCCTGTCTGATCCAGTTTCGGGCAATCTCTTGTTGCGACGAGTAAGCCTCCCAGACCTCCTCGGCCCATTCGTGCACGCGCGAGGTAAACTCTGCCTCGGTCTCTGCATCATAGACATATCGAATCGTCAGCGTTCCCCGGTAATCAGGTTCCGTGGGCCTGCTAATGCCTATGGCCTCTGCGGGGCCATTCAGCCATCTTTGGAGCGCGGCATTGACCGATTTGGCGCCGTTATACTCCACGCCGCAGCACAGACCGGTGAGATGAGCGGCGTAAGACTTGGCCGATTTGCAGCTACGTTTCGGGTGCTGCATTCCAAAGGTATCGACGATCAACCGGTGCAGTATGGCTATGTCTGGAGACTCTGCCCATCTCAACCCCAGCGGAGTCAGGATTGACATGAAGAGTTCGTCACAACTGCTGAACTCATCCGGCACTTCGGCGCCGCATTCGGTGCATTTGGAATCTACGAGATCAGGAGCGATGAATCTGCTGAGGTCGCGGGGCATAACCACCCCCTCAAGTGAATCGGCCCTTACGTCAGTTTCTGGACCGGACCATGCCCGGGATACGCCACGTGTGCGTTGTGAGCGCGGATCTGTGCCCAACTTTGCTGGACGGGAGGTGCCATATACTCTGCAACGGATTCGGGCGGTAGATCACCGGTGAACGCGACTCCGGTATCAAGAATCAAGGTGATGCTGTCATCGGAGTGTCCCGCAGTGATGATAATCTCACCATCAATACCAAGCCCGCGTAAGAACAGTCGACTCTCGCTTGTTTGGACGTGGATGTTGTCTTCAGGCGTGATGTCGACGTAGTTGCTTTCGGGTTTCATATACTGCTTGAGCGCCGGAATAGCGGCGACCTGGTTGTCAAGAACAATGAGCTTGACACCCTTTTGCTTCAGTTCCTGGGCCAGGCCGGCGTGGTCGGGATGATAATGAGTGACGAGCAGATGTGTGATGCCGGAGAGCGGTATTCCTATACGCCTGAGCGCGTGGAGCAGCTTGGGCAGCGTGCCCGGCCATCCTACATCGATGAGCAATTTCGCTTTGTCCGTTTCTATCACGTAGTAATTGGTTGAATCATAGCCGACGTTCACGATATTCAGCATCCCTGCTATATTCCTCCGAGAGTGGCATTATACACGATCTTGGCTGATTGTCTCGTCCACCTTCTCGCGACCGTCACACATTGGGGACAAGCTCCTGAAAAGCCAGGCTGGGCCACTGGAGGGCCAGCCCGCGGAATAGCTGGGTCATTGGCAACTTACGCACGTCGTAGCCAGCCAGTTCGAGTGGAC
>Ga0180432_10000762_pt1 | contig 52401 bp, 121 predicted proteins | sample SS_ome_10_FD_132414 | JGI IMG/M metagenome (GOLD analysis project Ga0180432, IMG submission 132414) | Hypersaline lake sediment archaeal communities from the Salton Sea, California, USA - SS_1_MS_2 metaG | ecosystem: Environmental > Aquatic > Non-marine Saline and Alkaline > Hypersaline >...
GCTGCGATTTCTTCACGTTTGCTCTTGACAAGTCCTTGGGGATCAGGTAGCCTGTCTGTAGATGGCCGAAACATCGGCCAAGGAGGATGAGCGATGTACCACCGACGGGGCAAGGTTCGGTTTTTCGATATGCGGCGGTTTTTTCCGGAAATGGTGATCAAGGACGTACCTTCTCGAGATCCCGAGATGGCGCGCGAGATGTGTCCCGCGTACTGCTGCTGCTTCCAGTTCTACGACGAGTGCTATGAGCGCGCGACGACTGAGGCGGGCGAGGCGGTGGAGGTCAATCGCAAGGTGGTGGACATTGGACCTACCTACTACATGCCTCCGGCTGCTGTTGTGGGTCTCGCCGAGGTGCGGGCGATGGTGGCTCGTAATCCGAAGACGTATTCCATTCTCCTCAGCAATATGGAGATCAACGGCTACGAGTCCGTTGTGCGTACGCGGACGGGCAACATGGTCCCGTTCAAGATCGGGGATGTGGTTCTCGAGGAGAGGTCTTAGCCATGGCGGCGACGTACAACGCAATCGACGCCGCGGCCCTCTTTACGTTCTTGGAAGGGCTCGGGTTTGTACGCACGACGATCGCGACCAAGGACGGTCACGAGGTCGTCTACGAGCGTCAACACCATGGCGATCCAAACCTCCTCGTGGTGGTCTACACGTCGTGCTCCCCTGGGGGTGAGAGCGCCCGGAAGCGGGGTAAGGATGCCATCCGCGTATGCCTCGTGTGCGAGTCGGATCAGGTGCGTGCGGTGCAAAAGCACTATAATTATAGGAGGAATGACGGGAGATTGGGCCTTGCTAAGGCAAAGCGGGTCCACCGGGCCGGGACGACGGAGGCGATTTTTGGTCGCATACACGAGCGAGCGACGGCTATGTATCGGTTGGCAAACCAAATGCATCGGGCACGTTTGAAGGGGTCGCATTGCACCTGCGGCTCTCCGATCTACCCGGACACCGGGAAGTGTGTTCTGCGCAGCTACTGCCGGAACCGCCCAAGGTTGGCAGGGGTGGCATGATGCCCGACTTCACCGTCGAGACGGCCTGGGTGTGCGCCTCCAATTTCTACTCGGAGATACGAATCACGGGGTCGCGAGGTGACCGTTACGTGCTGCACTGGGGCCGTCTTCCGGAGTCGGTTGTGTTGAAAAAGAATGTTCAGTGTGGATGGCAGTGCACATGTGTGGGGCACAAATTCCGAGGTACTTGCAAGCACGTCCGAGCGATCGAGGCCGCGGACGAACGGTGCCGCTGGAACGCCGAGATGGACCCCTCGGCTGAGTGTGCCCGGGACGCAGACGGCGATCCCTGTTGCCCCCAGTGTGGGGGTCCAGTGAGATCGATGCAGGTGATGGTATGACCGGACCAATCTTCCCAGAGTACAGATCGATCGAGTCGTTCGTCGAGTACTGCATTGATGACGAGCGGGAGATCTTCACGACGGCGGACATGCAGCAGCTCAACCGCGCAACGCACTTGCGGCTTCAAATCATTCGCAAGGAGCTGGAGCGGTACGGGCTGAAGTTCGTTCCCCGTCTCCCTGTGAAGCGCGTCCGAGGGTTCACCAGTAACCCTCACGACCGGTACAGCGCCTGCCCGATGTACGGGGGCTCGGGCTGGGAGCAGATCAGTGGGTGGGCTGGCGAGAAGGGCGGGTGGTAGATGCCTGCGAATAACTTCGTGCCGAAGACTCAGCGGTATTTCCCGGAGAACGGTGAGTGGGATCTCGATACCGTTTATCGTCGTCCTCTCTCCCCAGCGGTGAGGAACGGTCTTCGAGCGGCCTGCGAGTTCCCGGTAGGGACGCCGGTCTTGGCTGTCGCCATTCGCCGGGAACACGACCGGCGGAGCAAATACTTCGGGTTCGTGGCTGTCACGGGCGTGATCGGCGAGCAGTACGACTGGGTGTCAGCTCCCAAACGATACGTGCAGATCGATACTACGCCGGAGAACCGCCGGTGGCTCTGCGTTGGCCAGGAACGTTCCAGAGATTACGTGCACGCCGTCGCCGTCATTCGGGAGCTGGAGGGGTCATGAAGGCGAAAGAACTGAGGCCGGGAGATCGGTTCCGCGTCGATCCGCCGGACCCGGAGTGTCCGGTGCGAGTGTGCCTAACCAATGATGTGGAGAAGGGTCTTCGTTTTGGTTGGCCCAACAACTCACGCTACTGGTGCTACATGGGCGAGGAGTGTGAGGTGGAACGCATCGAGGGAGGTCGTTGATGATCGGACAGCGCGATCTGTTCTTCGGTTACCTGGCATGGGCCTCATGCTTCGTCGGCTTCTGTGGCCTTCATCGCCTCTACACCGGGCGCTGGGTGACGGGGCTCTTGTGGTTCCTGACGGGCGGCCTGTTCATGATCGGTCAGCTGATCGATCTCGGGCTCATCCCCTACTTCTGCACCCGTCCCAAGATGAGCGCGCGTGAGCGAGGGGTGCTGGCGATGCAGGAGGTAATGTGCCGACGGCACGTGTTGGATGCACGGTACCGTCGTGAGCGGAGCGGAGGTAGATATGTTGGATGACGTGGTGTTGTGTGAGGTCCTCCCTTCTCCGCGAATGTGGGCCTTCCGTACGATTCAATCGGAATCGGATTATGTGAATAGGCAGGCTGAGTCGTGCCTGTATTTGAATGAGGTTGCATATCCGGAAGTGCTAGCGGCTGTTCCTGACTCTCCGCCTGAGGTAGCGAGCAAACTTCCGGCAGTGGTTGAGCGGCTACGCCAGGTCCATCTGCGACAGTATGTGTGTCTGCTGCCCTACACTTCCGATCTGTCAATCCGAACGCATTCCTATTACTTCTCGGAGCTGCATCTTGGCCTGCGCCTCCGGCAGCCACTCCCACTCGATCTCTCCAGGTTGCAGTTCCTCGTGGTGCTGATGCTGTACATCGCTGTCTACCAGCGCGGTCGCGATAGGTATGAGAGGCTGAGCCAGATCGGGCCTAAGTACCCGACCGCGTGGTTGAGATTTCAGGCGGACGCAAGTAGCAATGCTACACACCTCTCTCACCTAGTCCGGGCATGCTACTTGCCAGACGAGATAGCTCGGGCAGAGGAAGCGGTGTGCCGGGTCGAAGCTCAGGTGATACGCAGGATTTGGCAGCACAACAAAATCCGTGTTTGTTATTGACAACCCCACATCTATCTGGTAGGGTGGTTGTATCGATCAGGGATGTTCCCTGAAGGAGGGTGACATGGAATGGCCTTTCAAGCATCTGAAGCAGAACAGCACGTGGCCACTGCAGCAGCTCGTGGTGAGGCTGGCACTCGGTGTCTTGGCTTCCCCGGAGCCTCTCCGCATCGCCGCCGCGGGGAAGACGATCGAGCGGTGTGTGCGGATGGGCGCACGCCTGGCGGTCGAGTTCGGAATGCCGGCATCGGGCTTCGTGGAGCTTGCACGGGCACAGATCGTCCGAGAGGGTGGCGAGGTGGCCCAGGCGGACTTGATCGGGACCTTCGGGGATGACGTGGTCAAGGCCCTCAGCAGCTCCGAGGAAGCGGCTGTAGAGCTGAAAGCCCACGTGGAATCGATTCTTGGTAAGGGGAACGTCCCCCAAGCCTGACGGATGCGGGCAGCGTGCCCGCAAGGAGGATGACATGATCGGAAACGAGCCTACCCTTATCACGAGCGTCGAGAACCCGGACGCCGCGCTGCCGGAAGGGGAGCCTGTGAGCGCCCCGCCCGCATCCGGATCACCGTACCTGTGCGACCCTCAGAGGCTCCTGGAATGCGAGAAAGCTGCGTTCGTGTACGTTCGGCCTGGCGACTTCGTACGGTGCTCGGGATGGACGCGTCCCCGTTACGTCGAGCTGGTCGAGCAGGCCGATACTGCGGACGATACTGTCCTGTTCTTGCGCGAACACGACACGTCGCGAGCCAACAAGCACGGGATTCGTCGTGTGGACTACCAGGAGTGGCACCGTCGCCACGGGTGGGTCCACTACCCGAACCTTCGGCAGCTGTGGTCTGCTGCGCATGGAAGGCCCTGATACCAAATCTGGCTCGGACATTGCTCTTGACCTCAAGATGTGCGATAGTAGGGGCACATCTGAGGTTGAGAGATTGCCGAGTAGACAAAGAGAGTGGCAGCAAAAGATGCAGGAGGAAGGCCGCTGCATCATCTGCGGAGATGAGGCCGTGGTCTCCTGTTACTGTAAGCGCCACCGCGATCAGCGCATGCGCAAGATCCGCGAACGCCGAGGGGACCACTACCAGGTGCAGACGTGCTCCCTGTGCGGGGACCCTGGCCATAACCGCCGCACCTGCCCCCGCGCCAGTGAGCTTCTCGAGACGAACGATCCCGCTTAGCGTGGTGCGTCGGATACAATCGCTGTCATGGGACAGACACTAGCCGAAGGGTTCTATGATCCGCCGCCGAACTTTGTGAAGCCGAAGAGCTACCCCGGGTTGAGCAGCTCGGAGGGGAAGCACGCGCTGACCCAGTTCGGGGTCGTGAACCTCGAACTCATCAATCCGGGTATGAAAGGGCTGAAGGGCAATCGGAAGGTGCGCGCGGCAATCTTGCGTGGCGTGGTTACGGTGCTCACGGACCCGAGCGAGCCAGGGGAAGCCTACATTCGGGACCCCGAGGCCGTCCTCCCTAAGCTGTACACAGGCCTCGTCAAGGACGGGCTGAAAGCTCACGTGGAGGAGGCCCTGGAGGCGATGTACGACCAAAAGGTTCCGGTGAAGGTCACGGCCAAGAAGCCGAAAGGAGTGGCCGGATGGGAGATCCAGGCGCCGGCTCTGATTCAGAAGAAATTGGTCCCGGGCGTATGACTGGGAGCGCACGCAACGTTCTCGACTGGGACGAGGGGAACGACCCCGCCCAGGCTCGAAAACGGGTCATCAAGCCCACGTGGGCGCTTCTAGGGCTCAGGGACCGCCAGCTGTTGGAGGCCCTCTCAGATGGCTCCTGGGTGAGCGAGCGCGTCCTCCGGGGTCTGCTCAAGTGGGGGCGCGTCCGATTCTTCGTCGTGACCGTCCGATTGGTTGTGACGGGGTGGGTAGAGGCGCGGCCGACTGACTCCGTGTTCCAGAGTGAGTATCGGTTAGCCCCGGACGTGTGGCAGTAAGCCCCCCCCCGAGTTTGCCCTTGACACGTGCATATCCTAGTGATATGCATGCTCCATGAACACCAAGCCACGCAAGCACAGTGAGGCTCTGTTCATTCGTGTCGAGCCCGACCTGCTAGAAGGCCTCGATCGGCTGGTAGCGATGTACAGAGAGAGCCACATCCCTCTCAGCCGATCTGCTCTCATACGAATGATCCTGTGGCGCGAGATTGAGCGGGTGAACGAGGAGGGGATTACGCAGGTGGGGGTGGCAGGGCGATGACGATTCAGACAAAGGAAGAGGCGCTCCAGCTCCTGGAGAAGTACAAGGGCTACCTTATCGCCTTAGGACGATGCGAAGCGTATGACATTGCTCGCGCCCTGGGAGCGGTACACAACCGGCTCGTCCGAGAGCAGATGGACCATAAAGGGCTGCTTCCTGTCGATCCGGAAAGCGATGAGCGCTGGATGGGGGCGATTGCCCCGGGTAAACAGCTATTCGAGGAAACCGGTCGACTGATCCCTGTCGTCGAGGCGTCGCCAAAAACGGTTGGAGGGGGTGGAGGAGGGCGCCCGATCAAGGAGTGGAGATTGCGAGGGGACGCGATACCTCCCGATCCTCCTCCTCCTTGGCAAGGGTACATGCCTCCGGCCATTCCGAGCACAACGATAAGCACCGAGGTCACATATATAGCACTAGATGAGATCGAGAGGCTGCGAAAGCTTGGACAACTCGCACGCTTCCTCATCCAGGCCGAGAAAGACGGTAGGTCAGATGCGGTGCAGTCATTGCTGCAGCAGATTCGGGAGTTGGCGCGGGAGACCGGTAGCTGCGGGGCCGAACTGAGGAAGCTTATGGTGTGGGCGCTGTGGACAAATCGCCACTCGAAGCAGCGGAAGCCACGAAAGAACCAGGGGAAGTGATGCCGTACGTCGTCGGAGTAGATGAGTCTGGGACGGGCTCCTGGGCCGGACCTTTCCACGTCGCCGCCGTAGCCGCGGACGTCCTCCCGTTCAACCAGGCCATCGGGCGCCATCTGCGCGACTCGAAGAAGCTGAGTGACGCCAAGCGCCGCGCGGCCGTGCCCCTCATCAAAGAGCATGCTGTTGCAACGGCTGTCTATGCCGTACAGGTTCCGGATATCAATCGCGGTCCTCGACGCGCGTGGCGGGAAGCGATCTCGACAGTGCTGCGCTCGATCAAGATGCAGCTGTGGGAGGACGCGAACTACAATCTTCTGATTGACGGTCCGGACGACGACCAGCTCATTGCTCGCCTGCGCGAGGACCATCCTCCGCCCCGCTTCGAGGTTGAGGGGGACGACAAGTTCCCGGCCATTATGGCCGCGAGCATTCTAGCCAAAACAGCTCGGAACGATGCCATGCTGAGTCTCGCCTCGGAGTTTCCCGAGTATGGGTGGGAGCGGAACATGGGGTACGGCACGCCGGAGCACCGGAAGGCCTGCCGGGAACACGGGGTCACGCAGCACCATCGACGGCGGATCAGGAGCCTGCGCGAATGCAAAGGCTATGAACCTTCGGGAGAATGGTTCGAGGGATGAGGAGGTGGCGGTGAGACTCAGTGACAGCGCTATACGGGAACGGATCGAGAGCGGTTCGATCGTTTTCGCGCCCTCGGTAGGTGACAAGGCGATTCAGCCCACGTCTATCGACCTTCGGCTCGGTCAGTCGATTCTGAGCTACGAGTCGTGGCGCAGTCTAGACCCGCGAGAAGGGAGCGCCGGGCTCGAAGTGGTGTCGGACACAGGTGACTACCTGATCTCGCCAGGAGAGTTCGTGCTGGGGAGTACGCTGGAGAGGGTCGAGGTTCCCTACGACTTGGTCGGGATCGTGGAGGGTAAATCTTCCCTGGGGCGCCTCGGGTTGGCGGTGCACATCACGGCTGGGTTTATCGACCCAGGATTTCGTGGACACATCACGCTGGAGCTGAAGAACGTGAACCGAGTTGCGATTCGGCTCTACCCGGAGATGTTTATCTGCCAGCTGTGTTTTGAGACGATATATGGGAAGGTGCTGCGTCCCTACGGTTCGGTCGGGTTAGGCTCCAAATACCAAGACAGCGTCGGAACAATCGGTGCGAAGGCGTCCGAACGGTAGATTCAGGTGCGCTCTGGCGAGTCCAGGTACTCCACCCACGGAGGGATGGTAGGTTCTTTGGCAGCGTCGTCGGTCAGAATGTTCACCAGGAGTCGTGGATCGTCAGGGTCCCACTCCTCTTCTAGGATCTGAGGCTCGGTTGCTTGCAGCCAAGGTTCCCATGCCATGATTGCCTCCGTGGTGGAAAGGCTAGGATATCACGAAATGATAGTCTGTGAATGCGGGAAGGATCTTCCAGTTCGACTGCTGAAGGTCGCTACGAGCTTCGAGCACGCGTGTGACTGTGGCCGTATCTACGTGGAGTGGCGCGGGGAGTTTGTGCTCCGTGAGACGGTGACACGGCCAACAACCGACTATGATCGGCTAGTTGACAGCGTTGTGGGGAATCAGAGGAGAACTTCGTGAAGGGGAATAATCGCAAGGTATTCAAGCGGCTCGAAGATCGAGTCTCGGGCGTTATCCACAACCTGCTAAGGCCTTTTGTGCGGCGGATCGTGGAACAGATGCTCTCAGAAGCGGAGTGTGGTTTCGACGAGGAGGACATTCCGGACTGCGATAGCTGCGAACACCAGGGGGAGTGCGCATGGAAGTCGGGCGCGGTCTACGAGCCCCCGCCCGGTTTCCTTCTTATCCGACCCGGTCCGCCGCCCGGATCGGAAGATTTGAATTGAAAGGGCAGAGTTATGAAAAAAGAAGATGTGGTCGTGAAGATGAGCACCTTTCCAGGGTGGGCGTGGCGCATCCCTGCGGAGAAGGAACGGGCTGTTGTCACGATGTTGAACGCGCTCGGGCGCGAGGGTACAACGGATGCGCTGGCGAGTCTGAATACTCGCATCACCGCCGCCTTGGATGCTGCTAGAGATCGACTGAAGACAGCAGCTCCCGAGGCGGAGGTTGATCGGTTCGTGACGAAGGCCAAGAGTGCCGGTCTCAGCATCGAGTCCGACACTGTGCTTGAGTTCGTCACGATTCACGGGCTGTCGGGGTTGGCTACGATGGAGCGCGTCATCGAGGACCACCTCCGGGAGATCTCGGACAACCGGAGCGATGGCTGAGAAGTTGGGGCACCCTAGTCAGTACCCCCTGGAAAGGCTGCTTGTCGAGCGGTATCCGTTCCCGGAGTGGGCCACCATCGTGGAGTTTTCCGGGGGCGTGGGGTGCAGTGGCTACGACCAGCGGGCCGATGTTGTAGCTTTCAACTGTTGGCCGAGCAAGGGCTTCCATCGGCTCGCCTTCGAGATCAAGCGGTCGCGATCGGACTACATGCGCGAGGTCGACACACCCGGAAAGCGGGCGTGGCTCGAAAAGCACTTCCATCAGTGCTACTTCGTCGTGATTCCCGGTATCGTGAAGCCGGACGAAATTCCAGAGGGATGGGGGCTCCTAGTCGCTACTCAGGACGGGGAGAAGCTCATCCGGCGCAAGGCGGCGATGCACCGGGAGATCCCTCCGCTACCTGAGCCCGTCGCTCTTTCCGCCATTCGGACGCTGGCCAACACGCTGCACACCGACCGGACCAAGCGTTACACCTTCGAGAACGAGAACATCACTACGACCGATCTCGAGGCGAAAGTGAAAGCGTTGACGGGTAGGGAGGAGCAGCGGCTCGAGAAGGAGTGGCACGCGGTTAGGAAGTTACGCCAACGTCTTAGAGAGCGGAAGCAGGAACTTGAAGGTCCGATGCAAGCGTTGGCGACGGCAGCCGGGGAGTTTTCCACGTTCAGTGACTGGGCGAAGGACCCCGCTGCTGTGACAGCTCACGATGTCGCGCGATACATCGACACCATCCGCGTGCAGGCGGTACGGCGAGTCATGCGGCAGGTGTTCGGTGCTCACGAAGCACTGGGAGCCCTGATCAAGGCTGTGAAAGAGTCGGGGCTCGAACACGGGGAGGTCCCGCTTGCCAGCTACATCAAGTCGCATCCCCTAGGCTGAAAAAAAACGCGCACCCTGCAACGTTTGCTCTTGACACGCCCTGTGGGGTGTGTCATGCTGTAATTGTGATCGCGGCAATGCTGCGAAGGAGAGCGCAAGATGGACCTTACCGAGACAGCCAAAACCCTATTTCAACTCGCCACGGACCTACGGAAGGACACCGCCCAGCTTGAGCAGGGTGCCTTCAGCGCCTTGCCTCTGAACCAGGTCGGAAGCACGGCAGAGCGTGCGTATCTGCGCGCGTCCGAGGTGGCGGGAGCGCTCGAGCACTTGGCCAGCCAGATGCGATTCGAGAGGTGGTCTGAAGCCCGTGAGGAGGTGCAGTCATGAATTGCCCCTGCTGCGCTGCCACGAAGCATGTTTTCGTCGACTCCGGCATCGTGCGGTGCCTCGATTGCCAGGCCCTGTTCACGACTCGTCACGTGCCCCTGGGGCAGACCTACAAGCACGTGCTACCCCGGTGGGACGAGCGCGCCGACTCGCGTGAGGCTCTCTGTTCCAGCGTCTACTTCGACTTCGAGTACCTCTCGTCCGAGGGCCTGGGCCGGCGGCACGGCTGGTTCAATCCCGAGACGGGCTGCATTACGCAAGTCGGTTGACGTTTGCTCTTGACACCTGCCTGCCTTTCTGGTAGGCTGAAAATTGGATGGCCGAAGCGTTCGGCCAAGGAGAATCGATATGTGGCTATTCACACCTCTCGGGTTTTTCAGCGCCACGCTGACAACCCAACGCTACAAGGAACTGCCGCCCGAGCAGCGGCACGGGCACATCATGGTTCGCGCCCGCGTGCGTGAGGACCTGGAGCGACTGATTGAGCGGTACCGGCAGCTCCCACCCCTACCTGTCGAGGGCCGGCGGGAGCCTGAAATCTTGGCACTTCCCGGGCACGACTACCCGTACCGGATTGTCATGCCCCGCGCGGAGTGGACCACGCTCGCTGCCGCGCTGGCGCACGACATCGACTACTCGAACTTCAAGAACGCTGTCGAGCGGAAGGCACCGACGGCTGAGGAGGGCCACGCCAGGCACGACCTCTACATGAAGGTCTGGAGAGTCATGAACGGTGCGGAGCGATGGCTTCGAGACCACGTGACGAAGAGCAAGTCTCGGAGGCAGGGAGGTTTCTCGTACTGGCAGCAGTCCGTCTGTGACCCCCGGTCGGACGCTGACATGCAGGCCATGTACTCCCGAGGGTACCAGGAGTGGCTTGACGAAGACGGGAAGCGAGCTGTCGTCTCCGAGTTGCCTGAGGGCACAGATCGCGTCTTCGACGTGGACGAGGTGATCGACAACCCGACCCCGGACGACATTGCTCGCTTCGAGGCTGCTGTCAGCCGGCCGCCGCGGCGACGTAGGGGTCGGAGGTAGAGCGGTGCCGGGAGGACGCGGAAAGCAGCGGAAGCCGGTCTACGGATCGAACGAAGAGGTATTCCGGTTCCGCCGCCCCGCGTCCGTTCCGGAGTGGATGGCTGCTCCCGAAGATGGGTGCGCGGAGTTCTTAGGGCTGCGGAGGGAATGGCCCGATCTTCAAGGGCGCCCACGCATCTGGTACACGACGCTAGTCTATTTCGATGTGTACCTGAAGGACTACCGGATCAAGCGGTACGCGCCGGATGACTACGACTCGTTCGTGAAGGACATGCGGAGCTTGCCGACGCCGATCACCTTCGAGATGATGGAGCAGCGTGGATTCCGGCTGGAGTAGGAGGAGACCGATGAGGAACGTGCCCGACGATTGGAACTGCTACTGGACTAAGTGTGCGGCGTGCGGCGCCAAATACCATGCGAGCGATGGGTATTGCACTCGCTGTGAGGAGCTGGCCGAGTCTGGTCCTTGCTGCGACGACCCTGATTTTCACCAGGGGGTGTGTATGTCGTGCAGCCCACCTCCCGAATACAACGACTAGGCCTCTATGGTTTTTGCCCTGGACTTCGCCGAGGACTTCTTTGTCGGGTCCTACGATCTTTACTTCCTGCCGCCTCCGAGCGAGACACCGACGTGTGTCCTTCAGGCCCTGACGTCCATGCACCCGGATGACTGGGAGGACTACTGCCGGAAGGTGCTTCGCACCGAGCCCCGTACGGACGCCGCCACCTACAAGCTCGCCTTGGACCACGTACGCCGCGTGAATTCATGCTTCTGCGTCACGAGCCCTGTTGAAGTGTCCGCCGGTGACGGGTGGGTTCTCCTCGTCTACGACCCGGCGAATTTCATCTAAAGGTGTCGATTGCTCTTGACAATCGCACCTCTTGCTGGTAATCTCCAGAGCGTGAATCAAATGCCGATATTCCAGTCGGTGGCAGATCGCGAAAGCGTGATGCTCTTGCCTCGCCTTGAGCGAGGAACTCGCGTGTGTGTGGAGGGGATTGGCTTAGCGTGGCACAGGGGTTCCCCCGCACGCGCGGGGATGGACCCCTTCATCTACGGATGCGATGAGATCGTCCCGGGGTTCCCCCGCACGCGTGGGGATGGACCGTCATCGTACGAGTCATCACCGCCGTGTCTGGGGGTTCTCCCGCACGCGCGGGGATGGACCCCAGGGGGAGCGCGAGCAAGCTCCCATGAGAGAGGTTTCCCCGCACGCGTGGGGATGGACCCATCGTCGTGCGGAAGCGCGGGAACGGCTACGAGGCTCCCCCGCACGCGTGGGGATGGACCGAGTGCATCGCAACGGAAATGGCTGATCTCGGCGGTTCCCCCGCATGCGTGAGGATGGACCCTTCAGGTGCAGGCGTTTGTTCTGTAGATTTCCGAGGTACGCCCTCCATGATATGCTTTTGCGATTCTAGACGGAGGGTTTGATGAAGAAATTTCTGATTGTCACGGCGTTCCTTAGCGCTTTCCTACTTCCATCGCTGGTGCTTGCTCAGCCATGTCCGCCCGTGGACGTGAACTTGAACGTGGCCGATCAGGCGCAGGCGTGGTGGATGGTCCTGCTCGACTTCCTGGTCCAGATCTCGGCTCCCCTTGTCACGGCCATTCTCGGCGTGCTCGGTAGCTGGGTCGTACGCAAACTCACGAAGAAGTGGGACGCGGAGAAACAAGAGGCCACGGTCCGCCTGACACAGAACATGATTCAGGCCGGGGTAGCCTTTGCTGAAGAGCAGGCGCGCAAGGCGCTCAGGACTGACAAGGTCAAGACCGAGAGTGCTCAGAAGCTGCAGTCGGCGGTTGACTTCGTGCAGCAGCAGCTCGATATGTCAGGGCTCCCCAACATTGCCGAAGAAGAGCTGGCCCGGCTGGTTGAGGCTCGGCTGCACGGTGAGCGATCACGTCCCGACGGCGTAGTGCCCTCCGAGCCCGCCGACACCGCCGCCTCCGAATAAGCGGGAAAACTTTTCTCTTGACAATCCACTTGTTACCTGGTAGGTTCATTGGCGTGTCAAACGAGTCGACATTCCAGTCGATGGCGCCTCCCCTACGAGGCGCACTTGCCTTGCCGGAGGCGGCAAGGAACCTGCGTGTGTGTTTACGGGAACCGTTTTTTTTTGGCCCAGGCCGGCACAGGGGTTCCCCCGCACGCGCGGGGATGGACCGTCATCCACATGACGCAGGTAGGCCAGCGACCGGGTTCCCCCGCACGCGCGGGGATGGACCCATCGGCCCCCAGTGAGCGCGCGACGCCTGGCCGGTTCCCCTGCACGCGCGGGGATGGACCGCTCGGCGTCATTGTCAGCTCCTCGGGCCAGTCGGCTCCCCCACACGCGCGGGGATGGACCTGGACACGTGGGCAGTCTCGCGAAGACGTGGGGGGTTCTCCCGCACGCGCGGGGATGGACCCGCGATCGATCGCAGCCGAACGCTTGAGGATCAGGTTCCCCTGCACGCGCGGGGATGGACCCGCGATCGATCGCAGCCGAACGCTTGAGGATCAGGTTCCCCTGCACGCGCGGGGATGGACCGGGTATCGTCGGTCCTGCCGGCTCTGCCGGAGAGGTTCTCCCACACGCGTGAGGATGGACCCGCCCCTCCCCGAAGATTGCCATTGACATTTGACTATCGCTCTGCTATGTAGTTGGGTGTACCGTGATTCCACGCGGGAATTGCCCTTCGCCAGTAGGTGCTGGGAACTTGCGCGTGCGTGAGACTGGACCCGCAACGGTTTGTACTTTTCGGGGCGCTAGGGAGGTTAGGACATGATCGTACAACGAGGGTATCGCTACAGAATCTACCCCACGCCAGAGATTGAGGAGGTCCTGCGGGAGTGGGAGCGCACTCACCGGTTCGTCTGGAACGTGGCTCTTCGTCAACGCCGGTTGTCCTCCAAACAGATCTGGAACGGGACGGACTGGCAGTGGGTGCGTTTGCCCCCGTCCGATTACTACTGGCAGCAGGCCTACTTGACGAAGATGCGTTCTAATCCTCGTATACCGTGGGTAGGGGAGGGGCTGTGCCGTAGCGAGCAATGTGTCCTCCGCGATCTCAATGCTGCTTGGAAGATGTGGGTGAAGGATGAAACTCGGGGAAGGCCGAAGTTCAAGAAGATGCGAGATACGATCGGCATGACGGTGACGGTCGAGAAGTCGATTCCCCTTTCCAAGGTAGTGCGAGAAGGCCAGAAGGTCGAGAAGCCCAGGCGGAAGAACGACCTTCAACACCAAGTGCTCATCCCGAAGCTGGGTTGGATTGACATCATCCTTCACCGCCCTCTCTCTGCTCATCGGGCGCTCCCCTTTGACGGTCGTCCAATGGACGCTTTCACGGTCAAGCGTATGTCTGTCACTCGTGAGGGGTCGGCCTGGTTTGTTGCATTCCTCTGCGAGTACGAGGTGACGGACCCTGGCAAGTCTCGCAAGCCCGCTGTCGGGATTGACCGCGGAGTCGTCCTCAACCTGGCTGACTCCGACGGTCGGATGTCCAAACTCCCGGCCCGCATCGCCAAGCTGGCCCGGCGTATCGATCGTCTCCAGGCAGCGAACGACCGGAAGATCGTGTCGCACAAGAAGGGAGTTCCCCGTTCTAATAACTGGCGGAAGGGGCAAGAACAGATCTCGAAGTTGCACACTCGCGTGCGACGGATGAGGCGGCAGTGGCTGCATCACCAAGCTCTGTACTACGCTGAGAACTACGGCGTCGTGGTGATTGAGGACCTGAAGATCAAGAACATGACGAAGTCGGCGAAGGGTACCGAAGAAGAGCCCGGGTCGAACGTGCGGCAGAAGGCGGGTCTGAACCGAGCGATCCTGCGGCAGGGCTGGTCCGCGTTCGTGTCCATTCTCTGCTACAAGATGGAGGAGCGGGGCGGGGTGGTCGTGAAGGTGCCGCCCCGGAACACCTCGATCACTTGCCCGAAGTGCGGACACGTGTCCGCCGACAATCGTCGCTCACAGTCGAAGTTCCGTTGTGTGGAGTGCGAGCACGAGGAGAACGCCGACATCAACGCTGCGCGAGAGATCCTGCGGCGGTACCACGCCGGAGACTACAAACTCGAAGGCGGCTATGCTGCTAAGAAAGAGCCGAAGATTAGGGTGGCCCTGCAGGCTCGGGGCCGGAAGAAGACTACCGCGATTCCACGCGGTAAGGGGTCTCAGGACTCCTGCCCCGTGCCTGCTTCGTAGGCGCTGGGAAACTCATGTGTGTGGGGATTGAGATGGCTCAGGTCGGCACAGGGGTTCCCCCGCACGCGCGAGGATGGACCGTTGTCTGAGGTGCGCTGGATGGCCAGAACCACGGTTCCCCCGCACGCGCGAGGATGGACCGCGTCTCCCGACTCCTCGCACTGGAAGCAGTGCGGTTCCCCCGCACGCGCGAGGATGGACCCACGTACCCAACGTTCCCGGTGGGCTGGTATTCGGTTCCCCCGCACGCGCGAGGATGGACCCAAAACCTCCACACCCAGGCCCTTTCCGGCCCGGGTTCCCCCGCACGCGCGAGGATGGACCCTCATCGAGATCGGCTTTGTCGATTCGCACGCAGGTTCCCCCGCACGCGCGAGGATGGACCCGAGGGGTACGGAAACGTGATGGCCGACGTGAGGGTTTCCCCGCACGCGCGAGGATGGACCGTGGGGGATCGAGGACTACATAGGCCGACGCCCGGTTTCCCCGCACGCGCTGGGATGGACCCTTCTCGGCGGTCATGGCTGCTCCTGGGTTGGGGGTCCCCCGCACGCGCGGGGATGGACCGGTCGATGCCGAGGGACGGAGGTGAGATTTCGTTGACAATCGGACATACCACATACGTTAGCTCTTGACAGCGCTGGGCGCGTCTTGCTACCGTAAGACTTTCTGGGGCTGACAGGTTTCGACGGGTACTCAGACGTGTGAGGGAGCGTGCCGGGGATGATCATCACCCGTAAAAATGTGGTCAAAAAACAGTTGCCAACTCTGACAACTACTCGGAGGAGCGCCTGGCGGCGTGACCTCCCGTCCTGCCTGAGCACACCTGCGGCTTGGGGTCAGGGCGCCATTTCAGCGGGTTGGTTTGCGGAACGACGTGCCGAAGAGCGTCGGGGGCGCTTTGCTGATGACCACGGCGTCAGCCCCTCGCAAACGAGATATGACGCAAGGTCTAGCCTCGTCCAAGTCCGAGCCTGCCCAGGACGAGGTGAAGTGGCGGACTAAACCGCCAAGGCTCGGCTGAGCACGGAGAGCCCACAGACTGAAGGTGCGCGGACGCGAGTTCGACTCTCGCCAGCTCCACTGGTGTTGGCAGCACCATGGCCCCGCCCTTTCGGGGGCGGGGCGCAATCTTTTTGGGCAGGGGGTATTCATGGCAGGACTGGTCATAGACGGAGCACAGATCGAGGTTCCTGACCTCGACATCCGCAACTGGAACGACGACAAGCGCTTCAAACTGTCTAGTGGGGACTATCGGATGCGCCCGAACACGTGGGTGCGAGGAATCATCCTGCATACAACGAAGGGGATTCCAGGCGGCAGGGATCGCCGCCCTCAGAGAATCCGCCGAGGCCTCGGGCCGGACACTGGCCGCGACGAGCGCATGGCCCGGATGTGGTCGATGGACGATCGCAAGGCCGGTGCGCACATCGTCGTCGACCACGATGCTTCAATGACCTGTCTTGCCGACGTGCACCGGCACATGCCATTCCACGCTGGCAATGTCAACGCCGTCACGATCGGAATTGAGATCTACCAGGGTTCGGACGCTGATCTGTACGAGGGTCAGCTCGAAGCCGTGGTGAAGCTCGTTGACTTCCTCACCAAGACGTTCTCGATTCAGCGGCAGCTCCACTATCCGTACGAGAACCGCGCTCTGAAGCGCGGGCTACGTCGGGGCTTGGACATGGTGGGAGTTTTCGGTCACCGGGACGTGTCGACCAACCGCGGGGAGGGGGACCCGGGAAACCGGATCATGCTCATGCTGATGGATGCCGGGTACGAGGCGTACGACTTTTCATTTGCAGGGGGCGAGGACAAGAGTGCCTGGAAGCAGCGTCAGATCGCGCTAGGGCTGCTGGACGACGGCATTCCCGGACCGCGGACAGTGACCGAGCTGCGAGAGGGTGGGGTTCCCCACGGTCTGTGGGTTCGCAGGCCGGGCGATTGATGGGGAGCCCGTACGCCACGTTCGAGGGTAAGACCTACCTGAAGACGGTTTTGGTCGCCCAGGCAAACTCGGCCGTTGCTTCGGGCGAGAAAATCGTCCCACCCGTGGGTACTGTGCTCACGTCCGTGATCGGGGAGTTCCAGTTCGAGGTCGTCGAGCACCTGAAGAAGCCCCGCGGGAGTTTCAAAATGCAGCGCACGAACGAAGATCGCAGCTCCGCGCACGGGGTTGCGAAGATGATTTCTCGGATCATCGACGTGCCTGACGTGTGTCCACCTGTAGCTAACTGGGAGCGTGCTGATGTGTGAACTGTGCGGAGAGTCTGGACATGATGACACTGCCTGCCCGTACTTCGGAGAAGGTCAGATGATCGCTCCCCTGGAAGTACGCCCTCCCCGACCGCCCGCGAACCACGCCGAGGCAATCGAGTTCACCCTCACACGCCTCACGCAGATCGAAGCCGCGAGGGCCTCTGCTGCCGACTCTCGGGAGCTTGCACGGGAGCGTACCCACCTCCTCAATACCCTGAGCAGCACTCTCAACCGCTGACCGATCTTTTCTAGCGTTTGCTCTTGACATTCGCCGCCCACTACGGTAGGGTGGTGTCATGGGTAGCGGAAATCGAACTGAGGCTACAGGCGATTGTTACGTGGCGAATGGCCGCTACGTTTTCGAGGCCGCACTGGTGAACCAGGCGCACGGTTATACTCTCGTTCACGGGGAGTTGACGGTTCCGGGGAAGCTGGAAGGCCGGCGCATCGACCATGCGTGGGTCGAGATCGATGACGGACCCGTCGTAGTGGTTGTCGACTTATCGAACGACCAGTTCGTCGTTCTCCACCGCGATCTGTACTACCACATGGGCGAAGTGGTTCCCGAAGATTGCCGGCGGTACACCCCCGAGCAGGTGATAGTCCAGATGGTACAGACCAAACACTGGGGACCGTGGGAGGGTGGGGACTATGACGTCGCGTGATGGCGATCGCAGGCACGCTCTCAATAGAGTGCTGGCGGTTCTTACGCATCCGCTCTGCTCGATGAGCAAGCCGATGCGGGAGGAAGCGTTGCAACTCGCCCGCGTGCACGACCTGACCGCTGCCGAGCTGATCGAGTACGCCTACAAGAGGAACCGAGATGCCTGAAGAGCGCCGTTTGAAGACCATCCCTAACCTATTTGGGGACGTCGTGTTTGATCTCTACGACGACGGGATTAGCGGGCCAGAGGTGCGTGTCTACCAGCCGGACTTGCCGGGGCCGGACATTACACGCATTCCCGTAGACGTCTGGTTGGAGGTCGCAAGGAAGCTTGTCTCGGAAAGGAGCGGCTGATGGCAGAGTGTCAGCGGTGTGGCAGCGATCGGATCTTCGAGACTACCTCGAAGTCGTCAGATCTGAATTGCACGCGTTTTCGCAGCGATGAGGGTGAGGGGTACTTTCCCGGCATTCCGAACCTCGGCGGGGGCGACTACGTGGAATTGAGTGTCTGCCTGGAATGTGGTCAGGTCCAGGGCAACTGGCCCGTCGCCGACCCCGACTTCTCAATCTGCTGAGCCATGAGACCATTCCATTGCCTATTCTGCGGTGCGTTCGTGCACGAACCAGGGCGACGGTTCTGTTCCCGCCTGTGCGAGGAGCGCGCTGTAGCCCGTAAACAGGCTCTGACAGCCCCTACCGTTCTCGAGGTGTATGAGAGGCGCCAGGCTTGGAAGGCCGCTGAGGACCGCATAGAGCGGCTCGTGGAGGATAAACGAGACGAGTTCGTGTGCCCGGAGAGGTGTGGGGGCAATCCGAACTTCATGTGCTCCACGTGTGTGAACCTTCCGGATGAGGAGATCACGGAGATCGTCGAGGAGTACCGGCGAGAGCTGGAGGAAGAAGCAATCCGGAAGTTTGCCCTTGACTCCCCTCCTGGTTCTGGTATGGTTGGATCATGTTGATGGGGGTTCTAATTCAGGGAGCGTTGGCGCGAGTTATGATGCGACTGCACTCCTTGGTCCTCCGCAACTCATTTCCCCCGAATGGGTGTAGCGTAGTGACCTTCCGATGGCGCCGTCCGCGTGCGCCGCCTCGGGTTGAGCTGGAGCGGGCGCTCGCGCCGGAGGTTTATGGGACCTCGGCCGGCGCTAAGTACTCCCGCCGAAGTACGATTGAGATTGGACAGGACCCGGTTGCTGGTATGCAGCCGGGTCCTTTGATTTGAAGAACAGGAGTCGTCATGCACATGCGAGTCGTTTTGATGGTAACCGGCCTTTTGCTAGTTGCTTGCCAAGGAGAGGCTGATCCGGAGGTCCACAATGTGATTGATGCGGGGTCGGACGCTGAGGTCAGTACGGATGGCGATGGTGACATTGACGGGGATGCCGACGGGGATGGCGATGCCGACGGGGATGGCGATGCCGACGGTGACGACACCTGTCCTGAGGTGTGTGACGACGGAAACCCGTGCACCCGCGACCAATGCGAGGATGGCGTCTGTGCCTTCCCCAACCGGGACGACGGGTTCCAGTACGGTGGCGGCGCGTGCTACGGAGGCGAGCTTTGCAGGGGCTGCTGGGACGGTTCGACCTGCTGGCCAGGCGGAGAGCTTGTCCGATGCGGCATCGGTGGCGAATCCTGTGAGGACTGCGACGATCTCAACCCTTGCACGATCGACTCCTGCCCAAGCGGAGCGGGGTGTGTGCACGACCATCTCCACGAGCAGAGCTGCCCTGACGGCGTCTGCTGGAATGGCACCTGTGAGCCTTGCGGAGGCGACGGAGAGCGGTGTTGTGTGGTCAACGCGTGTGACTCCGGGAGCATTTGCGATCGTGGGCGGTGCGACCCATGCGGCGAGGATGGTGAGCAGTGCTGCCTCGGGTCACCTCGATGCAACTCCGACGACCTCGTGTGCCTGACCGACACCTGCGAGCTTTGCGGGGGCGATGGTGAGGCATGCTGCGATGGCGATCGGTGCGACTTGAATTTTTCGTGTGGTTCAGGGATTTGCGTGTGTGGAATCGTGGACGAAGCATGCTGTGACGGGACTTGGTGCGAGATGGGTAGCTACTGCAACGATTTCAGTATCTGCCGCGACCGCTGAAAAAGCTCCCTCCTATCTGTTTGCTATTGACCACGCTGCGGCTATGTGGTACGACGGGTCCATGCTCCTTTTCACGTGTTGCTCAGGCCCATGCATTACTTGCAGTCTTAGTGGTGGTGGTAACTGCATGGCAGGTCACGGAGATAACTACTACGAACCCGTTTCCAAAGAAGAGGCTCTCAAGCGGATCGAACGTGGTAGGCGCGAGAGGAGCGTACTGAGCGGGAAAGTGGGTAAAGTTTACACACCTGCTGAGATCACCGCCCTTCGTAAGCACGCCGGGTTAGATCTTCTTGTCCCAGGGCACGAACCGGGAGAGTGGCCCCAGTGCTGCAAAGAGTCTGAGCTGTATATACGGTGGAGACAGCGGGGACACATCAAAGGACCGAACGTGGACGGGTGGGCATTGGATCTGTACAACCGTGGTAGTCATTTTCGAGAGGCTGTTTTGTTTTGTCCTTGGTGCGGTGCGAGGTTGGAGCCATGAAACCAAAAGATCGGATCATCTTCCCCCTAGACGGTATGGACCTTTCCGGGGCCGTGGGATGGATGGCGAAGCTGTACGGAAAGATCGGGATGGCGAAGTTAGGGTTAGAGCTGTTCGTGCGGGAGGGGAGCAACGTAGTGCAGCACGCGAACCATTACTCCCTTACTCCCGTCATGCTCGACCTGAAGCTGAACGACATTCCAAACACGATGGAGGGTGCGACCAAGGCCGCGGTGGATATGGGAGTAAAACTCCTGACCGTGCACGCGTCCGCGGGCCGGGAGGCTCTCGAGAGGTGCGTGCGAGCCACCGAGGGCTCAGAGACCAAGATCGTGGCCGTGACCGTCCTTACGAGCTTGGACGACGTCGATGCGGCTCGTATCTTCCAGGGCCGTGGGGTTTGGTACCACCCCGGAAACGCGGGAGAGCGTCACGCTGCGCGGATCTTCGCCTCAGGTTCGGCTGCTAATGTTGTTGAGCGTTTCGTTGTCGAGGCAACGGAGGCTGGGGTTACTCACTTCGTTTGTTCACCTCGGGAAGTGGCCCTGATCGACTGCATGCTGGAGGACGTCTGCATCATCACCCCAGGTATCCGGCCACCTAGGGGCGCGGAGGACGACCAGAAGCGGGTCAGCACGCCTCGGCGGGCGATTGCTGACGGGGCAACGTATCTGGTGGTGGGGCGTCCTATCCGAACGGCGAAGGACCCTCTCAAGGTCATTGATGACCTTTGCTCGGAGATCGCTCTCGGCTGCGAAGACTACCAGCACGACTCGGAGGCGTGAGGATGAAACGCTGCTCGTTCTGCAGTGGTCGTCTTCCGGACGACTACACCGAGGACGTCTACCAGGGTATCCTCGCTTGCCCCTCGTGCATCGAGAAGATTGCGCGGGACATGGTCGAACGGGGTGAGGAGCACAATGTTCACCCCGATCTCGTTCGTAAGCTGAAGGCTCAGGGAGTGCGGCGCCGTGGAGGATGATCGCGACGGCGAGACTGTCTATGTTGACCCGGACGGGCGCTGGTTCACGGTCTACGACGACAGTGAGGGACACTGCCCGCTATGCGGGCGGCTCACGTGTCGGGGAGGGTGTTTCAAATGACGGTGCGAAAAGGCATCTGTCGCATTTTGGCCTGTCCGTGTGGTTACTCTGCCTTACAGCAGGAAGAGAACCCGAAGGTGTTCCATTGCGAGCACTGCGGGCGCGTTCGCACGCTGGATGGTAGCCCACCTCCCTTGACGATCGAACTTCTCGTAGCGAAGGACGGTACGTACTTCGCGAACGAGAGGGACCGCGACTACTGGGAGAGCTTCAAGTGTTGGACGGATTGGTTCCGGGCAGAGACGATGCGGTGTGTGTTGCCTCCGGAGATGCTGAGGACGAAAAGGGAGGAAAACTTGTGAAACCCCTGATCTACATCTCATCCTCATGGAAGAACCGGGTCAAGGTCCGGGAGCTGGCCGACCTGTTGCGATCGGCCGAGTTCAAGGCATACGACTTCACCGACCCGAACTGTCGCACCTCTCCGGAGATCCCTCCCGAGAAGTTCCCAGAGCAGTTCGATCCGGAGTCGCACGTGTACTCCAGCTACCTCGATCAGCCGGAGTGGCGGCGCGCAGTTGAGGAGAACCGGAAAGCTCTCGATCGGTGCACGGGCGTCATTCTGCTCCTCCCGTGCGGGATCGACGCTACAGCGGATTGGGCCTACGCCGTCGGTCGCGGGAAGCTCTCCATCGTGCTAGGGCACCCCCGAGCCGGAGAACGGAGTCCTGTTCATCTCTGGGCGGACGCTTTCGTCCAGACGCCGGAAGAGGCTGTTGAGTGGTTCAGCGCTCGCGTTGTGTACCGAGCTGGAGACGTTGTCCGGGTAAGCAGCCCTGACAACGGTGACGTGTTTCGATGGGAAGGGGTCGTAGAGTCGGTGGATTTGGGGTCCGCAACAGCGCGTGTGAATGGGAAATGGTATTCTTTCGCAGCGCTGCGCAAGGTTGAGTGGCCGAGGTGACATGGACATGAAAGAACATCAACAGCTGTTGCACCTGCTCAAGACGTATTCATACAAGCGAGGCACGTTCACGCTAGCGTCCGGCAAGACCAGCGACTTCTACATTGACTGCAAGCAGACGTTCCTGAAGCGCGACGGCTTGTGGCGAGCCGTGCAAGCTCTGCAGATGCTCGTCAAGGAATTCAACGCTCAGGCCATTGCAGGGGAAGGGGTGGGGGGAATCCCGCTCGCTTCTGCTCTGTGTCTCTACTCAGGCCTCCTCGGCCACGCCCTGTCCGATTTGGTGATCGTGCGGAAGGCATCTAAGGACCATGGGACCCTGCAGAAGGTGGAGCACGCGGCTCCAGGGGGAACCATGGTCGTGCTCGTGGAGGACGTGCTCACGACTGGTGGAAGCGCTGTGCGAGCCGTTGAGGCGATCAGAGCTGCGAAGCTCGACCCGGTCGCTGTCGTTGCCCTGGTTGATCGGTTGGAGGGGGCAGACAAGGCACTTGCCAAGGCCGGCGTTGAACGTCGAGTTGTGTTCACCAAGCATGACTTTATTCCTGAGGAGCTTTCTTGTGCTTGAGAACCTGAACGCAACGCTTTGGAGTGCAGACGAGGTGACTCGACCCATCACCAAGCGGGAGTGGGATGAGTTATGGAGGCACGTCGAAGCAGAGCACGTGCCCGTCAGCGTTGTCGAGAGTGACTTCGGGTTTGCGTTCGGGCTCGTGTTCTATCGAACGTCCGAGTTCCCGAGTGTTGAGGACAACACCCCCGCCCTTCGCCTTGTGTGGGACCACTTCAAAGCCCTGGTTCCGGGTCTCGATCGCGTAGTAGCCTACGATGCCAGGTTCGACCTGCTCTGGGGTTTCTGTTCCGGTCACGTCTTGACGGATCGGAATCAGGAGCGCCTGCGCGTGTGTGGGCTGCCTAAAGTCCGGAGTGCGGATTACTACCGGTACTAAGGAGTTTTCCGCTGTTGTGCACGCTCAGGAGGATTGAGATGATTGCTCTTGACACTCAGAGCTGTTTCTGGTAGTTTTCAAGTCATGCATCAAACGCCGATATTCCAGTCGGTGGCATTAGCGCGAAAGCGCGATGTTCTTGCCTCGTCTCGAACGAGGAATTCACGCGTGTGGTTGGAAACCGTTTTTGGCTCAGGTCGGTACAGGGGTTTCCCCGCACGCGTGGGGATGGACCCCCGCATACTGCAGGGCATGGACAGCAGGAAAAGGTTTCCCCACACACGTGGGGATGGACCGGTTTGAGGTATGATGGCAGTTCCCAGGACGGAGGATTGACTATGGACAACGCACTCACAGAGATCATCGTCATCGCTGATCGGAGCGGTTCGATGGGGGTGGTGCAGGATGACACGATCGGTGGCTTCAACGCCTTTCTGGCCGAGCAGCAGAAGTCGCAGGACGGTAAGTGCCTGCTGACCTACGTGCAGTTCGACACGGAGTACGAGGTCGTGCACGAGGCTCTGCCAATCGAGAAGATGAAACCGCTCACGCACGCGACGTTTGTACCTCGCGGCGCTACGGCTCTGCTCGACGCCGTGGGCAAGACTATCGACGACGTTGGCACTCGATTGGCCAACCTGCCCGAGGAGAAGCGCCCGGGGAACGTCGTGGTCGTGATCATGACGGATGGGATGGAAAACTCCTCGCACGCGTACTCGAAGGCACAGGTGGCGGAGCGGGTGAAGCATCAGTCCGAGACGTATGACTGGTCTTTCATCTTCCTGGGCCAGAACATCGACGCCTTTGCCGAGGGCGGAGCTTTGGGCTTCACCAACGCCAACTCGCACATGTTCGTCGGCAACATGCAATCCGGCGGTAAGGGGCAGAGGCACGCTTACGCCGTCGCTTCGGCCGCTGTGGTTGGGACCCGTGCCAAGGCATTCCGGGGGGTAGGAACCTCGTTCTCGGCTCAGGAGAAGCAAGGGTACACGCGCGGGCTGGCGGGCGATGAGGACGCCCTCAAGAACGTGTCCTCGACAACTGACCCGGAGGCCTGACGTGGGTGGCCTCGGGGACGACGTTCACGACCAAGTGGTGGATGCTGGAGTTCGGGAGCTGCTCGCTCAGCGCGATCAGGAGCGCGGGCTCCAGATGAGGGAGATGGATCGATCGATCATCCATATGCCCATCACCGGTGTCGAGGCGGACAAGGTCAAGGGGTGGTGGCAAGTCAGTGTGTACGTCAACGATTCCACCCACCCATACGTGACGGGGAAGAAGGATCGGCGATTCTTCGGTGCTCTCGAGAAAGCTATTCGAGCAGCGTACCGAGCTACGCATTAGATGAATGCTCTTGACAACTGAAGTGTCTTCTGGTAGTTTTCAAATGATGATTCGACAGCCGATATTCCAGTCGGTGGCACTGCGTGAGAGCGCGGTGTTCTTGCCTCGCCTTGAGCGAGGAACTCATGCGTGCAGCGGGGATTGGCTCAAGTCGGCACAGGGGTTCCCCCGCACGCGCGGGGATGGACCGACGAACAGGTGGTCCTCCGCGTGGAGCGAAAAGGTTCCCCCGCACGCGCGGGGATGGACCGAGTGTCGCCCAGCTCCAACAGCTTCTGAAGGAGGTTTCCCCGCACGCGCGGGGATGGACCGCAGTATCTCGCCTCGCAGCAGGAAGAGGACGAGGTTTCCCCGCACGCGTGGGGATGGACCCTCTTCTCGCACGGGATCGCGCGCTGGTGTGGACCCTGGGGCATCTCACGCTTTCTCGAGGTGAGTAGACCCGATCACCTGACCGTAGTACGGTAGGGCTGCATGTCACTTCGATCTGAGGTTGAGAGAGCTGTGGGGCTCCTTCGTCAGGGGCATCCGAAGCATGCCTTGGAGATCCTCGAACGCGCTCTTGCTAATCCCGAGGCTGACACGGAACCACCGCCAGCGTCCGATTCGGGCTCAATCCCCCTCGCCTTCGATCCTCATGCGCAGGACTCTGTTCCCACCATTCCGGAGTTTTCGCTTACCGACACCTACGACCTTGTCATCAATGACGAGGGGTGGGTCTTCCCGGAAGATGTTGTTCACGATCTGCACGCTGACTTGAAAGAGTTCAGCTACTGGCACAGGGACAACCCGGATCGGATGGAGCGATTGCGGGAGACCGTTCGTATCTGGCTCGTTCAGCTCGTTCAGTTCGGGCACGTGTACAAGGTAACGTCATGAGTCTTCCCCTCACCCTCAAGCGTGTTGGTCGCACTTCGTGGCTCGGAGACGGCATGCGCTGGTCTATTGAGGCGAGTGTGACCGCGGACGGCATGCGGTTTCTAGTGCAGGACTTGCAGGGGACGTGGAAGTCGGTTCCCGTGGACACGTTGGACGCGGCCATTGTAGCTCTGGAGATGAGGTCGGGCCGCACAGTTCGTCAGGCCGGCGCCACACGGCGCGACAGTTCCCTCCCACGATAGGGGTGTCGAGGGTCGGGACAAGGAGTAGTGTCCTTCTTCTTTGCTCTTGACACACCTCCCTCCTCGCCATAGACTAGGCCGACCATGACAGACGAGACCAACAAGCGGGCCGAGGCCTACCAGCTCGTTTCGGAAGCCCTAGTCCGGTGCGTCGAGGTCATGCAGCGGCACGACGACCTCGGAGCCTCCGAAGACTGCCTGCTCAAGTTCGCGCATACGATCAAGAAGGCCAACCAGGCTTTGAGCGCGAGCCGTCGGATGCTGTCCTCGGAACAGGGCGGGACGGGAAAACTTTTCTCTTGACAATCCACCTGTTACCTGGTAGGTTCATTGGCGTGTCAAACGAGTCGACATTCCAGTCGATGGCGCCTCCCCTACGATACGAGGCGTACTTGCCTTGCCGGAGGCGGCAAGGAACTCGCGTGTGTGTGTTTACGGGAACCGTTTTTTTTTTTGGCCCAGCGTGGCACAGGGGTTCTCCCGCGCACGCGGGGATGGACCTACGCGACGATCCCACGGTATTCGTCCATCGGAGGTTCCCCTGCACGCGCGGGGATGGACCTCCTAAGGGGCTGTTTCGATTCTGCCCGTGTCCGGTTCCCCCGCACGCGCGGGGCTGGACCCCTTGCATGAATCCTGGGCGCCTCCGCGCTCTCGGTTCCCCCGCACGCGTGGGGATGGACCGTGGGTCGACATGGAGATCGCGTCGGCCCTTCAGACTTCCGCATGAGCCTTGACAATCTCTTACGTTTCTGATCTTCTCGTGAGGACGGAGGAGACGGATGGGAGTCGTTGTACTGGACGTAGAGACCACTGGTCTGAATCCCGATACGGATAGGATCATTCAGTTTTCCGGAGCCCTGCTCGACAAGGACATGAACGAGGTCGATCGCCTGAGCCTGCTCATCGACCCGAGGTACCCAATCGATCCCGGCGCTTCGGCCGTTCACGGCTACACGGGTGAGCAGCTGACTGGCTGTCCAACCTTCCAACAGGTGGGTGCTCGAATCCTCGATTTCCTCGGGGACCATGCTCTTGCCGGACACAACATCCTCGCCTTCGATCTCCTGGTTCTGATGGCCGAGCTGAAGCGGCACCTCAACATTGACCTCGACATGACCAACCGCCAGGTGGTCGACACCCTCGAGTTGTTCCGGCAGCAAGTCCCGCACACGTTGGAAGGAGCTTCCCAGCACTACTGTGGAACCTCGGTCGAGAACGCGCATGACGCTGATGCTGACGTCAGCGCCACCGTCTCGGTCCTGAAAGCCCAGCTCCAGAAGATCGAGGGTGGGCTCGAAGTCGCTGCCAAGGATTCGATGGGCGCCCGAGCTACCTATGATGGGAAGATCGTCTACGACGAAGAGGGTGAGCTGTGCCTCAGCTTCGGCAAGCACGCTGGCACCCGGCTGTCCCAGATCGACTACGGCTATCGTCAGTGGATGCTGGGGCAGAGCTTCAGCGCGCAGGTGAAAGCTCTCATCCAGGAGTCCTTTCAGCCGAAGACGCCAACAGCTCGACGCGCGCGGTCGGACGAGCACCCCTTCTAACCACAATTTTACAGTCTCGCTTCAGCGTACATTGGACGCTGCCCCCGCATCTTTGCTCTTGACAATCCGGCTGTTTTGTGTACGATCTGGGTATGAGCTGGATGAGTCACGCAGGCTGCGTAGTCGTGCCACGCATAGGCGCGATTGAGCACGCCTTTCGCTACTTGCAGGTGTCCCACGTCGTGAGCCACCGCGAGCGCGGGTGGTGGTCGATTCGTGTCTATTGTTCTTCCTCGTCGACAGGCTACCAGGGCAAGCGAGATCGCACGTTCCTGGGTGCCCTCCGGAAGTCGCTCCTGGTGCTTGCTTCCGAGCTGCAGGACGAGAGGGCTCAGGAGCTTGCTTCGAGGATCAGGTAGACGCCCCGACGCAAATGGCCGGCGGGATGAGGCGGATTGATGCGGTTCGGGACTACAGTTCAGCTGCTACGAGGAGGGCACGTCGAACCATCCCCTGGGCAGTTCAGGTTGGTGCGGGTTCGCTACCTCGGGGCGCAAGGATCGCGGGTCTACTGCGAGCTTCTGCAGGATGACCCGGATGCTGTGGCCATGTGCAAGCAGTGCGGAGATCGAGGCTGGTGGGAACGCAGTGTGCTGCGAGGGGAAGGGCAAGCATGACTGAGAAACGGTGGCCCGGAGAAGTTCAGGATCTCAGGTGTCCGGAACCCGGGTGCGACGGAAAGCTCACCCTGAAGGAGTCGAAGTACGGCCTCTTCTACGGCTGCGGGAACTGGAGACGCACCGGCTGTCGGGGCTCGCACGGTGCGCACGATGACGGGGCTCCTCTCGGCAAGCCGGCTGACGGCGAGACCAAACGGGCTCGGATGCAAGCCCACAGCGTCTTCGATCAGCTGTGGAAGGGACCGACGAAAACGCTCAGCCGGAAGCAGGCGTATGCTTGGATGCAGCGGGCCATGAATCTGTCGGCAGCCAAAGCTCACATTGGCATGTTCACGATCGAGCAGTGCGAGGAGCTATGCCGGGCGTGCCAGCTACTGGAGGAGTGCAGAGATGATCGAGCGTGAGCGAGGAACGAACGAGCTGGGATACCACGAGATCGAGACCGGTGACCGTGTCCGCCTGCTCGTTCGGGGTGGCGGCTACATTGAGGTCTTCGTCTCGCCCCACGAGCCAGACCGCATCGAAGTTCGTGTGCTTGAAGGGACTCTGGTCGTCCGACCCAAGGTTTCCAACGTTATTTCCATAGGGTTGGAGGGGCCATTTGAGGCCTCGGATCGGCAAAGGAGGCACAGTGATCAGACGTGAGCGAGAGGGGTATGCCTCGGAACACTACCAGGCCCAGGCCGGGGAGCGCATTCGCGTGTATGCTGGGGAGGCTCACTACCTCGAAATCTCCATCCCGCGTCAGGAACCAGGCAGGGTTTGGGTCCGTGCTGTCGGCCCGGCATCCGTGAGCTGCCGTCCCGTCGTTCGGTTCGAGACTCGGGACTCGATCTCTATGCACTTGGAAACGATCGAGGGGATGCCGCGACGATGAAGAGACCGAACCACTGCTACACGGCCTATATTGAGTGGCCCTCGGGGGATCGCGAGACGATCTATGTTCTCGCCGCCGATCTGTGGGAGGCTCGTTACGCAGTCCTTCGGATGCTAGCGTCCGGCTGTCTTCCTGGCGCCAAGGTCGATAGGGGAGAACGGGATGACGACTGACAGCGGGTTCCGACAGTATGCGACCGCGGTGACGCCTATCGGCGCCATCACCCTGGAATGGCTCGATCGCGTTTTCGCTCAAGCGGCGGCTGAGCCCCCTCCTCGCAAGGACCAGGTGTTCCTCATCCCCGGGAGCAAACTTCGTCAGGTGCAGGACAACGCCACTCGGTTGCTCGAGTGGGCGGATCAGCAGCCCCGGGGGTCATGGAAGGCCCACTGGGTGAGATGGCTTGTCACAGCGAGCGGAGGTGGAAAGTGAGTCATAGCGAGACGTGGAACCCTGAGAGTCCGTTTCATTTGGAGCACGAGGAGGCTCTGAGTTACCTGGGCAAGCCTGTGGTGATGAGAACAGGCTCTGGTGAGACTGGCACTCCGGAGGAGGGTATCTTCGGGCGCATCATTTGTCCTTTTGGGCACTCCTACCACGGTGCTTACCCCCGCTTCGTGATGTCCAGCCCACACGGCTCGATAGCAGCTGGCGGACTGATCCACTTCCGGCCTATCCTGGATGACGATGAGCAATCATTGATTGTCCTCGCCGATTACGAGATGACTGCTCACCTGGACGGGAAGCTTTACAACTGTCCGAAGGAGCGCTGGAAGGAGTGGGGGCGCATCGACGGCAAGAACATGACGTGGGAGATGGCTCAGTACGGGCTGCAGAGGGCGAGAGAAGAAGCCATGAAGCTCATCGCCATCGAGCAGCCTGTGGGAGCCTACACGTAGGCCTGGCCAGTGTCAGGGGGAGTATGGGTGATGACGAAAATCTACAAACTCTCACGTGCGGATGAGTGTCTGCATAGTCGGTATATTTCTGCTGTAGTGGTGGCAGACTCGCCTGAGCATGCTGCATCAATACATCCAAGCGGAAGAGATGCTGGATGGGTGGAGGATTCAGCACGAAGGTCGGCGGACGAGGACCCATTGTGGGTGAGGTCACAGGCGGAGGTCATCGTAGAGGAGCTTGGGGAGGCGTCGCCTTCGGTAAGGATGGGAGTAGTTGTGTCTGATTTCCTGGTGGAATCAGTTGTTTGAATGAGGGGCAATGATTTTTGAAATACCCGGCGAGGGGAGATCACGAAGTGGGCTACTCGATAACTGAAATAGCGCAAGCATGCCAGATAGAGCTGAACGACTCGCAGCAGGACAGCGTTCCGGCCCTGGAGTGGCTGTTCGACATGTCGCACAGGCGCGCAGGCTCTGGGCGAACCACGCTTCTCGTCTTAGCTTTCATCAACGCGGCGATGAACAACCCGGGCACGCACATTCCCGTTCGTGACCATATGCTCGACGTCGCGTCACTTCACCCCACGGCTCTAAATGTGGCACATATGCTTCAGCACCTCACAAGGCAGGTCGAGGAGTCGTTGGAGCTGCCTCCCGGGTCATTCACGATCGAGACGAGACGTCCCCCATCTATCTATTTCCGGAGGGATGCTGCAGACGAGGTTCGGGCGCGGCAGAAGGAGATACTGTCGTGGGCCAGACGGACAAAGCAGAGCGAACTGCACGGGTAGCCACATCGTGGCACTTCAAAGGCTCGCCTCAGCGACGGCGTGTGGTCAAGAAGGTGTGGACGAGGGCTCGTCGGCGGCTCGGAAAACTACTGTCCCGAGCTGCAAAAAGGGTGGAGATGACATGACTTCGGTTTACTCGTCACAATGCTCGGAGTACCGGTCCTGCTCGTCGTGCGGTCGGCTCATCCCGCCCGGAGAGTTCCACTACACGGTGGAGGAAGACCCGTGGTCAGACTTCGATGAGGCGGAGATCGTCCACGTGTCGTGCAAGGCATGCGGTCGACCTGAAGAGGAGGAGTAGTGCCTCCACCCCTGAACAAACAGCATCAGAAGCTCCTCGACACTCTGAACAGAGAGCTGACTTCGAGGGGGCTCACTGCCAGATTCGAGCCGTCGCCTATCTTCCAGTTCCGCCCGTTGTTTATCTGCAAACTCAACGACTCTCAAATTGTCCGGGTCGATCCTGATGCACGGGTGGTCGATGTGTTCATCCACGAGGGAGGCTTCGGCGTGTCGGTAGCTGCGAGCGCAAGCTACGAGGGGCGGGGGTGGCGTGAGCGCCTGGCTCGTGATGCCGCTAACGCAGTGGGAGCACGACGATGACTCGCAAGGATTTCAAAGATTTACTCACTGGCTTGTTTTGGTTGTTGCTCGTGGCCGTGGCCGGATTCAGCGTGGCCATACTGGTCCGCGCGATTGTAGGAGGGCTGTGATCGAGATGAGAACCCTCCGGAGGATCTTCGAGGGTGCGGATGGCAAACTCTGACCGTGATAAAGGGTCGTTCGAGGACCGGGCTCTGGCGCAGATGAACCCGGAGCAGCGCGCTGAAGTGCTGGCCAAGCGCGAGGTGTGCCTGTGGGACTCGTGGGTTTTCGAGAGGTTCCGAGGCGTCAGTCGCGATGTGATTGCCGACGCATGTGAGCTGGCAGACAGAGAGCGAGCGAGGCGCCTGTCGGAGGGCCTGCTACTGTTCGGGAACACCTACGTATATCGAGACCTGATCAAAGGATGGGGAGGTTCGTGGGACCCGAAGTTGAAGGGCTACCTTCTTCCGAACTTCGAGGTCGTGCAGTTCGTGCGCACGGCGTCACGACTCAGGAACCCAAAGTCGATCTTGAAGTCGGCCCGTCACGCTTCCGGGAATTTGGGTTGGTCTCTCACGGACAAGGCACGGTACAGCGCGTCCGACATATGGGACATGCCTGAGTACTGGGATACGCCCGAGGGGAACGAGTAGCCACGTCTGGAGCTTTCCTCGGCCGCTATGGTATCGTCCAGAGCTGGAAGGAGTCACGCTGTGGGAGCGCTACCTTTGGGTCAGATTCGCAAGACGAGCAAGGTGCTCGACGTTGCGGACACGCGGTACGGGGATTCTATCGGGCGACTGAAGCTTCCAAAGGGCACTTCGATTCGTCTGATCCGAGGAATCGGGAGCGCTCTGGTCCGTGGCAAAGTAACCTCGGGGAAGTACAAAGGCATTCCGGTGACAGTGCACGCGGACGACTTGCAGCGCAAGCGCACGGTTGTGGGCCACACCGGTGTCACTACCAAGGCAATCCGAGCCAAGATCGTAGGCATGAACTGGGTGCTGTACGACGATGTCCAGCCAGTGATGGTCCCGGTCAGCGAGCTGTGGAGGCACCGGGAGTACACCTGGACCCGCGACGATTCGCGCATGACGCCCGAGGAGTGGGACCTGCTCAAAGCCTCGCTGAAGAAGGGATGGGATGCGAAGCACTGGATCTACATCCAGGTCGGGCAGAAGGGTGGCGTCAAGGTCGGGGAGGGCAACCACCGTCTCGCGATTGCGCGTGAGATCGGCATCCGGAAGCTTCCTGTCCGGATCGACTTCTACGTCGGCCGCGTGACCAAGAGCCCTCAGCACCCCGAGCGCGTGCACGTGTCCAAGCCCAAGACCGTCAAGAGGGCGCCACCCGAGCCCAAGACGCCAGAAGAGAAGGCCGCGATGCAGCGTGATGTCGATCACATTCTTCAACTGCTGGGGATGAAATGAGAAAGCTACTTGTCGACGAGATCGTCGCCGTTCAACCTATGACTGCCTCGGTCCCGGGGCTCGGTGTCGTTTGGGTCACGAACGAGACCAGCACGACTCGTATCCTTGAGCTGTGCGGCGGAGACTGGGGGAAGGCTACGGCGATCAAGGAAACGGTCCGAGAGGGTGGAGAGGTTGGCATCCTGACCGCGAAGTGATCGCTACTCAGGTTCCAGCACAGGTTCGTAGGTCTGCTCGAAGATATCTGGCTTGCAGGGGTATTTCTCTCCCTGCACGCCGGTGATGAGCCAATCCCCAGGCTCACCGACCATGGTACCCTCCAACGTTTCGATCTCGAGGCGCTCTGTGAGCTGAACGGCTTCAATAACAACTGGTTTTTTTCTGAATTTCGGCATGATACGATTCCCTTTCCCTTGGCTGGAAAACTACTCGGTAGACTAGGGATTGTCAACCCTGTGGCACAGCGTCCATTGTACGCACCAGTGGCAGTCTTTGCTCTTGACATTTACTATCGCTTTGTGGTACGAGTGAGCATGTTCAAGCTGACCTTATGAATCGAGTGAATCACCCGGAGACGGTGGTTCGCATGCTGTTAGAGGCTTGGGGATTCATCGCAACGCGGTTCCCCGTTGAAGAGGTATGGCCGACCATGATGCGTGAGAGCATGGACGAGCTACGTGCGATGTTTCCCGGCGAGATCAAGTTCTAGTAGACTGTCGGGCGCTGGGGGAGGTTGAAGTGGAGAGGTGCGAGTACTGCGGGGAGTACCCGGTCGTTCTTGGTAGCGACGCGAGACTGTGCCAGTCGTGTGAGATCGCCCACATCGAGGAAGCAGCCTTGCTCAGCGAGGTTGAGTGCGTCGTCTCCTCGGTTTCGGTTGCTTTGGGCCTCGGCCTGAGCGGCCGGGTGAGCTGGACCTGATCGTCGAACTCTAGAAATCTCCTACATCGCCTGCTATCCTAGGGACATGGAGCGCGTTTGCTTCATACGCCCCCGCGGGCAAGTCGGTCCCATCCTCCTAGCGACAGCGCCCGACCCTGTTCAGCTGCTGGCCTTCCTTCAAGCGGGCAACCCCCAGGAGCTGGAGCTGTGGGGGACGGTGGACGCGACCCTCTTCCCTGAGAGCTGGTGGCACGAGACCTTGAACCCCTGGCACGTGCGCGGGGGCTGGTACGCGGAGAAGGCCCAGGTCCTCTGTTACATCGAGGATGCCCTCAGAGGGCACCTAGAACCGCCGGAACGCTTCGACCCTACCCAGGACCCTCCCGAGGAGCCAGAGGCCGTAGATCGGGTTCCTGGCGGCATTATGGCCATGATCGAGACGCCCGCCGAGCGAGCCGCGCGGAAGTGGGCCTGGCCGAAAGTCACCCCTGAAGAGCTGTACCCCCGCCTGACACCCCGACCACCGAAGTCGACCCAGGCACTGCCAGTGATCCGAAAGCTCCTCACAGCTGCCGCCTGAGGGCCGGATTCCCCCTTTTTGCGGTCCTCTCGAAACCCGTCTCAATCCCTGCGTAATTACCGTCGCTCCTACGATAAGCGGTGCCCGTTGCCCCACCCTCGATCTTCCCGCACGAGTAAACCTGAGCACAGGGAAGGTCGGAGAGAGGGCTCGGGGGAGGGACAGTCTTTACAAGGAACGGGGTTCGGTTGGAGAGGATCGCGGGGTCTGAGGTTGGGGGGTTGGAGGGGAGCGTACATACAGTCGGTGGTGGAATTTTGGGAATCCGCGGAGTTTTCGCACACTTACGAGCCTCAACACCCCCAAAAACTACCCTTTTGGCGACCAAAAACGGACCCCTCCCGCAGCCGCAAATAGGGGAAAACTCTAGCCTCAAGTGTGCCTGAAACGCACCCCTCCCTACACAAACTCCCTGCGATCCGGAGGGGGTCGTGTAACAACCTGATTCCATGGAGTTTTCCTCGATTTGCGCGCCGATCTTAGGGGCCGGGGGCGTCCAGATCGAGGGCCGAGGAAGCGCCTGGAGTGCCCCAGCCCGACCCTTATGTTGAGCCCATCGGACGCTAGCGCCCGAACCCTGCGGTATCACAGAGTTTTCCCTCCCACCCCCACCCCGGGGGCGGGGTTCTGGTCTTGACAGCCCTCGCTTGTCATGGGTAAGTAGTGTGCCGCACTAACGGTATTGGAGGCCGATTTTGACGATCAAAAGCCGAAGAAACGTGATCGAGAGCGGGCGCGTTCCCAAAGGCGGGCGCCCGAAGCTGTGGGCCTACGGCTACCAGGACCTGGCCGATCTGTTTGAGGTGGAGGTGCAGACCGTGCGCAAGTGGTGCACTCAGGGGAGGCTCGACCCGGAACGGTTGGAGACCATCTGTAAGGTCTGGCACGACCGCGCGTGCAAGCGCTCGGAGGACTGCCCCCGGGCGCTGGCCTCGACTGGTTTCGAGGGCCACCCCCATCCCCTTCCATTGTCCGAGGCACCGACCGAGGACGAGCCCCGGGACATCGAGCTATGAGGGGCTTGAAAACTCCCAACACGTCCTCTACCATAAAGCCTTCAGGTGCCGGTGGCGTCCGCCCCTCTACCCCCCAAGGGTCGGGCGCTGCCGGCTCCTTTCCCTCTCAGTACTGCGTGTGCGGCCGGCCGAGAGAGATCGCCATGCCCCGCAGTCCCCGCGAGGCCGAGCTGAGGCAACTGCTCAGGAACGTTAGTGAAGAGCGCGTCAGCCTGGCCGCGCAGGGAAAACTCACGGCCGATCGCGCTGCGAGGCTAGCGTCCGAGGAGCACGATCTCAGGCAGGAGCTGGCTCACCACGTTCACCGTGATGACTGAGAAATGGTGCCACCGTGGCACCATTACATCTCAGTCATCACCCTAAGGTCGCGGAAGCCTTAGGGTTTCGCCCCACCAGATCCGCAGCTAGATCCGTTTGCTATTGACACGGCCGCCGCCGGGGCCGCCCAGATCCGTTTGCTATTGACACGGGGGAGGGCGACCCCTCCCCTGCCCCCCTCGCCTGGGTTGTTTCGGGGACGAAAACTCTGGCCTCCGAGCAAAAGAGCCCGCCGTTTGCTCGGGCGTCCAGAGTTTTCCCTCCCTCCTAAGGACGGGGGCCGGGCCGGGGCGTTGGTGTGGCCTGGAGTTTTCCTCCCACCCGGAGGGGCGGGAGCAAAGCTATCTTCTCCGCTTCGGGCCGATGCTTGGAGTTTTCGGTGGGCCTGATGCCCGAGCCTCTCTCCCAGACCCTCGTCAAGAGCATACGTCAAGAGCACACTTCGAGAGCATGTGTCGAGGGCATACGTCAAGAGCACACTTCGAGAGCATGTGTCGAGGGCATGTGTCGAGCCCCCCCCGAACCGGGGCCACGCTTTACCGGGGACGGACCGAACGCTATTGACAAGCCTACCGCTATATGGTACATGATGAGCCGAACCGGGAGGAACCATGCTGGACCTCAGAGACACTCAATGGCTACAGACGCTAGCCCAACGCGAAGGTGTACCGATGTGGGTAGCCTCTCGCTTCCGCTCCATAGCCTCGGAGCTGATCGTCCTTCGAGTCCATGCTGCGGGCGGGCGGTACGACGTAGCTCCCATTCACTCGGACCCTCGGCCGCAAGCGGGGGAGACCTTCAAGCTGACGATGATGCATCGCCAGGACTCGAACGCTCCCATGGACTACTTGGTAGACATCGTAGACGTTCATCACAGTTTCGTGGGGCGTACTCACGTCGTCATCATTCAAGCCGATCTCCAGGACTGCGGGGAGGAGGAAGATCCGTTCAAGTTCTGGCTTCCAGCTCGAGAGACCTGCATCCTGAGGCGTCAATAGCAAGCATGATTGCTATTGACAGAGCCGTTGCTCTCGGGTATACATGGAACCTGGGGCTGGGAGGCAGCACGTGAGCGGCAACGTGATGATAACGGTTCGAGGCTACAAAGATCGGAAGTCTGTCTCCGATCGCTGTCCTTTCCTAGGTCCTGGCTCCCTGTGCAATGTGATGCACTGCCCCGGATCATCCGACCCGCGGTGGTGTGTGTCTGAAGACTACCCGCTCATCGTGAAGCTGGAAAGGAAGTCGTAGAGTGCTCCGGAGCGTCCTACAAGACTGGGTGATGACTCTGCCCTTCCGCATGCAGGCCGTCCTGATCAGCTCGCTGCGAGGCTGCGACGTAGCGCGGAAGAACGATGCCTGCAAGAGCATCACCCGCAGCATCCGGAGCTTGGTCCTCCAGAACGCGGACAGCTCGAACTCATTCATCGGGCGCAAGGTGCCCGAAGACGAATACGTCCTGAAGTTCCTCGACGACCTGGACAGCCTACCCCTGCACTTCGTCATGCACACCGCCCACGCTGTCGAGATCATCGGCCGCTATCATCCGGATCTGGAAACGCAGGAGTGGTGGCTCGGGTTGTACAAGAAGATGATGAAAGGCTTGCACGTGAACATCGAGACGCCGTCACAACTGCGCACGCGGCTGGGGGAGACGCCGGAGGAGGCGGGGGTTGTACGGGCTCGGAAGCATCGCTGGGACGCTGGTACGGGAACCAGTCATCGGTCCCGGCGCAAGTCGTGGGCCGGAGGAAGCGGATAATGGCGCAATACAAGCTGACAAAAAAATGGATGGTCGAGAGCTGGACGCATGCACCCAGCGGGACCAAGCTTGCTGTCTACTACAACAAGGACTCGAAAAAGTTCTGGGCTCCGGTAGCTCACAAGCTAGTCGAGGACGCTACTCAGACCGGAGCCAGGCAAAAGGCGGACGAGCTGGCTGATACCCTGCTAACGTCCGAAGACCGGTGGTACCGGATCATCATCGTCAGCACTGACAATTCCCAGAGGCGTACAAGGTACGGAGGCTATCGGTCCGGGGAGAGCCACAACAGCCCTCGCGTAGGGTTTGATTGCTGGCGGACGTGGGTGCTCGATGGCGAGGACGGTGAACGGTACTCGCGGCACTGGGACCGCAACCCGGAGCATGCAATGCGCAAGGACATCCAGAAGAGGTTTGCGGATGTCAGACGTTTTTCGAGCTACTCGGATGATGGGGTGGAACTCCCCTATTCCGACGAGCTGTGGGAGGCTCTGATGAGCCTCAGCCAGCGTCTCGGCACCATCAACGAGGAACTGGGCCGAATCGTGAAGTCGGAGGACTTCGCAGAGATACTCGTCTCCGAGCTGCTTCCGAGGATCGCAGGCAAGCTGCTGGGAGAGGGCAAGTGATGTCGAAGCTCAGCGAGCTGACTAAGGAGGAGAGAGCAGCCATCCGTGCGCTCAAGCGGTTGGAAAAGACATGGCCGAAGAGCTTGTGGTTGTTTTCTGCGAGCGGTTCCTTGTGCGTGATGCGCAAAGATGCTGAGGGCGAGCGTGTCATGAGGAGGGATGGGTTTGATCCGGACTACGCCATCGATACGATTTACATCGAGAACGATGGTGGAGACTGGTGATGCTGAAGCTCGAACTCAAAGAGATCGAGGCCAACGACCGGAGACTCGACGAAGTCACTGCTCGGGCGCGAACGTTTGGGGTGCCGGAAGGTGTGTGGGGCGCCATGGTGCTGGCGGCGACGCAGGCTGGGGACGTCTCGGCAATCGATCAGCTCGGTGTGTTCGTAGACGCCTACGCCGCGGGGCAGGACTGGAGGAAGACGATACGATGAAACAGTACAAAGTAACGAAGAAGAACGTCAACGACATCAAGCCCGGAGCCGACGACGTTCCCATGCCCATGGGAAGGGACTGGGAGCTTGCCAGCACGACCGCCATCCGCGATTGCGTCTGCTGGACCTGGGTCCGGAACGAGTCGATCAAGGTCGAGCCGACCGAGGTGCCTCCGGCGAGGAAATCGAAGTGAGCTGCGCGGCGGACATCTGGGAGCGATTGTCCCTCGCGCTCAAGTTCGTAGGCATGTTGGTCTTGCTAGCGGTGGTGTTCCCGTTCTGGTTGGCCGCAGTCGTGCTCACGGCTCTGGCCTCTCCACTCGACATCTTCGTTTGGGTTCTCACGGGGAAACGCCTGTTCTCGAGATGGTTCGAGGAGTTGACGGCGACTACCTGATCTTCAGAAAGAAGGAGGACGAGTGAGCTACACGAAACAAACCACCATCTGGTGCGACGAGTGCGGGCAGTGGGACCAGATTAGCGGGACCGTGGAGTTCGCGCGCAGGAGGCTGCGTGCGCGAGGCTGGACGCGCGCACGCGCGGAAGACGGCACGTACGGGGACTACTGCCCCAACTGCTCGAAAGGCAAAAGCGGGTGACATGGGAATCGAGTGGGTCGGAGGGGCTTTAGGCCACTGGGTGTGTTCCGACGGTGCTAAGTACAGAACCGAGATTGGCGCCCTAGAACACGAGGTTCGCCACTGGAGGGGGCTGTCCGAGGAGAACCAACGAGACGCTAACCGGTGGCGCGAGCGCTTCAGCGATCTGGCAAGGACCTTGGGTGTCAGTGGTTTCGTACACTGGTCCGAGGTGGTGGTAGCAGCACAGCAAATGAGGAAAAACGAGGGCTGATATGGAACGATCCACATCCTGGTGCCCCGACTGTGGCCATTGCTAGCAGCAGCAGACCGGATCGGAATGAGGGAAATTGGAGCGATCTGATCCTAGGCTACGGCCTGTACCTCATCCTAGGCATGTGAAGAGGAGGCAACGTGAAAGAAAATGCAACCGAGTGCAAGTACGTGGTGATCGAGATCCCCTTGAACGACGGCTGGACGTCCATGTACGTGGGCCAGCTCGAGAAGCGTACCGAGTTTGAAATCGTTCTCCGGAACCCGTGTTTCGTGAAGGATACGGGGCGCCGTCATCTGTTCTTCCAGGGTACCCCTGACAAGCATGCCGAGTGGGAGCCGTCTGGGGTTCGTGCATCCTTTCCCTCTTCCGGTACGATCGTCACGGACTGGCCCCACCCGTTTGAGCCCTTCACGGAAGCTCGATGACTGACCCGCGCAAGCTAGCTTGTACCCGAACGAAAACGGAGACGAGGAGGTCCGATGATGAGGAGGCTAACGCGAACGAGGACGTGGACGAGTACGAGGACGGGAACGAGGCCGGGGACGGGGACGTGGACGAGGACGTGGACGGGGAAGAGGACGAAGACGGGGAAGAGGACGAGGCCGAGGACGTTGACGGGGACGTGGACGAGGACGTGGACGGGGAAGAGGACGTGGACGAAGGTCCGATGATGAGGCTAACGCGAACGAGGACGTGGACGAGTACGAGGACGGGAACGAGGCCGGGGACGTGGACGAGTACGAGGACGGGAACGAGGCCGGGGACGGGGACATGGACGAGGACGAGGCCGAGGACGTTGACGGGGACGTGGACGAGGACGTGGACGGGGAAGAGGACGTGGACGAAGGTCCGAACATGAAAAACTCGTCGATTCGGGCCGCACTCGGACTTCCGCATCGGAACCGTCCCGGAAGGGACACGCACCCGAACCCGAAGGGACAGGGACTCACAATGGGAATCAGACACGTGCAGAAGCATCCCCAACATCACTGGGTGTGCTCCGACGGCAAAGGGTTCATAGCCAGAGAGTCAGCTCAGGATCATGAGGCAGCGTACTGGGAAGAGCGGGCCAAGGGTCCGCCCCGAGAGGAAGTTCCTTCCCACGCCCTCGTAGTCCCCTGGCCAGCCGACAACCTACAAACCTGGTGCGGGCGCCCTATCCTCGACGAGCGCGTCGCCGATCACAACATCGGAACCGTCCCGGAAGCGATCACGTGCGAGGACTGCAAGCGCGCCATGCGCCGAGCCCTCGAAGACCTGAAGCGTCAAGTTCCTCGGCTGGAGGACTGAATATGAAGTTCAACGTGCAGAGGCTACGGAACCTTACCACCGGCAAGCTCCACACCGTCATCGAGGACGTGTACGCCGACATCGAGCGCATCGTAGGCTCCCGAACGCATGCCGGGCTCTGGAACCATGGCTGCGGGCTCACCTGGAAGCGAAGCACTTCTGGGACAAGGAGTACGATCCGCAGCGTACCGGAGAAGTCGAGCTGCCGGAGATGACCGAAGCCGAGCAGAAGGAATTCTGGCGGCGGTATGACGACCTCCCGCATCCGTTCTTCGGCCGTCGGCGTGGGAAAGCATGAGCCGGTCTTTGACCTAGAAAGAGAGATAGCATGCTCTGGTATTCAGCGGGAGTGGGGCTGCGCGGTGTCTCCATGCACCCTGCCACGACAAGCGCGGCCCTGAAGCCACCCTATCACGACAGCGATCTCGCCCGGGCCGGATTCGATCCGGCCTCGCGGGAGGAGCACGTGTCCGATGACGCAGACCTCACCCTGCACAGCTACCTGGCCCGGAATGCGGACTCAGAGTGTCCGTGGCACGCGTGCGTGATAGTGCGGGGTGACGGGTTCGATGTAGCCGTCGTAGTTCCGACCACGCGCGACCTGGACCACCTGATCGAGTTCCTAGTGCCCGCGGGGGAGAGGTCCGCTCCAGCACAAGGCCCGAAGATTGAGCGGAGCGATCTCGATGCCTGGGTCGTCTGGGTGAACTCCGACGGTACTGAAGGTAAGGGAACACAGATCCCGAGGGCCGTGTGCCAGTTGGAAGCGACCGCGCTGCGCATTGCCCGCGGAGCGGACGTTCAGGGTAGTGATGGCGAAATCCTGCAGGTGCCGGTGTTCAAAGTACACCTCGACAACATGATCCTCAAAGACTGGCAACGAACCCTCACCTACGGCCCCGTAAGCTACGCCCGCTCCACCCCGGACGACCTCAAGGCTCAAGCAGAGCTAGGAGCCGAACGGGAGGCACGCCAGCGTTATCGCGACGTGCTGAGCCGGGCGCAGGAGCTAGGCCTGTCTGAAGCCGACATCGAAATACTTGCCCAGGGCGAGCCCCGGGTGTCGAATAAGGGTTGACGTCAAGAGCAAACGGTGGTAGGGTTGGGAAGATAATGGATCGGGGGACTCCCCCGAAGGAGAGCCACCATGCAACCAGTGCTACAGGATTGGATCGCGAGTAACCCGATCGAGAGCCATGACAAGGACTTCTGGATCGCGCGCCTGAACTACTTCTACACCATCGGGCAAACGTACTACGAGCATGTCAGAGTCGTGGGGGAGCACCAATACGGGGGGCTTCAGCTCCCGGTGCTCGAATACAAGCTGCGCCACGGACAGATCCAAATCCCGCGAGAGCGAGACTGGACGATCTGGTTCATGGACGACATTGAAATCCTCATTCAAGTCGAAGTGGCGGCCGGAGTCGCAGTACCCCTGCCACGGTTCATGCACCGCAAGCTCGTCGGCGAGCACCGCTTCGATCCGCTGGTAGAGGTGGCCGGGGGTCTGTATCCGGAGCACGATGGTGACAACCCCCGGAACGAGTTCCGCATCGCCACCGATCTCCCCGGCTTCCTGTTCCTGTTCCGCAGCGTGCTCCAGAGCCTGGCCATCTACCGCGACGCGCCCGAGCCCGTAAAGAGGTCGCCCTTCATGCTGGAGCACTCATGAGCGAGTGCCACAAGTGCGGATCGAGGGCGTGCGGGCTGGTCGTGGTCCAGGAGAAGGTGTGGTGCGCCCAGTGCCTGGAGATCCGCCTCGCGACCCTGGAGCGGGGCGTAGCACGTGCCTACGAGAACCTCGTAGGGCCAGACTTCAACCTGACGCCCGCCCACACCAGCTACTGCTACAGCGTCATGATACCGGCAGCTGACGAGAACGCGTGCGTATGCGGCCTGATCGATGCTCGGGAGACCCTGCGCAAGCTCCTGGAGGACGTGTGAACAAAGAGGACAAGGGCCTGCTGCAGGCCGTGAACCAGGAGCTGGAGCAACGCGGGCGCCCGGAGCGGTTCCGGTACCACCCCAACTACCCGCTCTACCGTGCCCTTGTGCTCCAGGTCGACAGCATCCGGACGCTGACCTTGTGGCCGCGGAAGCGACGGCTCGATATTTTCGTCAGCGACAACCCCGATTCCGTGTGGGGCCAGCGAACCGAAATCGGCGAGCACCTTGGGCACGGCTGGATCAAGAACCTCGGTGATAGCATCACCAACGTATTGGAGGCTCCTGATGGAACAGGATGATCAGCTATGTGGCGAATGTGGGCAACCAGCGGGTATCCTCTCGAACGGGGCGTACCTGTGCTGGAACTGCTGCGAGCTGCATGAGCGGCGCAAATACGAGGAGGCACTGCGCAAGCTCCTGCTCCACGACGACGACCACTGCCGCATGCTCCGGTGCTTCGACGCGTGCCCCGCCTACGGCCACGGCTGCCGGTTCCAGGTCACTCCTATCGGAGATGCTTTCGTGGACATCGCCGAAGAGTCCGCCGCCAAGACGTGTCTACGAGTTCGGGCAGCGCAATCACCTTGCCGTGAAGCGTATATCGACACCGACAAATGGTGCCTCTCCTGCTTCGCGCGCGAGGCACTGAAATCGATCAACAAGGAGCGGACCAAATGATCATGCAATCGCTAATAGCCATCAAGCCCGTGTACCTCACCGAGGACGAAAAGATCCAAGGGTTCGATCTCATCGGCCTGCCCGTGGAAATGTGCCCCCACGTGGGAGACATCCTCACCGTCCCCATCGCCCGACGCGACGAGCCACACCCTGTGGACTACGTCATGGAAGTCATGTCGATCGAGCACCGGTTTTATTCGGAAGATCGCAAACACGTCATCGGTCTAGTGGCCCGCATCCTCGGTCGGGGTGACGAGGAGGGGGAAGAGACAGACCCCAAGTTCGATCAGTGGCTCCCCACGACCGAACAGCCCTTGCACCTGCTGTATGCCGATCAAGAAGACGAGGAGTGATTGGCTCGCCGATCCGATCTTTTTCGATCTCTCCCAACTTTGCTCTTGACAATCTTCCCGCTATCTGGTATCACTGAGAGAGTGAGTCGGGGTTTCAAACCCTTCTAAACAAGATCAGGCTCCCGCGTGTAGCCTGAAGGAGACGAGACCGATGGGAACAGGAAAGGGAATTACGTTCACCCCCAGAGACGCGCAGCTTCTTGTGGATCGTGAGTTCAAAAACACGCTCCCGCACCAATACCTTCGAGAGCTGCTCAAGAACTCGATCGAAGCTGGGGCCAAGAGGGTCGAGTTCACGCCCGAGTGGAGCTTCGTCCAGCAGGAGGGGGTCTACCGCCTGAAGGTGGCTGACAACGGTTGCGGGATGACGGCCTCGGAGCTTGACCGTTACATGGCCTCGTTCGGGGCGAGCGCCAAGACCGTTGGGTTGCGCGCGAACTTTGGTATCGGGGCTCGCATGACTCTGCTCCCCTGGAACAAGATGGGCGTTGTCGTCCTGTCCTGGACGAAGGAGTATCCGCAGGGTCTCGGCATGGTCATGCACGAGAGCGAGAACGGCAACGGGTACGAGATGGAAGCTGTGCAGGGGGACGACTCGATTGATGGGTACGATATCGTGTCTCTGGACAGCCCTCAGTACCGAGCATGGGCGAGCATGAAGCCCGACTTCATCGAAGATCACGGTACCGTCATCGTTTGCATGGGAAACACGGGCGAGGAAGACACTTTCTTCGGCCCTGACGGTTACTCCAGTGCTCCCGGGTGCGGTCTCAAGTACATCGTTCGCCAGCTGAACGATCGCTTCTACGCGGTGCCGACCGAAGTGCGTGCGGCTTGTTTCTACCACGCCGATCGGGAATATTGGCCCGATTCTTCCGCGGAGTACTGGTACGCATCCGACCCCGCCAGGAAGGACAAGGTTGAAGCCCTCACGCGCCGCCCGGACGCGAAGCACCTGGACAAGGTGCGGGTCTACCAGCTCAAGGAGATTCAAGGCGCCGAGCACTACCTCACCAAGTCGCAGCCGAAATCTGGGACGTGTCGGACTCTGACGGGGGAGGTGGAGCTATCGGACGGAGCCGTGGCGCAGTGGATCTACAGAGCCGGAGACCTGCCTGACAACCACGCGTTCGTTTCCGACAAGGGGTTCATTGCTGCCCTTTACGACGGCGAGCTGTACGAACGCTCCTCCAAGTTGTCCTCCTTCCGAAACTTCGGAATCGGGCTCAACAGCGTGGCCGAGCGCACCTTTCTGATCGTTCACCCGCCCCCGCGAGTGTTTCCTGGAAGTACTCGCAGACAGCTCGCCCTGGAGCGCGAGGACGGGAACGGAGCCGACTCCCTGCCCTGGACGCAGTGGGCCGATGAGTTCTACAGCAAGTTCCCCGCTCAGCTCAATCGGTACATGACGAAGTACGGCGTCGTGGAGTACTCCACAAACCTCGAGAAGATGTTCAAGGAGGCTCAGGACCTGTGCGCCGTCAAGTGCAAGCTCGTCACGGTTCTAGGGCGGCGCAGGAGGCGCTGCTGTGGAAGAAGAAAGCCCTCCGTCCTAGAGCTGGAGCTGCGGAAAGACTGCAAGGTCATGGAGCCCACGACCCCGGACGACCCGGAGAGGCAGACGGACATCGACGCCGAAGAGAAGCCGGGCGCCCCGACTAAGTTCGGGATTGGCACGAAGCTGAAGCCGAAGCCAAAGTCGAAGTCGAAAAAGAAGGTGAAAAGGACGCCCGGATCGCTACCCCCGTGCACGTGGGTAAGCTCCACCGAGTTGCAGGACTCTACCGACGACGGACGCACTGTGCAGCACTTCCCGGCCCATTACGATCCGCCTCGGCAAGACTTCCCGGAGGGGCTGTTGCAGATCGCTTACGACCACCCCATGATCGAGGCGTTCCAGAATGAGCTTATGGAGGGCGTGCACCCGTCGGTCCGGGAGGAGGTTGTGAACCTCGTACGGGGCTACTTCGGCATTCGCGCGGGGTACTACATCGCCTACTCCAACGTCTTCTCCAACATGCCCGGCTGGGGAATGGGCAGGGTCAGAACCGAACTCTGGTCCCAGGCCGCCCTGTTCCCCTGCTTCGTTCCCGATCCGGACGCTGACCGGGCCTTGAGGAAGTTCATCAAGAGCCGCTTCAAGCGGAAGAAGGGTGCCTGACAGGCCGATATTGACAACCCCTCCGCTATGTAGTACTCCCCAGAGCAAAAGAAAGGCTACCATGATCGACCACCCCGAAGATCGGCGCTCTCGGCAGCTGGACGCCATTGAGCGACTGTTCGAGGCTCAGGGACTCGCTCCCTTTACCTTCGACGGAGGCGCTAAGCGAAGCATCATCTGGCTCATGCTGGAGCGTTGGGCCGACGTCTGCGAAGTCGTGGAGGCCGCTTCCACGACTCGCGCGGAAGCCCTGGCAAGCCTTCCTCGAAGGAAGAACCAAGAAAAGAGTTGACGTCAAGAGCAATCTTTGCTATGTGGTAAGAGACAGCGTCGAGGAGTTAGGCCTATGCCAAAAAAGTACACCACTTACCCCACTCCGAAAGAACCTCGATATGGGCAGATCGCTGCAGCCTGGGGACTCTTCAGATACGGAACTTTGCTTGACCTGTACGAGCGCCATAAGGACGCCGCAGCAGACGCTGACCTTGAGTGCAACATCACGCAAGTTTCTATGGTGTACGGATTGGACGGACGTTGGCATGTTCTACGAGACCCGAGCAGAACGCCGAGGCCGAGGAAGCGGAGCAAGACAACAAGGAGACGCGAAATCGTCCAAAAAGCCCGTAATAAATTGACCCAAGAGGAGTTGGACGCCCTCGGGATCTAACCCTGTAAGTACCGGAGTGACTATGAGTAAGCCGCGCAAGTTTACGGCCGACGACGTGTTCATCGAAGGGCTGCTTCTGCATGCCAGCACTGGCGGCTACATGAACATGTCCAATGCGATCGAAGCATCCGAGGCCCGAGGACAGCGCGAAATGGTGCGTAGCGAGAGCTTGCCTACGCAGCTGATGCACGGGCTGACCGAAACCATGCTGGAGGCGATGGGCATTCAGCTCGGGGAGCCGTTCGCGGACGATTCCATTTTCCGCCCGGCCACTTTGCCGGAGGGGTGGAAGAAGGTGCCGACCGATCACCCCATGTGGTCCAGCGTTCTGGACACTCGCGGACGCCTGCGCCTGAGAGTGTTCTACAAGGCCGCCTTCTACGACCGCCAGGCCCAAGTGATCGCGGAGAACCGATTCTCGGTACGCACTGGCGCGTGTTTCCGAACCCAGCAGCCAGGCTACGATCGCAGCAACGACCCTCACGAGTACGGCGACGCTCCAGGAGATGACGATTGCGTGGTGCTAGATTTCGGAGCCGACGACGGTGTGCCCGTTGAGATGTTCCGCGCTAAGGTCCGCAATCGCCCGACCAAACCGCGCGCCTGTGATGAGAAGACGCCCGAACAAGAGACTGCGTGGCAAGCGTACTGGGCTGCCGAGAACAAGGCTCAGAAAGCTGCAAGGGCGTGGCTGAACGAGCACTACCCTCGGTGGGAAGACCCCTCCGCCTACTGGGATGCGGAATAGGAGAGGCCGGAATGCCAAAATTTTTCGTACCTTTGGACGTGGCTAAGGTGGGTTCCAGTCACTACCGACGACGGCAGTGCGACGTCGTGGCCGCGACCTACGAAGAGGCTGCACAGGAGGCCCTGACCATCGCGCGCGAGGAATGGGCCGATGCCCGGCTCGCCCGGACTCTCGACAACGCCGCCGGGAGCTTGGAAGACGCCTGCAAGGCGCTAGACAAGGTCGCCGAGGAGAAGGGCGGGGACCTTACCGTGAACGACGCCCTGCAGGCCATGGGTGGCGTCTTGTGGGGCGACGAGTAGACAGGAGGTGATTCCCGTGGAATCAGAGTCCAAGCGAGTCTACACCATACCTGAGTGGCCCCGGCCCGGCCAGATTGCAGAGGCGTGGGGGCTCTTCGATGGTGATGGTTCGCTGACAGGCGTGTACACCACGCATAGGGGCGCATGGCAGGATGCCAATGGAACGCACAACATCCGGGAAGTGCAGATCATGTACGGACTCGACGACGTGTGGCACGCCATACGCGGATATCGCGTCCCCGTGTGGAAGACGAGCCGACTCCAGTACGAGGCGGAGCTAGCCCGTCGAGCCCGCGAAAAGCTGACTTCCGAGGAGCAGCGCGTTCTTGGTATCGGGTAAATGTGAGGGGCAATGGGACGGCGAGCGACGAAGAAGTTCAACGGGCGAGCGTTCATCCGCGACTTCATGTGCCGGCAGGTCCGCGCCTCGCACGTTCTTTACCGCGTGAGCGACGAGCACGGCAAGTTCTGGTGGAAACCGTTCCCGGTCAAACCCCCGCTTGTTGGTTGGGTCGTGGGTGCAACGTACCTCCAGACCGGGCTCCGAACGCCCGGCGACCTGCCGGGGGAATGGGGGGAAGGCGACCCGCCAGGCTTCGCGGAGACAGGCTCCAGAGTACTTGCCTACCTCGTGACGCGCTGGCCCACGGTGAAACCCCACCGGGTGCCGCCAGAGGCTGTGGAGGTGCTCTCAGAGCCCGTAACGCCCTATCTGTGGAGCGAGTCCGAGCGTGAGATGGTAGCCGAGGAAGCTTCGCTCTACCCGCGTGATGAGAAGGGCCGGTTCGTCTCGGGTCCGCCTCTTCCCCTTCCCTTATCCGAGAAGGAAGACCAATGAGCTTTCAGAGCGACGACGTAGTGAAGAAGATCGCGGCCTATATACGACCAGTTCTGGCCGAGGCCGGTGTTACCGACCCCGACGAGATGGAGGAGGAGGCTAAAAACCTGCTCGGCGCAGTTCAAGAGGCTGTGCTCTCCCAACCCGAGGGGGCGAAGTACCTCGTACAACACGCGGAGTCCTCCTTCTGCCCGGATTGCAACCACCGCCTGTTCCTGCTCTGCGAGGAGTGGGGCAAGGGGCCGCAGTTCTACATCTGCTTTCGCTGCCGACGCATCTGGCACGTCGGTCACGGGCGGATCGATGTGCCCGCCAAAGATCGGGTTACGAGATGAAGTACCAAATGATCGGAGCTGACTCCAATACCTGCCCGGACTGCGGTCGGCACGTGGACATCCTAATCGATACCGAGGGGGACGGACCGCACTTCTACATCTGCTTCCAGTGCCGCTACGTGGGGCACGTTGGGAGCAGGCGCATACCCGCTCCGGCCCCGGATCGACTCACGGAGGGGAGGGACTACGGATACCTTCTGACTCTCGTCTCTCGCATCGACGACCGACTTCACAATCTTCGCGATCCCCTGTCCCTGCACGACGCCGCGGAAGCGCTCTACAAAGCATCCTGGCTGGCTCGGCAGCTCTGCTTGAAAGGAACTGACAATGGGCGTATCGACTGACGGAATCATCTGCTACGGCGTCATCACTGGCGAAGACCACCCGCTCGATCTCTCCGCCGGCACGCGTGATGATATCCCCCTCATGAGCGACTGCGACCACGACGAAGAAGTGTGGTGGAGAGAGTACCGGGGTTACAAGCCTCCGTTCGAGATGTTCACGTCGGCGGGGAACTGGATTGGCGGGGAGCCGTGGCCCCAAGAAAAGCGAGACGAGTACCACGCCCATAGGCGCGCATGGGAGAGAGCCAACCCGATGCCCTTCGAGATGGTCAACGCCTGTTCGGACAATGTGCCGGAGTGGATCATCTGCCTACCGGGCTCGGTCACTGTGGCTAATCGGGGATACGCTGTGGAGATTTCGGAGGCGACGATCTCCCTCGTCCACAAGGACGTGGCTCTGGAACGCTACCTAGCATTCCTGGAAGAGATCGGTGTTGACGGGAAGCCCCACTGGTACCTCGGGAGCTACTGGGGGTAGTGGGCATGGGGGCTAGAAAGGACGATTGAACATGGGGCTGGATGCGCGTGTGAAGGTAGTCGGCGTTCAACCTGCGGACGAGACGTGGGAGCGGATGAAGGCTGTGTGGGATTCCTGCGTAGCCGCTGCAATCAGTATCCCCGACGAGGTAGGGGAGTTCTTCGATTGGGAAGACCCTGGGCTGGACGGGAAAACCCGAGCGGTTGAGAAAGCGATCGCGGAGTTCGGCGCAGCTCGCGAAACCATGTGTCTGGACCTTCGAGGCGGCTCAGGCAGCTACTACCTCATCGATCTGAAGAAGCTCCCGAAAGAAGTCACCCACCTGAAGGTGTGGATGGACGTGAGCTACTGAGGTGCGAAATGGACCCACTTGAAAACCACAAACCCCAGAACCCAGACGAGGACTCACGCACGCTAGCCGAGCGCATTCAGGATTTGGAGAGGCTCGTCAAGGGGCACCTCGCACCCGAAGTCGAGGAAGCCTCGCGGCAGCTGAACTTGGCCATGGGCCTGTTGACCAGGATCGAACACCAGTTCGACGAGGAGCACGTCAACCGCGAGCGTCGGGAGCACGCTGCGGGCGCGGTCACTCTCAAAAGCGTGGCTGACCGCCTGGACGAGGTACTGAGGAGAATAGGATGAGCGTGCCCGACGACCTGAAGGAGATCCAACGAAAGCTGCGTCGGAACATGACTCCGCGCGATACGGAGGGCCTCGAGTACGAGCAGATCTTCGGGTGTGATCCGCAGCACGCTTTCTACAGCCCACACGTGGGCGTTCGTGTCGAGATGCGGAGTTGCGGACACGAGGATCGGTTCGCTTTCCGAGTGTACGTAGACTTTCATTTGCCAGTGTCCGCCTCCCCCGAGGAGGCGACCGAATTTGCTCGCGCAGTCGCCCGGGCTGATAAGAAGAGCCGCTGGGCCGAGAACCTTGTTTCGGGTAAGACGTGGAGCTGGCCCGAGCTGATAGAGAGGCGCGATGCGAAGAACGTTCCCGCAGAATGACGACAAGGCCCGCATTCTCAAAGACATCATCGTCTGGCTGGATATGGGCAGTCACATCCACATCCCCCGATACGAAAGGCGGCAGACCATCGTGGGCGAACGCACGGTGAAAGTCGGTACGATGGGGGAGATTGCTCCCCAGTTCCTCTCCTTCGGCCTCCTCAGCGATACGGAGAGGCCTCCCCAGGGCTCGATCGTGAAGTGTATGACCAACCCCAACCACGACTGGGGCATCGCACGCTACGTCGGGCACGAGCCCGATCACTATGTGCTCGCCGAGATCGGCAACCCGGGCCGCATCCTCCGCATGTACAACGAGCGCCTGAGTGTGCTCGTCGGCATCCCGTGGCACGTCACGGCCGAGGGCTGGGAGCGCAAGATGCACGAGTGGGCGATCAAGGCCATGTTGGAACGATGGAACAAGCGGGCTAAGTATCTTCTGCGCTTCCGCGGGGCCGAGCTGCGCGACGGCGTGCTCACGATCAAGGTCGGGCGGCACATCTGGGTGGACACAAAGCGGGTGGAGACGCCTGAGGGCATCAAGATGTACCGCTATCGCAGCCGATCCTTCGACATCCCAGTCCACAAAAAGACGCGGCTCCGAGATATCGTGCAAGCGCTCTGCGACGCAAACTTTGACGCCGAGTGGACCGACGACGAGCTGGAGCTGGACGAGGAGCAGACCGCCGCAATACAGCCGAGAAAGGTATCGTAAAGACCATGGCCACACCCAAGAACCTGGACGGGATTGCCGGAGCAAAGCTCGACCTCAAACGCGCGATCCGGAACATCGAGTCGTTCACCGAGACCATGAGCAGCGCGCTGGCTGAAGATCAGCCTCAGGAGCTGGTAACCGCAGTTCGGGCGCTGACGGTGCACGCGGTTCGAGCGGCTGAAGGTGGGGCAGTGTGGGCAGCTCTGAAGGGCGTAGCGAGCGGAACGTACCAGGACCCGCGGGAGGAGTCGGCGGAATGATTACCGTCACCGAGTGTATAGTCGTAGCCATCCTGTTGTTCTGGATCTCCTGTCTGAACGTGCTCATCTATCATGTGCGACGCACCAATCGCGATCAGAGGCTCCTCCTTGAAGAGAAGGACTCCGAGCTGGCTTGTTTGGAGCATCGGCAAACCACTCTTGTTCACCGGATGGTCGCCATTCGACACACGGCGAGCATGGCCCTGAATCCTACCTCCGACTCCCACCCGTACCGAGATTTCCCCGAGCGGCGACTTTGCGCGCTGGAGGACATCATAGGAGCTATCAACAACGCGGTCGAAGAGGAGGGACGAGTCTCTCAGTGCTTCAGCACCCCCAACGCTGCTGCCGCGTTCATCCGGAAAGTCTCGCCAGGTGGCGATGCGTTCATCGTGCCCGTGCACGAGTGGGACGCGACCTGCTACCACGTGATCTACTCCGCGGACCTTGAGCCCGAGCGGGCGGACAGGAGGAGTAGATGAACAACAAGTCCAAAGAGGACTGCCGCCGGGAGCTTGCCCAAGCCCTGGGTTACGATCCGGATTCCTACCTTGGGCCGCCCATTTGGAAGCAGCTCCTCAAGGAGGTGCAGGGGCTGGTCAGCGGCCGACAGGACCTGACCACCCTTCGACGCATCCTGAAAGGAGGGCGATCTTGAACAACATGTGGGTGTCAGAAGAAGCCCTGAAGATCATAGTTGGAGAAGCTCTGAAGGAGCTGACTCCGAAACGAGTGGTCCACGACGATCGGCTTTTGGACGTATTCGAGGCCGTGCGGGCTGCGCAGGCCTCGCTAGCGGAGATTCTCCCCGTCTCCGACGACGACGACTTCGGCGTGGTGGAAGTCTACGAATACGACTGCGGGAAACCCTGCACAGAGAACGGGTGTCCTGGTCATGAAACAGACATCCCTATGAGCATCGAGTTCCTGGGAGCAACGTTCCACGTGGATGGCGCAGAGCGCGGTGACTTTCCGACGGGAGCCAGCAAGGAACACGTGCGTATCGTGGGCGAGGCCGTAGCACTCATGGGGCAGCGTTTGAACGACCGCGCTCCCGCGCGGTGGAGGGCCAAGCACGAACGCGTCACGGAGATCCTTTTCGCCACCGTGGGCCGGCTCAAGAAGCTTGTCATGTACGCCGACCACCCTGACGCCCACGAGGCCATTCGGATATGGAACCGAGGAGAGCCTGAGGGAGAGACGGACTGGCTCAACCCGCCGGCCAAGGTGGACGAGCTGTTGAAAGGGCTCCCATGAACGCGATCACAGCGTCCATTGTACGGCGAGTCTTTGCTCTGCTAAAAGTCCGTACCGTCTCGACGTCCATTGTACGCTGCTGCGATTTCTTCACGTTTGCTCTTGACAAGTCCTTGGGGATCAGGTAGCCTGTCTGTAGATGGCCGAAACATCGGCCAAGGAGGATGAGCGATGTACCACC